>Ga0111539_10010415_pt1 | contig 11705 bp, 8 predicted proteins | sample RhiMethybrSRZTD1_FD_79667 | JGI IMG/M metagenome (GOLD analysis project Ga0111539, IMG submission 79667) | Populus rhizosphere microbial communities from Tennessee, USA - Rhizosphere MetaG P. TD hybrid SRZTD1 (version 2) (version 2) | ecosystem: Host-associated > Plants > Roots > Rhizosphere >...
AGCGGTCGAGGAACGCGCCGTCGACCGTGGGGTGGCCGTAAGTGAACAGCGCGGAGACTTCCGCCCGCTCCTCGGCCGTCCCTTCCTGCACGAGGCTCCAGGGGCCCGTCCGCGTGATGGGCTCAAGCAGGCTCGAGATCGCGCTCGGGACGGGGGCGTCCAGGAGCACGAGGGGTTTGCTTTCGCCTCCTGAATTCATACGCTGGCGCGTGACCGCCGCGTTTCAGTCGCCATCTGCAGCGCTGCCGCGATGGCGTCGTCGACTTTCTCGAGCCAGACGAACTGGAGCCGAGAGCGCATCGATGGGGGGATCTCTTCGAAGTCTTTTCGGTTCTTTTCGGGCAGGAGGACGGTGTCGATTCCGGCGCTCAGCGCCGCGAGGACTTTCTCTTTGATGCCGCCGACGGGCAGGACGATGCCGCGCAGGCTGATCTCGCCCGTCATGGCGACATTGCTCCGGACGTTCGTGCCGGTCAGGAGCGAGACGAGCGCCACGTACATCGTCACTCCGGCGCTCGGCCCGTCTTTCGGGATCGCGCCGGATGGCACGTGAACGTGGATGTCGCTCTTCTCGAACACGGTGGAGTCCACTTTCAGGTCTGCGGCGCGCGACTTGACGAGGCTCAACGCTGCCTGCGCGCTCTCTTTCATCACGTCTCCGAGTTGGCCCGTGAGGATCAAGTTGCCTTTCCCCGGCATCTTGGTCGCCTCGACGAAGAGGATGTCGCCGCCGACGGGCGTCCAGGCCATCCCGGTGGCCACTCCGGGCACGCTGGTCCGGGATGCGACCTCGCTTTCGAACCTCGGCGGGCCGAGGATCGCGCGGATGTCCTCATTGCGGATTACGATCGCGGCGCCGCTCTGGCGCCCCTCGTACCCTTTCGCGTCAGCGGGCAGCGATTCGGCGATCAGCGTCGCGGCGTGCCGGCACACCGTCCCGATCTCGCGTTCGAGGCTCCTGCATCCCGCTTCCCGCGTGTAGTGGCGAATGATCTCGCGCAGCGCGTCGTCCTCGATATGGAGGTCCTCCGGACGCAGGCCGTTGTCCTCTCTGCGCCGTTTTACGAGGTAGCGGCGGGCGATCTCGAGCTTCTCGTCCTCGGTGTAGCCGGGGATGGCGATGACCTCGCAGCGGTCCCGCAGTGGGCCCGGGATCGCGTCGAGGACGTTGGCCGTCGCGATGAAGAGCACTTTGCTCAAGTCGAACGGTACGGCAATGTAGTTGTCCCTGAACGTGGAGTTCTGCTCGGGGTCGAGGACCTCGAGCAGGGCCGAAGAAGGGTCGCCGTGAAAGCTCGCGCTCAGCTTGTCGAGCTCGTCGAGCATGAAGACCGGGTTCAAAGTGCCGGCTTTGCGGATGCCCTGGATGATGTTCCCGGGGAGGGCGCCGATGTAGGTCCGGCGATGGCCGCGGATCTCGGCCTCAGCGTGCACACCGCCCAAGCTTGCGCGGACGAATTTCCGATTCAACGTCCGGGCGATGCTCTGGCCCAGCGAAGTCTTGCCGACGCCCGGGGGTCCCACGAGGCACAGGATCGGGCTCTTTCCGCCCGGGTGCAGCTTCCGCACGCTGAGGAACTCGAGGATGCGCTTTTTCACTTTCTCGAGGCCGTAGTGGTCCTCGTCGAGGATCTCGCGCGCCCTTTTGACGTCAATCGCTTCTTTCGACTCCACGGCCCACGGCAGCTCGATCAGCCAGTCGAGGTAGGTGCGGATCATCGAGTATTCCGCGGCCGCGTCGGGCATGCGCTCGAGCCTCCCGAGCTCCTTCAGCGCCTCCTCCTCGACCTCCGGCGGCATGTGAGCCTTCGCGATCGCTTCGGAAAGCTCCTGGATCTCAACGCTCTTCGTGTCGCCTTCGCCAAGCTCTTTCTGGATCGTCTTCAGCTGCTCTCGCAGGTAGTACTCCCGCTGCGCTTTCTCCATCGAGCCGCGCGTTTGATTGCTGATTTCTTTGGAGAGCCGGAGCACTTCGAGGCGGTGCGCGAGCTTGGCCGAGACCCTGTCGAGCCTCGCTTTCACCTCGAACGTCTCGAGGATCTCCTGCTTCTCGGGCGTCGGGATGTCGAGGTACGTAGAGACCATGTCGGCGAGAGTTGAAGCGGAACTCACGGCCTGGAGCGCGCTGCCGAGTTCCGGCGGGGAATTCGGCAAAAGCTGGAGCGCTTCCTTGGCCTGCTCTTTCAAGTGCAGGAATCGCGCCTCGACCTCCTTGTCCTTCTCGAGCTCCTCGTTTTCCTCAAAGACCTCCACCTTCGCGATGAAGAAAGGCTCCGTCTGCAGAAACTCTTTGACTCGAAAACGGAGGAGCCCCTGGCAGATGACGTGCTGGCTGCCGTCGGGGGCGGGCACGTACTTGAGGACGCTCGCCATCGTTCCGACGCTGTGGAGCTCTGTCGCGACGGGGTCCTCCGTCTCGGGAGCTCTTTGGAGCAGGATGCCGATGGGGCGCTCCCGCCGCAGAGCTTCTTGCACGGCCGCGACCGACTTTTTCCGGCCCACGTTGAGCGGAAGAATCACGCCGGGAAAGAGGACGAGGCTCCGCAGGCAGAGGATAATGAGCGCATCCTCGGGCAACTCCGGCAGCACCACCGGCTCGACTTTCTTGTCCTCGGGCGAGGGGGCACCGGACGGCGCGGGGGCCGGCGAGGTGAGGCCTTCTTCGGCCGGGCGAGGCTCGGGCTCGCTCATGGCAACCTCCGCAGGCTGAGGAGGAGGCAGCCGTTCCGGAGCTCCTGCTGGAGCACCTCGTACCGCCCCTCGGGAAGCTTCACGTGGCGCTCGAACCGGCCGAGGGGGATCTCGAGCCGATGCACCGAGGCAGACCGGCACTCCGGGGGAAGCGAGCGCTCGCCGGTCACCGAGAGCAGCCCTTGGTCGAGGCGCACACGGACGCGCTCTGGCTCCACTCCCGGCAGGGCGACGAGGATCCACACCTGCGATTCCGTGGCGAAGATATCGGCCGGCGGCTCCCAGGTGGGACGGGAGTAGGGGCTCCGCTTCACCTCGAAGAGGTGCCGCTGGAGGCGCTCGGCGCGCTCGATCATGTCCCAAGCGCGTTCCCACATCCACGAGTATGGGTCTTGGTTCGCCATGGCGCAGAGCATCATACTGCGAACCACAAGTTTCGCAGGCGTGCCCTCGCCCGCCGTTGCGAGCCCCTGTCCGGCGACTGCCCCGGCGGCTGCCACTTCGGTCACTGCCAAAAAAAAAGAGGCCGGCGGAACTGTTAGGAACCGCCGACCTCCGGGGCAGTTGTGGGCTTGGTAATGGAGTCGAACGCGTGCAATGCGCTCCAGACTCTCTTCGAAACTCTCCTCGGTATTCGGCTCTGCTTCTTCCCTTTCGCGCAGCTGCCGTTTTGGCGCTGCCTTCTCGCCTCTTCCCGTATCTTTGGCCGGCCCTGTGGCCGGCGAGATGCTGCCTGGCCCTTTTGGCCGGGACTTTTGCCGACCGGGTCGATTTGACCCGGAATTTCAAAGCAAAATCTTAAAATAAGAGGCCGGCGGAACTTTGAGGAACCGCCGACCTCCGGGGCAGTTGTGGGCTAATTAATAAAAGTCTTCTGAGGGGGTTTTTAGCAGGCAAACGGAGGGTGGTCAACCCCATTTTTGCCGATTTTGGATTGCGTGCAAAAAACCCGATACAAGGGACGTGAGCAACGCTGTGATCTTCCCTACATCGGCCGAAGAATCGCCGGTGGTGCAGACGATTCTCGGAAGCGCAACGAAGATTTGTTTGGCGCGTCGGGATGTCGCTCGAGGCTTGTTCTCGCGGCGCCGAAATTTTTTGACCGTGTCACTCACCCGATCGTTGACCATACTGAACAACGCATGAATCGCTTTTCGCTGCAACGCAGACTCGTCCAGCAACTCTTTCTCTGCGGAGTCTGCGCGTGCGCGGCGCACGCCGCGGACTGGACTTCGTGGAGGGGTCCGAGTCGCGACGGCAGAGTGACCGGGTTTGACGCGCCGGAGCCTTGGCCGAAGACGCTCGTGGAGCGGTGGAAGGCCGTCGTGGGCGAAGGTCACGCCTCGCCGCTCATCGCAGAGGGGCGAGCGTATGTGTTCAGCCGTCAGGAGGATCTCGAGGTGGTGAGAGCATTCCGCCTGAGTTCCGGAAAGGAGGTCTGGAAGGCCACTTACGCTGCTCCCTACAAGGTCAATCCCGAAGCCATGCTCCATGGGGCGGGCCCGAAAGCGACTCCGACCGTGGACGAGGGCCGCCTTTTCACTTTTGGGATCAGTGGGATCCTCTCCTGCTTCGATGCGGAGGAAGGAAAGCTCATCTGGCAGAAAAACTTCTCGAAGGAGTTTCCGGCCACGGCGCCGCTCTACGGGTCGGCCGCCTCGCCGCTCGTGGACGCGGGACTCTGCATCGCCGCCGTGGGAGGGCACGATAAGGGAGCGCTGCGCGCGTTCGACGTCAAAACGGGCGACGTGCGCTGGTCACGGGATGGGGATGGGCCGAGCTACAGCTCGCCGATCCGGATTGAGGTGGGCAACATCGCGCAGGTGGCCACGCTGACGCAGCGGAATATCGTCGGCGTCGCGCTCGACCACGGCGAGCTGCTCTGGAGCGTACCGTTCACGACCGAGTGGGACCAGAACGCGGTGACGTTGCTGGCCCAGGACGACATGCTCGTCTACTCAGGATACAACCGCGCCGTAGCGGCGCTGCGGCTAGAGCGCAGGGGCCCTCGCAGTTTCACCGCGACGCAGGCCTGGAGCACGAGTGATGTGTCGATGTTCATGAGCTCTCCCGTGCTCGTCGACCGGCGCGTGTATGGCATGTCCTCGCACCAGAAAGGGCAGGTCTTCTGCCTCGAGCTCTTGAGCGGCAAAGTGCTCTGGAAGGGTTCGAGCCGGCTCGGAGACAACGCGTCGATCCTGGTGGCGGAGCCCCAGTTGGTGCTTCTTACGACCGACGGCAACCTACGCATCCTGGGTGCCAGCGCAACCCATGAGGCCGTGCTCGCGGCGTACGAAGTCGGCAGTTCCGCGACGTGGGCTTCCCCCGCCATCGCGGGCGATCGGATCCTGGTGAAGGACCGCGACACGCTTTTCTGCTACGGCTGGTAGCGAAAGCTCCGGCTGGATCGCGGAGGCGGTGCTGCGCGCGGAACGCACCGCGCGCAAGGCGAAATCATTTGCCTTCGACGACTCCGGCGCCCGGCAGCGGCGGAGCGACTCGCGGAGGGCTTTGCGGGCCCGGGGACGCCGGTGACGGGGCGGTGGTCGCTCGATCGTTCCGCGCCAGCGTCTCCCCCGGCGCCGTCTCGACGACCTCCGCGCCGGCGAGGTCATCGTAAGTGCGAATGACGCGGACGCGGCCGACCGGCCGGCCGTCGCGTGTGACCGAGAGGAGGTGACCGACCTCGAGACCGCTCTTTTTTCCGGCGCCGAGGACCACGACGCCCGTCGATGCCTCGACCGCCTCCACGGAGGTGACCACGGGGACGTCCGGCGGCGGCCGGTTCTCGATGCGCGCCGCGGGGCTCGGATCACTGGCTGCGCGTTTTCGTTCGGCGTCGAGCTCCTTGCGCAGGCCGGCGGCCTCCGCCTTCCAACGCTCGGTCTCCTCGAGCTGCCGAGTCCGATCTGTGGCGCAAGCTTTGAGCTGCGCGTCGCCATCCTTGATTTTCGCCTCGAGCGCCGCCACCTGAGAGGTGAGCTTGCCTGCGAGCTCTTTCGACTTCGCCAGCTCCTCGACTTTGGCGGTGAGCGCGGCGACCTGCGACGCGGCCTGGCTCTTGACCTCGCCGAGCGCGGTCTTGATCTCGCCGACGGTCGTCTTGAGCTCCCCAAGGTGGCTCTTCGACTCCGTCGCGGCCTCCCCGAGCTTCGCTAGCAGCGCGGACCCGCCCGCTTGCACTGCCAGGTCTCGCGTCTGGGCAGCCTTCTCCGCGGCTTTCTCGAAAGCGTCGAGGCGCACGCTGACCTGCTCCTCGAAGTCCTGGAGCCGCAGCGCCAGCGACTGGCCGTCCGCTGCACTTGCTTTGAGCCGCACGACCTCCCGCGCGTCGTCGTCGTGCTTCGCCCTCATGGCGTCCCGTTCCTGGATGAGAGACGCCCGGAGGACCGTCTCTTTCTGGAGGGACTGGTCGAGCCGGAGCGCAAGGAGGAGCGCCCCCAGCCCCAAAACGGCTAATGCGAGCAGGAATCCGCGTTGAGCCATGAGATATCCGTACGACCTCGGGCCGAGGTCGCGGGCAGCATGGTAACCGCAGGTCTACCTAACCTTCCAGGCCGAGTCCCGGACTTTCAGCGGATGCTCTCGCCAGCGAAGACGAGCGCGGCGGCTCCCAGCACGCCCGCACGGGCCCCAAGGTGCGCTGGCACGACACGGAGCCCGCGCGCGACGCCGGGTGCAACGTGACGCGGCAGCTCGCGCTCGAGGGCTGCGCGGAAGTTGGGGTAGGAGCTCGACACCGAACCGCCGAGCACGATGACACCGGGGTCGACCACGGCCGCGAGGATGCCGAGCCCCGCCGCGACGTCGGCGCCGAAGTCATCGAATGCAGCAAGCGCCGCCGCCTCGCCCTCTCTGGCACGCCGGTCGATTTCGGCGCCCGACGCTGATGTCTTCGCCCTTTGGCGGTAACGAAGCTCGAGCCCCGCGCCGGAAAGCACCTCGTCGAACGTGCGCCCGTCGAGAGGGGCGCGGTACACCTCGCCGGTGTTGGCGGAGGCACCCTCGAGGATCGCGCCTCGAAGCACCACACCGCAGCCGCAGCCGGTCCCCAGGGTGATGCCCATCACGATCGAGTGCCCTCGCCCCGCGCCGTGCGTCGCTTCCGCGAGAGTGAATGCGTTCGCGTCGTTCGTGATGCGGACGGCAGCGCCGAACCGATCTTCCAGCGTCTTCGCCAAAGGAAAATGGAACAGCGCGGGCAGCGTCTCGGCTTCGAGGATCGTTCCCGAGTCCGGATCGAGAGGCCCCGTGCTGCCCACGCCGATGCCGGCGATGATGCCGCCGGAAGGATTCGAGGCCATGGCAGCTGCGATGACCCGATCGATGCTGGCCAGAGTCGCCTCCCGCGGCTGGTCAGCGAGCGTCGGCGCCTGGAATATCTCGCCAATGAGCTCCCCGGCGCGGGTGAAGAGCGCGGCGGCAACTTTTGTCCCGCCGAGATCCACGCCGACGGAGTGGATCGTGTGGCTCGCGACTTTTGCATCCATGCGCAGCGGCTACAATACGCCATCCCCCAACGCGCATCAGCGGCATTGCCGAGGAAGGAATCGACGAGGCGCACCATGAAGGATTTTCGGATCGCCGTGGGTCAGTGGCCGGTCTCCACCGACAGAGAGGCCAACCTTCGCCGTGCAGTCGCGTTCCTTGAGGAGGGCGCCGGAGCGGGCGCGTCGCTCTGCCTCCTTCCGGAGATGTTCCAGACTCCCTACGAGCTGGCGCGCCTGCGGGAGAGCGCGGAGAGCGCCAACGGCCCCACGCTCGAGCGCATCCGAAGCGCCGCGCGGAAGCTTAGCGTTCACGTCGTCGCGGGCTCGTTTTGCGAGGAGCTCGACGGGCGCCGATTCAACAGCTCGTACTTCCTCGGACCCGCCGGGGAAATCCTGGGCGTCCATCGTAAAGTGCACCTTTTCGACGTCTGCCTCGACACGGTGAAAGTGCAGGAGTCGGACGTCTTCTCCTCGGGCGACGCGCCGCTCGTAGTCGAAACGCCGTTCGCCCGCGTCGGCGTCGCCATTTGCTACGACACCCGCTTCCCAGCGATCTTCAAAACCTTCGAGACGCGCGGCGTGGAAGTGGCCGCGATCCCGGCGGCGTTCTCGCGGACAACGGGAGCAGCGCACTGGCATCTCCTCATGCGCTCGCGCGCCGTCGACTACCAAATTTTCCTCGCTGCCGCGTGCCCGGCGCCCGTCGAGTCGTCTGCGTACATCGCGTACGGGCACTCGCTCGTGGTGGACCCCTGGGGCTCCGTCCTCGCCGAAGCGGGCGAGGGAGACGAAACGATCATCGCGGATCTGTCCGCAACGCGGCTCGAGACCGTCCGCCGCGAGCTTCCCCTCCTCCGGCACCGCCGGGAGGACCTCTACCGCAACTGGGCGCGATAGACGGCCGTAGCTCCCGCCGGCTCGGCCGCCGCCGCCGCCGACATCTTCGTCTCCCGCGGGCAGCGCCGCCAGCTGCGCGGCGAGCTCTATCCCGCAGTCCCGCCCGGGCCGAGAGGTTCGGGCGCGCCCGACGACGCTGCTGAGCCGGCTGCCTTCGGCGTCGTGGGCGAGTTGGGCGCGCCGCAAGGCGGCTCGATTCCCTCTGCGGCAGGGGGCGTGCGCTTTCGGATCGACGTATCGAAGAGCCGCATGGGCAGGATCACGAGCATGAGCCCGGCCCACTGGAGCCGCTTCTGGAGCGCGTGCGTCGTCTGGTTATGGAAGATGAGGTGGTACCACTTCTCTTTCTCGAAAAGGAGCTTTCCGGAGAAGAAGACCACCGTCCGGTACATCTTGCACGTGGACTTGCACAGCTTCTCGAGCTCGTCGACCGCATCCGTGCCAATCGAGAAGTCGTAGCGCGCCGGCAAGCCCAGGCCCTCCATGAAACCCACGAACTTCTTCAGGTTCGTTTCCGTGGAGGATTCGAGCGCTTCGATCTCCTCCCGCCCTTTGAAGTTTCCCAGGTCGATGGTCCCGACGGACAGGAAGTGGAAGTTCTTGAAGTAGCCGGGGAAGACCTGGATGAGCTTGAGAATCGTGTGGATGCCGAGCGCGCCGTACGCGTTGACCAGAATGACGGCCGTCGGCGCCGCCGGGTTGAACGCGGGCACGACCGGATTCTCCTCGCGGATCGATCCAATCTCGTCCGAAAGCTGCGCGATTTTCCGTCCCACGCGCCGGTAGTACGCCTTCATCGCAATGCAGAAGAGAACGAGCGTGCTCGTGACGAGAATCGTGACCCAGCCTCCGTCGAGGAACTTCTCGTAGATCGTCACGGCGAGGATCACCACGCAGAACACGAATCCGGTGATGAACAGCGCGAGGCGCCTCCTCCGGACGCGCGGCTCCGACCGGTGTCGTGCCCAGTAGAACACCATGCCGAGCTGGGCCAGCGAGAACGTCACGAAGACGTTGATCGAGTACATGAGCACGAGGACGCCGACGTCGCCGCCGGTGTAAAACAGCGCGCCCAGCGACGTCACCGCCATGAGCACGAGGCCGTTCGACGTCGTGAACCGGTCGGACAGCGCCGAGAAGCGGTGGGGGAGCAGAGAGTCGATCGCCATGTTGGCCATGACTCTCGGCCCGCCGATGAAGCCGGCCTGCGCCGCGATGACAAGGAGGGCGCCTTCGGAGGCCAGCGTGAAGACGAGGAGCGCGTGGCAGAGGCCAGGGCGGCCGGGAAACCACTTGCCGAGCACGTCCGAGGTGAGGATGGCGTTCATTGTCTCGCCCTGCCGCGGCGTGATGCGCGCGAGCAGGTAGCAAATGATCAGTCCCGCCGCGGTGAACGAAAGCGAGACGGCCATGTAGACCATCGTCCGCTTCCCCGTCTGGACCTGGGGCGCGCGCATGACGGCGAGGCCATTCGAGACGGCCTCGATCCCGGTGTACGTTCCTCCTCCCAGCGAGTACGCCTGCAGGAAGAGCCGCGACATCCCGATGATGCCCATGGCGGGCATCGTGAGATCCGAGCGGAACTGCTGGTGGAGCCTCGCGGTCTCCGTCCCCAGATCGCCAGCGTGCGCGATGATTCCGCCGATGATCAGCGCCGCGTGCGTCACGATGAAAGTCAGGAAAATCGGCGTCAGGACGAGGATCGATTCCCGTACTCCGCGCAGGTTGACGAAGAGCAAGAGCACGATGATGAACGTCTCGAAGGGGAGCTTCCAGCCCAAGTGGTCGCCGGGGACAAGGCTGAAAAACGCCTCGCCCGCCGCGGCCACGGAGACCGTGATGGTGAGGACGTAGTCGACCAGAAGGGCCGACCCCGCCACGATCCCCCAGGATTCTCCGAGCAACTTCGTGGCGACGAGGTAGCCGCCGCCGCCGTGCGGAAAGACCTCAATGATCCGCATGTAGCAGGCAGAGATGACCACGACGGTCACCGCGGTCAGGAGCGCGAGCGGCACGGCCAAATACGTGTGCTCGCCAAGCGCGTTGAAAGCGGCTTCGGGGCCGTACGCGGAGGACGAGAGGCCGTCGGCGCCGAGTCCGATCCACGCGAGGATCGGCACGAGCGACAGCTGGTGGAATAGCCGCTGATCGTGCGGGTCCTTGGGCTTACCGAGCAGGAGGTGCGCGAGAGGCGGCCGCGCGGGCTCCGTGGCTTCCGGAATAGGACTCGCAGGCTGCGAAGGGGGCGACTCCGTCGGGGAGGCGAGCTCCCCGGACTGACTCAGGGGTACATCCATTTGAAGAGAAGAGGAATGACGCCGAGAGCTGCTCCGAGCACGTTCCCCCAGACCACGAGCCACCCGAGGTGGCTGCGCATGACGTCTTCCATCATGCGTTTGACAGTCATGGCGTCGAGCTCGATGAGTTTTTTCCCGAGAAGGTCATCCACGGCCGACCGAAGGTCGCGGACGATGGCTTCCTCATCGAGCTCCAGGGGCACAGTCTCTGCGTCGGCATGGCTCGCGATCTCGATCACCCTCGGTCGAAGCGAGGCAAGGAACGAGTTCACGAAACGATGTACGGCCGGCTTGACGTTGTCCGCGCCGACCATCAGCAGCAACCCACCCAGTGACGAATCCATCAATTTTTCGATCTCGCCGTCGACGATCGGCTGAATCACTTCGGGCGACGCCAGCTTCTGCCACTGCGCGTCGACGTAGCTGCCGAGCGGGCCTCGTCCTTCCGCCCCGGACGAGGTCCTCCTCTTCATGTACTTCTTCCAGTCGACGGACCGCGTGCGCGTCGCGAAGTATTTCCGCAGGTAAGCGTCGCTGAAGAAGTGCTCTAGGATCAGGCTCTTGATCTTCTCCCGAATTTCTCGGAAGCGCGCGGGAATCACGCCGCTGCCGACGAGCCCAGGGATGCGATCGAAGAGCATTTTGACTGCGAGAGCGTTCGTGATGCCTCCCGAGAATGCGAAGAGCCCGACGGAGAGGAAGACCTCCTTCGCCGGACCCACTGGTAGGCAGAGCCCTGTCGCCCAAACCGCCGCCGATGTGGCGTTCGAAAGGCTCCCCTTGTCCATAAGGGTCAAGCATTTGAATTGAAAACAGCGTCAATTCAATCTTCAATTCGCAACGCTTGCGGCCGCCGGGATTTGCCGCGCCCCGCGAAAGAGGCTGAGCATGCTGCATTTCTACAAGTTTTGCGCCGACATCGAGGGCCCCGCCCCCGCTCGAGAGACGTACCGGAAGCGGCCGCCGGGAAAAGGCTCGCCCGAGGAGTGCCCGCCGCTCCGCGCCGCGAGCGCATTTGGCTGGGACGTGGTCACAAGCTTCGACATGGAGTTTTTGAAGGAGGCGGACGGAAACTGGCGGCTGAAAGAGGCGGTGGAAGTGGAGAGCGATTGGCTCTTCGACGTGGACGGGCCAGGCGCGTCGAAGGCCAGCCCGGATGTACCGGGCGAGCAGCCTAGTGCGCCCGCGCGCTCGCTTCCCCACGGCCCGCCGCACGGCGGAGCTCCTGGCTCGTCGCGCGGTCCAGTTCGAGACGCGCCCCCGGGCGCAGGGCCTGCCGAAGCGGACGCTCCAGCCGCTGGCGGCGTCCCCCTGACGCAAGTGAACGCCT
>Ga0111539_10010416_pt1 | contig 11703 bp, 9 predicted proteins | sample RhiMethybrSRZTD1_FD_79667 | JGI IMG/M metagenome (GOLD analysis project Ga0111539, IMG submission 79667) | Populus rhizosphere microbial communities from Tennessee, USA - Rhizosphere MetaG P. TD hybrid SRZTD1 (version 2) (version 2) | ecosystem: Host-associated > Plants > Roots > Rhizosphere >...
CGGTCTGGAGCCAGAGCAGGCTGCGCGCCAGCAGCCCTGCTGCGGCCACGATCGTCACCGCCAGCGCGACCTGGGCCACGACGAGGAGCCGTCGGCCGCGCCTCGCACCTGCTCCGCCTGAGAGCTGCCGGACACCGCTCAGCTCGCGAGCGAGGTCGAGGCGCGTCGCGAGCAGCGCCGGGACGCTGCCGGCGAGTCCGGCGGCGACGACACCAACCGCAAAAGCGAAGAGCGCGACGACGGGATCCACGCGGATCGCCTCGAGCCGCGGAAGGCCGCCAGGAGCGAGCCGCACGGCGAGCGGGAGCAGGACGCGCGTCGCGCCGAGTCCCAGGGCTCCCGCGGCGAGCGCGAGCAGCAGGCTCTCGGCGAAGAGCTGGCGTGCCAGCCGGCCGCGGCCGGCGCCGAGCGCCGCTCGCACCGACAGCTCGGGACGCCGCAGCTCGCCGCGCAGCAGCAGCAGGTTCGCGACGTTCGCGCTCGCGATCAGCAGCACGAGGCCCACCGCGGCGAGCAGCGCCAGCATGGCCGGACGCACGTCGCCGGCGACGACGTCGGCGTACGAGCGTACGACCGGCCGCGCCCCGCGCAACGAATCGGCCGACTCGTTGGCTTCGAGCCGCGTCACCATCCCCGCGAGCTCGCTCCGCACCTGCTCGAGGGTGACGCCGGGCCGGAGTCGCGCGACGAGGTCCACGTCCCGGAGCAGGCCCTCGCGAAAGGCCCCGTTCGACATCGCGGAGGCCACCGCCTGGAGCGTCGACCACGCTTCGACCCCGCGCGGGTAAGCGACGTCCGGGGGCATCACGCCCACGATCGTGAACGGCTGATCGCCGACCGTGAGCCGGCGCCCGATCACGTCCGGCGCGCCGCCGTAGCGGCCCTGCCAGAACGCGTACGTGAGCACGAGCACGCTCTCGGCACCCGCCACGTCGTCCGCCGGGCTGAGGGCGCGGCCGAGGTACGGCTGGACGCCGAGGACGTCGAAGAACGCGCCGGAGACGGCCGCTCCGCTCAGGTACAGCGGCGTTCCGTTCTCGAACACCACGCCCGAGTCGGCGGGGTAGTAGCTCAGGGCCCCGACGCGCTCGAAGAGCCGACTCTCGCGGCCGATGAGGTCGACGTCGCTCGAGGCGAACGGCCAGTGAGCGACCGCGCCTGTGGGGGCTTCCTTCCACGCGACGATCAGCCGATCCGGCTCGCGCACCGGCAGCGGCCGCAGCAGCACTCCCTGGACGAGCGCGAACATCACCGTCGTGCCCGCGATGCCGAGCGCGAGGGTCAGGACGGCGGCGGCGCTGAAGGCGCGCGCGTGAGAGAGGCCGCGCGCGGCCTGGCGCAGGTCGTGCCACGCCTGCTCGAGCGCGACTGCCGGATCAGCTCGTCGCTGCATGGCGCGCATGCTCCTCCAGGAACGCGAGCGCCCGCTCGGGCGCCCAGAACCAGCCGGGCGCTTTCGAGCGCGCCACGAAGCCGACGTGGCCCCCTGTCCTCACGATCTCGCGGGTCACGCTCGGCGAGCACGGCCAGCGCGAGACCGACGGGTGCGGGATCATCGGGTCGTCGGCGGCGGACAGGAGCAGCGCGGGCCGGTCGATCGCGGCGAGCCACGGGCCGGCGCTCGAGCGCTCGTAGTACTGGGCGGCGCTCTCGTAGCCGCCGAACGGCGCCGTGATGCGGTCGTCGTACTCCCGCACCGTGCGCAGGCCGAGCTCGCGGCCGGCGCCGAAGAGGTCCGGCCGCGCCGCGTGCCGGCGACGGTACGCCTCGGCGAGCATCCGCATGAAGTAGTGCTGGTAGACGCCGTTGCCGGACCCCTCGAGCGACCCGGCGCAGCTCGCGAGGTCGACGGGCGCCGAGACCGCGGCCGCCGCCACGAGCGTGCGCGGGAGCCGCTCGCGCCTTCGCCCGAGCATCAGCAGAGCGAGGTTCCCGCCGAGCGAGAAGCCGACGACGGCGATCCGCGGCACGAGCGGGGAGAGCGCCGAGAGCGCCGCGAGCAGGTCGCCGTCGAGGCCGGCGTTGTAGAGCAGCGGGCACAGGCGCTCACCGTCGCCCGAGCCGCGCATGTTCATCCGGATCACGTGCCAGCCGCGTGCGTGCGCGAAGCGCCCGGTCGAGACGACGTAGGACGAGGCGTCGCTGCCGCCGAGCCCGTGCAGGATCAGGAGCGCCGGGCGGTCCTCGCGCGGCCCGGGCTGCCACGAGGCGCGCAGCAGCAGCTGCACGCCCTCGCCGGCTTCGACCACCAGGTCCTCGCTCGGAAGCGAGAAACGCAGCGAGCGCCGCAGGCAGTAGCCGAGCAGCGTCTGGCGGTGTCCCCCCGCGAGCCAGACCGGGGAGCGAAAGCCCTCGGTCGCAACGAGCGCGTCGAGCGCGGTCTCCATCATGCGGGACGGGGCCCGCGCTTCGCCGCATATAATCGCGGCCGGCCCGGACCCCTGCTCGATGATACAGGCCTTCCACGTGTACAAGCAGTACGACCGCGAGTCGATCGCGCTCGCCGACGTGACGCTCAACGTGGACAAGGGCGAGTTCTGCTTCCTGACCGGGCCCTCGGGCGCGGGAAAGACCACGTTCCTGAAGCTGGTGTTCCGCGAGGAGCTGCCCTCACAGGGGCAGATCCTGGTCGGCGGGCGCAACGTGACCGCGATCCCGCCCGGCCAGATCCCCGAGCTGCGGCGCTCGATCGGCGTGGTGTTCCAGGACTTCAAGCTGCTCAAGCGCAAGACCATCATCGAGAACGTGGCGTTCGTGCTGCGGATCCTCGGCGTGCCGCCGCGCGAGCAGAAGCGGCGCGCCTTCGCGGCGCTCAAGGCGGTGGGGCTCCACCACAAGATGCACGCCTACCCGCTGCAGCTGTCGGGTGGCGAGCAGCAGCGCGTCGCGATCGCGCGCGCCCTCATCAACGAGCCGATGCTGCTGCTGGCCGACGAGCCCACCGGCAACCTCGATCCGGAGATGGCCCAGGAGATCATGCGGCTGTTCCTCGAGGTGAACGCGCGCGGCACGACCGTCGTGGTCGCGACGCACGACCGCGAGATGATCCAGCGCATGGGCAAGCGCGTGATCTCGCTCGAGCGGGGACGCGTGGCCTCGGCCTGAGCCGCGCGCCCGCGCGGCGAAGCCTCAGCGCGCGAGCATCGCGCGCACGCGCGCGACCACGGCCTCGAGCGCGACCTCGTTCTCGGCGCCCTCCGGCACGATCAGGTCGGCGTAGCGCTTCGACGGCTCGACGAACTCGAGGTGCATCGGCCGCACCCACTCCAGGTACTGGCGCTGCACCGACTCGAAGTTGCGGCCGCGCTCGTGGATGTCGCGCTGCAGGCGCCGCAGGATGCGCACGTCGGCGTCGGCGTCGATGAAGAGCTTGATGTCCATCAGCCGGCGCAGCGGCTCCTCCGCGAGCACCAGGATGCCCTCGAGGATCACGACCGGCCGCGGCTTCACGGGATCGGGCAGCACGCGGCGCGCGTAGCTCGCGTGGTCGTAGGTGAGGTGGGGGACGGGGCGCCCCGCCCGCAGGTCGCGCAGGTCCTGCACCAGCAGCGAGGTGTCGAAGGCGTCGGGGTGGTCGTAGTTGATCGCCGCCTGGGCGGCCGCGCTGAGCGTGCTGCCGTCCTTGTAGTACGCGTCCTGCGCGATCAGCACGCAGCGGTCCTCGCCCACGCGGTCGCGGATCTTCACCGCGAACGAGGTCTTGCCCGAGCCGGTGCCCCCGGCGATTCCGACCAGCACGGTCACGCGCGGATTATAATCGCGCCGCCCGATGGCGCTGCTCCGCGCGATCTCCTACTTCCTCAGCGAAGCCCTCACCAGCCTGTGGCGCAGCCGGCTGGTGAACGCGGTTTCGATCGGCACCATCGCGGTCAGCCTGTTCGTGCTGGGCGCGTTCCTCACGGTGGCGAGCGCGCTCTCCAGCCTCGTCACGCGCTGGACCGAGACGGTCCAGGTGATCGTCTACCTCGACGACGACGTCGAGCCGCGCGTGCTCGCGAGCCTCGAGAACCGGCTGCGCGAGGACCCGGCGGTCGGCTCGCTCGAGCTGGTGTCACGCGAACAGGCGCTCGCGCGCTTCCGCTCGATGTTCCGCGACCTGAGCTCGCTGCCCGAGGACCTCGGCGAGAACCCCTTCCCGGCCTCGCTCGAGCTGACGCTCAAGCCCAGCCTGCAGGCGCCGGCGAACGTCGAGCGGCTGGCGAAGGCCTTCAGCGGCGTGCCGGGCGTGCGCGAGATCCAGTACGACCTGCTCTGGATCGAGCGGCTCTCGACGGGAATCCGCCTGGTACGCGTGGTGGGCGCGTTCCTCGGCGGGATCCTGGTGCTGGCGGCGGTCTTCACCATCTCGAACGTGATCCGGCTGACGATCTACGCGCGCGAGGACGAGCTCGACATCATGCGTCTCGTCGGCGCGACGCGCGCCTACGTCAAGGGCCCGTTCGTGACCGAGGGCGTGATCCAGGGCGGCCTCGGCGGCCTGGTCGCGACGCTGCTGCTGTGGACGGCGCTCACCTGGCTCTCGCGCGACCTCGCGACCTCGGACGTCCTGCCGCACGCGACGCTCGCGCTGTCGCCGACGATCGCGCTCGCGCTCGTCGCCGGCGGTATGGCCGTGGGTCTTGCGGGCAGCCTGATGAGTCTCAGCCGGTTGGAGGTCTGAGGCCCCTAGAACTTGTAGGTCTTTCCCTGCACCAGGAACGAGAGCTTCCGGCGCTTGAGCGAGCGGACCTGGGCGCGGATGCGGGCGAGGTGGCGGGGCTTTCCGCCGTAGAGGTAGACCGGCACGTCGCGCGTGAGCTTCCCGAGCTCCAGGTCGAGCGTCTGCGGCGTCAGGTGGCCCGAGACGTTCGCGAGGTCCTGCAGCTCGTTCGGGAAGGACGTCTCGACGATCAGCGCCTTCAGGTTCTTGGTGCGGTTGGCGACCTCCCAGAAACGCTCGGTGGGCGCCGTGTCGCTCGAGTAGCCGACGCTGCCGGTCCGGTCCTCGACGATGAAGCCGGTGGTCGGAACCGAGTGCGAGACGCGGATCGCGCGCACGGAGAGCCCATTCACCTTGAAGGCGCGCTCCTCCGGGATCTCGACGAGCTTCAGGACCGGCGTCAGGTCGTTCGGCAGGCAGGTGAAGTCGGGCCAGGTGTGGTTGTTGAAGAGGTGGTTCTTCATCGACGCGATCACCTCGCGGATCGCGAAGATCCGCAGGTTGAAGCCTGGCGCCGAGAAGTTGTTGTCGATCAGGAACGGCAGCGAGCAGGTGTGGTCGAGGTGGGAGTGGGAGATGAGGACGTTCTTCACCCTCACCTGCTCGCGCAGGCTGAGCGCGCCCGAGACGAAGCCCGCGTCGAGGCACACGCTGTCGTTCACGAGGAACGACGTCATCCCGAGTTCCGGGACATTTCCTCCGTAACAGCCCAGCACTCGAAGCTTCATGGAAGGCTCTCCCGCAAGTGCCTGTCTCTGCGAGGCTTGCGGGAAACCATTGGCGCCGACCGTAGCACGCGTTTCACATTCGGGTCAAGTGAGCCCCGTCACGAGCAAGGTCGCGTCGCGAGCGCGCACCGGGCGCTGTGTCGCGACCGCACCGCCGACGAAGTAGGCGGGATCGCGATGCCCTTTTTTGCCTATACTGGGCTCATGAGGCGGGCCTTCGCAGCGCTTGCGATTGGCCTGGGGCTTGCGGCTCCCGCAGGCGCCCAGATGAACCAGTACGAGGCGCAGTACGGGCAGACGGTCGAGGTCTCCGTCGACAACCTGCTGCAGATGCCCGAGCAGTACCTCGACAAGGCCGTGCGCACGCGCGGCCAGCTCGAGATGATCCCCCGGGGCACCGAGATAGCCTACGGCCTTCGCGGCACGTTCGGCGGCTACCTCTACGTCTATCCCCGCAACGAGGTTTCGTACGAGTGGGAGCAGGGCGCCCGTCGCTGGACCGGCAAAGAGGTCGAGGTCAGCGGCTCGGTCGGGAGCGGCAGGGACCAGCAGACCGGCAACACGATCGTCTACATCGCGATCTGGAGCTACCTCGGGCCTCCCGACGAGAAGAAGAAAGGCGTCGCCGCTCCCGAGACGACGCTCGAGGACCTGATCTCGCGGCCGGAGCAGTTCGACGGCAAGACCGTGAGCGTGCGGGGCCAGTTCCGCGGCGAGAACCTGTTCGGCGACCTGCCGTCGTCGAGCCGCGCGCGCTCGTCGGACTGGGTGATCAAGGAGGACCTGTTCGCGGTCTGGGTGACGGGCAAGAAGCCCAAGGGCGCGGGCTGGAGCCTCGACGCCAGCCTCAAGCGCGACACGGGCAAGTGGCTGCAGGTGGCGGGCCGGGTGCGCGTCGCCAACCGCGTCGTCACGCTCGAGGCGGTCGACGTCACGCTCAGCAAGCCGCCGGGCGAGGCGGCCAAGGTCGAGGCCAAGCCCGAGCCGACTCCACCCCCGCCGCCGCGGCCCAAGCGGCCGCCGATGGTGGCTTTCTCGCTGCCGCTCGACGGCGAGCGCGAGGTGCCGCGCGACAGCGTGTTCAAGATCCAGTTCAGCCACGACATGGACGAGGCGACCCTCAAGGAGCACGTGCTCTTCCGCTACGCGGGCCGCGTCCAGCCGGGCGACAACGCGCTCGACGCGGTGAAGGTCAGCTACGACGGCGGGCTGCGCACGCTGCGCATCGACCCCGGCGACCTGCTGCGGCCGGGCCGCATCGTCGAGGTGGTGCTGCTGCCCGGCATCCAGGACCTCGACGGCGCGCCGCTCGAGACGCGCCCGGGGATCAGGCCGGGTGCCGCAGCCGACGTGCTGCGCTTCCAGGTGCTGGCCCCGGGTTTGACGGGCGACGCCCGCTAGCTAGCGGGGCTCAGACCGTCTTGGACCCGTGCAGGTGCGCGAGCGCTCGCGCGCCGATGTCCCGGCGATAGAGCATGCCGTCGAACTTGACGCGGTCGATCGCCTCGTAGGCCCGCGCGATCGCCGACTCGAGGTTGGCGCCGAGCGCGGTCACACCGAGCACGCGGCCGCCCACCGTCTTGACCGCGCCGTCCTCGCTCTTGGTCGCGGCGTGGTAGACGACGACGTCGCTCCATTCCTTGAGCGCGTCGAGGCCGCTGATCACCTTGCCGGTCTCGGGCGTGTCGGGGTAGCCCTTGCTCGCGAGCACCACGCACACCGCCGGCTCCTTGGCCCACTCGATGCGGGTGTCGCCGAGCGCGCCGCTCGCGCATTGCTGCAGGATCGGCACGATGTCGGAGCGCATGCGCGCCATGATCACCTGCGTCTCGGGGTCGCCGAAGCGCGCGTTGAACTCGAGCACCTTGGGACCGCTCTCGGTGATCATCAGCCCCGCGAACAGCACGCCCTGGAAGCGGCGCCCCTCCTCGGCGAGGCCGGCGATCGTCGGCAGCACGATCTCCTGCATGATCCGCTTGTGGCCCTCGAGGCTGATGTTGGTGGTGGGGGAGACCGTGCCCATCCCGCCGGTGTTCGGGCCGTGGTCGCCGTCGTGGGCGCGCTTGTGGTCCTGCACCGAGGCGAGCGGGACCACGCGCGCGCCGTCGGAGAGCACGAGGAACGAGACCTCCTCGCCCTCGAGGAACTCCTCCATCACCAGCTTCGCGCCGGCCGAGCCGAACTTCTTGTCGGCCATCATCTCGGTCACGGCCGTCTTCGCCTCGGCCGCGTCCTTGACCAGCATCGTGCCCTTGCCCGCCGCGAGCCCGTCGGCCTTGACGACGCACGGGAAGCCGAAGGGCTTGCGCGCGATGAAGTCCAGCGCCTCGTCGAGCGTGCCGCAGACCTCGTAGCGGGGCGACGGGACGTTCCGGCGCGTCATGAACTCGCGCGCGAAGGCCTTGGACCCCTCGATCTCGGCGGCGCCGCGGGACGGGGAGAAGATGTTGAGGCCACGACGCACGAACTCGTCGCCGATCCCGAGCACCATCGGCAGCTCGGGGCCGACCACCGTCAGGTCGGCGTGGATCGTCTGGGCGAAGTCGGCCACCTCGACGATGTTCGAGGAGTCGATCGGGACGCAGTCGGCGACCTCGGCGATGCCGGCGTTGCCGGGCGCGCAGTAGAGCTCGCTCACCAGGGGGCTCTGGCGGATCTTCCACGCGAGCGCGTGCTCGCGCCCGCCGTTGCCCACGATCAGCACCTTCATCGGGGGTGGAAAGTGACACGGCGCTCCGGCCGGTGTCAACAGCGCGCGCGTGCGCGTGTGAGGCCGTTCACCGCCCCCGTGCTAGCCTCTGCGGGCCGATGAAAGACGCCCCCGCCCGGGCCGGCGCGCTCGCCGCGCTCGTCTGGGCGCTCCTCTGTGTGCGCTGGTTCGACGCGGGCGCCCCCTGGCGCCCGGCCTGGCTCGCGGCGGCGCCGCCCTTCGTACTGCTCCTGGCCTTCCTGGCGGCGCTCGGCGTCTGGCTGCGAGGCCGCTGGACGACCCTTCGGGGCGAGACGCTCGGACCGGCGGCGGGCGGGCTCGCGCTCGTCCTGGCGCTCGCGTTCTGCTTCCGGCTCCCGATCGCGTGGAGCGGCGCCGGCGCGGCGGTCACGGCCGACGGGGCGCTGTCCGGGATCGTCGCGCTGCACGTTCTGGACGGCAGCGAGCGCCTCGTCTTCGTGCCCCAGGTGCCTTACAGCGGCAGCCTGAAATCGCACGTCGCCGCGCTCCTGGCGACGGCGATCGAGCCGGTGCGGGCGTTCGCGCTCGCCTCGGTGCTCTTCTATCTCGCGTACGTTGCCGGCCTCTTCCGCCTGGCGCTCCTGCTGACGGGGCCGCGGGCGGCGCTCGTCGCGGGCCTCTACGCGGCCTTCAGCCCGGCGTTCGTGACGCGCTACAGCCTGAGCAACGACGGCAACTACGTCGAGGTGCTGGCGTTCGGCACGTGGGCGCTCTGGCTCTGCGCGCGCGCCACCGCCGAGCCGCCGCAGCGAACGCGTCTCGGCTTCCTGGCCGGCTTGCTCCTCGGCCTCGCCTTCTGGTGCCACATCCTGGCGGTCATCCACCTGGCGGCGCTCGGCCTGCTGTTCGTCGCGGTCGGCCGCGCCTCGGCCTGGCGCCCGCTGCTCGCCCTCGCGGCGGGCTTCGCGCTCGGCTACGGGCCGGGCTGGCTGTGGAACCTCGGCAACGACTGGGACTCGTTCCACTATCTGTTGCCCGGCGCGGCGCGGAGCGTCGGCACCGGCGAAGCGGGCGAGGCGTCGGTCACGGGCTTCGCCGGGAAGCTCGGGCTGATGCTCACGGACCACGCGCCGGTCCTGATGGGCTACGACACCGGCTACGGCCCGCTCGTGGACCGCGCGCTCCTCGTGCTCGCCTGGCTCGGCGTCGCGATGGCGCTCCTCGCCGCCGCGGCCGTGTCGCGTCGTGCGCTGCGCGAGAGGTCCTGGCCGCTCGCGACGCTGCTGCTCTTCGCTCTCCTGAACGTGGGCGTCGTGCTGCTGGCGCTGCCGCACGTGCCCGGCAATCCCCGCTACCTGTTGTTCCTGATGTCGGTCGTCCCGGTGCTGCTGGCGGAGGTCTTCGGCCAGGGTTCGCTGCGGGCGCCGCGTACGGCGCTGCTCGGAGTGCTGATCGCGACCGGCGCCCTCGCCTCGCTCGCCCAGGTCCCGCCCACGCTCGTCCAGGACGCGCGCTGGCGAGGGTTCGTGTCGGCGCTGGAGCGCGACGGCGTACGCCACTGCTACAGCGACTTCTTCCTCGCCACCCGCATCAACTTCCTGTCGGCGGAGCGCGTCGTGTGCTCGGCCAAGCTCGGGCCGTTCACGACCGAGTACTTCTTCGCCTATCGGGCGGCCGTCGAGCAGGCGCCCGCGGCCGCGCTCATCCCCGTCAACCGGACGGCCGCGGCGCGGCTCGAGCGGAGGCTCGCGGAGCTCGGCGTGACGTTCGAGCGCCGCGACCTCGTGAAGCCGGTGCTGTTCCGGCTCTCCCGCAAGGTCGACCCGGAGGAGCTGTTCCCCGGCCGGGAGTTCCCGATACGCTGAAAGACGATCGATTTCTCATTGACAAACTGCGACTCGCTGCCTACCTTCCGAGCTTGCGGAGAATTCGCATGCATTCGCAGTCGGTGAACCCGTGTTGAGCAGCGGTCGGGCCGTGACAGCGGCGTCGGCCAATCGCCAGGAGGGGTGCGCCTAGGAGCGGCTCTTCGTCCGAGAGACGAGGCCTTCCGGGCGTTGCCCGGAAGGCTTTTCCTTTTCTAGAAAGAACTCTCGGATGAAAGTGAAGATCCGCGGGGGCACCGTGGACCACGGCGAGCCCTCGCTCTGCTCGAGCTGCTCCTTCGCCGCGGTGGTGAAGGGGGCGCGGCTCGGGGACGAGATCACGCGCTGCGGCCACTACGCGATCCGGCCGCGCGACATCTCGTTCGCCGTGACGTCCTGCTCGGAGTACGTGCACCGCGCGCACCCGTCGATCTACCAGATGGAGGAGATCGCCTGGGTGCTGCGGTCGAGCCCGAACGGAAAGAAGATCGGTTTTGTGCAGGCTCGCAAGCTGAAGGACGACGAAAAGCACGTCCTCGAGGACTGAGTCGGGCTAGACGGACAACGAACCAGCGAACAACGAACCAACGGAAACTCTGGACGGGAGTTCGGGGGGGCATCCCACCCCCCCGAGCCCCCCGGAGTTCAGGGCTGCAGTTCCGTCGTGACGACCGCGCCGCCCATCTGGGGGACGGTCGCGCTCACCTTGACGACCTTGCGCGAGTCCTGGGCGATCCAGACCGTCTTCTGGCCGGGCTGGCCCTCCGCCGACTTCACTTCGAGCTTCCAGGCCTGGAAGGTGCCGGCGGCGACCGTGACGCTCTCGGTGCCGGCCACCCGCGCCTGCATCAGCTCCACCTTCTGCTGGCGCAGGTCGAAGTTGCGATAGGTCGTGGAGAAGCCCTCCGCGAGCGCAAGCGAGGCGAGCACCTCGTCCGAGCCCACGCCGTCCGCGAACAGCTCGCCGCCCAACTCGACCGAGATCGGCTTGGGGGGGCCGCCCATCGCGACGGTGCCGGTCGCCTTGCCGTCCGCGAAGGCCAGCTCGATCGCGGCGGGCCCCTGCTTCACCACGCGCTTGCGCGGGATGAGCGTCGCCTTGTCGAGCGTCGTGATGTCGACGGCCTCGCCCATCGGCAGCTTGGCGGTGCCGGTCACGACCCAGTTCGCGCCCTGCTCCTCGATCGTCTGCGTGGTCGAGATCGGGATCGTCTGCCCGCCGACCTCGATCTTGCCCGCGTAGCTGGCCTTGCCGGCGCTCAGCGGGAACGCGACCTTCGGCACGCCCACGCTCGCCGCCTCGACCGGCTTCGACAGCACCACGGTCTTCGGGTCGACCGTGAGCTCCGCGAGGCGCTTCGTGACCTCCGGCGTCATCGTCTCCTGGAAGCGGCCGCCCAGGTGCTTCGCGAAGAACTTCTCGGACGCGGCCCAGAGCGACATGCTGTTGACCGGACGCTGGAAGCCGTGGCCCTCGTCGGGAGCCAGGACGTACTCGACCGGGAAGCCGCGGTCGCGCAGCGCGATCACGATCTGCTCCGACTCGGCCTTCTTGACGCGCGGGTCGTTCGCGCCCTGCGCGACGAGCAGCGGCGTCTTGATCTTGGCGGCCGAGCTCAGCGGGGACTGCCGCGTGAGCTGCGCCTTGCCCTCCGGCGTCTTCGGGTTGCCCATCCGCTCGTAGAAGATGATGCGGCCCGCCTCCCAGTACGGCGGGATCGAGTCGAGCAGCGTGATCAG
>Ga0111539_10010417_pt1 | contig 11702 bp, 12 predicted proteins | sample RhiMethybrSRZTD1_FD_79667 | JGI IMG/M metagenome (GOLD analysis project Ga0111539, IMG submission 79667) | Populus rhizosphere microbial communities from Tennessee, USA - Rhizosphere MetaG P. TD hybrid SRZTD1 (version 2) (version 2) | ecosystem: Host-associated > Plants > Roots > Rhizosphere >...
AGCAAGTTCAACCTCGTAATTCCTCTCATTCTCCTTAATATTAACTGCAGGCATGTTACGTCCACTTAACCAGGGCGAAGCAAAGAAGCGGTCATTGTCAAAAAGGTCGGCGAGCAAAGAGTTGGCACGCGGCCAATCGGTGCGTTTTACGAGTGACATAGTAACCTCCTTTTTTATAAGTTGAATATTGAACCTAAAAAGTACAGGGGCTACATAAAAATGCAGCCCCTGGCTAATCCTCTTCTCCTTTCGCTGGAATTACCCAGGGCAAGTTATGGGGATATGTTCTCAGACCAGTACTCAAGTATACCTAAGTAAACCAAGTTCGAGCCACTCCCAAAAGAGGTCAACATTGTCAGTAGTATAATTTCTATGCCAGGGAATATTCACGCCTCGAACACCTTTAAAGCCAATATTGGATGAAAGTATTGTAGCCTTAGGTCACACGAGTCGTTGGATGTGAGAAATTATTTCCGCATGCCCAAGTGAGCCCTAGCATTTCAGAGCACAAACTTTTGGCCAATTATTTTATAGCTATTTAGCGCGGCGCCATTGAGAGTACTGAGTTTCTTCTGGAACATCGGTTAGGCTTTCGAAAAAAAGGTTGTAACCATCGGGATCTGAAACACTGACGACCCACATGTTATTGCCAACAAAGGGCTCTGCGACGTTCACTCCGCGGGAAATAAACTGAAGATAGAGGGACAAGGCATCATCACATATGAACGCAATGGAAACGCCCTCGCCTAATTTACTGCCAGGGGACTTTCGCACTGGTGCGTCATCCCAAAATTCCTGAAGCATCACGGAGGCTCCACCATGCTCCAGCCAGCACCATCGGATACGGCCTTCAACTAACCATTCCTTTGTTTTACTGAATCCAAGACAGTCCACATAGAAATGAATGGACTTTTCAATGTCCAGGACCCAGAAAAAAGGAACGGCCTGTTTTATATTCTGTTGGGGCATCTACGAAGTTAAAAAAACGCGTCCAAGTGGCCTAGCACAGATACCAACCGCACAACACTTGAACCATATAAACTAATTGCGTTCGAAGGTAAGGTAATCAGTACCACCGTTACCCCCGCTAACGTGAATCAGTTCGATCTTCGATGCGCTGTAAGAAACAAAGTGCCAGTCGTCACTCAACTCTTCGAAAGTATTGTTGACGTTAAAGACGATGTTGAAATGCATATCATCAGGGCTATCGTCGTTGCTATGGTCATCTGTAACACTCCATGACCCCACAAAAAGATTGGCACCGCTGGTCGCTGTTAGTGTTCCATTTGAGTCGAAAATAAAGTCATATCCACCGAACGAAGCCGTTTCATTGCTACCGGAATCTTCAAATCGCGTGACTTTCCATGTCCCTGTTTTAACAATATTTTCAACGGCTGACGGCGAATTAGTTGAATCATCGTCATTGTTACACGACACTATAGCCATCATCAATGTAATTATCAAGGTCAGTTTTGGGATCTTCATTAGCTTCTTAGTTTAAAATGATCTATACAAATATGCTTTTTATCTATAACGATGACCCTGCTGAAAGTCATATCTGCAGGTGAAAAATGTCATCTATTTCCGCATTCGATTGTGTGAAATAAAGTTGTTTTAATTGTTCGAAAGATTTTTTTTCACATCCTGAACTCAGGAAACAAATGATATGTTGACTGCATTAAACCCTCTTTAATAGAATTAAGTTCATATGCCGCAGGCAAGTTTCTCTGAATTGATCAATGGTGAAAAACCCACATTTGTTGATTTCTCCGCTGAATGGTGTGGTCCGTGTAAAATGATGGCGCCGATACTTGCGCAGTTGAAATCTGAGGTTGGAGATATGGTAAGGATAATTAAGATCGACGTAGATAAAAACCCTCAGACAGCATCCGCATACCAAATTCAAAGTGTTCCGACGCTAATGCTTTTTAAGGGCGGGAATGTTGTTTGGCGACAATCGGGAGTAGTTCCAACCGAACAACTGAAACGGACGGTCCTTCAATTCATTTAGATCCTTTCTCAATCCGAGTTTCGGATAGCGATTTCCGTATATACTCTATGTTGGAAAGCTCTTCCATAGCAGTCAATTTTCTTTTAGAGAGTTAACCGGATTTGTCGCAGCCGCCCTCAAAGATGGGATAGCAACTGACAACGCACAAAGCACTGCCGTTATAACTCCAGCAACAGCAAATAATTCTGCCGAGATATTTACTTTATACGCGAAACTGTTAAGCCATAAGGTCAACGAATACCAGCTAAGTGGAATTGACAACACGAATGCAATACCGGTGATAATCGCAAAGCGTTTTAACAGCTGAAATAGCAGATCCCGGATCTGTGCTCCAAGAACTTTTCGAATGCCGATCTCTTTCTTTCTCAGGTTTACAACATAAAGGTTTAAACCCACCAGTCCACAGGCGGAGAGTATTGAAACAACCAGGGTAAAAAAAAGTATAAGCTTCCCAAACTTCTTTTCGAAGCTATAGTTCCGTTCATTGAGGTCGCTCAGCATAGTATAAACGAAAGGAACGTCCGGGTCAAACGCCGTCCACTTCTCGCGAATCCATTCAGTCGTGCGTTGAAGGTCGGCCTGATCGACATTAATGGTAACCATACGGAATCTGTCAGGTACAATATGAATAATTAGTGGCTCCACTGTTGAATGAAGTGTTTTAAAATGAAAGTCTTTCATAACACCAATGATTTTTCCCCGCAAGCCATTGCCGTAATCGACGATCAGCCCAACTGCGTCCGATGGAGATTTAAGTCCTAAGTGACGAATAGCCGTTTCATTTATAATAAAATTTGTCGTGTCGGCAGCCATGGCCCGGTCAAAGTCTCGACCCGATGCTAGTTCAATTCCATATGTTTTGAGGAAATCATGATCAACATGAATACGCTGCCAGAGAACCTCACTTTTTAAAGAGCCATTATTTATAACGTAGCCGGATTGATAGAGCATTCCACCAATCTGGTGTGAACTTGCGCTTGCCGATCTTACCCGCGGATTCTTAAGTATTTCAGCCTTGAAGCGTTCGTAATTTCGCTGCGAAGCGTCCGACAACAACGTTACATTCATCAAGTGGTCGACATCGTATCCCGTCGGAGTTTCACGCATAAAATTCAACTGACGATTAACAAGAAGAGCGCCGGTGATCAACAACGTCGCTACCATCATCTGGAAAGCAATCAATCCATGCCACAACCCGATACCTTGACGTAACCTGACAACTGTTCCCTTTATCGCGACAGCGGGCTTTATCCGAAGGATCCGTTGTATGGGATACAAGGAAGCAAGCGTCATTAACAAAAAGACACAAGTGCCGGTGATTGCCCAGATCTTTAGTTTTGTTCTTGAATCAAGTTCAAAATGTTCTCCGAGCACATCATTCACAAGTGGGAGAAGTAATCCGCTTAACGCAATGCCAATGGCAAATGCCAAAATTCCATGAACTAAGTTTTCCGAAAAGAATTGAACAGCCAACTCCGTTTTTCGGCTCCCAATCGCCAGGCGTACACCGATCTCATGAGTACGTTGCTCGGATCGTGCAATCCACAGATTAATGTAGTTTATAACAGATACGATGAGTACTAATATACCGACAAAGGTCAGGATATATATGTACGCAATATCGGAGTTCGACTGCCATTCATTTTGAAGCTTGGAATAAAGATGGATATCCGTTAATGGTTGAAGGATATATTTATAAGTGACTTCGTCCGATGAAGGAATATGTCTGGCTGCGAGCTCGTTGATCTCGTTTTCAAGAGATACATATTCAACTCCCGGTGCAGTCTTTATATATGTGTATAAAAAGTTATTTCCCCATGTTGTTAGCATCTGATTCCCCCATAGTTTGGGAAGCGTTGACAAGGAGCAGATCAGGTCAGCTTTAAAATGCGATGTTTCCGGCATGTCTTGTATTACACCGGTGACTTCAAGATCAGCATTAAACGTCACATTGGTGAGCACCTTTCCCACAGGGTTCTCATCACCGAAATACTTTTTCGACACTAATTCAGAGATGACAACGGTGTTAGGTCGTGACAACGCTGTGGCTGCATGCCCTTCGACAAACGAAAACTTCAACACCTTAAAGATGTTACTATCCGCCCAGATGAAGTTCTCCTCTGAAAAATTTTCCGGCGTTCCTTTTTTCAGGACAACTGACGGAGAACGATAACGGAACATTCTGACGACATCAGTTACGCCTGACAGGTCGCTGACTTGCGTTGCCATCGGCCCGGATGTCCAGGCCATTGCATTTTGCTGTGTGCCAACCCTAAGTTCAAGAACAATCCGATAAATGTTTTCCGGATGATCGTGGTAACGGTCAAAACTAGTTTCTTTATATATGTAGAAAGAAAGTAGGGTAATTGTAGCGATTCCCGAAGCAAGCCCAAATATGTTAAGCAGACTAATGCCTCTATCATTCCAAATGTGCCTGAAGGCAAGCCGGATATATGTAAATATCATAGTAGTCTTTTTTAAAACTTAGCATTTTCTCAACGATCTTGCATTGACGACATAAAGCTGATTATTGCCACGTCTGACATCACAATCATGCCAGAAAAAATGAGGTGGAAATGGTCTAATTGGTGCAGACGAAGTGTACCCATGATCGTTTCAGGACAAAAGTGTCCGCCTGCAGATATTCGGTCATTTGAATAGACTTGGTTTTTCAATCCGAACAACGATTTGAAGCTGTCAAAATAATACTAGTTTCATTGTCCGGATCGGAACGCATCGGTTGTCTTCGTTGAGATCATGATTTGATCCCAACTCTATTAATCAACATAAAACTTAAGATTGCAATGGAAAAATTTATGCTTATCGTGCGTGAAGACATGCAAAGACTTCGGAAGATGACGGACGAAGAAAGATTTTCGAACATACCTGAAATGCTAAAGTGGATAGAGTCTATCGCTGAATCCGGTAATTATGTCACTGGCGAACCTCTTGCATTGACAGGGCGATACGTGAGCAAGGATGGTGTGTTAAGTGACGGACCATTTATCGAGTCGAAAGAAGGAATATGTGGATACGACATTATCCTGGCAGAGAATATCAATCAGGCTGTGGCTATAGCGGAGACGTGTCCTTTGGTGATGAAGGGATTGGCGATCAGGGAGGTAAGACCGATCGTAAATATCAGTGAGCAGTGAACAGTGAGCAATGAGGAATGAGGAATGAGGAATGGGTGGTTCTTCGGATTTGCATTTTATAGTGGTTCATTTTTTCGGAAAGACATACTTACGCGGACTTTGCGTGAAACGCGTCGAGGTAGGCTTTTGGACTTGTGCGGAAACTGGCTGATGAAAAAATCAATTCGGCAACCTTATCCCCCTATCTCCACCCGGCAAAATTGTCGCAATTCACCCCAGGAAATGTCGTTTTCTACCATCATTCACTTATATTCAAAATCCTAAGTTTGTCGTATAAATAAGAAAACAAACAACCAAAATCATATAATATGACAACGAACGAAAAAACCTCCATCACAGTAGAATCGACAGTTAAAGCGCCTGTAGAGAAAGTATGGAAATACTGGAATGAACCTGATCACATTAAAAAGTGGGCATTTGCTATGGATTCATGGCATGCACCTTATGCTGAAAATGATGTGAAAACAAATGGAAAATTCAAGACTACAATGGCTGCCAAGGATGGCAGTGTGAGCTTTGACTTCGAGGGTGTTTATACCAACGTTGAGCCTAACAAACTGATTGAATACACAATGGCAGACGGAAGAAAGGTAAAGATAGTTTTTACATCAAAAGGAAAGGAGACGAAGGTAACCGAAACATTCGATGCGGAAGACACTCACTCCATTGAGCAGCAACGCAGTGGATGGCAGGCAATCCTGGACAACTTCAAAAATCATACAGAGAACAATTAATGAGAGGAACGCTTAAGATTTGTCCGAAGGGTCACAAATTTTATAAAAGCAGTGATTGCCCAACGTGTCCGGTTTGCGAGGAAGAACGTAAACCGGATACTGGCTTCCTTTCCGTTTTGGTAGCACCTGCACGAAGAGCTTTGCAGACTGCCGGCGTCAAAAGTGTTGATCAGCTCGCCACCTGGACAGAGAATGATCTATTAAAGCTTCATGGCATTGGTCCCACCACTATACCGAAATTGAAAAAAGCGATGAAAGCAAAAGGCTATTCTTTTGCCAAGATACCGAAGAAGTAATCCCATTTTATTGCGTTGGTCTTTATTTATGAATTGAGTTGTTCTATTCTCGTGGAGTATATTCCACATTTTCAGGTTTCGTTTTTCCACAGAAACTTTTCGAAAAAATTCACTAGCGCTGAGAGGCTTGTTATGCCCAAATAATACCATTCATCGACGATTGCGAACAAAAAAAGAACAGCACGCAATTTGCAAGCGTATTAGAAGTACAGACTAAACATGAAATGAATTATGGTACCTGCTAGAGTTATATATACAGATGGGCATGACGTTACCGTTACCGATTCAACGCTCCAGGTAAATAAGGCAGAATATAAGTTAAATGGAATAATCAAACATGGATTATTCATTTTACGGCCTCAACGTCTACCGGGCATCCTAATGGTCACAATAGGATTGATCGTGATGTTCGCTGGATTATTGAAGCTGATTCCTTCTACCTGGATCAATGATACTATTATTGGCGATACACTGGTAGGTGGGAGTACAATCGCAATGATTATAGGTGCGTCGATAGCCTTTATTGGTGTTTTGTTGTTGGGCATGATCCGTCAGCGTTATTCAGTTCGGATTGCAACGGCGGAAGGCGAAAAAGATGTGGTAGTGAGTTCGCGGAAGGAGTACATTCAACAGATTGTTGATGCGCTTAACTCAGCTTACAACTACATACGCAACAACGTTTAGGTGATTTAAAGTAACTGGTGTGTTCTGAGTTTCACGGATAGGCTTTCGGGCTTATCCGTGATTCTCTTTTATAGCGGTATCCATAATTCTTCAATTTATTAATCCTTTGTTAGTCAACCTTGGTAAATTGACCTATTGAGGATATACAAATATTTTTTAACGCAAAGGGTACTTAAATGCCCGCCCGAATCGAACGATCCGTTCGGGCGGGCATCAGTGCTGCTACTTCGTTCGTAGCACGGTGAGCAAAATTTATCTGACAGAGATGGTTCATCTAAGACGCAAAGGGCGCGGAGGCGGGCGCGCTACGCTTGCAGATAGCGCATCAGGACTTTCATGCAAGATTCTCAGACGTCTTGCCTCTAAAAGTTCTGATGGATTTCATCCAAGCAAAGCGCGACTGCGCCTGATAAGACCTACCCTTAGCGCCCACTGCGCGAATCTGATAAATTATGGAAACCGATGGGCTTGGCTCGCCGTGCTTCCAACCAATTAGCCGCACTGTTGCATTTAAGTACCCTCTGCGGTAATGCCCGCCCGAACGGATCGTTCGATTCATTTCGCAAAAAATTAAATTTGATTCGTAACTTTTTATACTTTGTTTCCGTTCCGACTTGATAAGTTCGAAAAAGTTATTTTATCTTTGTCCGCGACAAAAAGGAATGAAATCTGGTTTTAGCATATCAATTAAAAAATCTTGTAAGATGTCATGCGACAAGCAGAAGATATGCCTATGCCCGGATGAAACAGTTATGATATAAAAAAATAAAAAAATATATAACTAAAGCCCCGGGCAGATTTGTCCGGGGCTTTTTGTTTATGGTCCCTGTGCATTTTGAAAAAAGTGTGGTGAGGTGAAGTGTGTACACAATTTTCGGACCGCGTAAAAATAAAGTTTAGTGGTTTGCTGTCACCCATAGACGGTGATCCTCTAATTCATAGATCCAGCCGTCCGTCCCGATGCATCGGGACGGACACCCTGCGCAAGTAGTGCGGGGGTTGGCTGGGTTGCGTATCAAATGAGGAATGAGGAATGATGAATGATGAATTGAATGTCCAATGTCCAACGCCCAATGACCAATGTCGAATTTGCATATGTAAGGGAGATGGGGAGAATTAGGAAGATCAGAATGAAGGAAGAATGATTTATAGGAAAATAAAAAAAGGCCAAAAAATATGAACACAAGACACATAGTACACCAAAGCAACGGAAAGGATATAGTTGCATTGAAAGAGAATGGAGTGGTTATCCATAACGCCCAGGAATTCCTTGATATTGTTATGAACCTGCCGTCAGACAGGGTGATCATATACAAAGAAAATATTCCCGAGGAATTCTTTGACCTGCGTAGTGGGCTCGCTGGGGAAATACTCCAGAAGGCTGTCAACTATAGCCGGCAACTTGGAATTGTAGGTGACTTGTCAAAGTATCCTAGTCGCAGCCTTAAGGCATTTGTGTACGAGAATAACAAATCGAATGATATCATCTTCACGGATACGCTGGATGAAGCTCTGCAGAGGCTGAGTGCGTGAGGGGGTTAATCGTTATCCGCTGCGCCCGCCGAAGCGTTTCGCGAAGGTGGGTTATCCGTTAATCGTGATCTGTTATCCGAGGTTTGCAACTTTGATGATGGTGATCCTGTGGGGATAGTGCGTTTTCATGGCTAAAGCCCAGGATCGTGGGGTTCGACTAGCTACGCCCTGAAGGGCGTAGCTATTGAAGGGCGTAGTTATAAAGGACATTGTTATAAAGGTTTGGAGAGGGCGTGATAATCACTGCCCTATACCATATACCTCTATACCCTTATACCTCCTTCCCCTAGCTCTTCAACCTGATCACAGGATACGGAAATACAGACTTCAGCGCTACACGCTTGCCTGTAGCTTGAGATTCGCGTGTTGCTTCCATGACTTCAAGGACGTGAAGTGCATGCTCTGCATTGATCAACGGTTCGATTCCCGTTACCAAACTTTCTGAAATTACTGACGCCCCTTGCTGCCAGACATATGTGCCAGGATCAGGTACATGTCGTACCGTCTTCTCATTGTCAACGGTAGCCATATCTACACCGGACGGCGCCCAATCGTAACCGACAAGATTCATATTCCCCTTCGTACCCCAAATTGAAATTGTTGGCCTGTCCTGCCCCGAGCCCTCATGACCATATGGATCGAAATAATTAAATCCACATTGAACGTGCGATATTGCACCGTTTGAATGTTCCATCAATACCATAGCGTTATCCTCCGCCTCGACTTTCACCTTTCCTTTGTTTTCTGTCTGCCGTTCAGGTGTCACAATACTGGTTATTCCCACAACAGACTTCGCAGGGCCAAGTAACCCCGTAACTGTCGCGATGTTGTAGACGCCAAGATCGGGCAGACTGCCACCACCCTTTTCATAAAAGAATGCGGACCAATGTGGTCCCAAATGACCATAGTGCGCATGAGCGGCAGATACTTTACCCAGCTTTCCTTCCTGGATAGATTTTGCCATAAAGGCAAACTGCGGACTATTTACAACGGCCGGGGCACCCCAAATGCGGAGGTTCTTGCTTTTTGCAAGATCAAGCAGTTCGCGGCCTTCCTTATATGTATTGGCCATCGGCTTTTCACTCCACACATGATGACCGGCCATCAGAGCTTGTTTGTTGAGCCGTCCATGTTCCTGCATATCGGTCAGCGTTATCATCATGTCGAACTTTGCGCCCGCAAGCATCTTGTCAATATGCGGATACCAGTTCGGAACATTATACTTTTCTGCCGCGGCTTTTGCCTTCTCTGGTATTATATCACAAGCGGAGACTAATTCCACATAGGGACACTTTGATAGATGAGGAAAATATTGGCCGGAGACACTTCCGCACCCGATCACAGCGACCTTGATCTTTTTGTCCGCCAGTCCCAGCGCTTCGGCATGTGAAGACAATGACGTCAATAACGACGCGGCTGCAACTTTCGCCGTGTAGTCGAGAAATTCTTTTCTGGTTATAGGATTCATATTGCTATACATTAATTAATCATTGTTCATTGCTCATTGAAGTAGTTACCCAAACATTCGCGAATTGCTGCGGCGTCTTCAGGAGTATCTTGTGAAAGCTGCTGGAACCTTCCAATGCGATATCAAAAGTTTCCTTGGAAACAGGTACTTCACCTACCTTTCTATATTCATCCTTTCCCCCATTCTTGAAGTTATTGGTATCGCTAATAAAGACCTCAGCATTTTCACTGCCATTCTCATCCATATCGGTCCAGGTAATCACCACCTTGCCGTCAATTTTTTCGGCATGAAGATCGGAAAGATCGATCGGGCCGATGAATGGAATGCCGTCTACTTCACGATTAACGTCCTCAGAAATTTGCAATCCAAGATGTCGACAAATGGTAGGGAAAATATCAACTATTCCGGGATTTTGATTAAAACGCGCATTCCTTTGAGAAGCGTTTGTGACTATCCACGTAAGTCGCTCGCGATCTGACTGCCCTCCATGATGATGTCCGGTTTGTGAGTCACGACCATGATCAGTGGTTATCACAATCAACCAATCCTCATCGTGTTCGCTTTGCCGCCGTTTGATGGCCTCCCAGACTTTTCCGATCTGCTTATCAGCCGCCATAATTGCATCATGAAATTGTTGACTGTCTCCATATTTGTGGCCCATGTCATCCGTAAATTCAAGGTAAACCCACGAAAGGTCTGGAGCTTCCGTGGAAATGATTCGCGCCGCTTCATCAGACACTGCTTCGTCTATACGCTGAATAAATATCCTTGTCGTGTCATGAGGATATTTTACAGTATCATGCTCCAGCCCATCAAATTTAAAATCTACCGACACACCACCGGCTTCCTGGACTCCTTCTCCAATGAGCTTTGTTCGATTGTCCTCCCAAGTAGAGAACACAGCTGTCTTCAACGCTGGATTGTTTTGTTTCGCGATTCGGAAAAGATTCCAGTAGTTATAGTTTGGCTCAGCTATATCATTGTCCCAAACGTTGTGCTTATTAACCCAGGTACCGGTAAGAAGGCTGTTATAGCCGACCGCAGATATCGTCGGAGTTTGGCTATAGGTACCCTTTCCACCTCCCACATGGGCAAGTGTAAATCCTCCAACCTTTGAAATCTCTCCAAGCACAGGCGGATTCAATTTTTGGATCACATCGCCGGCAATGCCATCAACAATTATAAAGACGGCCTTTGGTGTCTTCGTCTTTTCACCCTCTGATGATTTACAGCTAACTGACAACAGGGCCAGGACTATAAAACCAGTCCACGTAACTCGATTCTTCATTTTCAATTCAAACATCATTAAGAGTGTTTGTTACTAATTTATTTCAAAAGATCATACTCGGCTACAACGGCATAGTGATCGGATTCATAATCCTGCACTCTTATTCCCGCAATGTCATTAAGGCCTCCCACGAGGCTGACATTTTTTAGATCGTATGCGTCGCTTGGCGTATGGTACACCATGTCGATCCGATCATAAACTTCATCGGCACTTTCAATTGTTGTCCATGTGACACCGGGAAAATTGGCAGGGCTGACAAACTTCGAGCGGTAAGTATCAATAAGTCCAGTCTGAACTATGGCTTTGCTGACAGGCCACTCCACCACTTTACCAAAATGCATGTTGCTCGTTGCTGTTTCTAATGTCCAATCTAGGTGCGAAGGTTCATTGAAATCGCCAGTAAGAAAAACAGGAATATCATCTGCCTGAATTTCTTTGATCTCTTCCAAAACATCTTCTATCGAAGCAATACGTGTTTCGGTTGCTGCCTCAACTGCTTCGGCCGGTGTGTCGATTATTCCATCGCGGAAATC
>Ga0111539_10010418_pt1 | contig 11702 bp, 6 predicted proteins | sample RhiMethybrSRZTD1_FD_79667 | JGI IMG/M metagenome (GOLD analysis project Ga0111539, IMG submission 79667) | Populus rhizosphere microbial communities from Tennessee, USA - Rhizosphere MetaG P. TD hybrid SRZTD1 (version 2) (version 2) | ecosystem: Host-associated > Plants > Roots > Rhizosphere >...
CTCGGGCAATGCGGGGCCTGCACCGTAATCATCAAAGGGGAAGCCGTGCGCTCGTGCATCCGACCGGTGTCAACCGTGGCCGGCGCGGAGATCACGACGCTTGAAGGGATCGCGCAGAACGGCAAGCTGCACCCGTTGCAGCAGGCGTGGATCGACGAGCAGGTGCCAGCCTGCGGCTTCTGTCAGAACGGGCAGATCATGACCGCCAAGGCGCTGCTCGACAAGAACCCGACGCCGACCGACGCGCAGATCCGTCAGGGCATGGCCAACACCCTGTGCCGCTGCATGACGTATTACCGGATCCACAGCGCGATCAAACGCGCCTCGAAGACGATAGCGTCGTCGAAGACGATAGCGACGGCGTCACGTGTGGAGAGCGAGGTGATCGCATGACCGCCACACGGAGAGACTTCCTCAAGACATCCGGCGCGCTCGTCGTCGGTCTCTCAGTGGCCGGCGACATCGTGCTCGACGCGCAAGGCACGGCTGCGGGTCCATATCCCGATCTCGATTACAAGCAGCTGGATTCGTGGATCGTGATTCGTCCGGACAACACTGCGACCTTCTTCGTCGGCAAGACGGATCTCGGTCAGGGAACCGGCACCGCGTTCCGCCAGATCATGGCCGACGAGCTCGACATACCGTACGACAAGACGAGCTGCGTGATGGGCGTGACGGACGTGACGGTCGATCAGGGTGGCTCCGGCGGATCGGATGCGCTGCAGACTGACGGGTATCCGATGCGCCGCGTCGCCGCCGAAGCGCGTCGCGTACTGCTGGAAATGGCTGCGGCGCGCCTGGGTGTGCCGGTTGCGCAGTTGACTGTCAGCGACGGCGTCGTGTCTGTGACAGCCGATGCCTCCAAGCGCGTGACGTATGGCGAGTTGATCGGTGGGCGCAAGTTCAACACTACGCTGACCGGCAGCAACATCAACGCGACGACGGGCGCGGCTCGGCTCAAGGACGTCAACCAGTTCAAGATCGTCGGCCAGTCGCCACCGCGCTACGACATCCCGGCGAAGGTGGACGGCTCGCTGAAGTGGGCCGTGGACGTAAAAGTGCCGGGCATGCTGCACGCGCGCAATGTGAAGCCGCCGGTCGCCGGCGCGACGCTCGTGAGCATCGACGAGTCCTCGGTGAAGAACGTGCCGGGGCTCGTCAAAGTGGTGAGCAAGGGCAACTATGTTGCGGTGGTGTGCGAGCGAGAAGAGCAGGCGATTCAGGCGGCGCGCCAGCTGAAGGTGAACTGGCAGAAGCCGGCGACGGCGGCCTTCCCTTCATCCGAGGATCTCTATGGCTTCATGCGTACCGCCAAGCCGACCTCGAGTACACCGCCGAGTATCGTCGGCAATCCAGACGCGGCAATGATGACGGCGGCGAAAGTCGTTGAAGCCGAATACGAGATCCCGTTCCAGGGGCACACCTCGATCGGGCCAGCGCACGCGATGGCCGACCCGTCGAACAACCAACTGACGATCTATTCCAACGACATGAAGTCGTACGGGATGCGCGAAGGCATCGCCGCGTTTCTGCAGATCCCGAAGGACCGCATTCGCGTCGTCTGGATGGAAGGACCGCAGGCCTACGGCCGCACCGCGGCGGACGATGCCGGGTTCGAGGCGGCGTATCTGGCGAAAGAGCTGGGACGGCCGGTTCGTGTCCAGTGGATGCGCAACGAAGAGACCGCGTGGGATACGAAAGGGCCGGCGTTTGTGGTCAAGGCGCGCGGCGGTCTCGATGCGCAGGGCAATCTCATCGCGTTCGACTACGACGCCCGCGCGGCCGACTTCGGTCACCTCGGTTACAACGAGGCTGACACGGTGCTCATCGCGCAGTTGATGGGGATCAGGCCTTCGTCACCGAATCGCGGCAGTTCCGCGGTCCCCAACGAGATGTATGCGATCCCGAACCGCCGCGTGACGACGCACGTCGTCAGCCTACCGACGATATGGGAGACGCCGCTCCGCACTGGCAACCTGCGCGATCCGAATGGCCCGCAATCCACCTTCGGGTCCGAATCGTTCATCGACGAACTGGCCGCGGCAGCCAAGGTCGATGCCGTGGAGTTCCGCATGAAGCTGCTGACCTCGTCGAAAGACGATGACAGCGGGTTCAAGCGGGCGCGGTCGATCGCGTGCCTCAAGGCCGCCGCCGACGCGTTCAAGTGGGACACGCGTCCGTCACCGAAACGTCTCGACAGCGGCGACACTCTTACCGGCCGCGGCATCGCCTACACCTACCGCAGTCAGACCGTCGTCGCGCAGATCGCCGAGGTCGAGGTCAATCGCCGGACCGGCCGCGTCTGGATCAAGCGCCTCGTCTGTGCTCATGACTGCGGGCTGGTGATCAATCCCGAGTCGCTGCGTCGCACGATCGAAGGCGGTTTGTTGCACGGGGTGAGCCGTTCGCTGCACGAGGAAGTGCGGTTCGATACCGAGAAGGTGACCAGCGTGGACTGGGCGTCGTACCCGACGCTGACGCATCTCGATACGCCCGAGTCGATCGAGATCATTCTTGTGAACGGAGACCCGAACCCGAAGCGCGCCGACCTGCCTCACTATGGGGCCGGCGAGACGATGCTCAAGCCGACGATGGCAGCGATCGCCAACGCGATCTTCGATGCTACTGGTGTGCGCCTGCGTCGCGTCCCGTTCCGCAACGACAGAGTGCTCGCTGCCCTGAAGACCGCCAAGGTGTAACCGCCAATCGTCAATGCTCTATTGGCGCAGCGATCGAGCGGGGTCGATGTCGAGCACCCGCCGTGCCGGCAGGTAGCACGCCGCCATTGCGACGATCGTCAGTCCGGCGGCGACGGCAACGAGCGTGAGCGGATCCGACGGTGAGACGCCGACCAGCACACCGCGGATCAGACCGCCCGCGGCATACACACCCGGCGCACCGATCAGCACGCCGAATCCGATGAGCAGCGCGCCTTCACCGATGACGAGCCTCATCACCCGTCCGTAGTCGGCTCCGAGCACCAGCCGCATCGCCAGTTCGTGACGACGCCGGGTGACCGAGCCGGAGACGACGCCGAAGAGTCCCATTGCGGCCAGCAGCAGCGCACCGAGCGCGAAGCCGCCGATGAGCACTGCGCCCAGGCGTTGCTGGCTGAGCGCTTCGTCGATGATCTCGTTCATCGTCCTGACCTGCGTTATCGTCAGCCGCGGATCGATATTGCGAATCGCCGACCGCGCATCAGCGATAAGGGTCTCTGGTGGCCGCCCGCTGCGGACGACGAACGCCAGCCCGCGCATGCCGAAGTCCCAGTCCTCGGCCCGCACGTAGACCTGCGGTCGACCGTCTCGATGCAGGTCGTACAGGCGCGCCTGCTCGACGACGCCGACGATCGTGAGACGGCTGCCGCGGAAGTCGATGGAGGCGCCAAGCGGACTGCCGGCCGGGAAGAAGTGATTGGCAAGCACACGATCGACCACCGCTTCGCGAACGCTGTCGTGGCGCTGCTCGTTGAACGCGCGTCCCGCGACGAGTCGCATGCCCATCGCTTCGATGTAGCCGGCTCGTGTGGCGATGTAATCGCCGAGCGGGTTGTCATGATCGCGGTCGCCCGTGTTGCCGGGCGCCCCCGCAATGGTGATGTTGGACTGACTCGCACCCGCGGTCATCGGCAGTGCATTCGCGGCGCTGACTCTCGTCACGCCCGGCAGTGAGGCCAGCGCGGCGTGGACGCGATTCTGCAGCGACCGCGCGTCTTCTGGTTTTGGAACGAGCGGTATCGGGATCGGCACACGCATCGTCAGCAGGCCATCGGGGGTGAATCCCGGGTTGGCGCGCAGCAGCTGCTCGAAGCTGCGTACGACGAGGCCGCCGGCGCTGAGCAGAACCACCGAGAGTGCGACCTGTGCCACGACCATCGCCCGTCGCATGCGTTGGTGGCCACCGCCGCCGCGCACGGCACTGCTTGCCAGCAGCGACGAGAGCGACGCACGCGCCGCCCACACGGCGGGCGTCACCGCGGCAAGCAATCCGAGCAGTGCGCCAGCGCCGATGACGACGGCGGCGACGCGCCAATCGACGACGATCGACTCACGGCGCGGCAGATCGAGCGGGGCCAGCGCCACGAATGCGCGTGTTCCCCAGATGCCGACGAGCGCGCCACCGACGCCGCCGATCACGCCAAGCAGCCCGCCCTCGAGGATCGTGGCGCGCATCAACGCCGCGCCGTTCGCGCCGAGCGCGCGCGACACCGCGAACTCGTGCTCGCGCTTCGATGCCCGCGCCAGCAGCAGCGCCGCGACATTGACCATCAGGACCAGGAGGAGAAACGCCGCGGCGAAACCCAGCACGATGAGCGCCGGGCGGACCTCCGCCACGAGATCCGGCTTGAGGCTCGTCGGGTAGATCGACATGCCGCTGCCCTGAAAGTCTCTGAGGTCAATGACGCGACCGACCGCGCCCACCGCTGCCGCGACCTGCTCGGGCGGCGTCCCGCGGCGCGCGCGGATCAGTCCTGCATACTGGCCGCTGTTCGGATTCGTGGTGGCGAGATTCATCGCGAACGTCGTGTAGGCATCGGCGGGTCGAGATGGCGGACCAAGGCTCGCGTGACGCACGAAGTGGAAGTCGCGCGGCATCACGCCGATCACGGTATAGAGCCCGCCGGTGACCCACACCGTTCTCCCGACGATGGATGGATCGGCGCCAAGCCGGTTCCACAGTCCATGGCTCAAGACGATCACCGGCGGGCGCTTCGGCCCGACTTCGTCGCGCGCGAAGCCGCGACCGAGTGCCGGTCGCACGCCCAGCAGATCGAACAGGTTCGGCGACGTCGTCGTCACGGTGATTTCGATCGGGTCGGCGCCTCCGCGCGTCGAGAGCAGAAATGGCTGACTCAGGAGACCTGCTGCCTCTGCGATCACGCCACCCGACTTCTGCAGCTCGGCGACGTCGGTCCCGGCGAGCCAGCCTCGCTTCAGGTCGAAGATCTTTCCGTAGTCGCGCCACACGAAATACAAATCGTCCGGGCGTTCGTAGGCCATCGGCGCGATCAGGACTTTGTCGACCACCGCATAAACGACGGCGAATGCGCCGAGGCCGACGGTGAGCGTGCCGACCATCGCGGCCATGAACATCGGCGCCCGCAGTAGACGCCGCATCGCGATTTCCATGTCGCGTCCCCAGTTGCCGCTGCGTCGCCAGGAGGCCGCCGGCCGCACGCGCTCGCCGAGTCCGTTGCGCAGCGAATCCCAGAGTGCGCGCACCCATACGCGCATCAGCGCGGGCACGCCACCTGAACGCAACGCGGCGCTGCACGCGTCACGATAGGTGTGCACCACGGCGTTCCCCATCTCGTCGCGGAAATCCACCGGGTAGACCCGCAGCAGGATCCGCAGCCACCGCTCCGACCTCGCCAGCCAGCGCCGCTCGTTCATGACAGCACCTCTGACAGCAGTCCGCCCAATTGCGCCGCACGAGTGAGCGCGGCCAGCCTCGCCGCTTCCGCGCGCGCGACTTTCAACCCGAGGGAAGTGAGCTTGTAGTAAATGCGGCGTTCATCGTCGCCCGCGTCGGCGACCTTGCCGCGATCGACGCCGGTGATGAGGCCCTGTTCCGTCATCCGCGCGAGGGCGCGGTAGAGCGTGCCGACGTCGGGAACCTTGTTGTCGCCCCGGGCTTCGGCGTCGCGGATGATGCCGTAGCCGTGGCGTTCGCCGGCGGCCAGGCTCAGCAGGATCTGGAATTCAACGACGCGAACTGGCAGGAAGGCGTCGATCTTGCGTTTGTCTCGGTCCATGCGCGGCTTGTCGCGCCGTAGCCGGAAGGCGAAGGCGGACCCTCTATATGCGTGACGCAGCCATTATGTGCGCCACGCATATAGACGTCAAACGCGCGCGGAAGGTTTATTGACCCGGCTCGATTTTCAGGACGGCCCCGAAGGTTTCATCGGTAATCGCGTAGATGAATCCGTCAGGACCCGGCTTCACCTCCCGAATGCGCTGCTTCAGCTCGGCCAGGAAGATCTCGCGGCCCGTCGGCTCGCCCTTCGCGTTGAACTGCACGCGCTGGATGTGCTGGCCGGTGTTGTTGCGCATCGCACCGACCAGCGCGTTGCCTTTCCAGGCCGGGAACTTGTCGCCGTCGTAGAAGGACAGACCTGAGATGGCGATCGCCGGTACCCAGAACACCACCGGCTCTTCAAGCCCTGGCGCGCTGAAGCCTTCGCCGACGCGCGTGCCGTCGTAGTTGCGGCCCAGTGACACGCGTGGCCAGCCGTAGTTCTTGCCCATCTCGATCTTGTTCAGCTCGTCTCCGCCCTGCGGGCCTTCTTCGGTGGACCAGAGGTCGCCGGTCACCGGATGCACGTAGAGGCCGAGCGGATTGCGATGACCCATCGAGTAGATCTCGGGCTTGTATCCGGGCCGACTGACATACGGGTTGTCCGCCGGCACGCTGCCGTCGTCGCGGATGCGCAGGATCTTGCCGATGTGTGACGCTGGATTCTGCGACGCGGGCGGATAGTTGCGATCGCCGAGCGAGACATACAAGAAACCGGCGCGGTCCCAGGCCAGACGCGATCCGTAGCTGCCGCTCGCCGGACCGAGTCCCTGCGGCGATCCTTCTCCACCGTGATACGCATCGGCGACGAGGATGTCCTTGACGTCGGTCAGCGTCGATCCGCCATCCCACTTCGCGCGCAGCACCGCTGTCGTCGCATCACCGGGACCCTTCGGACCAGGCTTGGAGTAAGTGAGATAGATCAACCGGTTTTGTGCGAAGCGCGGGTGGAGCGAGACGTCGAGCAGACCGCCCAGGCCCGTCGCCAGCATCTGAGGCATCGGCCCGATCGGCGTCGGGTCGAGCACACCGTTCTTGATCTGGCGCAGCCGTCCGGGGCGCTCGGTCACGAGCATGCCGCCGTCTGGCAAGAACGCGATGCCCCATGGGTGATCGAGGCCTTTGGTCACGACTGTGACGTGGATGCGCATGCCGCGGCCGGTGGGCAGATCCCACGGGCCGGCGCCGAGCGTGTCAACAGGAGCCGGACCGCGTCCGCGTCCCTGCCCCTGTCCTCCCGGGGCCCCGTCTCGTCCTGCCGGCGGCGCCTGACCTCCACGAGCCGGCGCTCCAGCCGGCGCTGCTGCCGGCGCCTGCTGCGCGATCCCGGTATTGTCCGCAGCGATCAGGACGAAGATGCCCAGCGCCACAGACCACAACGCGGCAAGCACACGCGTCCGCCGTGAGTTCATATCCAACGGTCACTCCCGCGTAGTGTCCGCCTTCAGGCGGACGAAAGAAGGGGTTCAGTATATTGCGAGGCGTTCCCTACTTGAAGGCGGCAACGAGCGCGGAGAGCGCGTCGGGGATCGAGCGTTTGCCGTCGAGGCGCGGCCCCCAGTGCGCAGCCATCTTGTCGCGGCAGCCGGCGCCGCACATCCCCGCGAGGAACTTGTCGTCCGCGTACCCTGTGTAGTCGATGCCGCGCGCCTTGAGCTCGCGCACAGTCAGTTCGCCGGCGGTGTAGAACAGCACTGCGTGCGAAAGCTGCGGCGGGACGGTCACCTTCTGTGCGGTCGCGGCCTGACTGACCCACTGATACAGCGGGACGATGCCGTGCGTGCTTTCGTGGAAGAGCATCTCGAGCGACACGTAGCCGCGGAACGTGGACGGGGACATCGTGATGTGCGCCGACGGATCGCTGGTGCCGTACGCGCCGCTGGCGCCGGCAGTGACGCTGAGATCAACAGGGATGGGGTCGCGCGGCCAGCTCACGTCGTACACGCGCGCGAGCGCCTGGCCGAGCGCCGCGCCGTGGCGATCGACAAACGGCTGCATGGCGGCGATCCACTCGCGGTTGGCGCGGTCGTGCTCGGGCCACCAGCGCTTCTGGTAGACCGGCATGATCCGCTCGAGCGTCGCCTTCAGCGCGGCGTCGATCGCGATTCCGTCGAGGCTCGGTTTCCCTTCGGCGCCACGCAGCGCGTTCTTGATGGCGATCATCCCGTCATCGAGGGTGAGCTCGCGTGGGACGTACGGCTTGTAGAAGTCGACGCCGGCAGCCCACTGCGCGCGCTCGTCGTCCGTGAGACCGGTCGGCGCCGGACCGCCGCGCGCGTTCGACCTGACGTAGTGATGCAGATTGAGCCAGGCGTTGCTGTGAAAGGTGAAGAGCGGCTTCTGCTGCGCGACCGGGTATGCCGTCGCGATTGCGATGAGCGCAACACACGCGCGGAGGCCGAGATGTCTCATGTCGATCCTCATGGATGTTCCAAAAGGAACGGTCACGGCGGGTCCGAAAGGACCCGCCCTACGCCCGCGTTCAGGCGCGCACGATCATAGACTGCGACGCGTCGGCTTTTTCGGGGCTCTGCGCTTTCGGACGAGCGTCGGCGCCATGTTCGGGCGCGCTGGCCTGGGATGTTCCTTCGCGATGTGCGTGGAGAGCTGATTCACGGGCACCTGCAGCCCGCAAGAACGACAGAGGGCTTTGCCCGGCGGAATGTGAACACGTTGCATCTGCCCTCAAGCATACAGGCCTCAGGGCCTGTTGTCCGTGAAGGCGCGAGAGGTGGGCCGGTCCGAGAGGACCGGCCCTACACCGTTACGCGAGCGCGGCCTTGTAGAGCGCCACCAGTTTGCCCCACGCGCGCTCGGCGGCTTCCTTGTTGTAGATCGGCATGCCGTTCGCCTGCAGCGGCATGTCGGGCACACACCAGCCGTGCTGCGCGGTCGGATAGACCTCGATTTCGGCCGGTACCTTCGCATCGGCGAAGGCTTGCTTCAGCGTGTCCTTCGCCGTCGGCTGTGTCATGTCGTCATTCGCAGCGATGCCGATGTAGAGCCTCGCCTTCATCTTCGGGATGAGCAGATGCGGGCTGGTCGGTTGTGGCGTGACGAGACCGCCGCCATGGAAAGAAGCCGCAGCGCCAACGCGATCGGGCACCGTGGCAGCCGTCCTCATGATCAGTGGACCGCCCATGCAGTAGCCCTGCGTGCCGACCTTCTTGTTGCGATCGACCTGCTTCTGCGCGTCGAGGAACGCGATGTAGGCGATCGCGTCGCGCTCGGCGGCGCCGGGCTCGTTCAGGGGTCCAGTGAATGTCCCGAGCTTGGCGCGGTCGGCCTGGTTGCCGAAGTCGAACTTCGACGGGTCTGGGAATACCGGCGCCTTCGCGGTGCGATAGAACGGATTCGGCACCAGCACCGCGTAGCCTTCGGCGGCGATGCGTCTCGCGAAGCCGTGCATCGACGGCCGTCGTCCGAAGGCATCGGGCCAGATGAGGACAGCCGGGTACGATCCGGTCGCCGGATGGACGAACACCGCGTCGCACGTGCCGTCCGGTGTCTTGACGTCAACACTCGTCTCGACGACCTGGCCTTGCGCGTCGGCCGCGGTCGAGCCGGCGCCAACCGCGATGCCGGCTGCGATCGACATCCTCACGAAGTCGCGCCGCGTGATGTCATCAGATTCCTGCTGCGGGTCTTGCTCGTCTGCCATGGCGTGACTCCCTGTGATCCGTTTGTGCCTAGAACGTGAACTCGGCGCTGAACTTCGCCATGCGGCCGGTCAGGATCGAGATCGGCTGCAGCCAGGTGCCGCCGGGCACGAAGCTGTTGTTGTAGCTCAGGATCGCGCCCGAGTTCAGCGCGTTGAAGAGATCCACGCCGAGCATCGTCTTCGTGCGGCCAAACATCAGGAGCTTGGCGATGCGGAAGTCGAGCTGGTTCACACGATTCCCGTACATCGAGCCGGGTTCGATCAGATTGATTGTGACGTTCGGCGGATTCCCCGCGGGCGCGCGTCCGAGCGCCTGAGTAATCACCGCGCTTGGGAACGCATAGTTCGCCGCGAGCAGCGAGCCGGGCTTGCTCTGCATCACGCCACTGAGCTGCACGTCGATCTTCGGGATCGTGTAGCTGCCGAGTCCTCTGAACTGCGTGAGAAAGCCGTAGGCCACGTGGCAGTACGGGCTCGTCGGGCTCACCGTCGAACCCGCCAGCCCCGCCCCGAGCCCTGCGTTCACTTCGGGAAGGTTGTTGCGCACATCGCAGTTGTCCGCGACAGTCTGTCCCGTGCTCGTGCCGCCCTGGAACGTGGCGCCGCTCCCCATACGCAGGCTGAACGTCACATCGACGCCGTTGAAGTACTGATACCAGTCGCCGAAGTTCTTGGAATCGGTGACCAGGTTGCTGATCTGGCCCGCCAGCGCCGGTGAGCCGTCGAGCAGATTCGCAATCGGGTAGTTGCCGCCGCCCGGAAGTCGTGGATCACTGGGCGCGTTGACGGTGTAGGTCGCGTAGCTGGCCGCCGGTGCGAGCAGGTTGTCGTTCACCGTGAAGCCGCTGAACGAGCGACGCGAATACGCAACCTCGACCGACGCACGCGGCAGTAGCTGCTGCTGCACGGCGACGTTGACGCTCCAGTCCGACGGACGCACGCCCCATCCCTTGAGCAGACTTGGATCGTAGTTGTTGGTCAGCACGTTCTGCCCGAACCTGAGATTCGACACCACACCGCAGACGTCGATGCCGGTGTTCGCGTTGTTGTTCAACAAATCGCAGTCAGGTACGAAGTTGCCGTTCGTATCCGTCCAGCTCCGGCTCACGCTTCCGGTGGCGAAGACACCGCCGGTCACCGGCATGCGGCTCGTCGGGTTGGCGCCCGCGTAATTGCCCGCGGTGCCCACCCCTTCGAGGTACCTGCCGACGCTGGCCTTCAGTGCCGTCTTGCCGTTGCCGAACACGTCCCACGCCGCACCAACCCGTGGCGTGATGTCGTTATAGGCGTCCACGCCCTTCGTCTCCGGGAAGATGATGGCGGTGGGGAGGAACCGCGACGGTCCGAGCTGCTGTTCGGGGAACGAGCTCCCGGCGCGGTCGTAGCGCAGCGCGCCCTGCAGCGTGAGGCGGCCGAGCGTCCACTGTTCCTGCACGTAAATCGCCGTCCAGCCGGCCCGCGCATTGTTCACCCACGGCGAGATCGCCTGCGAGAGCTGGTTGGGGATTCCGTTGTTCAGTCGATAGGAGAGGTTCTGATCGTTGGTGAACCAGGTCCGGTCGTCCGTGAAGTACGAGCCCTGGTAGCCGAGCTTCACGCTGTGCGCGCCGGTGATGTACGACGCGGACGCGCGCCACGCGTAGGCGCCGGTGTAGTTGTCGGCGAAGTCCTGCGACCGATAGAAGAGGCCGGCGATGCCGCCGTTACCCGCGCATCCAGCCGCGCACTGTTCCTGCACGCGAACGAGATTGCGGGTCGGGTTCGGGTCCCGCTCGAAGTTGCCCCAACCGTAGTAGGTCGTGCCGAGTCCGGCCTCGAGCAGGAGACGATTCGAGAATGGCGACGAGTACGTGAGCTGCGTGACGCGCAGCGGCTTGTACTGGCTCAGGCCCCCGGCTTCCGGCGACATGCGCGCCGGATCAGTGATTCCGTACGTGGTGCCCTCGCACGTGCGGCACACCACCTGTTCATCCCAGAAGCCGCCCACCTTGTGTTTCGGCGTGACCTGCCAGGTGACGCGGCCGCTGATGTTTTCCCACTTGCGATCGGTGTACTGCGGCTGGCTGAAGTCCGGGTCGTAGAGCCACTTCGTCCCGTCGCCCGCATTCTTGTTGTAGAAGATGCCCGGGATATACCGGGTCGCGGCCTGCGTGCGGCCATTGATGAAGTACCACACCTTGTCCTTCATCACCGGGCCGCCGATCGAGATGTTCAGGTCGTACACGTTGTTGAGCCGCGGCACGCC
>Ga0111539_10010419_pt1 | contig 11699 bp, 4 predicted proteins | sample RhiMethybrSRZTD1_FD_79667 | JGI IMG/M metagenome (GOLD analysis project Ga0111539, IMG submission 79667) | Populus rhizosphere microbial communities from Tennessee, USA - Rhizosphere MetaG P. TD hybrid SRZTD1 (version 2) (version 2) | ecosystem: Host-associated > Plants > Roots > Rhizosphere >...
CCGGGGACGACTTTGCCGAGGAGGTAGATGCCGACGACGACGATCACCAGCAACAGCATGGAAAGCGTCGCCTTGCGTGCAAGCGCGCCCACGATCCCGCCATAGCGATTGCTGAGCCAGTCGAAGGACTTGTTGAAGAGCTTGAAGAATTTCGCGATCGGGCCGCGACCGGGCGTCGGCTTCCGGAGCAGCAGGGCGGACAGCGCGGGGCTGAGCGTCAACGCGTTGATGACGGAGAAAACCACCGCCACGGCGATGGTGAGCGCAAACTGCTTGTAGAGCTGGCCGGTCACGCCGCCCATGAATGCTACGGGTACGAAGACCGCGCAGAGGACGAGCCCGATGGCGACAACGGGACCCGACACTTCCTTCATCGCTTGCCGCGTCGCATCGACGGGCGTCATGCCGTGCTCAATGTGATGCTGCACCGCCTCGACGACCACGATAGCGTCGTCCACCACGATGCCGATCGCGAGGACGAGCCCGAACATCGTCAACACGTTGATGCTGAAGCCGAGCGGCGGAAACATGATGAAGGCCCCGAGCAGCGATACCGGCACCGTGCACATGGGGATGATCGTCGCTCGGAAGCTTTGCAAAAATATATAGACGACCAAGAGGACGAGAATCACCGCCTCGAACAGCGTATGGACGATTTCATCCATCGATGCCTTGATCGGCAGAGTCGAGTCCAGCGTGATGTCGTACTCCATGTCGGCCGGGAAACGCTCTTTGGCGGTTTCCAGGATCTGCTTGACGTTGTCGGCCGTCGCGATGGCGTTGGCGCCCGGGGCGAGGTAGATGCCGATCGCGCCGCAGGGGGATTTGTTCAATCGCGCGCGCAGGTCGTACGTCAATGCCCCCAGCTCCACGCGCCCCACGTCCTTCACTTTCACTTGGGAGCCGTCGGGGTTGGAGCGCAGGATGATCTCTTCGAATTGCTTGGGGTCCCGCAGCAACCCGAGCGTCCGCACGTTGAATTGGCTTTCCTGGCCCGGCGGCGCGGGCTCGGCGCCGACGCGACCGGCCGGCGACTGGGCGTTTTGCTCCGTCAGAGCCTTCTGGATATCCCCCGGGGCGATCCCCAGGGAAGCCAGCCGGTCCGGTCGGAGCCAGAGCCGCATCGTGTAGTCCTGCGCGGTGAAGTTTTTGACGTCACCCACGCCTCGGACGCGCTTGATGGCGTCGACGAGGTTGATGTCGGCGTAGTTGCCGAGAAAGACGGCGTCGTACGTGGAGTTGGGGGAAGCGAGCGCGACCAACATGAGGATGTCGGGGCTCGACCGGTTGACGACGACTCCTTCTTTCTTCACCGCGTCCGGCAGCTGTGCTTCGGCTTGGCCAACGCGGTTTTGGGTGTTGACCTGCATGATGTCGACGTCCGTGCCGACGTCGAAGTAGACGTTCAAGGTCAACTTGCCGTCATTCGTGTTGAAAGATTGAAGATAGAGCAGCTTATCCACGCCGTTCACTTTGGACTCGATCGGCGTGGCCACGGACTGCATCACGGCCTCGGCAGCCGCCCCACGGTACGTCGTCGTGACCTGGATCAGCGTAGGGCTGACGGGGGGGTATTCAGAGATCGGGAGCCGACTCAACGTGATCAGCCCGACGATCACGGTCAGGATCGCTATCACCATCGCCACGATGGGACGGCGAATGAAAAAATCAGCCATGAGGCACTTACTCCGTGGTGCGTGGGGTCTCTGAGCCGGGGGTGCTCGCCGGCTCCTTGGTCTCAGCAGCGGTCACGGGCTGCACGAGCGCTCCCTCGCGCACCTTCTGCATACCTTCGACGACGATCCGCTCGCCGGGCTTGAGACCCTCGAGGATCATGACGTCCCCGCCCACGGATTTGCCCACTTTCACGGCGCGCTGATTCGACTTGTTCTCCGCATTGATGACCCACACGAAGTATTTGCCCTGCAGCTCCGTGATCGCGCGTTCTGGAATGAGGATCGAGTCGGGCAGGTTGCCGAGGTCGATCCTGGCTCGGGCGAACATGCCGGGGCGCAAGATCTTGTCTGGGTTCGGAAACTCCGCACGGGCGCGCAGGGTGGCAGTCGTTGGATCCACGGCCCGGTCAAAAAAGACGAACTTGCCCTTGGCAGGATGCTCCGCTTCGTTCGATAGGATTAGCGTCACGGGCAGCTCGCTCAGCTTTTTGCCGGTGCGGCGCACTTCGGAGTCTGCGTGGAGGTAATCGACTTCGCCGACGCGACAGTAGAACCAAATGGGGTCGAGCATCGAGATGGTCGCGAGCAAAGTCGGCTCGCCTTTGCCCACGAAGTCCCCAATGGACACTTGCCTCGCGCCGATCAAGCCGGCTATCGGGGCTCGCACATCGCAGTAGCCCAAGTCGAGCTGCGCGGCCGAAACGCGCGCTTGGGCGGTGAGCACGGCGGCATTGCCCACATCGACGGACGCAATGGCGTTGTCCAAGTCTTGTTGGGGGACCGCGCGCTTTTCTGCAAGCGGTTTGAGGCGGGCCACGTCCTTTTCGTACTTGTTCAACGCAGCTTTGGCCTCCGCGAGGGAGCCGTTGGCAGCGGCGAGCTGCTCCAGGAAGGGCTTTTTGTCGAGCAAAACGAGCTGGTCGTTCTCTTTGACCTCGGTGCCTTCCTGAAAGGGCATGGCTTCAACGAACGCTTCCACGCGAGCGCGGACTTCAACGTTCTGCGGCGAGTCCAGTTGGCCGATGATCTCCGTGTGCTGCTCGGCGGACGTCGCGCTGACCTCGATCACCTTGACGGTGGGGGGCGGCGGGGGCGGCGGCGGCGGCTTTTTGCAGCCCGGCGTGGCGAGAGCAATCCCCATTACGATCGGGAGCAGCTTCTCCGACGAAACAAGCCGATAGCCAACGTGCTTGGATCGGTTCATAAAAGCGGCAAATCGAGTTTCTAAGAGCCCGCAGTTGGGCGTGCGCATGGGATAACCGGCAAAGTCCTTCATCGAAGAGGCGAATCAGTCCACTGGGCAGGCAGCCGCCTGCCATATTTCTTTGGCGTACTCAGCAATCGTGCGGTCACTGGAAAACTTGCCTGAAGCGCCGATATTTAGGATCGCTTTGCGTGACCAGCTCTCCTGGTTGGCGTACAGAGCTCCCAATGCAGTCTGAGCTTCGGAGTAGCTTTTCAGATCCGCGAGGTGGAGATATTGGTCACCCCGGCGCAGCAGAGAATCGAGTATGGGCGCAAATACGCCGGGCTCGTTCGGACTGAAATGGTCCGCAGCGATCAGGTCGAGTGCTGCGCGCGTCTCGGGCTCATTCTCGTAATGCCACAAGGGGTTGTACCAGCCTCGCGTCTCGGCGACCTGCTCCGCACTGAGGCCGAAGAGGAAAAAGTTCTCAGTCCCAGCGGCTTCGGCCATCTCGATGGTGGCGCCATCGCGCGTGCCGATCGTGAGAGCCCCATTCATCATGAACTTCATGTTGCTCGTGCCACTCGCCTCGTACCCGGCTGTCGAGATCTGCTCGGAAACGTCGCTGGCGGGTATGAGCAACTCCGCTACCGAAACGCAGTAGTCCGGGATGAAGACTACTTTCAACCGGCGGGACGCTCGAGCGTCAGCGTCGATCGTCGCAGCGAGGTTATTGATGAACTTGATGACGAGCTTGGCAAAGTGATACGCGGGCGCCGCCTTTCCCGCGAAGATAAACGTCTGTCGCGGCGCATCCAGACCCGGGTTGTTGCGGAGCCGATCGTAGAGCACAACGACATGGAGCGCGTTCAGAAGCTGGCGCTTGTATTCGTGGATGCGCTTGATCTGAGTATCGAAGATCGTGTCCGGGTCGACGACTTGCCCCGTGGTCTTTTTCAGCCAGCCGGTGAAGCGCACTTTGGCAGCACGCTTGGCGGCCTGAATCGACGCCCGGAAAGTCTTGTCCTCGGCCAGCGGGCGAATCGCCTCGATGGCCGCCAGGTCCGCGATCAAGGCATCTCCGATGGCATCCGTGATGACTTGCGCCAGCGACGGGTTGGCCAGCAGCAGGAAGCGGCGCTGCGTCACGCCATTCGTTTTGTTGTTGAATCTTTCCGGAAACAGCTGCGCAAAGTCCGGAACCACCGTCTTTTTGAGGAGATCCGTATGAATTTGCGCCACGCCATTCGTGCTGTGGGTACCGACAATGGCGAGATGGGCCATCCGGATCTTTTTAGGCGTGCTCTCCTCGATCAGACTGACGCGAGCAGGAAGCATGGCGTCCTTCGGCGATTTGCTCTTCGCGAAGTCCAGGAATCGGCGGTTGATCTCGTAAATGATCTCGAGCTGGCGGGGGAGCAGCGTTTCGAACCAAGGCAGCGGCCATTTTTCGAGAGCCTCGGGCAAAAGCGTGTGATTCGTGTAGGCCAGCGTGCGCTGGGTGATGTTCCAGGCCTCATCCCAACCGAGCTTGGCAACGTCGAGCAACACGCGCATAAGCTCGGGCACTGCGAGCGTGGGGTGCGTGTCGTTCAGTTGCATCGCGACTTTGTCGGGAAGGCTCGCCCAGTCGTTGCCCGCGGCACGGAAGCGTCTCACCGCGTCCGCGATTGTGCAGGCGACCAGGAAGTACTGCTGCAGGAAGCGTAGGCCCTTGCCTTCTGCCGTCGAGTCGTCGGGGTAGAGCACCCGCGTGAGCGTCTCAGCGGAAAGGGTCTCCGCCAGCGCGCCCACGAAGTCTCCGCTGCTGAATTGCTGGAAATCGAAGTAATGAGGAGCTGCGGCGGCCCAGAGCCGGAGCGTGTTGATCGTGCGGCCGCCGTAGCCAATCACGGGTCGATCGTACGGTAAGCCGATCAAGGTGGAGGGACGGCCGGGTAGCACGCGAAGCGCTCCGCCGCGGAGGTCGAAGGAGCACGCGAGCGAGACTTCCACGGCGTCGGCGGGGCGTGCAACTTCCCAGGGATCGGGTCGTGCGAGCCAGTGGTCTGGATTCTCTTGCTGCCAGCCTTTCGAGATGGACTGTTTGAAAATGCCGTACTCGTAGCGCAAGCCCGAGCCCATCCCGGGAATTCCCAGCATTGCCATGGAATCCAGAAACCACGCGGCAAGCCTTCCCAGGCCGCCGTTGCCGAGACCGGCGTCCGGCTCTTGACCGATAATCTCCTGCGGGTCGAGATGGTGCTGCTTGCAGACCTCCGACCATGCGGGATGCAAAAGAAGATTCGAGATATTATTTTCCAGCGCCCTGCCCATCAGAAACTCGAGCGAGATATAGTAGACTCGCTTCACGTTGCGCTGAGCATACACTTGCTCCGTTTTGATCCAACGCTGCGAGAGCACATCGCGCACCGAGCGGGCGACCGCTTCGAACTTGTCGCGAAGCGACGCCTGAGCGGCCGGGACGACCTGATCGAACGTCAGGTGCCGCTCATAGAGCGCGTTTTCGGAGCAGGCGAACTGAACGGGGCCGCAGCCATAGCGGTTCAACAAGTCGCGCATGGGTGGCTCAAAAATGGAGTGCCATGAGAGAATTCCCCGCACGCGGAGCTGCGCAGGAGCGGCGCACGCGGAGTCCGAATGCGTCCGACGGTGCGAGGGAGGGCTCTGCCCCCCCTGCGGTTCGAGCCCGCGGCCGAACGCGCTGGAGAATGGCCGTCCGAACGGCGCTGAGGGTCCATGGGCTCAGTAATTCTAAGGTCGAAGAACCGTGCAATTTGCCGGAATCATTGGCGAGCCAAGCTTGCCAATGTTCTCTCTCAGTTTCTACTTTCGAAGGATTCTACTTTCGCAGGAGTACCACCAAGGATCGCGGCTGGACATTATAGTCAGAAGCCTCGAGTTGGCAATAGCTGCCGGGCTCCAGGATGTCGTGCGGACTCGACTGCGCCGTATCGACGACACGCGACCACTCCGCTGGCTTGCCCTCGGGAAGCTGGAAGGAGCACGCTTTCGAATCGCCGTTGATCATCACGCAGAGATCCTTGTCGCCGAAGGAAGCGCCGTGAAGGACGTAGGCAAGGCATCTCGCTTCGGGCCCGAGGTCGACGGGGCCGCGGGGCCCATGCCACGCAACGTCTCCCCGCCAGAAGATCGGCCGGGCGATGCTGGGGTGCGCTTTGCGAAATGCGATCATGCTCTTGAAGAACCGGAAGACCTCACGGTGCTTTTCAAGGCGGCTCCAATCGAGCCAAGTGATCTCATTGTCCTGGTTGTATGGATTGTTATTGCCGCCCTGAGTATTCAAGAATTCGTCCCCGGCAGTGATCATGGGGATTCCGTTCGAGAGCATGAGCAGCGCGCAGAAATTCTTCACCTGCTGCTTACGCAACGCGAGCACGGGCTCGGGCAGATCGCGGTCACCCTCCCAGCCGCAATTCCAGCTTAAGTTATCGTCGCTGCCGTCCGCATTGTTGTTGCCGTTGGCTTCATTGTGCTTGCTGTTGTAAGCGACGAGATCGTACAGGCAGAATCCGTCGTGAGCCGTGACGAAGTTGACACTCTGATGCGGGCGGCGCGTCTCGAAGAAGCTGTCCGGGAAGAGATCGTCGCTGCCGTAGATTCGCTGCATGAGCGCTCCTACCTTGCCCGGGTCGCCCCGCAAGAAAGCTCTAACCTCATCCCGGAACCGCCCGTTCCATTGCATCCAAGCCATACCCGGAAATGCGGTCCCCAGCTGATAGCTGGCGATATCCCATGCTTCAGCTATGACCCGTACATTGAGCAGGCGAGCTATGAGGCTGATTTCCGGGACCAAGGATGCCTCGTGAACGTTCATGGTGCCGTCCGCAGCCCGGGAGAATATCGATGCGAGGTCGAAGCGAAAGCCATCGACCCCGAACGTGGTGGCCCAGAATCGAAGGCTCTCGAGAACTAGCACGCGGCCCGCGGGATGCCCTGTCCGGACCGTATTGCCGCAGCCGGTGTCGTTGATGTAGTGCTGGAGGTCGGGCGTCAAAAGGTAATAGCTGCGATTATCGATTCCCCGAAAACTATAGGTGGGACCCGTGGGGCCGCCCTCGCTCGTATGGTTGTAGACTACGTCGAGCCAGACTTCGATTCCGGCAGCATGAAAAGCCTGTACCATCGCCCGAAACTCATCCAGAGCATCACCGTTTGCGTACGTATGCTGCGGTGAGAAGAAATTGAGCGTCATGTAACCCCAGTAATTGCCCTCCTGGGGGTCAAACTGGTGAATGGGAAGCAGCTCGACAATGGTGACCCCCAAGTCCTTGAGGTAAGGGATTTTCTCCTGCAGGCCCGCGAACGTGCCGCGTTTTGCGGCGGCAACTCCTGAATTGTTGCGCGCCGTGTAGCCTTTGACGTGCAGCTCATAGACGATGGCCTTTCCGATCTCATGCCGGGGGCCTGCTTCGAGCGGAGCCGGATTAGGCGCCTGCTTGGGCAAGCGTCCCAGAGGCGCTTTGCCGTCCGTGGGGCCGGGTTTTGAGCAGGTTTCGCGACTGTAGCCCGGCGGAAAGAAGACCGATTGAGCATACGGGTCGAGGAGCACGCGTTGAGGATCGAATCGGTGCCCTTGGCTGGGCTCGTCAGGCCCTTCGACTCGGTAAGCGTACAGAGTCGCACCGCGCAGCTCGTTCGCGGGGATTCTGCAGTGCCAGATGCTGCCCGTCTTGTGCACGGGGTGCTGAAAGCGAAATTCGAATACCGGCGTGGCGACATCCTCCTCGCGATAGCACAGCAGAGTCACGGCGGTGGCGTGTCGAGTGAACAGTGCAAAATTGAAGGCAGCTTCGGCTTCAACCCAGCGAACCCCGAGCGGCCAAGGTTTGCCAGGCGTTGCGATGGTCGGCTCTGTTGCGCGCGTTTTCGAGCTCATAGCATTCGTTGCCTTGCGTTGCGTTTCGAAGAGTAGTCGATCCCTAGGGAGCTACCGCGTCAAATCCAGCTTGAGCTTGCGGAGGATCCTGCCCGTGTAGCAGCCGTTGGATCTATAGTCGACTTCATTCTCGTAGTGATTCCCCTCGATGGGCTCGGGCACGGCTCCCGGCCAGCCAAGCCCGCGCCGTCGGTGTCGAGGACGATCTCGGGATGCGGGTCGGTATCCCCAAGCAAAATGAAGTAGAGCGATAGGAACAGCTTCTCGAGGGGCATCCTGAAACGACCATCGTTGTTCCAAGGATCGTTGAAAAGGGCAGCGCAATGGAGAGTGTGCGCCTATCTCCGCCGACACGATGCCGCGTGCGACGACGGCCGAAGCCAGGATGGGATTCTGAAGCAGCCTTTCGCCCCCGATGGCCCACCGAATGGTACTTCGGCCTTCATCCGGCGGATAGGATTTTGTTGCGACCCGCACTTCCGCCCGCGGTTTGCTCCGAAGAGAGCGAAGATGCGGCTGCCGGGACACCCAAGCTACGGGTTCGGCCGTACAGCCTACGACCCGCGGGCAGCCTGGGCTCTCCCTCGGCCGGAAAATGGTTCGAGCCTAACCAACTGAGGTCCCAAGCCTTAAATTGGACGGGAAGAGGAAACCTCGAAGCCCTCAGCTGCTGGCGTGCGGATTGCACCGAGATGGCGGCGGTGGGCCCGCTGGCGCAATTGCGTTGAAGACACTCCACAGGCCAACCGCTGAACGGCGGGAAGCCGAAACAGGCGGAAGGAAAGTGATGCCGAAGCGGATCCCCAGTTGGGCAGGGCTCATGGCCGGCACCCTGCTCCTTTCCGCGTGCAGCTCCAAGCGGCTGGATGAAGAACAGGTAAAGACCCGAGCTGGCGACCTCGAGACGGGTCGCATGGTCGAGCGCCTCGCAGGTCTGGCTCGCGAAGCGGAGCAATCCAATCCGTTCGAGTTCACGGGCCAGATTCGCACGGCCGAGGCGATGCTTTCAGGTTCGCTCGCGCTCAGTGAACGGCTGAACGTCCTCTCCGACATCGCCTTCATGAAGAACACTGCCGGAGATCCGCGGGGCGCGCTCGAGGCTGTCCGGAGTGCAAATCAGCTCCTCAAGGAGCTTCCGGCCCCGGCAGCGCCGGAGTTCCTGGCGCAGTTGCGGTACGCTGAGCTGACGAGTTACCTGCGGATCGGCGAGCTGGAGAACTGTCTGGCGCGGCACAACCGCGACTGTTGCCTTTTCCCGATCAAGGACGGTGGCTTGCATACTCAAAGAGATGGGTTCCAAATGGCGGAGAAGGTGATTCTGGAAGACTTGAAGATTCATCCGGACTCGCCGGCCCTCCGCTGGTTGCTCACCGTCGTGAGCATGGGGCTGGGCAAGTACCCTCAGGGCTGCGACCCGAATCTCGTGATCGCCCCGAAAGTTTTCGAGTCCGAGCAGCCGTTTCCACGCTTCGAGGAGTGCGCCACTGAGCTCGGGATCGTGGTCGACGAGAACGCCGGCGGCGCGATTCTGGACGATTTCAACAACGACGGCCTCCTCGACATTTTCCTTTCGTCCTGGAGCAAGAGCGGCCAGCTCCGCTTTTTTATCAACCAAGGCGGAGGTCGATTCCAGGATCGGACCCGAGAGGCGGGGCTGATTGGAATTACGGGCGGTCTCAACATCGCGCAGACGGACTATGACAACGACGGTTTCCTCGACGTCTACGTCGCCCGAGGCGCCTGGCTGGACAAGCAGGGCCTCGACCCCGACTCGCTGCTCCACAACAACGGCGACGGAACTTTTTCGGATCGCACGGAGTCGAGCGGGCTGCTGTCGCGCAAGCCGAACCTGGCGTTCGTATGGGCCGACTTCAACAACGACGGTTGGTTGGACCTCTTCGTGGGCTGCGAATCGATGTCGGACACGGCGTATCCCGCCGAGCTGTTCCTCAATCAGCGCAACGGCGGCTTCGTCGAATGCGCTGCCGCGTCGCGAGTGAACGTCACGGGGTTCATCCGCGGAGTAGCGGCAGGCGACTACGACAACGACGGCTGGACCGACCTGTACGTCTCGATTCTGGGGCAGCCGAATTTGCTGTTTCGCAACCAGGGCCTCGCCACTCCCGACGGCAGGGGTTGGCTCTTTGCTGACGTTTCGCAGACGGCCGGCGTGGCGGGGCCGCTGTTCTCGTTTCCCTGCTGGTTCTGGGATTACGACAACGACGGCTGGCAGGACTTGTTCGTGACCGGGTACGCGCGCAATTACAACCCCGAAACGCTCGGCGAGCTCGTCAAGGACATGACGGGCCAGCCGTGCTCCGTGGAAAAGCCTCGACTCTACAAGAACAATCACGACGGGACGTTCAGTGACGTGACCCAGGCTGCAGGCATCCAACACGTCGTCTACGCGATGGGGGCGAATTTCGGAGACCTCGACAACGACGGCTTCCTCGACTTCTACGCAGGCACGGGCGACCCCAACCTCACGACGTTGATTCCGAACCGCATGTACCACAACGACCAGGGGAAGCGGTTTTACGACGTAACGACGAACGGCGGCTTTGGCCACCTCCAGAAGGGACATGGAGTGGCTTTCGGCGATTTCGACAACGACGGCGATCAGGACATACTGATTAACCTAGGTGGCGCGGCCAAAGGAGACAACTTCCTCGATGCCGTCTTTCGGAATCCCGGTTTCGAAAAGAAGTGGATCAGCGTCGCGCTGCGAGGGAAGCAGACCAACAGCGCAGCGATCGGAACGAAGGTGAAAGTTACGATCGACGAGAGCGGCAGGGATCGGTCGATCTATCGCGTGGTCGGCCCGGGTGGCTCGTTCGGCGCTTCGACGCTGCGGCTCGAGCTCGGGCTCGGCGACGCTAGCAGCATCCGAGAAGTCGAGATTCAGTGGCCTGTTTCGAAGAGAACGGAGCGCTTCACCCAAGTTGCGATGAACACGCGGTACACCTGTGTGGAAGGCGAGGGCGCGCTGCGGCCGGACCACCCTGAATAGGGGAACTGGCGCCCTGCAGCTTCCATGGGGGCAGCGATGCTGCTTGACGTCCCGGCGGGGCTTCTTCGAGAATCCGTAGTCGTATGCCCTATCGCTGCGCTCTTCTTTTGGCGATTGCGCTTCAGCAGGGGGAGTCCGCGCCGACTCAGGAGCCCGCGCCTCCGGCGGTTCTGTACAACGGAATCCAGCTGCCTTCCCCTTGGCCGCCCCGGCTGAAGGAATTTCCAACGTCGGTCGAGAAGGACCCGGTAACCCCCCCTTACCTGGTCTCCCCACCGCCGGTGGTGCCGATCGACGTCGGGCGCCAACTTTTCGTCGATGATTTTCTCGTGGCGGAGACCACGCTCCAGCGGACGTACCACCTGCCGAAGTATCACCCCTCGTGCCCGGTCCTGAAACCGGATACTCCGTGGGAGCTCGAGGACAAAGATCATGCCGCCGCGATGGTGTTCAGCGATGGAGTCTGGCACGACCCGAAAGATGGCGTCTTCAAGATGTGGTATCTGGCCGGGAGCGGCGACGCGACCTCCTACGCCACCTCGCTCGACGGCATTCACTGGGTGAAGCCGAGCCTCGACGTCAAGCCAGGCACCAACATCGTGCTGCGCGGCGGTCGCGACTCGAACACGGTCTGGTTGGACCTCGAGGAGCGGAACCCCGAGCGGCGCTACAAAATGTTCCGAGTGATCGGCGCAGGCAGCGAGTGCGAGGTCACCGGCTGGAACAACTGGGTACTGTCGCTCCACTTTTCGGCCGACGGCATCCACTGGGTGGACGCGGGAAAGAGCGGGCGCCTGATCGATCGCAGCACCGTTTTCTGGAATCCCTTCCGCAAGGTGTGGGTCTTCTCCATCCGTCACATGTATTCCTGGAGCCGAGGTTCCTACGGTGCCGAGCGGCGCCGCTCTTATGTCGAGAGCTTCGACG
>Ga0111539_10010421_pt1 | contig 11699 bp, 9 predicted proteins | sample RhiMethybrSRZTD1_FD_79667 | JGI IMG/M metagenome (GOLD analysis project Ga0111539, IMG submission 79667) | Populus rhizosphere microbial communities from Tennessee, USA - Rhizosphere MetaG P. TD hybrid SRZTD1 (version 2) (version 2) | ecosystem: Host-associated > Plants > Roots > Rhizosphere >...
AGGAGATATTGGCTGAGAACCCGGCACAACCAGTCCCCGAGCGGGAACCGCCGCTCGAGGGGAAGTTCAGAATCCGCCGGCGGCCTCCGGCAACGATTGCTTCAACATCCGGCGCGGATTTGCACGTTAGTCACCTGCGATCAACGGCAGACATACAGACAACATCGTCGGAGCGTGCTTCGTCCAAAGGATCTGATCCGGATTCAAGCTCGCCCGACGACGGCGATGTCTCGGCAAGGCAACAGCCGCGCGACTCGAGCATCACTGCACCCCCGGTAACGGCCGAGGCAACAATCACGAAGCAGTCGCCGCCCGATTTAGTGCTTAGCAGAAACATTGTTGAGACCTCAGTAGCCACAAAGGGGCAGGACACTCAGAGTATGAGCGCGACAGAGGATGCCCCAATTGCGTCAGAAAGGAGTTTGCGAGACGGATCGCAATCATCTATTTGGCGGCAAAGTGATCGGGACGCTGGAAATGTGAAACCAATCGCTGCGGCGCAAGTTTGGCCTCTCCTCCTGATAAGACCGCTCGCCGCTGAATCGATCGGTTCGGAAATGCGTGAAATGGTTTGGCGTAGACCAGGAGTTAACGCGAGTGCGGGTGATTTCGAGACACCAGGCTCAAGGGCATCCGAGCCTGCGAGCTTGAGTTTATCGAGCAGTGGCGCTTTTGTTTCGCAACAGAGCGAGCGAATCGCCACGAATGCGAAGACGCAGGTGGAAAACAACGAAGTACGAGTCGAGCATATAAGCCCTCGGGTCATTCGCACTATCGCTGAGCGAGTCCTTCGCACCATCAGTCTCGATCTCAAGCTCGAGCGTGAAAGAAGAGGATTCACGAAATGGCGTTAGAAAAGTTGAGAATCGTTCCGCAGGACAAAAATCTTAGCGAGGTCGTGGCGCTGTTCAACCCTAACACCTATTCGATCAGCAAGAGTGTTGAATACCAGCAGCATCGCCGAAAAGAGCTAAACGCGCCGCTTCTGAGTTTCGTCGGGGGCGGAAGCCGCACTCTCAGCCTGGAACTCTTTTTCGACGTGACTGAGTCCCCGATTGTTGAGGGCCGGCGGACAAATGACGTTCGCCAATTGACTAACAAACTCGTGGATCTGACTCGAATAAGCCGTAACAGCATGCGGCCACCGGTATGCCGCGTTTTTTGGGGGAGCAGCCGCTTCGCGAACTCTGATTTTCCTTTTACCGGAGTCGTTGCGAGCCTGGAGCAGAAATTCACACTTTTCGACAGCAGCGGCTCGCCGCTTCGTGCTGAGGTTGCCGTTTCGTTTATGGAGTTTCTGGGCTGGGGTAAGACTGCGGAAAAGGACTTGCGGAAGTCCGATCCGGATTTCACAACGCGGGTAATTCGACGCGGCGACAGTCTCGCCGGTATTTCTGCCGAAATCTATGAAGATCCCGGCGCCTGGCGAGTGATTGCCGAGGCCAACAACATCGATGACCCGCGGAGTCTCGAAACAGGCAAGTCTGTGCGAATACCTGACTTCGAATAGGATGTCGGTTTTATGCCAGTATCCCCGAACAAAGACGATCAAAATGCCGAGTGTGAGATGGTTTTCGGCGGGGTGAAGCTCGACAAGCTGCTTATGACATTTGTATCGTCTGCCTCCGTCGATCTCGCTGTTGGTAAGCCGGGCATGTTCACGCTGGAACTGGAGGGGTACGGTGAGAGCCAGGGTTTTAGCTGGATGGAAGACGGCAGGTTCACGCTCGGCACGACAGTCGAGGTAAAGATGGGCTACCAGGATCGCCTGTCGACCATGTTCTTCGGCGAGGTCATTGGCGTTGATGGTTCGTTTTCATCATCACAGCCTCCACGTTTGACGGTGCGCGCGTATGATCTCAGCCATCGGCTGACCAGAGGGGAAAAACGACGCACCTTCAGCAGGCTCAAGTACAGCGACATCGCTCGAACTATTGCCGCCGACGCCGGGTTGACTCCGCGAGTAACCGACAGCGCCGATGTGCACGAGTACGTTGAACAAACCGCGCAGAGCGACCTGGCTTTTCTATTAAAGCTCGCCGAAGAGATTCGTTACCACTTGTACGTAATTCGCAAGGAGATGGTCTTTCAACCCATCTCAAACAAATCAAAGGCGAGTGTGAAAATGAGTCTCAACGACGATCTGATGGATTTCAATCCTAACCTTTCTCTTGCCCGTCAGGTGAGCGGTGTAATCGTTCGAGGATGGGATTCCACGAAGGCGGTCGAAATCGTTGGGCGCGCCAATGCCGGCCAGGAAGTTTCGATGGGTGGAAGACGGAGCGCTTCCAGATTGGTGCGGGATACCTTTGACAGATCGGGCAAGGCCGTCCGGCTGATTACCGATCACCCCGTCATGACGCGGAGCGAGGCCGATAAGCTCGCTGAGGCAAGGCTCAACGAGATCTCGTTGGACTTTATCGAAGCCACTGGAACCGCCCGGGGTCGCGCGGATCTGTTACCCGGCGAGATCATCGAAATTTCCGGAGTGAGCAAGTGGTTTAGCGGACGTTATTTCCTGACCGGTGCTATTCATCTCTACGATTACGCGAGCGGTTACACGACCACCTTTAGCGCGCGGAGGAACGCCTTATGAGCATCAGCGGCAGCTTGCTCGATCCGATCGATGAACAGGGCAAGATCTACGGCGTGGTTGTAGGCGTTGTAACGACAACCAAGGATCCGGAGGGACTGGGCCGCGTAAAGGTCAAGTATCCCGGGCTCGGTCAGGATGCTGAAGGATTTTGGGCGGGCGTTGCCTCGCCAATGGCCGGCGCAAACCGGGGCATTTACTTTTTGCCGGAAGTTGATGACGTGGTCCTGGTAGCTTTCGAGCGGGGCGATGTCAGATTTGCATATGTGATTGGTTGCTTGTGGAACGGCAAGCAAAGACCGCCAGTGAAGAATGACGACGGGAAAAATGATGTCCGCCTCATAAAATCGCGCAGCGGACACGTCATCCGGCTGAGCGATGCAGACGGCAAAGAGATGATCGAGATAATAGATAAAAGCGGGAAGAATAGCATCTCGATTGATACGGAAAAAAACACAATCACCATCGCATCCGAAAAAAATGTCTCGATCTCGGCGCCAAAGGGAACGATTAAGCTGGACGCGAAAGAGATCGTGATCAAGTCGTCCACTCAAACAAAAATAGAATCGGGAGCCGGGTTGGACCTAAAAGCTTCGGCTGCGATGAACATCAAAGGGGCCACAGTCAATATCAATTAGGTTATGGGACAACCGGCTGCTAAACAGGGTGATCGTATCATCGCCGTTGATATGCACATCGTTATGGTTCCAACGGGTCCGACCGTGACGCCTACGATGCTGCCGCATCAGTTTATGGGAATGTTGAATGGCGGTCTCAGCAGCAATGTGAAAATTATGGGTCGTGCGGCTGCGACAGCGGGAAGTACGGCGGAGAATGTTCCCCCCCACGTTGTAACGCCGCCCGGCACAATCTTTCAAAAGCCTCCTTCTAACAAAGCGACGATTCAGGTTGGGAGCGCAACCGTAAAGATCAACGGGAAACCTGCGGCGCGAAATGGCGACGCTGCTATGACCTGCAACGACCCGATGGATCAGCCCGCCGGAAAGGTCATCGCCGCCGGTACGGTCTTCATAGGATGAGAGCCGATCATGTCCAAACCGTTTCTTGGAATCGGATGGTACTTCCCGCTTGAAGTCGTAGATGACGACGTCATAGGCAATGCGGGCAAGCTACGGACGGCCGAATACGAAGAGAGCGTTCGCCAATCGATTTGGCTGATTCTGGGTACTGCGAAGGGCGAGCGGGTAATGCGCCCCGACTTCGGTTGCGGCATATACGATCTGGTGTTTGAGACCAACTCGGCTTCAACCGCCGGGCGCATCGAGGAAGAAGTGAAAGACGCGTTGCTGTTTTTCGAACCGCGAATTGATGTGCTCGATGTCCAGGTGCAGCCCGAGGGACAGGGCGAAATGCTTGTGATCAGCATCGATTATCAGGTACGCGCGACCAACAATCAGTTCAACCTTGTCTATCCGTTCTATCTCGAAAGGGGTTCGGCTTAGTGAAACGGTCCGCTCCAAAAATAGATTCGCGAACCGCGCCTGACTTCTTCAGACAGGTAGTCGAGACGCTTAACCCTGGCGCGGACGCGAAGATCCTTTGGCCTGAAGAAGGGGTGAGTGGCGCGTTAATAAAGATATTTGCCAGGTTTGCCGAGCTTATTACAGACCGGCTCAACCGCGTGCCCGAAAAAAACTTTCTCGCCTTTCTGGATTTGTTGGGAGCATCGCTCATGCCTCCCAGACCCGCTCGCGTCCCGCTTACCTTTTCGGTGTCCGAAGCAGCCGCGGGCGGCGCGGTGGTGCCCGCCGGGACCGAGATAGCCGCGGTCGCATCGGAAGACGATCAGGGCGCCGTCATATATGAAACCGAGCACGAGTTGGTGGTCACCTCCTCAAGGCTGACGGCCGCATTCACTCGCGAACCTGCGACCGACCGCTACGTCGATCACAGTCTGTTGCTTTCACAATCGAGCCAGGTTGGGAACCCGGAACCCATCTTTCTGGGCGCTCGCGCAATCGACCATGTGCTCTACGTAGCGCACGATCGCATCTTCAACCATCCAGGCGAGAGAAATGAACTTAGTATCAAGCTCACAGTAGCCGGGCAAGGAAAACTCAACGTTGCGTGGGACGGCTGGGATGAACAGAAAAAGGACTGGGTGCAAGAACAAAGTGGAGAGATAAGAAGCGGCAATGACATTGATCTTAAAGCGCTGAACGCATCGCCGCCGACAACGCTCAACCTGATCGAGAAACGTTGGCTGCGCTGCCGGCTGATTGGCACTATCACTCCTGAGACGGCGCTTCCTTCTCTAAGCGCTATTGCCTTGAGGGCGTCATTTGAACGCAAGGAGAGGGCGGTCGAAAACGGATTTACAAATAGCGCTCCGATTGACCTAAATCGAGCCTTTTTCCCCTTCGGTGAAAGCCCGCTGCCCGGAGATTCTTTGTTTCTGAGAATCGACAAGGACTTCAAGGAGCCAGATTGCAAGGTAACGATAAAGCTGACACTTAGTATGGTTGGCCAGGAGCCGCCCACAGATAAACCGCGAAATGCAAAAGTTGAGTGGGAATATTGGGATGGCGCTACGTGGACAACCGTCAAGGGTCTGGAAGATAACACCGCGAATCTTACGCTCTCTAACTCCGTTAAGTTTTCCTTCCCCGAGAAGTGTGCGTTTACCCATGTCAACGGCATGGACGGTTACTGGATACGCGCGCGTTTGAAGGACGGCAGCTACGGGCCTGGAGCAGAGCTCAAAGTTGAAAAAAAGTTAGATAGCTACACCTACAAATCGATTCCCGCCGCAGCGCCGTTGATTAGTTCGATGAAGATCAGCTACTCGACGATCATAGAGGGGCCGCCGGAAGTAGTTCTGTCCTACAACGATTTCATATTCGATAAGAGAGACGCGCTTAATGAAAAGCCAATCGTTCCGTTTCACCCGTCGCAGGATAAGCATCCGGGTTTCTATCTGGGTTTTGAGCCGTCCGCAACATTGAGCCGGATTCCGAACAGCAAGATCAATCTCTATGTCGGCGCCAGGGGTGATGCAGACGCAATCAATCGGCCGGAGATCGAATGGCAGTACTCGACAGATGCCCTTGAATGGACCGGCCTGACTGTGCGTGACGCGACGGCGAACTTCACCAGGGCAGGTGTCGTCGAGTTCGTCGCGCCGTCCGATTTTGTGCGCCGCTCTGAATTTGGATTGTCGCACTGTTGGCTGCGAGCGGTTCTTATAAAAGGGAAGTATGCGAGCGAGCCCGAGATTTCCTCTCTGCTGCTGAACACGGTCATGGCGAGACACGCTACACGAGTCGAGAACGAAATCCTCGGCTCGAGCGACGGGAGCAAGAATCAAAAATTTCGCACCTCGCTAGCCCCTGTGCTGGAAAGCCAGCGGCTCGAGGTGCGCGAACTGGAAATACCGTCGGCGATTGATCAGGACGCGATCAAGAAAGATGCCGGCGATAATGCGATCACGATCGTTGCGGATGAAGCGGGTCGTCCCCTTGAAATCTGGGTTTGCTGGAAGCAGGTGAGCGATTTCTACGGATCAGATGCGCAAGACCGCCACTACGTTTTGGATCACCTGACAGGTGAGGCTCGCTTTGGCGACGGAATAAGCGGGAGGATCCCGCCGGCAGGAAGCGGCAATATTCGCATGGCGAGTTACAGGACTGGCGGCGGCGTTAAAGGCAACAGGCCTGCGGGCGAAATCACCGAGCTTAGAACCACGGTCCCCTATGTCGAGAGCGTAACAAATTACATTGCGGCGTCGGGCGGCGCGGAGGCCGAGACCTACGATTCGTTGCTCTATCGCATGCCTCGGACGATTCGGCACGGCGGCCGCGCGGTGACGTATGAAGACTTCGAAGATCTCGCGATGCTCGCATCGCCGGAAGTTGCCCGCGCTCGAAGCGTAAGGTTCCATAAAGCAGCGGGGGCAGGGAAAGTCTCACTGATTGTTGTGCCGCACTCGTCTGACCCTAAGCCTCTTGCGAGCCTGGAGCTTAAACGACGCGTGCAGGAATATCTGGATGCGCGCAAACCGCCGCTGGTTACGCTTACAGTCACCGATCCTGAATATGTCGAGATCACGATCAAAGCTGAGATTGCGCCGGTATCTCTTGAAGCCGCGAACGAGCTGAAGATGGCGGTGCTTGAACGTCTAACCCAATTTCTGCACCCGCTCTCAGGGGGATTTGAGGGCGAGGGGTGGGGTTTTGGCCGCTGGCCTCACGATTCGGATCTTTACTATTTGATCGAGGCGGTGCCGGGAGTCGATCACGTCATAGCGCTGGAGATGACGCCGCACGATCCAAAGGAAATGACTGAGCGCTTCCTGATCTCTTCGGGCAAGCACGAAGTGATTTGCACGTTTCAAACTGTGCCACCAAGCCTGCACGGACAAAGCGCAAAGCCGGCACGAAGCAGGCGTACGCGTCTAAGAACTTAACCCGAATGCCAATGATGCTGCCCAATCTTGATGATCGAAGATACGCCGACCTGGTCGAGGAGGCGCTGTCGATGATCCCCACACACGCGCCCGAATGGACCAATCACAACGCTTCCGATCCGGGGATTACTCTGGTGGAGCTATTCGCGTATCTGACCGAGATGCTCCTTTACAGAATGAATCGAGTGACTGCCGAAAACGTTGTGACCTTTCTAAACCTAATCGACGCAGGTGCGAGAAAGCCCGAAGCTTATCGCGACCGGGACGATCTGACCAAAGAAGTGCGCAACGTAGTGACTGAACTTCGCAGTCCCTACCGAGCCGTTACCTTGGATGACTACAACAAGCTAGTCAATAAAGTTTTCTCGCACAGGGTCGCTAGAGTGTTTACCACCACTCTCAAGGATAAACGCGGCGACAATAGAATAGTCGATCTCATAAGAGTGTTTGTAGTTCCTGTTGTTCGATCGATCGTGCTGTCGAAGAGACAAGAAAAATATACCGAGCACCCAAGCGACTTGAGAAAGCCAGGCAATATCCCTTTTCAGCTTGTTCCGGGACTCAACGAGTACCTCTATATTGGGATGGAGTCAAAATTCGATTTGGTAAAGTTCAACCTCAGCGCAACTGTCGTAAACCGCCAACTTAAGTTCGAATACTCGATGGGCGGCAACGAAGATGCAAAGGAACCTGAGCTCAGAGCGAAATGGTCCAGCCTTAATAAGCACAAGCTGACGGATTTGACATCGAACTGGGCTTCAAGCGGACTTGTCGCGTTTGCGCCTCCAGATGATTGGGAAGAGTCAGACGTTAATGGAAAGAGGATGTTGTGGGTCCGCGTTTCACGACTCGGTTCAGAACTGCAGCTTGCAACCGAGAGATCCGTAGCCGCCGCGTTTCAAGTAGCCGTTCAATCGGTCCCCGCGTTAGCCGCCGATCGCCGCCAGTCTCTCCTGAATGACATACAAAGTGAATTAGACAAACGCAGGCTGCTTACAGCCAGGGTGAGTGTTGTCGAACCGAGCTACAAGAAAATAGCGGTGCAGAGGATTACACTCCACCTCGAGCCCGACGCGCTCGACACGGAAGTGGAAAAAGCCGCCAAAGAAGAATTGAGCCGGTTCTTTCATCCTCTGATTGGCGGACGAGCGGGCGAAGGGTGGCCGTTCGGCCGCAATGTATATCTGAGTGAAATCATCGAGCGGTTGGCAGGTGTGTCCGGAGTAGACTTTGTCGAACATGGGAAGAAACCCCTGCTGCTCATTGATTCGGAAACCGGAGTGGCTAATGAGCAAGAGGGTGACAGCATACCGCTTAAGCCGTTCGAATTGGTGGACTTCCGGATACTCGAAACCAGGTTCAACACGAAGTCTTCGGCAGACCTGCAAAGGTGGAAGCCCAAGGCAGATTGAGTCTTTAAGCTCATGCTTCCGTGGTTGCTTCCCTGAAGCTTGAGCTATCAGCGAAGGGAGATTATGTCGAGCGATCCAAACGCGCCAGGCGAGTTGATGAAGTACCTGCCTTCGATCTTTCACGAAGACAAGCTCCTCGCCGATTACCTGTCGGCGTTTGAGAAGATCCTCCTTGGCCCGGGCGACTCGCATCTCCTGAGCCTTGAAGCAATCATCGCCGGCAGCTCTCGATACTTTAGTCCGAAAGATGCGCCGGAAGATTTCTTGCCGTGGCTTGCAGGCTGGGTGGCTTTTGGGTTGAGGGCTGACATGGACGTTGGGCTTCAGCGCGAGTTTCTTGCACGAATCATCAGCCTTTATAAGAAGCGAGGAACGCCCGACGGCTTGAAAGAGCTTCTAAGAATTTTCACAGGAGCGGAGCCAACAATTCTTGAAGGAGATGCTCTGGCGCGCACAGATAAGGCTGAATGGGATGTTGTTGGCGGTCTCCAAAAATGGACTAAGGATGACAAGCCTGAGCACGCGTTCGGAGTTCTGCTTTCTTTTATGAAGTCCTCGCAACAAACTCCAAGCTCGACGGAGATAGAGCGAAAAATAGCAATAGCTTTCGCATTGATCGATCAGGAAAAGCCCGCTCACACGCAGTTTTATCTTATTCCGGTCTTTCCCAGCATGCAGCTGCCCAAGTTCTCAGCAAAGGGGCGAGGAAAAGAAACTGATTCGGACGCGCGCAGCACCATAGGCGTGAACACGTTGCTCGGCGTGCGCCCCAAGCCCCAACAAGTCGTGCGGAAGAAAGGAGCCCCCAATGCCAAAAGAAAAGCAGAGTAATTATGACGTAAAAAGAGGCAACTATTTCCAGGGCATGATGTTGGTGGACACGGACTTTCAGGACGAACAGACTTACCACCGTCAAATGCGGCATAATCACAACCTGGAAATGCACACCTGGGGAGTGGTGCGAGGACTCTTAGTAAGCTCTGCGGCTGGGGGCGCGCTGAACGTTAGCGAGGGGTTAGCGATAGACGCGAATGGACGAGAATTATGGTGGAAGGGCGGCGACCCAAAACCTGCCGGCTCTGCCAGCGTAGGCAATTACCTGGTCATTGAATGGAGCGAAGTGTTCAGTGATGACTATCCTCAGATGACCGGAATGAAGCTTCGAGTGACTGATACAACCACGTTTTCGTGGAAGCGCAATACGACAGAGAACGACGTGGTGCTGGCCCAGTTGACGTCAGCGCAGCCGGACAACAGCCTGCGAAGAAATGCGGGCAGCACGCGCGTAAACCAAAACAATATTGAGATACGCCCGGTGACCAAAGACGGGTCTTTGCGGTTGATGACCGGCGCCGAGCTGAAGGAGAGGCTGACGATAGACTCCTCCGGCAACATCGGCATTGGAACGACAAGTCCGAAGGCGCTACTTCACGTAGCGCAAAACGATGGCAATGAAAATGTCGCACGCGCGCCGATCATCCTGTCCCGTTATTGGGGCACGGATACCGACACGAGGGCGGTCGCGATTTATAACTACTACAACTCGACAACCCACAACGACCAACTAGTTTTTGGCGTATCCGGGGAAGGGAGTAAGTTCACTAGTCCTGCGCTATCCGAGAACGCCAAGATGGTGATCCAGGGCAACGGCAATGTCGGCATTGGGACGGTCACGCCTGGAGACTACAAGCTGGATGTGGCAGGGAAGGTGAAAGCTACGCAATTCGATGGCTCGATAGAGGCAACCAGGATTACAGGGAAGCTGACCGCCGCGCAGATCCCGGACTTGAAAGATATTAATGGACAATTGTGGATTAAGAGTGGGTCAAACATCTACTACGGCACTCCTAACGTTGGCAATGTCGGCATAGGCGTGTCCAACCCACAGAATCCCCTGGAAGTGAAAGGTAATGTTGCCATCAGAGTTCCCGGAGTATTGAAGTTTTTGGATGAGAATGGGAATACGTATCCGGATCAATGGATCGGGGTGGCGACCAATGTTGATTCGACAACCAAGTGGCTGCACATAGGCGGGATTACTGATGCCGGCGCGAGAAGATTGGCTCTCATCGCCGAGAGAACCTATATTACCGGCAAGGTTGGCATAGGGACCTTCGCGCCGGGCGGTGATCTGCATATTCGGCGTGATGCGTCCGGAGGCGTAGGTCCAACTCTCCTTATTCAGAATGCTGGAGGTGGGGGGAACGCCGAGGCGAGAATTGACATTTCTACCTACCCCTACGATTTTAGCGACACAGCACCGAACTTCAGGATGCGGGTCATAGACGATGGATCCCTTGGCGCCCATGTTGATTTCACCACTAAGCCTCCGGGAAGAGATACTAAAGCTTCTCTGGCATCGAGACTCTACATTAAGTCGGATGGCTATATCGGCATTGGGACGAATGATCCCAAGCAGAAACTACATGTGGATGGATCGATAAAGGCTAACGGCGCAATTGACTGCGGAGGCGGGGATGCGGTATTGCCCGGTCACGTGTTCTGGCGACCATATATTGAAGGTGATGTTGCGAGAGGTGGCACTGTATATTTCCACGCGTGGACAAATGATCGGAAACCAGACAACACTCGTTTTGTGTTCAGAGTCAGAGGAGACGGACAGGACTCTGCCGGTGCTGCAATCGACAAGGGAGCCTATCTCGCGGCCTGTTTCATTGATAAACAGGGCATTTGGGGAAACCAGAAAGGGACATCGGACATTCGTCTCAAAAAAGATGTCTCTTGTTTAGACACTCAAACAAATCCCACTAACAAATTACTCTCGTTGCACGGAGTGCGTTTCAAATGGGAGAACGATAAGGAGGACGCCCCTTATCAGCTTGGCCTCATAGCACAGGAGGTTGAGAAGGTCTTTCCGGAGCTTGTCAGCACCGGCGGGGACGGCTTCAAGGGAATCTCTATCTTAGGAATGTTCGCCCCGGTCATTGAAGCTATCAGACAACAGCAGGAAGAGATCGAGAAACTGCGCGCTCAGATACTAAAACTAAAAGAAGCATAAGGAGACAACAACCTTGCAAGAACAACTCCAGCGACGGCTTGAAGAATTGAAAAAGGAGTACGAGGCGGGACAATCCCGGCTCCGCGAGCTAGAAACAGAAACCGGGTACGTGAGAGAGACTATGCTGCGCATAAGCGGCGCGATTCAAGTCATTCAGGAATTGCTCGAAAAAGATAAGCAACAAGCTGAGGCCTCCGAACCTGTTCAAGCCAGCCAAGCTGGGTCGTAATTCGAGGTCTGCGGCACTTC
>Ga0111539_10010425_pt1 | contig 11695 bp, 10 predicted proteins | sample RhiMethybrSRZTD1_FD_79667 | JGI IMG/M metagenome (GOLD analysis project Ga0111539, IMG submission 79667) | Populus rhizosphere microbial communities from Tennessee, USA - Rhizosphere MetaG P. TD hybrid SRZTD1 (version 2) (version 2) | ecosystem: Host-associated > Plants > Roots > Rhizosphere >...
ATCGCGCCGCCGAGCAGGCCGCCGTGCAGGGGCGACCACGGGATGATCCCGATGCCGTAGTGCGCCGCCGCCGGCAGCACCTCGAGTTCGACGTGCCGGGTGAGCAGGTTGTTGATGCACTGCTCGGAGACCAGCCCCAGGGAGTGCCGGCGCGCGGCCGACTCCTGCGCCGCGGCCAGGTGCCACCCGGCGAAGTTCGACGACCCGACGTAGCGCACCTTGCCCTGGTTGACCAGGACGTCCATGGCCTGCCAGATCTCCTCCCACGGCGTCGAGCGGGAGACGTGGTGCATCTGGTACAGGTCGATCCAGTCGGTCTGCAGCCGGCGCAGCGACTCGTTACAGGCCTGGATGATGTGGCGCGCGGACAGGCCCTGGTCGTTGGGGCCCTCGCCCATCCGGCCGTACACCTTCGTCGCGATCACCACCGATTCGCGCCGACCCCCGCCCTGCGCGAACCACCGCCCGACGATCTGCTCGGTGATGCCTTCGCCGAGCTTCCAGCCGTACACGTTGGCCGTGTCGTAGAACTGGATGCCGAGGTCGAGCGCCCGATCCATGATCTGGAAGCTGTCCGGCTCGGTGGTCTTCGGGCCGAAGTTCATCGTGCCGAGACACAGGCGCGAGACGCGCAGCCCGGTGCGGCCGAGGTTTGTGTACTCCATGACCCAACCCTAATTCGCTCGCGGCCGTCCGGCCGCGCGGACAAGACTGGCCCATATGTCCGGCCAGATCAGTCTGCGTAGCGTCTCGGTCGGCTTCGGCGCCCGCCGCGTACTCACCGATGTCGACCTCACCGTCGCCGCGGGCGACCGGCACGGCGTGGTGGCGCCGAACGGCGTCGGGAAGTCCACGCTGCTGCGGGTGATCGCGGGGGAGCTGGCCCCCGAGTCGGGGGTCGTGGTCCGCGCGCCGGCGTCGGCCTCCGTCCTCCGCCTGGCGCAGGAGCCGACGATCGACGACGTCGAATCGCTGCGCGATCATCTGGCCTGGCGCACCGGGGTGGCGCAGGCGCAGGCGTTGTTGGATGCCGCTGCGTCGGCGCTGGCCGAGGGTCGCGAGGGGCCCGACTACGCCGCCGCCCTGGAGCAGTGGCTGGCTCTCGGCGGAGCCGACTTCGACGAGCGGGCCGCCGCGGTGATCGCCGACCTCGGGCTGCCGGAGGATCTGCTGCACCGGGGCGCGCGGGCGCTCTCCGGCGGGCAGAAGGCCCGGCTGGCCCTCGCGGCGGTGCTGCTCGCCCAGCCCGACCTGCTGCTGCTCGACGAGCCCACCAACGACCTCGACGACGACGGCCTGCGCCGGCTCGAGGAGCGCGTGCTGGCCGTGCCGTCGGGGATCGTCGTGGTGTCGCACGACAGAGCATTCCTGGCCGCCACCGTCGACTCCGTGCTGGAGATCGACGAGTTCACCGGTCGGGTCAGCGAGTTCGGCGGCGGTTACGACGCCTACGTCGAGGAGCGCGAGGCCGCCCGGCAGCGCGCACTGGACGCGCGGGCCGGGTACGAGAACGACCGCGCCAAGCTGGTCGAGGGCGCCCGACGCAAGCGCGAGTGGGCGCGGTCCGGCGCGGCGCGTGCGGCCAACCCGCGTTACGCGCCCGACAACGACAAGAACATCAGGCACGGGCGCATCGAGGGCGCCCAGCGGCTCGGCTCGGCGGCGGCGAAGCTCGACCGCGCGATCGAGCGCCTGGACGCCGATGCCCCCGACGACGTGCGCGAGCCGTGGCGGCTGCGGCTCACTCTTGCGACGGCGCCGCGCGCGGGCGCCGTCGTGGTGGAACTGCGCGACGCGGTGGTGGCCCGCGGCAGCGTCACGCTCGGCCCGTTCGACCTGACCGTGGGGTGGGCCGAGCGGATCCGGCTGGCCGGGCCGAACGGCAGCGGCAAGACCACGCTCGTCGACGCGCTGCTGGGCCGGGAACCGCTGCGCGCCGGTGTCCGGTACGCCGGCCCGTCAGTGGTGTTCGGCGAGCTCGACCAGAGCCGCCGGTCCTTCGCCACCGACGAGCCGGTCGTCGACGTGGTCCGCGCGGCCGTCCCGGGCATGGAGGCCGCCGACGCGCGGACGCTGCTGGCGAAGTTCCGGCTCGCGGGCGACGCGGCTCTGCGCCCGGCGGCACGGTTGTCGCCCGGCGAGCGGACCCGGGCCGCGCTGGCCCTGCTGCAGGCGCGCGGCGTCAACTGCCTGGTGCTCGACGAGCCCACCAACCACCTGGACCTGGAAGCGATCGAGCAGCTGGAGTCGGCCCTGGCCGACTACCCCGGCACCTTGATCATCGTGACCCACGACCGCCGGCTGGCCGACGCAGTCCGCGTCGACCGGGTCCTCGACGTGCGGACCCTCTCGGGCTAGCTGCCGGAGGACTCCCGCGCGGGCGCGCCGCCGAAGAGCACGTCGTCCCAGCTCGGCAGCCGCTTGCGAGGCTTGTCGACGGCACTCGCCGGCCCCTCGGGCTGGGACTTGAGCCGCGGCCGGAGCACCGCAAGCGACGGTACGGCCGGCGTCTCCGGCTCCAACTCGTCGTCGAACGGAGACGTGGTGGCCACCGGTGCGCCGATCAGCGCGGCCGCCCCGCGGGCCCGGCGGGGCTCGGGGCCGCCGGCCGGCGTCTCGTTCGTCGCTTCCCGGGGCGCACCCAGGGGACGCTCCAGCGAGGCGAGCAGCGCGTCGCGTCCCGAGCGGATCGGGTCCTGGCGGGCCGGGGCCTCCGGGCGCAGCGCCGCCGGGAGCATCGGATCGGGCTTGTCGGCGGCGGGCCGCGACGACTCCGGACGGGCGTCGGGGCGCAGCGGATCCGGGCGCAGCCGGTCGGGCCGGCCGGTTTCGGGGCGCAGCCGGTCCGGGCGGAGCGGGTCGGGCCGCTGGCGGCCCTGGTCGAGCGCGGCCGGCGTCAGCGCGGCCGGCGTCAGTGCGGCCGGTGTCATCGGCTCGGCCGGGCCCAGGCCGCGGCCCGGACGGTCGCGGCGCGCGGTATCGGACGCGGGGCGCATCGGCTCGTGGCCGCTGCGCGCGGCCTCGTAGCGCGGGTCGCCGCGGCCGGGCACGGCGGGCGCCGCCTCGACGGACCCCGGCGCCGGCCGCTCCGCGCACAGGTACTGCGCCATATCGTCGTGCGGGGTGACGTTCTGGCGCGCCTTGTCGAGTTCCCACAGCGCCTGCGCGGTCGCCTTGCCGCTCGGCCAGCGGGCGATCACCCGCCAGGTGCCGTCGTCGCGGCGGTACGCGTCCCAGGAGATCTTCTCGGCGTCGATGCCGTGCTGCCCGAGCCGGGCGTCGACCACCTCGGCCAGCGTGGCGCCCTTGGCCGACGAGCGCAGCTTGGTGCGCCGCGCGTGCTGGGCGAGCATGGCCCGCTCCTGCAGCACCGGACCGGCGTAGCGGAGCACCCGGTCGACCGGCACGCCGGCGACCCGGGCGACGTCGTCGGCCGATTCGCCGGCCCGGATGCGGGCCTGGATGTCGCGCGGGGACAGCGAGGACGAGCCGCCGTCGGTGACCGCCGCGGGCGTGGCGGCACCGGCCGTGCGTTCGATGCGCAGAGCGGTGGAGACCCGGTCGTCGATGGGCAGCGCGAGAAGCCGGCCCACCTCATCGGCGAGCACGAACGCCTGGCCGTCCTCGGAGAGGGCGACGAACCGGACAGGCCGCATCGCGATCCTCCGTCCACTGCTCGCAGCAGCACCGCCCGCACGGCTGCTGTCTTTCGACACAGTACGGGCAGAGCCGCCACGGCCAGGCGCGGCGCGCCGGGAGAAAACCGGGCTACAGGCGTTCCACCACGTAATCGATGCAGGCAGTGAGCGCCTCGATATCACCGGGTTCGATCGTCGGGAACATCGCGATGCGCAACTGATTGCGGCCGAGCTTGCGGTACGGCTCGGTGTCGACGATGCCGTTCGCCCGAAGGGCCTTCGCGATGGCCGACGCGTCGACCCCGTCGACGAAGTCGATCGTGCCGACGACGTTCGACCGCAGCGCCGGGTCGGCCACGAACGGGGTGGCCACCGGGGAGCGTTCGGCCCACCCGTAGAGGATCGACGCGCTCTCCGCACTCCGCTTGGCCGCGAAGGCGAGCCCGCCCGACGCGTTGATCCAGTCGACCTGCTCGGCGGCCAGGAACACCGTTGCCAGCGCCGGGGTGTTGTACGTCTGCTCCAACCGGCTCTGCTCGACGGCCGTCGCCAGGTCCAGGAACGCGGGCGTCCACCGTCCGGAAGACCTGATCTCCTCGATCCTGGCCAGCGCGGCGGGCGACATGACGGCGATCCACAGCCCGCCGTCGGAACCCAGGCACTTCTGCGGGGCGAAGTAATACGCGTCGGTCTCCGTGAGGTCGATCTCCAGGCCGCCCGCGGCCGACGTGGCGTCGTGCAGCATGAGCGCGCCCGGGTCGGCGCCGGCGACGCGGCGCACCGGCACGGCGACGCCGGTCGAGGTCTCGTTGTGCGGGGTGCAGTACGCGTCGACGCCGTCCTCGGCGACGAGCGTCGGCGCCGAACCGGGCTCCGACTTGCGCACGGTGACCGGGCCCAGGTGCGGCGCGGTGCCGGCGGCGGTGGCGAACTTGGCGCCGAACTCGCCGAAGCTCGCGAACTGGGCGCGGTTGCGGATGAGGCCGAACGTGGCGGCGTCCCAGAACGCGGTGGTCCCGCCGTTGCTGATGATCACCTCGTAGCCGGCCGGTGCGCTGAACAGTTCGGCGACGCCGCGGCGCAGCCGGGCCACCTCGTTCTTCACCGTCTTCTGCCGGTGGGAGGTGCCGAGGTAGGTGGTGGACACCGCGGCCAGCGCCTCGACGGCCTCCGGCCGGACCTTGCTCGGTCCGCAGCCGAACCGGCCGTCAGCCGGCTTGAGTGCGTCGGGAATCTGGATCGGGGCGTTCTCGGCCACGCGGAGTCCTCTCGGCGATTTCGGTAGGGACACCGAATCCTCCCACCCGCCGATCCCGACAACCGAGCCTGGCGCCGTCGAGGCGGCACAGCTCACACGAAGGTGGTCCCCAAACGCGAAGTTGGACTCTCGTCGGTGCCCGGCACCGACGAGAGTCCAAGATCGCGGAGATTAGGGTCAGGCGCCGTGGGGGATCTCGGCCCAGCCCTCCACGTCCTGCGGTTTGCGGGGTCCGGGGCCTACGTACTTCGCCGACGGGCGGACCAGCCGACCCAGCCCGTGCTGCTCCAGGATGTGCGCGCTCCAGCCGGCCACCCGGGCGCAGGTGAACATCGAGGTGAACATGTGCGACGGAACCTCGGCGAAGTCGAGCACCACGGCCGACCAGAACTCGACGTTCGTGGCCAGCACGCGGTCGGGCTTGCGGGCATGCAGTTCGGCGAGCGCCGCCTTCTCCAGCGCCTCGGCCACCTCGAAGCGCGGCGAGCCCAGCTCGCGGGCGGTGCGGCGGAGCACCCGGGCCCGCGGGTCCTCGGCCCGGTAGACCCGGTGGCCGAAGCCCATCAGCCGCTCGCCGCGGTCCAGCGCGCCCTTGACGTACGAGGTGGCGTCGCCGAGGCGCTCGACCTCGCCGAGCATGTGCAGCACCCGCGACGGCGCGCCGCCGTGCAGCGGGCCGGACAGCGCCCCGATCGCGCTGGAGATGCAGGCCGCGGCGTCGGCGCCGGTGGAGGCGACCACCCGGGTGGTGAACGTGGACGCGTTCATGCCGTGCTCGGCGGCCGAGATGAAGTAGGCGTCGACGGCCTTGACGTGCCGCGGGTCGGGCTCGCCCCGCCAGCGCTTCATGAAGCGCTCGACGATCGTGTTCGCCTTGTCGATCTCCTTCTGCGGCACGGCCGGCAGCCCCAGCCCGCGCGCCGACTGGGCCACGAACGACAGGGCCGTGACCGATACCCGGGCGAGGTCCTCGCGTACCTGCTCCGGGCCGATGTCGAGGAGCTGGCCGAGGCCCCAGTACGGGGCGAGCATCGCAACCGCGGACTGCACGTCGACCCGGATGTCACCGGAGTGCACGGGCACCGGGAACGGCTCGGCCGGCGGCAGTCCGGGGCCGAACCGGCCGTCGACGAGCAGGGCCCACACGTTGCCGAACGAGACCTGCCCGATGAGGTCCTCGATGTCGACTCCTCGATACCGCAGCGCACCGCCTTCCTTGTCGGGCTCGGCGATCTCGGTCTCGAAGGCGACCACGCCCTCGAGGCCAGGCTTGAAGTCGGACATCGTTAACTCCCAGGTCAAATGGGGTGGCGGCGGTGTCAACTGTATTGCGACGGGTATGCGGTTCCGCACATCTTCACGTATTTCATCGGCGTAACGGAAGGATGTGAAGGTGACTCATGGCACACCTGAGACAGGGCTGGCGCGCATGCGGCGGGAGTATGCCGGTGCATTGATCGAGGGCGATCTGGCGGCGACGTGGTCGATCCAGTTCGGCCGTTGGCTTGGCGACGCCATAGCCGCCGACCTGCCCGAACCCAACGCAATGGTTCTCGCCACAGCGGATGGGCAGGGCCGCCCCGGCGCCCGTACGGTGCTCTTGAAGGGCTACGACGAGCAGGGATTTGTGTTCTACACCAATTACGACTCCCGCAAGGGTCGGGAACTGGCGGCGAATCCGCACGCGAGCGCCGTCTTCGCCTGGCTGCCGTTGCAGCGGCAGGTGCGGATCGACGGCGTCGCGGCGCCGGTGAGCCGCGCCGAGACCGCCGAGTATTTCCGGGTGCGCCCGCGCGGCGCGCAGGTCGGGGCGTGGGCGAGCCCGCAGTCCGCGGTCATCGGCTCGCGCTCCGAACTCGAGGCCGCCGTGACCGCCACCGAGAACCGGTTCGCCGGGACCGACGACCTGCCGGCCCCGCCGAACTGGGGCGGTTACCGGCTGGTGCCCGAGGCGGTGGAGTTCTGGCAGGGCCGGGAGAGCCGCCTGCACGACCGGCTCAGGTTCCGCCGCACGAACGACGGCGAATGGATCATCGAACGGCTCGCGCCTTGAGCGTGATCGAGTTCGTGCGCAAGCACGCCATCGACGTCCAACCGCTGCGCTTTCCGGCCTACCGCCGGCTGTTCATCGGCAATGCGGTCTCGTTCATCGGCTTCCAGTTCACCGCGGTGGCCGTCCCGGTCCAGATGTACGACCTCACGAACTCGTCGTTCTGGGTCGGCCTCATCGGGATCGCGGGCCTCATTCCGTTGCTGGTGTTCTCGCTCTGGGGCGGCGCCGTGGCCGACGTGCGCGACCGCCGCAAGGTGCTGCTGGCCAGTTCGAGTCTGATGTGGGCGAGCACGTTCGGCCTGCTGCTGCAGGCGCTGTTCCACGTCGGCAGCGCGGAGGTGCTGCTCGGACTGGTGATGGCGCAGTCGGCCGCGTTCGCGATCAGCGCGCCCACCCGGTCGGCGATGCTGCCCCGGCTGGTGCCGGAGGAGCTGGTGGCCTCGGCGAACACGCTGGGCTTCACCGTGTCCAACGTCGGGCAGGTGCTCGGGCCGCTCGGCGCCGGGCTGGTGCTGCTGCACGGCAGCTTCGCGTGGGCGTACGGCGTCGACGCGGCGCTCTTCACCGTCGCGATGTGGGCCGCGCTGCGGCTGCCGGCGATGCCGCCGGCCGAGCGCGGCGAGGGCGCACCGACCAGCCGGCTCGGTGATCTTGTGGAGAGCATGCGCTACCTGCGCACGCAGCCGGTGCTGCTGCTGACCTTCGCGATCGACATCGCCGCGATGGTGCTGGCGATGCCGCGCGCGGTGTTCCCCGAGGTGGCCGCCGAGCGGTTCGGCGGCGAGGGGGCCGTCGGCTGGCTGTACAGCGCGATCGCGATCGGAGCGGTGGTGGCCGGGCTGGGCTCCGGCTGGGTGGGCCGGATCCGGCGGCAGGGCGTCGCGATCGTGCTGGCCGTCGTGGGTTGGGGGCTCGCGGTCGCGGCGGCCGGGCTCGCGCCGACGCTGTGGCTGTGCGTGCTCGGGCTCGCGGTGGCCGGCGCGGCTGACCTGATCAGTGCCGTCTACCGGCAGACGATCCTGCTGACGTTCGCCCCGGACGAGATGCGCGGCCGGATGCAGGGCGTGTTCATGGCGGTGGTGGCCGGCGGCCCGCGGCTCGGTGACCTGCGCGTCGGCGCGATGGCCGCCGTCACCGGTGCGACTGTCGCGTGGGTCAGCGGCGGGATCGCGGCGGCCGTCGTCGCGGTGCTGCTGGCCGTGGCATACCCGGCCCTGTTGCGCTACACCGCAGCCGAGCGCGCGGAGTAGGGTGCGCGTTCATGGACGTCGCCATCGAAACCGTCCCATCACTCTCCGGCACAGAATGGACGATCGCCGCGCACGGCCACGAGGCCGTCGTGGTCGAGGTCGGCGGGGCGTTGCGGGCATATCGCCACCAGGGCACGGATCTTGTCGACGGGTACGAGCCGGCCGAGTTGTGCCCCGGCTCCGCCGGCAAGGTGATGGCGCCGTGGCCGAACCGCATCCGCGACGGCCGGTACACCTTCGAGGGGTCGCCGTACCAGCTGCCGGTCACCGAGGTGGCCCGCCACACGGCGATCCACGGGCTGGTCAACTGGGTGCGCTGGACCCCGGTCGCGGTGCACGACGACCACGTGGTGCTCGACCACCTGCTGGTGCCGCAGCCCGGCTATCCGTGGCCGCTGCACCTGCGCACGCACTGGGCCGTCGGTCCGGACGGGCTCACCGTGACGCACCGCGTGACCAACCTCAGCGAGCGGCCGGCGCCGTTCGGCCTGGCCACCCACCCGTACCTGCTGGTGCCCGGCAGCGCGGTCGACGACGTCACGCTGACCGTGCCCGGGCAGAGCCGGGTGCTGCTCGACAGTCGCCTGCTGCCGATCGGAACGGCCCGCGTCACCGGCACCGAGTTCGACTTCTCCGGCGGCCGGCGGATCGGCGCGGCGGTGCTCGACGTCGCGTTCGGCGACGTGGCCCGCGGCGACGACGGTCGCAGCGTGGTGACGCTGCGCGCGCCCGCCGGTGGCGGCATCGACGTCTGGGCCGACGAGTCGTTCGGCTGGTGGCAGGTGTTCACCGGTGACACGCTGGCGCCGCCACGGCAGCGCCGCTCGATCGCGGTGGAGCCGATGACCTGCCCGCCCGACGCGCTGCGGTCCGGCCGGGACGTGGTCGTGTTGCCGCCGGGCGGATCGTGGCAGGGCTCGTGGGGAATTTCGCCGGCGGCGGTCTGATGGAGCTCGACCGGGTCGTGCGCCGGCGCCGGATGGTGCGCAACTACGACGCCGACCGCCCGATACCGGGTGAAGTGGTCGAACGCCTGCTGGAGTATGCCGTGCACGCCCCGTCGGCCGGGTTCTCGCAGGGCTGGGGCTTCCTCGTGCTGACCGACGCCGGGGATCGGGACCTGTTCTGGCGGGCGTGTTCGCCGGAGGTCACCACGCCCTGGTCGGAAGGCATGCAACGGGCGCCGCTGATCATCGTCCCGCACTCGAACCGGGACATGTACCTCAGCCGGTACGCCGAGGCCGACAAGGGCTGGACCGACAAGGACGAGGCCCGCTGGCCGGTGCCGTACTGGCACATCGACGCCGGGTTCGCCAGCCTGCTCGTGCTGCTCGGCGCCGTCGACGCCGAACTCGGCGCCTGCTTCTTCGGCATCCCGCCGGAGCGGTTCGACGCCTACCGGGCGGCGTTCGACGTGCCGGTGGAGTTCACCCCGATCGGCGCGATCTCGATCGGTTACCCGGCGCCGGACCGCCGGTCGCCGTCGCTGAAACGCGGGCGCCGACCGGTCGCGGACGTCGCCCATCGCGGACGGTGGGGCCGCCCGTACTGACGGTTGCGAATCGGTGAAATGTCGGCTGCCCTCGGTACGCTGACCACGGCGGTTGTGCCACAGTGCCTGCGGAGGGGGTGCCGTAACTTGATCTTCAAAGCTGTCCGGGATGGCCGGCCGTACCCGGAGCACGGGTTGACGATCAAGGAATGGGCCGACATTCCGCCCCGCCCGGTCCGGCTGGACCAGTTGATCACCACCAAGCGCGAGCTGGCGCTCGACCGCCTCCTGGCCGAAGACTCGACCTTCTACGGCGACCTATTCCCGCACGTGGTGCAGTGGCAGGGCGCGATGTACCTCGAAGACGGCCTGCACCGGGCGCTGCGCGCCGCGTTGCAGCAACGAACGTCGATCCATGCCCGGGTGCTGGGCCTGGCCGGGGAGGCGACTTCAGCGTGACGGATCTGATCGGTCTCGACGAACTGCACTCCGAGGAGGAGCGGCAGATCCGTGGCGTCGTGCGGCGCCTGGTCGACGACCTCGTTCGTCCGAAGGTGGCCGACTGGTACGAGGAGGGCCGCGTCCCGGTCCGCGAGCTGGCGAAGGAGTTCGCGCAGGTCGGACTGCTCGGCATGCACCTCACGGGGTACGGGTGCGCCGGGGCGTCGGCCGTCGCGTACGGGCTGGCCTGCCTGGAGCTCGAGGCCGGTGACTCGGGCGTGCGCAGCCTGGTCAGCGTGCAGGGATCGCTGGCCATGTACGCGATCTGGAAGTACGGCAGCGAGGAGCAGAAGCAGCGCTGGCTGCCGGCGATGGCCGCCGGCGACGCGATCGGCTGCTTCGGCCTCACCGAGCCCGACCACGGGTCCGACCCGGCGTCGATGGCCACCCGCGCCCGGCGCGACGGCTCCGACTGGGTGCTCAACGGCAGCAAGATGTGGATCACCAACGCGCCCGTCGCCGACGTCGCGGTGGTCTGGGCCCGGGTAGACGAGGGAATCACCGGCTTCGCCGTCCCGATGGACACGCCCGGCGTGAGCGCCCGCGAGATCAAGCACAAGATGTCGCTGCGTGCGTCGTCGACCGGGGAGATCGTGCTCGCCGACGTGCGCCTGCCCGCCGACGCCCAGCTACCCGAGGCTCGCGGCCTGAAGGCGCCGTTGAGCTGCCTGAGCCAGGCCCGGTACGGCATCGTGTGGGGCGCTCTCGGGGCGGCCCGCGAATGCCTGGACGTCACGGTCGACTACGCGAAGTCGCGTGAACAGTTCGGCCGGCCGATCGGCGCGTTCCAGCTGACCCAGGCCAAGCTGGCCGACATGGCGGTCGAGTGGGAGAAGGGCTACCTGCTGGCGCTGCACCTGGGCCGGCGCGCCGACGCCGAGACGCTGCGGCCGCACCAGGTCAGCGTCGGGAAGCTGAACAACGTCCGGGAGGCGCTGGCGATCGCCCGTACGTGCCGCACGGTGCTGGGGGCGAACGGCATCAGCGGTGAGTATCCCGTGCTCAGGCACGCGAACAACCTCGAGAGCGTGCTCACGTACGAGGGCACCAGCGAGATCCATCAGCTCGTCATCGGCCAGCAGCTGACCGGCCTGTCCGCATTCGCCTGACCGGCCGTCCCTTGGAGTGCGCGTCCACGCGCGAGGGGCGGACACATCTGTTCTCGCGACATACGTCGATCTTGCTTTTTCCGGTGCGAATCTTTCGCGACAAAGCGTGATAAAGCTAGGCAGCTCGGCTGCAAGATCGGCGCGCTCCGAAGGCGGTGACCCTCTCGTCGATCTTGCAGTCGTGAACATCGAAGAAATGGCACCAACCGGTACGCACCCGGCGCTGCGAGTGCAAGATCGACGTATAGCCGGGAGTGCATGCACCCTCCTCCTGTGGCGACCGCGCCCGTCGGTGAGGGTTCCACCCGCGGCTGACCAGCGTTTCCCGTGCCGTCCCCGTGCGGTTGTACGCATCGGTAACGGTGAACGGTAGTGTCGCCTGCGGCGCAACCAG
>Ga0111539_10010426_pt1 | contig 11695 bp, 13 predicted proteins | sample RhiMethybrSRZTD1_FD_79667 | JGI IMG/M metagenome (GOLD analysis project Ga0111539, IMG submission 79667) | Populus rhizosphere microbial communities from Tennessee, USA - Rhizosphere MetaG P. TD hybrid SRZTD1 (version 2) (version 2) | ecosystem: Host-associated > Plants > Roots > Rhizosphere >...
CCCGCGAAGGACTTCGAATCGTTGGCTCCGAAATCGCTGTCATTTGGCTCCCCGCCCTAGTCATCGGTGGCCTCGCATGCCGATACGCAAACAAGCGGAATGGACTCTAAGAAATCGTCTTGCAGGTCGCGTATTCGTACCATTGATCAAGAATGCATCGTTCACGCTGTGGCGCATGCCAGCGTATTCACAGGAGCATGGTATTCTGGGGATCGCAGGCCCTTCAATCTTAAGTAGCCACGTTCTGGCTAGTACGGGCGCGCTCACGCGGGCGTGGTTTTCTTGACCACGGAGCACACAGGATACCGCGTGCCCATTGGTGAAAGGATTGAGAGTTTCGGTGCAAAAAAGCCGGGCTGCTTGGTCGCTGGCGCACCAGAGGCCAAGCAACTCCTGGAAATGTGATTAATCCCTGTCGCGCAGGTCTTCACGAAAATCTCGACGGCCCTGACGGAGATCTCTCAGGTCTGTGCGTACATCCGTACGATCCCGGCGGATATCCTTTTGGTCGCTACGAATGTCGGTCACTTGATCTTTAATCGTTTGTTTATCCTTGGCGATGACGTCGGCGCCGGCACCGCTTTTGAAGTCCTGCCGGAACTGCGAGCGCTCGTTCCTGAGATTTGCATAGTCCCCGTGCAAATCCTTGCGGTCGGTGCGAATATCTTTTCGGTCCGCATTAATGTCCACGCGATCACTCCGAATGTCCCTTCGGTCATGGCGCACATCGCGCCAATTCCTATCCGCAGCGTAACTCGGTATCGCTAAAAGCGTTAAGGACCCGGCGATGATGCCTCCCAAAACTAAAACCGTTAATTTTTTCATGGTGGCCTCCGTTGGTTTTTCTGACGAATTGCCGATGCAAGCTTAGACGGCCTGCGTTCAATTCGGTTTACCTACCGGGATGGAAGAGTGTGGCGTAGTTTGAATTGTTCGCGGTCCAAGAAGCTGAGGTGGCGCAATGAAATCGGTGGTTGTTGACGAAACTGCCCAGTCGGCAAAGTTTCTCAAGAAAAATCTCTGAGCGCGACGATTAGGATAGAATCCCTTAAATGCTTTTTCTTTCAAGACTGTAATTCTACTGAAAGGCTACGGTCACAGCGGCGATTCTTATCTCTAGCAGACTCGTTTAAGTAAACGATAAAAATGCGATCCTAAAAGGTAATCGAGGCTCAGGTGAATGAGGAGAATTGATGAACAAATTAATTTTGGTCGCAGTTGCCTTTAGTCCTTTAGAATATTGGAACGGGTAGTACCCTCTGAAGAGATTTTGTTATATTCAATCTTAAAGAGGGCTAAAGCATGCGTCTCTTGCTTGTCGAAGACGATCACATACTCGGCTCCTCTCTGCTCAAAGCGCTGGAGAAACACGCTTACGGCGTGGACTGGCTGCAAGATGGCGAGTCGGCTCTGGCCGCGCTCTCGGATTGCGCTTTCGCCGCGGTGATACTGGACATCAATTTGCCGAAATTGAACGGCCTCGATGTGCTGAAAGCAACGCGTCGGCAAAAGAACAGGATTCCCATTCTTGTGCTAACGGCTCGAGATACCTCCCTGCAAAAAGTAGAAGGCTTGGACAGCGGCGCCGACGATTATCTCGTGAAACCATTTGATCTGGATGAATTGCTCGCGCGTCTGCGCGCGCTACTTCGCCGCAGCGAGGGACGAGTTGAAACCGTGCTCAAATGTCGAAATGTCGAGATCGACCCCGCTGCCACCGTGGTCAGAAAATCGGGCAAGCAAGTCGTGATGACCGCGAAAGAATACCGAGTGCTCAAGCTGCTTATGGAGCGCGCGGGCAAGTACGTCACCAAAAGCGACATCGAGTATGCCCTTTACAGCGCGGAGAACGCGGCGGAGAGCAACACGACTGAAGTCGCCATCTATTCGCTGCGAAAAAAACTCGGCAGTGAATTCATCAAATCCATTCGCGGCGTCGGCTATATGATCGAGGCATGAAAAACGGCACGCTCACTCGCAAACTGTTTTTCCGCATTGCGCCCACCATTTTAGTCACGATAGCGGTTATCGGGCTCTTTGCTTACCGGAGCGCGAAACGCGAAATCAACTACGTCTATGATGCCCAACTTATCAATGACGCTAGCGTGCTCTGGGCTCTGGTGGAAGACGAGTTCCATGAAGCCGGTTCAGACAAAAGCAAAAAACTCCCAAGCATCGATCTAGACTTCAATAATCAGCATGCCGCGAGCAAAGAAGCAGACGAGTATGCCTCTGCACGAATGTTTCGGATATGGGTATCAGGCAAGATCATGATGTTTTCCGATACCGCTTTGCCCGCAACCATCTCTCAGCAAAGCGTCGGTTTTTCGGAGGTGGAATATAATCATGAGACGTGGAGAATCTACACACAAGCGGTGCCTAATAGCGCTGTGACCATTGAAGTCGGAGAAAAGAGGGCGCTGCGAAATAAACTAGTAGCAAATATTCTGCTGCAATTGTCCTTTTCTTTGCTGATTTTGGTTCCGGCCGTCGGATTGCTGATATGGCTGGGAATCAAAAGCGGCCTGGGAACTATCCGGACCCTCGTTCGGGAGATACGTAGCCGTTCACCGGATGATCTCTCTAGTATTCCAGTCGAAGATTTGCCCCGTGATCTTTCACCTCTAGGGAAATCCATCAATCAGCTATTGGCTAAGTTGGAACATTCTTTAACCGCGGAAAGGCGCTTTTCCGACCACGCTGCTCATCAGCTTCGGACACCCTTAGCGGGCCTTAAATTGCAGTTGCAAATGTTGGCCAAAGAAGATGACGAGCGCGAGCGAATGGCTCTCATCGGCGATTTGACACGAAGCACTAACAGGGCAACACATTTGGTTGAGCAACTGCTGCGGGCCGCACGGGTCAGCCATCAGCCCGTGAACATGAAAGCGCTTCCGCTTTATCAGATTGCCGCCTCTGTTATCGCGGAAATGGCCAAGGTCGCAGCGGAAAAGCAGCTGGATATTTCTTTAGAAGGCCAAGAGGAAGCTAATGTGCGCGCGGATGAACTGTTGATGAAGCTGATGATCGGCAATCTGTTAGACAACGCCATCAAGTATACCCCGATTTCAGGAAAAATCAGGATCAGTTTGCTGCCGCGAGACGGCATGTGGTGTCTCACCATTAGCGACACCGGACCGGGGATTTCCGAAAGCGAACGTGAAGCAGTGTTCCACCGCTTTTACCGCGCAGCTAACCCGGTCACCGACGGCGCTGGCCTAGGGCTTGCCATCGTGGGCGAGATTATCGATCGTCTGTCGGCGACAATAGCCCTCAAAACGCCTGAAAACGGGCAAGGGTTGCGCGTCGAAGTTTTACTACCCAAAGCCTAATTCTTCAATTTCAGTTTCGCATCATCGTCGCATAATTTTCCGCTCATCGACGGATGATAGCTTCATTCATCGTGTGACGTTTGCCGTGTCATTGTGCCGTTTGACCACACGTCTACGCCGCGCGTTCGATAGGAATGATTTTCGATGTGGATAACCATCCGATGGCGTACGTTTTGCTCAAGCCTTGGATGAAAAGGTCAGCAAACGTGTTCGTACTGAGAATAAATGACTGCGAACCGGAGGAGGGTTATCAGCGAGGAGTGACTCATGGAGGTATTTTGCGATTTTGACGGAACGATCTCAGTTCAAGACGCCACCGATTTTATCTTAACCCGCTTCGCCGATTCCGAGTGGCAGGACATTGAGCAGCAATGGAAAAAAGGCGCCGTCGGTTCGGCTGAGTGCATGCAGCGACAAGTAGCGGTGGTCCGCACCACCCGGCAACAGCTAGACGCTGCGCTGGACGAAATTGAGATTGATCCATCGTTTCCGGCGTTCGCTGGCTACTGTCGCTCCCAGGAAATTCCTCTCACTATACTCAGCGACGGGGTCGATTACTTCATCCATCGAATTCTGGCGCGCCACCGCCTTCCACCGCTGCCCATTATCGCAAACCAGCTCACGATCCGCGGACAAAACGGCAATACACGGTATCACCTCGCTTTGCCTTTTAGCCAAGCGGCCTGTGAATCAGGCGCCGGTATGTGCAAATGCCGCTGCGTGCGCGGGGCCGCTGGGACGCGGGTCTATGTAGGCGATGGCCGCTCCGATTTTTGCGTCGCTAACAAACCCGAGCTCGTATTCGCCAAAGGAAATCTCGCACAATACTGTGAACGACAAGGCATCGCATTCGTTCGATATCGGCGGTTTGCCGAGGTCACGCGAGCATTGAAAACGAGAGTGCCGACTCCTCTACGTTGTCCTACCGAAACGGCAGCTCGCGCCTTGGCTTAAATCTCAAGAAAGAACCCGTATGAAAAGCAATCTTGCCGTCCAACAAAGCCGAGTCTTCGGATCCGTGCAGGCTTCTGAAACCCAGTTACGCGCGTTAGAGAAAGAGTATTGTTCCTACGGCGACACCGTGCACTACATGGAGCAGCCGAAGTTTTTCACCGGCTGTGAAGGTTCGTATCTCTACGATGCCAAGGGCACGCCGTTCCTGGATCTGCAAATGTGGTACTCGGCCGTCAGTTTCGGTTACCGCAACCCGCGCTTGAACGCCGCCGCCCATCGCCAGCTGGATACACTGCCGCAAGTTGCTTCACAGTATCTGCATCGTGAAAAAGTGGAGCTCGCTGCGCGCATCGCGCAAGATGCCGAACGTAAGTTCCGCTTGAAGGGCCGCGTCCATTTCAACGTCGGCGGTTCGCAGGCGATCGAGGACTCGCTCAAATTGGTGCGCAACTATACGGGTGGCAAGAGCCTCATGTTCGCCTTTGAAGGCGGCTATCATGGCCGGACGTTAGGCGCGTCGGCGATTACTTCCAGTTATCGTTACCGAAGACGCTACGGACATTTCGGCGATCGCGCACAGTTCATCGCATATCCCTATCACTTCCGCGGCCCCAAAAGGATGAGTAAGGAGGAGTACGGCCATCAATGTGTGCAAAAATTCGCCCGTCTGTTTGAGAGCGAATACAACGGCGTCTGGGACCCGAAAACCAATCGATGCGAGTACGCCGCGTTTTACGTTGAGCCGATTCAGGGCACGGGCGGCTATGTGATCCCGCCTAAAAACTTTTTCGTTGAGCTCAAAAAAGTGCTCGATCAGCACGGCATTTTGCTGGTGGTGGATGAAATTCAGATGGGTATCTATCGCACCGGCAAGCTATGGAGCATTGAGCACTTCGGCGTAAAGCCCGATGTACTAGTGTTCGGCAAGGCTCTCACCAATGGGCTCAATCCGCTTTCCGGCGTCTGGGCCCGTGAGGAGTTAATCAACCCCAGCATATTTCCGCCCGGATCCACCCACTCCACCTTCGCGAGCAATCCCCTGGGCACAGCGGTCGCCCTCGAAACCATGAAGATGTTGGAAGAGGGAGGTTTTGAAACCAGCGTCATGGCGAAGGGCGCGTATTTTCTGGAAGGACTGAAAGACCTGCAAAAGCGCCATAGAATTATCGGCGATGTGGATGGGCTGGGCCTCGCGCTGCGCGCTGAGATCTGTAAACAAGACGGCTACACCCCCGACAAGGAAATGATGGACTGGATGGCGGAGCAGGGCATGAAGGGTGATCTAAAAGTGGCAGGCAACAAATATGGGCTCGTGCTCGATGTCGGCGGGTATCATAAAAACGTCATCACTCTTGCGCCGAGCTTGCTCATAACGAAAGACGAAATGGATCTGGCGCTTAACCTGCTCGACCAACTTTTCACACGAGCAAAAAAACGATAGGCGATTCCATGCGACTCACTCTGCTCCACGTCGATGATGCGCTTGAATTGCAGCTGGATTTTATCTGCGCCTGCACCCATGCGGGCGCGGAATTGATAGGGGTTGCGCAAGAAGCAAGCGCCATACGCCTATGGGGAAGACAACAAAAGCTCGACGACTTTCGTGAAGCGCTTGTAAAGCAATTAAGCAGTGGCAAAACAGAGCCGCGTCTTACATTCATGGGTTCAGGGGATTTCCATCATATTACTGCGTTCCTGGTGACGTTCGCACTAGAAAATCAAACCGCTCCCATCACCCTCATCCATTTTGATAATCACCCTGACTGGGTGAAATTTGACAATGGCATGCACTGCGGGTCGTGGATCAACCGCGCCCTCGAATTTCGGAAAATAGAGAAAATCATTACGCTCGGCGTATGCAGTGATGATCTCAAGCGCCCCGAATGGAAAAGCGCGAACCTGGCGCCGCTATCGCAAGGGCTCCTCGAACTTTACCCCTACGATCACGCGCCCAGCCGCGTAAGACGGGATTACGGTTCCGGCGCGAGCTTTGAGCAAAAAAGCGGCTCTCTCCATTGGAAAACCATACGCCACATGGGTGAGCAGAATTTTATCGAGTATTTGCTTTCGCGCATCAAAACCAAATCCGTTTACCTGACGATCGATAAGGATGTGCTCACCAGAGAAGATGCCATTACCAACTGGGACCAGGGCTCCATGCGCATGCCTTACCTGCTCTCCCTGCTCATAGAAATCGGTAAGCGCCATGTCGTGATCGGGGCCGATGTGACGGGTGATTACTCGACACCTCGCTATTCCGGCAATCTGTGGACACGCCTTTGTAAACGTGTCGAAATTTTGATGGATCAGCCGCGCGGCAAGCCTGATCAGGCGCAGGCCTTAAACATCAACAGCGCCGCCAATCATGCGCTGCTGGAAGTATTGTCGGAAGTCATGGCATGAGCACGGGGTTAACCACATCAATGGCGTGGCTGATCGGCTTTTGCGTGCTCGCGGAAGCGGCGCGAGAAGTGTGTTTCAAGCAGGCTGCGAATCATACCGCTTTGTTCAAGACCATGACGCCATGCATTCGATGAAGATACCGGGTGCCGCCGAAACGGATCTCTTCATGCCGGCAAAATCGAAGACCTTGGCTTATTTGGTTCACGGTGTTACCGGCACACCGGCGGAAATGAAATACGTCGGTCGAAAATTGTGGCAAAGCGGATATGACGTTTACCTCCCCACGCTTCCAGGCCATTGCGCAAAGATTCGCGACTTGTTGCGGTCGAATGAGGAAGATTGGATCGAGCACGTGATAAGGCAGCTATCTTTTCTAAGGAAGCGTTATTCCCATGTCTTTGCGGCTGGTTTGAGCGCGGGTGCGCTTCTCGCGTTGAAAGCTTCAATTCGCGTCCGGCTCGACGGTATCGGAGTTTTTTCGCCAACGTTCTTCTACGACGGCTGGAACGTACCGCGAACGAGGATTCTTCTGGATCTGGCCATCCGATGGTTTCCATGGCCGCTTCACTATGTTTTTTTTCATTTCGACGGCTTTCCTTACGGTATAAAAAATCCTGCCTTACAGGCGCGCATTGGGGCCGCGTATAACCCGATGAATCGGCTCCTGAACGCGTTTCGAAAGCGAACTTCACCACACCATTATTCTTCAGATGCGATAGGTTATCCGCTTTTTTTCTTGAAGACGCTCGCGGATCTGGATCGTCTGTATGATGTCGTGAGGGCAGATCTGGCGAAAGTCACCGCGCCGACATTGGTCTTGCAGGCCTCTGAGGACGATTTTACGAGTGTGAGAAATTCCGAATTTGTCCTTAGCCGGATTACGTCAGCCGATAAAAAACTCGTTTTGCTTGACGACAGCTACCACGTCATCACAGTGGACCGGCAGCGTGATCGCGTCGCTCAAGAGCTGCAAGACTTTATAGCCACTCACACTAACCCAATATCGACGACGGGTGTTCTCGATGTCCAACGATGAGGTTAACGGCATGTCCCGACGAAGAGTTGTGATCACCGGTCTAGGCGTCGTTTCCTCAATTGGTTTGGGAAAGGACGAATTCTGGCGGGCACTTCTCTCCGGGCAATCCGGCATCAAGCGAATACAAAGTTTCGACGCTTCGCTCTACGCCTCCCAAATTGCCGGGGAAATATCGAATTTTCCAGTCGAGGATTTTTTTCCATGTGGCGCGAGCGCAAGACTTTCCCGAGCCTCACAACTCGCGCTGGTCGCTTCGCAAATGGCCCTGGAAGACGCACATCTGGACTGCACGAATTGCGAACAAGATCGCGTCGGTTCCGTGATCGGGACAGCTATGGGCGGGACCGAGGTCTATGAGAATCAGCTCAGACGGCTCATAGAATCGAACAATCCGCGGCGCGTTCATCCCTTATCGGTGCCGTTGATTATGACGAACGCACCGGCCGCCGAAGTCGCAATCCGCTACGGGCTAAAAGGACCCAACATGACCGTCAGTACTGCTTGTTCCTCTGGTTCTCATGCAATTGGATACGGGCTGGATCTAATCCGTTCAGGAAGAGTGGATACAATGCTGGCTGGTGGCACGGAAGCCTGCATTGTCCCGGGCGTGTTTGCCGGCTTTAACTCGCTTCGTGCGCTTTCAGTCCACAACAAAGAACCGGAACGGGCGAGCAGACCTTTTGATAGAACCCGTGACGGCTTCACTATAGGCGAGGGCGCTGGAGTTTTGATTTTGGAAACTCTGGAGTCGGCTAAACAAAGAGGCGCCCCTATTTATGCCGAAGTCGCGGGTTACGCAGCGTCTTGCGAAGCCTGCCATATCGTTCATCCGGAAACGACCGGAACTGAACAAGCCCGTGTGATGGAGCTTGCGCTCAACGACGCAAGAATTCCCGCCGGCCAGGTGGATTACATCAATAGCCACGGAACGTCGACAGTGTTGAATGACCTGACGGAAACCAATGCGATTAAAAAGTTATTTGGGTGTTACGCGTACCGAATTTCAGTCAATTCCACGAAGTCCATGATTGGCCACACGATAGGCGCAGCCGGGGCGATTGAAGCTGTTGTCTGTGCGCTGACGCTCCACCATAAGGTTCTTCATCCGACAATCAACTATGAAAATGCTGATCCGGATTGTGATTTGGACTATACGCCGAATCATGCCAGCGAAAAGGACGTTCACGTCGCCCTCTCCAATTCTTTTGGCTTTGGCAGCAATAACGCGTGCTTGGTAATGAAGGCACTTTCCTAAACAAGGGAGGTTAATATGAAGACCAGTGAATCGATTGAGGCATGCATCATTATGGAGCTGGCAAAAATAAAGAAGAAAAAACCCGAAAACATTCAAAAGCAAGCCAGGTTGATCGAGGATCTGGAAATCGATTCGTTGGATGCCCTGGATTTAATTTTTCAGCTCGAGGAAGAGTTCGCTATAGAGGTACCTCCGGAACATCAGCTCCAGTTTTCGACGGTGCAAGATGTGATTGCGTATGTTCAGCAGAGGGTCGGTCACACACTACCCCGCTCCGCTTAAGCCAATCTGGCTTAGCGGCTGATTTCTTTGAGAGGAACAATGCCTGACCTTCGGGTCATCAATTCGTTACAGGATATTGACAAGCAGCAGTGGAATGCCTGTTTTTCCGGCGAAGTGGAAAACTATGATTATCTGCTGGCGATTGAGGAATCGGCCCTAGCCGGTTTTTCGTTCCGCTATTTAACCGTGTGGAGCGGCCGCGCGTTGCAGTCGGCAACCGCGAGATTCCTCACTCATTACAGCTTAGACACCACCGTCCAGGAAGTTGGTAGAAAACTCACCACCCGCATCAAAAGTGCATTTCCGAAACCACTGACTCATAAACTGGCTTGTATCGGTTCGCCATGTACGGACTGCGGTGTGATCGGTTTTCACCCGCAAGAAAAGCGCGAGCTGATCGCTGAGATGCTCATCTGCTTTGAGACGTACGCGCAATCACAATCGTGCCACTTGCTCGGCATTAAGGATATTCCGGAGCCGTTCCAACGGCGCTTCGACGAGCGATTTCAAAATGTAAAATTCAGCACCATGGCGGGAATGCCGACCGCGTCGTTGGATATTGATTTTACTTCCATCGATAAGTATCTAAGCCGGCTCTCTTCCAGCACACGCAAAGACATGCGCCGTAAGCTGCGCTCGTTGGATCGTCTGCGAGTGGAATGTAGAACCAATATCAACGATGTCTTGGCGAAAATAATGACTCTCTGTCATGACATGAGAAATCGCAGTGAATGGCAGTTTGAAGAACTGACGCCGGGCTATCTCCAAGGCGTTCTCGCCCGTATGCCGGAGCGCTCTTTCTGCGTCTTGTATTATGCCGGCGATGGGTTGCTGGCAGCCAACTTTTTGATTCATGATGAGCGCACGCTGATCGACAAGTTTTTCTGCATGAACGGCAAACTTGGGCGCGAGTATCATCTTTATTTCCTCAGCTGGTTTACCAACATCCGCTATTGCTTAGAGCACGGCTTTACACGCTATCAAAGCGGACAGGCATACTATCAAAACAAGCTGCGTCTCGGCAGCCGGCTCACGCGCAACACCATCTATTTCAAGCATCGCAATGTGCTAGCGCAAGGGTTGCTTCGGTGTGCCGCTCCGTTGCTCAGCGCAGATGAGACATTGAAAAGGTCTGCATAAAAAAATGGCCTTCTATTCTCTATGGATTGGGTTACCTCTGCTATCCGCCTTATTTCAGGCAAGCACTAAAATGCTGGCCGCTGAAATGCGACATACGCCTTTCAGCTGGAGTTGGCTCGTGCAAGCCACGCATTCGCCTTGGGCCGTGGTAGTCCTGCTGAGCGAGCTGTTGAGTTTTGTTCTTTGGCTGCATGTTTTGACAAATGTGCCTTTGAGCAAGGCCTTCCCGATTACCGCCGTCGCTTATATTGCTATAGAGCTAATGAGCTGGACGTTGTTCAAAGAACCGGTCATGCCGTTGCAGATTATCGGCAGCGCGCTGATTCTTGCGGGTGTCTGGTTTATAAGCATTGCATCTGAAGAAATTGAGAGCCGCATAAAGGCTGAAGAGTCCCTGAGTTGATTCTGGGGCAACGACACGAATGTATGAAATCCTCCAAGGTGATCATCGGCCAGAAACACGAATATGCCTCACAACTGGCGATTCGCAGGGTGAGGCCAGAGCTTCATTGCCGTCAATTTTGGTTTAGGTACTCTATTTTAGTCCGGAGGAACGCCAATGTTTGAAGGACTTTTTCAACCCCTTCACCTAATTGTTATTTTTCTAATTGCGCTTGTCGTATTTGGCCCAAAAAAACTACCAGAGCTCGGCAAGGGACTCGGCGAAGCGATCCGTGGATTCAAGAAAGCACTTGACGGAGACGAACTGACCGACAAACAATCGCAAAACCGTGAGACGGAGAAACAAAAGATAGACTGACGATTTCTGTTTCATTACGCAAGCGGCCGATAGTCGTCGTGCGTTTCCGTCGCTAAACGATTCGAGGTGGCGATGAGGTCGCGGGTTTGTGTTTCTGGGAATAAGCGATAGGTTCCTCTAGCTCTCCCTATCGACCGCCCGCCTTTTCGATTGCCTTCACAATAATTTTTTTTGCTTGTTCACCGGAGAGATTCGTAACAGTCAAGTGTGCGATGGATTGACGCCGCCGGATCTTCGTTTTGGCATCAATGGAAATCTCGGTAATCTGTATTGCTACTCGCGGAGCGCTTCGATTAATAATTACAATCTCTGTGTCTTTTTTCTTGGCCAAGATATCACCTCGCAAAATTTAGCCTGTTAAGGTTAGAACCTATGCGGCTTGTTGCTGAGAAACTGTCGCCAACATGGTGCTGTTATGCATAATTCAATATCATTGTGTCTAAAATATGACAATAAAATGAAGAACCCAGTCCCTACACATGATGATTTCAGGTTGTGCACACCTGTGGACAAAACTGGTGATAACTCTCGCG
>Ga0111539_10010428_pt1 | contig 11693 bp, 7 predicted proteins | sample RhiMethybrSRZTD1_FD_79667 | JGI IMG/M metagenome (GOLD analysis project Ga0111539, IMG submission 79667) | Populus rhizosphere microbial communities from Tennessee, USA - Rhizosphere MetaG P. TD hybrid SRZTD1 (version 2) (version 2) | ecosystem: Host-associated > Plants > Roots > Rhizosphere >...
AAGCGGTAGCCGCGGCGCGGCACGGTTTCGATGAAGCGCGGGTTGTCGGCGGTGTCGCCGAGCGTCTCGCGCAGACGGCTCATCGCGTTGTTGATGCCGTTCTCGAACTCGACGAACGTGTCGCCGGGCCAGAGACGCTCCTGAAGCTCCCTGCGGGTGACGAGTTCCTGAGGGCGTTCGAGCAGGGCCTGAAGCACCTGGAAAGGCTTGTCGCGCAGTTTCAACCGCCTGCCGTGCTTCAGCAGCTCGCCGGAGACCGGGTCGAGTTCAAAGGCTCCGAAGCGAACAAGGTGGCGTAAAGGGCCGGGCGGCATTGCCGGAAACTTTGGGGAGATGCCCGCGAGTGTACACGGACCCGACTGAACGGTAAAGAATCTCCTCCAAGTGATGTGTTTTCCTGCGTTTAAACGTAAAGATTCAAAACGGCTGGGGTTGATTGACCTTGTCGCTCGCTCCGCAGAAGGTAGTCCAGTAGCGCCGAGCTCGTGGATCTGGCGCTCCCACTGAGGAGACGAGCATGTTTCGGCCAATCAGCGGTCTCAATACGCAAGCAACAGCATGGCTAGTGGCGGCGATCCTGGTGCCGGGCCTCGCGGCGCCGGCCATGGCCCAGGCGCCCGGCGGCAATGAGATGTGCGGGGACGGCACGACGATGACCATTTCCCTGCCGCGCGTGGCAAACGCCCACGGTGAAAGCGACCCTGTCGAAGTCCCGCACGGTTGCAGCATCTACCTGGTCATTGCCAGCGACTATGGCCGCAACCGGCAGTTCGACGAGCTGCTGTTCTATCCGCTCGCCAAGTATGTCGCCGAGCACAACGGCTACGTCCATTACTCGTGGTGGAACAACTTCCTGCAGCCGTACATGGGGGGTGTGCTGCGCTCGAACGACTTACCGACCGATCCAGGGCCGAAGACCACAATCGGGGCGTTGGAGACCGTGCTCGGCCTCGATGTGATTGGGGAACCTGGACCCGATGAGGTCTACCTGAACGATATCGTCCGAAAGATGCTGTTGACCAAGGGCACCATTGGACTCTATACGACCCTGATCGAACAGGTGATCCAGTTCTACGAGAGCTTCATGGTGAATGTGCCGACCGACGCGCAGTTCGTTTCAGATGCCGGCTTTTTCATCAGGGGCGTGCGCGCGAATCATCCCGCGAATGCACAACCATTGGTCTTTCTGGCCGGACACGGCTTCGGTGCGCACGCGATCGTCAAGGTCGCGCAGAACGCCCAAAACATCATTGACCTGCTGGCGCCGATCGACCCGATGGGAAATTCATCGTTGCCCGCGTCGAAGGGCAGTCTCTTCGAGCGCAACGTGAATCCGTTTACGCCCAATTTCAACGAACTCAAACTCGACCTGGGGACGTACGGGTACACCGACCCGCAAAGCCGTTGGCGCGCCGTCTACGATTTCAAAGGCTATCAGCAAGCGGATTGCATCCGCGGTGGCGGGCCACTCGGGTTGTTGTGCAAGGATTTCGACGACCGCTTCTTTTTCTTTCAGTTCGAGTGCAGAAAACCGAATGCCGCTGACTGGCAGGATTTTGCGCCGCTCATCGGGTCGCTCAAGCCACGCATATGCCCCGGACCCGAAGTGCACGCTGGAACAAAGATCACCTTCAAGAGCAACGTGGGCTTTCTCTATCACCGCTACCAGTTGGAGTGGGGACCACCTCTGGACTTTGGCAGCAGGTATCACTACGGGTTCCTGGCGGCGTCAATTTCACCAACGCTGCAAGGGCCAAACGTACAGGGTCCGGTCCTGCCTGGAAACCAGATCGTGATGACCCCACCGACTGACGTCTACATTGGGACCAGCCAAACGTGCCAGACCGGTGAACAAGGCTGTCAGCAAGCTGACGGCCACGACGAGATCGCCGGTTTTCGCGGCGAGCCGACATTCCATCTGGGCGCCGACGCGATGCTGACCCTGACCAGGCGCGGGGTTCAGGCCCGCCAGTGGTCAAACGCTCCGGTGTCGGCCCTGAACCTGCGCATCGAGGACGTTGACGACAACGACCTCGACCGACGTGCCCTCATGGTTGAAATGGCGTCAACCACGACGAACGTCACGCACTACGACTGCGACAATGACTGGGACGACCCGGGAAAGACGTTCTGGGATCACGCACCCTGCTCGCCGGACGATTGCCTCGTATGCGGGGACCTCGTCACCATTGCCACGAATCTGCTGGCGGCGCACGACGGCGGGCCAGTCACGCCGACAACGCCCACGCCAGACACGACCGCGCCCTCGACCACCCCTACCCCCGACCCCGATGCTAACGCGAATGGCTGGCATCAAGCGGATGTAGTGGTGACGCTGCAGGCCAACGATAACGTGCCCGGCTCGGGCGTCAGAGAGATTCATTACTCGACACCGTCGGGCCCGACGACCGAACAAGGAGATGTCGCGCACCCAATCATCACGGCAGAAGGAACGACGCTCCTCAGTTTCTTCGCGACCGATAATGCCAACAACTCGGGCGCACCGAGTTCGCTGGAGGTGAAGATCGACAAGACATTGCCGCAGATCGAGGCGGTCACGGACGTGCAGCCGAACGCCAGCGACTGGTTCAAGACCTACGTCACGGTCAGCTTTCAGGCGTCCGATCTTCTCTCCGGGCTCGCTTCGGTCACGCCGCCGACACTGGTCGAGTTGGAAGGCGCGGGCCTGGAGGTTGAGGGAACGGCCACCGACAACGCCGACAATCGGGCATCCGCGTCGGTGACGCTCAACATCGACCGGACCGCGCCCACGATCACGTTTGCGAGCAAGACCCCCGACGCGAATGCGGCGGGCTGGCACGCAGCCGATGTGACGCTATCGTGGAATTGCGCGGACTCCTTGAGCCGGCCAGCAGCGGGCAGCGTAACGGAGACCGTCACGGCAGAAGGCTTGGTGCAGTTCGCGATGGGCACCTGCCTGGACCAGGCAGGTAACTCCGCCAGCGACACGCAGGGCGGCATCAACATCGACAAGACCACACCGTTGGTCAGCATCAACGCCCCTGCAAACGGTGCTGTGTTTCTGTTGAACGCATCGGTTACGTCGAACTATGCCTGTAGCGACAGCCTGTCCGGTGTGCACTCGTGCAGCGGGCCGGCCGCCAGCGGCTCAGCCGCCAATACCTCGGCCGTGGGCAGCAAGCAGTTCCTGGTGAACGCCATCGATGTGGCGGGCAATACCGCCTCGGCGACCCATAGCTACTCGGTGCGGTACGGCTTCTCGGGATTTGCCAATCCAATTGGGTCGATGCTCAACGTCGTGAACGCCGGACGCACCGTGCCGGTGAAATACTTCCTGCAGGATGCCAACGGCGCGCTGATTACAGACCTCGCGACGTTCGCCTCGTTGCAGTCTGCGGCGACCGCATGCGATACCAGTGCGACCAGCGTGCTGGCCGAGGAAACTACTGCGCCCGGCAGCACTGAGATTCGCTGGGATGCGACGTTGCAACAATTCCAGTACAACTGGAACACGGACAAGGCTTGGGCGGGCACGTGCCGTGTGTTGCAACTGACACTGAACGACGGAACGCAGCACATTGCGTTGTTCAAGTTCAGGTAGTCAGGACCTTGAGCGCAGCAAGAGGAGAGGGATTTAGGGGTGCGGCGACCGGACAGTCGTGATTGAATCGGGGAAACCCGATGAGCAAGGCGTTCACGAAGCCATCCGACGACGAGGGCGACGAACCCGAGCAGGCAGCGAACGCCCAGGTGGCGGGAGTCAAGAACTACATCACGCCCGCCGGCCTGCAGCGATTGAAAGACGAACTCCGGTTCCTCCTCACAAGGGAACGGCCGGCGGTCACCAAGGTCGTAGCCTGGGCAGCCAGCAACGGCGATCGCAGCGAAAATGCCGACTATCAGTACAACAAACGGCGGCTGCGCCAGATCGATCGGCGGATTCGCTTTCTCGAGAAACGGCTGGATGCTGCGGAAATCATCGACCCGGAAGCCCCGAGAGCTGGCAAGGCGGCAACGCGGGCCTTTTTTGGAGCGACTGTGCGCTACACCAACGCCTCCGGAACGGAGCGGGTGGTGAGCATCGTCGGCCTCGACGAAGTTGATCTGGATCGCCACTACATCAGCTGGAGATCGCCGCTCGCCAATGCGTTGATGAAGGCCGGCGCAGGCGATCGCGTAGTTCTTCGCGCGCCAGGCGGTACGGAGGAGCTGCACATCCTCGAGGTGCGCTATCAGAGAATCGCCGTGGACCCCTTCAAAGTACCACCCGGAGCCGAATCCGTGTCGAACGTTCGTCCTCGCAGCGGCGAATAAACCACCCATACTGGCGCCGCACGGCCCAGAACAGACGGCGACAGCGTTCTACCTATCGCGCCCTTTTGATGCCGTCGATTTCCTGTTGCAATTGCGCGATTCTCTTGAATTGCACGTCAAGCTCGCGGCGCATTTCGTCGACCACCTGGCCGCGTCTGTTCAGTAGATCGATGACGTGATTGAATTCCTCGCGCGTGACGTCGAAGCGGCGAGACTTCGGGATACGTGGGAGCGTGCGTCGGCGGCGTGTCTTGGCTGGCATGGTTGAGTCCACGCATCCTACTGCTGAGCCGGCGCAACCGCCAGGATGGTTGCACGCATTTGTGAAATCATGCTGGTCAGTCGCGAAGACTGCGAATAATGGAAAGGCTAGAACGCATTTCACTCGGCAAATAAATCATGCAATTACAATAGGTTGCGCCAGTTTCTGAGGCTCTGGTCCGGGCGATTGAGCCGGCGAAGACCAGTTGCTCAGCAGATCTGCGCGGCTTGAATCTTGCGGTCGATTTGGTGCGATGGAGATCATCGCCGAGCAATACAGACGGCCTGAACGGCGCGAGGAACGGCGCAGAGAACGCCGCGAGATGCACATTGATCGCCGCAAGAGCGGTGTTGACGTGATTGAGCATGTTTTTCTCGGTGTGAGCCGAACTCTTAACGCAACGAGCCACGACCGTCCGCCCCGATCCCGCCGCCGGTAAGCGTCATTTCCATCGTGAAACCTGTTGACACGGTCGAGCTGCGCTGAAACACTCGCGCAATTCTCAGTGACACGGGCACGTCAGCAACGAGACGTTCGAAGATCGTGCTGAAAGGAAACTGAGCTTGAAGAACCGCCAATTGCTCACAGGCCTGACCATAGTCCTCGGCTCCATCGCAGGTCTCCTGACGACGCTTGCGGCCGCGCGCCAGACGCCGTCAGGGGCCGCGCCGCAGGCACTACCGGCCCTCTTCACCGAGGCACAGGCGGCGCGAGGAGAAATCGTCTATGGCCGGTCGTGCGCAGCCTGCCACGGCGCCGACCTCGCAGGCGGAAGTGCCCCGTCGCTCACGGGGCCGCGCCTTGCCGCGAGCTGGGGCAATCCTCGTGTCACGCTCGACGATCTGTTCTTCGTGCTGCGCACCACGATGCCGCCGCGCGCCACGAGCACGGTGGACCCGCAGGACTTCCCGGCGGTGTTCGCGTACATCATCAAGTCGAATGGCTATCCTGCCGGGACGTCGGCGCTGACCGTCGACTCTCCGCAACTGAAGCCGGCGCGGCTCGAGATTCCAGGAGTCCCGCGTCCGGCGCCGCGGCCGCCGGCACCCGCGTTCATCGCGGGCGCTCCGGATGCCGCCCCTGCTGCCAGCGGACCGGATCAGGCAACGCTCAACGCCGCGGCGCAGTCGTCCGACTGGCTGGTCCATGGGCACGACTACAGCGGCACCAGGCACTCGCCGCTCCGGGACATCAACACCGGCAACGTCTCACGGCTCGTGCAGGTCTGCACGTTCAGGATGGGGGATCGCGACAACTTTCAGACCGGACCGATTGTTTACAGGGGCACCATGTACGTGACGACGCAGACGTCCACGGTGGCGCTCGACGCGGCAACCTGCGCCGTCAAGTGGCGCTACGTGTGGGAGCCGAGAGAAACGGGCGGATGGGCCCGCAACCGCGGCGTGGCGATCAAGGACGGCCGCGTCGTCCGCGGCACGCCAGACGGATATCTCTTTGCGCTCAATTCCGAGACGGGCGCTCTCCTGTGGGCGCGCCACGTCGCATCGGTCGCCGACGGCGAAACGTTCTCGATGGCGCCGCTGATTTTCGAGGACCTCGTGCTGATCGGTCCCGCCGGCAGCGAGAACAACCTGCAGGGCTGGGTTGGCGCCTTCCGTCTGTCCGACGGTTCCCCGGTGTGGCGATTCAACACCGTGCCGAAGCCCGGGGAGCCGGGCGCTGAAACGTGGAAGAACCCCGCGGGCATTCCCGTCGGCGGCGGCTCGGTCTGGACGACGTTTGCGATCGACACGACGACCGGCGACATGCACCTGGCCGCGACCAATCCCGCGCCCGATCTGCCCGTCTTCCTCCGTCAGGGCGACAATCTCTACACCAACTCGCTGGTCGTGCTCGACGTGCGCACCGGCAAGTTGCGCTGGCATCACCAGCTCGTACCCAACGATTCACACGACTGGGACGTGACGCACGCCACGCCGATGTTCACCACCACGATCGGCGGTGCGCCGCACCGCGTGATCACCACGGCCGGCAAGGACGGCATACTGCGGACCCTCGATCGCGACACGCATCAAGTGCTGTACGCCACGCCAACCACGACTCGAGAAAACGCGAACATCCCCGTGTCGTTCACGCCGGTGCGGGCCTGCCCGGGTGTCCTCGGCGGCAGTCAGTGGAACGGACCGGCGTACAGTCCGGGTCAGAACGCCCTGTTCGTGCCCGCCGTCGATTGGTGCGCGACGTTCACGGCGTTCGAGCAGATCCGTTACATCCCCGGCAAGAACTACATGGGAGGAACCGCGGACCTCGACCCGGCGGCGCGATCACAGGGGTGGCTGACCGCCATTGACGCTGCGAGCGGCAACGTGAAATGGAAGTACCGCTCGCCGCGCCCCATGGTAGCAGCCGTGACGACAACGGCCGGCAACCTCGTGCTCACGGGCGAACTCACTGGCGAGTTCGTGGCGTTCGATGCGCGAACGGGCGAGGCGCTCTATCGCCATCCGACCGGCGGCCCGATGGGCGGCGGTATCGTCACGTACGCGGCTGGCGGCCGGCAGTTCATTGCCGCTGCGTCTGGAAGCCCATCGAACTTCTGGACCGAACGGGACCCAGGGGTGCCGACGATCGTGGTCTTCGCCCTTCCCGTGGCCGAGCCACGATGAACGGTTAGCGCCAACGTCCGAGCGACCTCAGCGCAGCTGCTGGCGAATGCGATCCATTTCGGCCTGGAGCTGGGCCAGACGCCTCAGGAGTTCGTCGCGCTGCTGATTGGCGAGGGTGGCCACGTCGGCGCTTCGTCGCGCCTGCTCACGGGTCTCCTCGACCCGGTCTCGCAAGGCTCGAGCTCGATCGGTGGCCTGTTGCGATTCGTCCGCACGCCTTCGCGCCATTTCGCGCGCCAGATCCGTGAGCTTCCGCGCCTGCTCCTCCTGCGTCCGCCGCGCTTCGTCAGTGAGGGCCAGTTGACGCTGCCCTTCCTCGATCGCACGGCTGCGCACCCGTTCCTGCACCTCGCGCAGGCGCTCGACCGTGGCCATCGTTTCCAGATCGTGCAGCTGGTTCATCTCGACGCGCTCCCTGGTCAGCCGTTCGGCGAGTTGTTGCAGCGCTTTCGCGCGCTCTACGCTGGCTTCCACGTCGAGGTGGGCCCCGACAAGACGCTGCACCTCGTCCTGCGCCTGTTGCGTCCTCGCCAACAGTTGCGCCTGCGCGTGCGCCGCGATGTCCTCTGCCTCCTGCTGCAGCGCGCGCTGCCGCGCTTCGAGCGCCAGCCGTTCTGCCTCGAGTTGACGCTCGGCTGCTTCGACGCGTGACCGGCTCTGGGCATCCTGCGCCGCGAGCGGCGCCGGTTCGGGAGCGTCGGCGACAAGTGCCGTCAACTGGAATGGCACCACCACGACGGCGACGACGGCGGCGACCGCCCACCAGCGCCACGACCACTGCCGCGCACGAGCCTGTGAATCCTGCAGCATGACCAGCCTCCGTTTCAGCATGCGAAATGTTGTCGAGGCGCCACCGATCGCCGGGAGGGCGCCCGGCATGATCCCGAATCGCAACAATAACTGGCCGTACTCAGCCGGATCCGCGTCAAGAAGCGCGATCGTTTGCGTATCGCACCCGGCCTCGCGGGCCAGGACGTACTCGCGCGCGGCCAGGCGCGCCAGCGGGTGGAAGAAGAACAGTCGGTCGGCGATCGATGGGATCAGTCCGTACCAGAGATCCTTCCGGCGTATATGCAGGATCTCGTGAGCCAGGGCCATCGATCGATCGGCGTCAGACCAGGAGACGACGGTTGCCGGAAGAAGAATCGTGGGATGGAGAAGCCCGGTTACTTGAGGTGTGTCGATATCGGCCGACACTCGCAGCGCCGGAACCCCTCGAAGCCCGGCACGCTCGGACAATTCCTGACACTGAGACCGCAACTCGAGTTCGGCCGGCAAAGCGCCGGCGACGAGAGTGCGAGTCCGCCGCAGTTGTCGCGCCGACAGCCAGATTTGTCCGGCGATGCTGGCCAGCCAGAACGCCATCAGAACCGATGGCCATTGGGACCATCGGGCTGAGCTGCCGGTCCCGAGCGGTGAGTCCGATTCAATGCTCGACAGCCCTTGCGACGTTGGGGAAAACCCTCGGACGTTCACGTCTGGGGGAAGGAGCGGCACAGCGATCGGTTGGGTCCAGACCAGGCCGGCGACAAACTTCAGGCACACCAGCCACCACAACACGAGGCGTGCGCCACTGGGAATCGATCTCCAGAACAGCGCGACCACAGCGACTGCGGCCGCCAGAAGCCCGGCCTGCCACGACGTGCGCCAGACGAGGTCGGCGCCGAAATCGGCCCATGACGCCCACGCCGCAAACAGCCCGCTCACCGCTGCTTCCTCTGCTGTTTCAGGCTGGCTACCGCACGCTGGAGCTCGGCGAGCTCCTCGTCTGTGACGTCGGTGGCATCGGCGAGATAGGCAACAAATGGCGACACCGATCCTCCGAGTGAGCGTTCGATGAAGCTTTCCACGGCCTCGCGCAGCACATCGCCACGGCTGTGCGGCGAGGTATAGCGAAACACCCCGCCGACCCGGCGCCGCGTCAGGCGGTGCTTCTTTCGCAGGCGTTCCATCATCGTGAGGATGGTGGTCCGTGAAAGCCCCCGCGCCTCGCCAAATCCCTCGGCGATCTCGCCGACGGTGGCGCCGCCCCGATCGGCGATGAAGGTCAACAGCGCCAGCTCCTGCGATCCAACGCGCATCTCGCTCCCCTGCCAGGCCCGCCCGCCGTGCCATCGGGCACGCCAGCGTGACTACACGTGTCATCATATTAATGCCTACACGTGTAGTCAAGAGCGACCTGACGCCGTGCGGTTCCAGGAACGTCGACTCGAGTCTCACGCCGGAGAGTCAGCCAGCTGATTGATGTCGGCCGACAGCAAGATCGGCTTCGAGTATCCAGCGACCGCCACCTGGATCATGGCGCGCCCGATATTGACCGTGGTCGTGACGTATGCGGGAAACACGCGGCGAAGCACTGGATAAAGCGACCCGAGCAGGTCGTACATCACCTGGTACCACCGGGTTTTCGATCGGATGCCTCTAAGCGGCTGGATGTAGCCAGGCCGGAACATGTAGGCGGCTTTGAACGGCAGGCGCAACAGCGCGTTCTCGGTCTTCCCCTTGGTGCGGGCCCACGCTGACCGGCCGCGTTCAGTACTATCGGTGCCCTCTCCTGACACGTAACAGAATATGAGCCGGCGTTCCGTCACGGATGCGATCGTCGTCGCCGCGGCGAGCGTCAAGTCGTAGGTCTGGCGGTGATAGTCATTCTCGCTCATGCCGACCGACGAGACGCCGAGGCAGAAGAAGCACGCATCGCAGTTCATGAACTCCGCCTGGATCGCACGGAAGTCGAAGAAGTCCTGATGAATGATTTCTCGCAGCTTCGGATGGCTTATGTCGCCGGGACGCCGCGAGACCACCAGCACGCGTTCGACCCGGCTATCGTCGAGGCACTCGAGCAGCACGGCCTTGCCGACCATACCGGTGGCGCCAAAGATCACGACCGTCATGATTCGTGGCGGAGCAGCAGGTCTTCGCCCACCGCCGCGACTACTTTGCGAGCGGATTCGGGCGGACCTGGAACTTGACGAGTTTGGGCTTGGAGCCTTTGCCGCCTTCCTGGTGCCAGGGCGTATAACTCGAGAAGGTCGACCAGAGACCACGTCCCTTCCAGCCCGTTTTGGGATCGTCGATGCGGCCCTGCGCCGACCGCGCGAAGAATCCCATCGGGTACGGGACGCGCAGCTCGACAAACTGCCCGGTCTTCGGGACAAATGCGAGCAGTGAATCCGTATTCACCGAGCCGGTGACGGGCACGTTGTCGCCGAGACCCAATGTGTTGTGACCGTCCACGTGCGTCAGGTAGAGCATATCGGCGTTGTTGGGAGTGTTGGCGGCCGAGACGCCCTGAAACATCGCGCCCGGTTTCAAGTGCACGCTCCAACCCTCAGGGCAGTGCTGGCCCGTCGCCGTCGGTCCATTCGTCACCTTGCATTTTCGACGGTCGAAACTCGTCATGTAGTCGGTGCCCCGCCAGTTGAGCCAGACGACTCCGTTGACGTCGACGCTCACGCCACCCGATCGGTAAATGGCGGGCGTATGTCCGCTCATCGGGGCTTCGAACGCTTCGGCCTTGCAGGTCTGCGGCGGATTGGTCCCTCGCTCGATTCGCACCAGCTTGTTGTCGCGCGGGCCAGTCCCAGCGCACCACACGCTCCCATCGATCTGGTTGACCGACACGGAGTAGCACCCGAAGCCGATCCGATGATCTTTCTTCGGATCGATCGGTTGGTTGATCTCGGTCCACTCTGTGATCTTCCCGTCGCCGTTGGTGTCGAGCACGGCAGGACACCAGCCCTGAGCGGACTCCGCATTCTTGCTCTTGTCGAACTCGGTGGAGTTGATCCAGCCGAGGATGTTGTTCTGACCGTAATAGACCGTGTTCTCAGGACCGGTGCTGAAATGATTGTGGTCGGTCGTGAAGCACGTATCAATCGACGAAAACTGCCGGGTCTTGGGATCGAACACCATGACCTGCCGGTTACTGGCCGTCGCCATCGGGAGGTACTGGGCAAACTTGTTGGGGGAACCGGACTTGCAAAACGACGGCTGCTCGTTGCCGCGGATCCGGCCCGTCAGCCAGAGTCTTCCCTGCTGATCCATGCCGAGGCTGCGCGGATCGGACACCCTCTTCCAGATAGTCTCGCTGAAGTACGGCGAGGCCAGCGGGTACTGCTGGGCCGTGGGCGGCGCTTGCGACGGAATCTTGATCGAATCGGCGCTGTTGTTGATTGGATTCACCCACGTGAGCAGATCGTCACTTTGAATGACTCCGTAGACGGGTCCATTCGCGTTGAGCGACGGATTGCGCTCGTCGCTTGCGACGCCGTCGCTCCGGCCACCGGTCTCCACCGCCCAGTCCCACAGCGTCACGACGAGATTGCGCTCGAGGCCCGCCGGGCGCGGCGGCACTTGCTTGGGGAATGCGCCGGCGGCAATACGGTCCGTCCAGTCGGCGAACATCTTGCGCTGGGCACCGAACCGGACATACGCGCCGACCATTCCGGATCCCGACGGTCCGACGGCGACCCGCTTCTCCCAGGCTTCGGCCGACGTGCGGAACG
>Ga0111539_10010430_pt1 | contig 11691 bp, 9 predicted proteins | sample RhiMethybrSRZTD1_FD_79667 | JGI IMG/M metagenome (GOLD analysis project Ga0111539, IMG submission 79667) | Populus rhizosphere microbial communities from Tennessee, USA - Rhizosphere MetaG P. TD hybrid SRZTD1 (version 2) (version 2) | ecosystem: Host-associated > Plants > Roots > Rhizosphere >...
CCCTTTACTCGACTTTCACGAATCGCGCGTTTCTTGCTGTCGGTCCAACGACCAGAGGCAATGCTTTCGCCGGCGAGATGGACCACGACGTCGAGGCCTTCCAGGTGTTGGGCGTCGATCTGTCCCTCGTTCGGGTGCCATTCGACTTCAGCCGCACCAAACGCACGCGCGCGTCGAACAAGCCTTAGAACTTCGTGGCCATCAGTCGTGAGCGAGTTGATCAAAGCCTTGCCGACCAGCCCATGCGAACCGCTTACAAGGATTTTCATATTGGCCGGAGAGGATATCACGCAGTCTGGAGTGCGCGCCTCCTTGGATTGCGGCGGCCTGTCGCCGCTTTGTTATCGAGATGCGTCTTCGAGACCAACGCGGCGTCCAGCCGCCGCACTCCAAATAGATCTTGATCTTTTTCTGTTGACGTGTAGAATGCGCAACAAATTTAAGCAAGGAGCAACCTCACTATGCTTCGTCTCACAGTCTGTTTCCTCATCACCGTTTCTCTTTTCGTCGTGTTTTCAATGGATCGTGCGGAGTCGTTTGCGACTCTGACGCGGCTCACTAACACGTCCGAACACGCACTCAATCTAAATCCGACGCTAAGCGATGACGGTCGCGCAGTTGTCTTTGAATCAACTGCCGATCTGTCCGGAAGTGGAGTTACTGCTTCGTTTCATGCGCTGCGAGTCGATCCCGCGCGCGCGGTGCCGGTGTTTGCTGAGTTGGGAAGTACACGCGCGGTGTGCCCGGCTCTTTCAAGCGACGGAAACACAGTCGTCTTTGCCTCGAATGAAGATCTTGTCGGCCGCAACCCGGATCGCAATTCCGAGATCTTTCTCGTGGATGGTCTAACACTGAAGCAGGTAACGCAAACGGAGCCTGCTTCGGTTGCGTCACGACTCAGTGACGGCAATTTGCAACCATCGATCAAGAGTGATGGACGCCGCATTGTCTTTTCATCCAATCGAGATCTCAGTGGAGCAAATAGCGATCACAGCTATGAGATCTTTCTTTACGATTCGGTGACTCAGAAGTTTACGCAGCTCACTAACGCAAGCGCCGATCAGGCCGTAAATCCAAAGATCAGTGCTGACGGTTCACGCGTTTATTACAAACGGACCTCGTCGGACTCTGCCGATCTGGTCCTGATCGAAGTAGCAACGCTGACGACGCGAGTGATTGCTGCTGATGTATCTGAATTGTCGTTAACAGAAGGTCGGGCGGTCAGTAACGATGGAATGCGTCTGGTTTATTCAGCATTGACCGCGCCAAACCAGAGTCAGGTTTTCATGTTCGATGGCCGCGATAATTCCATTCGACAGTTAACTCAACTGGGATCGCGAACCGTCGATGTGAAGCTGCAACCGAGCATCAGCGGTGATGGACGTCGTGTTTCCTTTGCAACGCGGCGCAGAGTGCTCAACGCGAGTGACGGTGGAGTTGAACTGTATGTACTCGATCTCCCGAGCGGACAGACGCAACAGATCACAAACGCGCCTTCGTCAGCAACTGCGGAGGTTATTTCGTCGCTCAATTTTGATGGAAGTCTCCTCGCGTTTAGTTTTCCGCGGATTCTTTCCGGAACCGTGAGCGACGACGATTTGCGCAACAATAACGAGATCTATCTCGCAGCGATTGCGCCCAGGGCGATCGGCGCTGCGACTATTTTCAACGCGGCCGCACGGGGAAACGAACCACAGCCGTCACAAATTGCGCCGGAAAGCGTCGCGCACATTCGCGGTACGAAACTCGCGCTGAAAACAGAAGCCGCAAAACTCGATGGTGACGAGCTGCCATTTACTGTTGCCGGAACGACGGTCTCGGTAAACAACCAGCTCGCACGCATATTCTACGTCTCACCAGATGAAGTTGTGTTTGTTGTTCCGAATGGGTTGGCAAATGGGCCCACGCAGTTTCTCGTTACCAATTCAGAAGGACTGTCGTCGCTTGCGGAGTCGACAGTTTCCCCGAGCGCGCCGGGAATCTTTACTGTCACTGGTGACGGGCGTGGTGAAGCCATCGTGCTCAATGCGGATACTCTCGTGCGCGGTCCCTTTGATCCATCCACTGGAGTGTTGCGACTTGCAATCTTTGCGACGGGCGCAGCCAGGGCCGGCAACGTCTCAGCGACGCTTAATGGGCGGCAGGTCGTGGTCGAAACAGTTGCCCACGCACGAGTGCCGGGTTTCGACGAGATTCATGTGCTCGTTCCTCCTGAATTACGCGGCGCCGGTGCGTGCACATTGATCGTGATTGCTGATGGCGTGCAGAGTAATGCTGTATCGATAGTTCTCGCAGGAACTGCACCCACACCAACTCCGACACCAACACCTTCGCCAACTCCGAGTCCTTCACCAACGCCAACGCCTAACGCATCACCCCACATCGTGGTCAGTCAGATCTTTGGCGGTGGCGGAAACTCGAGCGCGCCATTTCGGAATGACTTTATTGAACTATTCAACGCGGGAAATTCGCCCGTTAATCTAAGCGGCTGGTCAGTACAGTATGCGAGTGCCACCGCATCGACGTGGTCGGTTACGGCACTTACATCTGTAACACTTGCGCCGGGCCAGTACTATCTCGTACAGGAAAGCTCCGGCGGCAGCAGCGGCACTGTTCTTCCGGCGCCAGATACAACTGGAACGATCGCGATGGCCGCAGGATCCGGAAAGGTCGTACTCATTAAGAATTCGACCGCATTAACCGGAACCTGTCCGAACGATCCTAATATCGTGGATCTTGTCGGTTACGGTAACACCGCCAATTGTTTCCGCGGCTCTGCGCCTGCTCCCGCGGCAAGCAACACGAACGCCCTTCTGCGCAACACCGCAGGTTGCACCGACGCGCACAACAACGTCGCAGACTTCGCTCTCGGCCCCCCCAATCCGAGAAATACAAATTTTTCGCTACGTATTTGCACTGATCCGTGAGATCCGTGTTATAGACTCGCTCGCATGCACTCGCTCACGGATGCAATTGCTTCGCTTCAGAAACACTTCGGCTTCGAAGATTTCCGCGAAGGGCAACGCGAAGTAATCGGCTCGATCCTGGAAGGCAAAGACGCGGTCGTCGTCATGCCGACGGGCAGCGGCAAGTCACTCTGCTACCAACTGCCCGCCATGATTCTCGACGGCGTCACGCTCGTCGTGTCGCCGTTGATCGCGCTCATGAAGGATCAGGTCGACGCGTTGCATGCGCGTGGACTGCCGGCAACGTTCATCAACAGCTCCATATCGGACTCCGAACAGCATGCCCGCATAGAATCACTGCGGCGTCGTGAGCATAAACTCGTCTATATCGCTCCCGAGCGATTTCGCAGCAGTCGTTTCAACGCCGCGTTACAACAGATTCCGATCTCACTCGTTGCGGTCGACGAAGCACACTGCATCTCAACCTGGGGTCACGACTTTCGTCCCGACTACCTGCGCCTCAGAAGCGTGATCAAATCTTTGGGGAAGGTCCAGACTCTCGCGCTTACGGCAACCGCAACCCCGTATGTTCGCTCGGACATCATCCAGCAACTCGGTCTCAATCGCCCGCAAACGTTTGTCAGCGGTTTCGATCGACCAAATCTATCGATCGAAGTGATTCACACGGAGAAAGAGCGCCAGAAGATTTCTCTTATTCGCACCCTGGCCCGGCAAATCCCCGGCTCCGGCATCATCTACGCCTCGACTCGCAAAGCCGTGGAACAGGTCGGCAATAAACTCAAGGCTCTCGATCTCGGCGTTTCGGTTTACCACGCGGGTTTGTCTGACTCGATGCGGATCCGGGCCCAGGACGACTTCATGAGTGGCCGCACGCAGATGATCGTCGCTACCAACGCTTTCGGCATGGGCATCGATAAACCCGACATTCGTTTCGTGGTCCATTATCAGATGCCCGGCTCCATCGAAGCCTACTATCAGGAAATCGGGCGTGCGGGTCGCGACGGGCTGCCTTCGACCTGCGTGCTGCTCTTTAACTATGCCGACAAAAACACACACGACTTCTTCATCGAGGGCTCGTATCCGGACATCAGCATTATCAAGCAGGTCTACGACTCGCTCGCGGCAACTGAACTGAGACGAATCGAGCTCTCGACTGCCGAGCTCGCGCGGCGCACAGGTGAAAGCAACGAGATGGCAGTCCAATCGGCGCTCTACGTGCTCGAACGTGCCGGTCACATTCAACGCACTGCCCCCACGGTCAATCGTGGTGCTCGTGGCGCGCAACAGGGACGCAGCATCATCATGCTCGACAGCGTTCCGGCAACCAAGCTTCGTGTTGATCCAGCGGACGTGTCGCGTCGTGGCGAACTCGAGCGACGGAAGTTACGCGCGATGATCGACTTCTGCTACACCGATTATTGCTATCGCGCGCATATCCTCAACTACTTTGGCGATCGCAAGAGCGAACGGCAGTGCGGCACCTGCGGCAACTGCAAACCAAAAACGGAAGCAACCCCAGTTCCCTCAGCGCCTGCTGTTTCATCATCCCGCACACTCACCGACGACGAGTTGCTCCGCGTGCGCAAAATCCTCGCCTGCGCTAAACGGATGAATGGACGTTTTGGAAAAAAGATGTTGATTTCGACGTTGCGAGGGTCAGCGGCAAAGCAACTGCTGACGGCGCGACTCAATGAACTGTCGACTTACGGTTTGTTGAGAGATATGGCGAACGACGAGCTCGAAGTATTTATTGACGCCCTGATTGAAGCGCGATGTTTGCGGGTGAAAGGCGGCGCCTATCCGACGATCTCGACAACCGAACTTGGTGATCGAGTAATGCGAGAACAGGAACGCGTCGAGCTGTCTCTTGGCTTGTCGTAAATTGTTGACAGGATTAACGAGATTTTCATGATTGATAAGATAATCTTGTTAATCCTGTAAATCCTGTCTACATGTGAGCTACTTGATCACGCCCGCCAACGGGCTCGACGCACTCGCGTACAATCGCTTCGGCATCCGCCCCGCCAGGTACGCTAATCGTCCCGCTTCAATCGCGAGCTTCATGGCCGTCGCCATCTTCGCGGGATCCGCCGCCTCCGCGATTGCGGTGTTCATCAAAACTCCATCAGCACCCAGCTCCATTGCAATCGCTGCATCGCTGGCCGTGCCGACCCCTGCATCGACAATCAACGTCGCATCCGGTAACTGCTCCCGCATGATGCGCAGGTTTGCCGGATTCTGTACTCCCAAACCGGAGCCAATCGGCGCCGCCAGCGGCATGATCGCGGCACAGCCGGCGTCAAGCAGTTTCTTCGCCATGATCAAATCGTCGCTAAAGTAAGGCAGGACCACAAATCCTTCCTTCACCAGGACGCGTGCAGCTTCGAGCGTCTGCTCGTTGTCCGGAAACAAGGTCGTTTGATCCCCAATCACTTCGAGCTTCACGAGATCCGTTTGCAACGCCTCGCGCGCGAGTCGTGCAGTTCTAATCGCATCTTCAGCCGTGTAACAACCGGCTGTGTTCGGAAGAATCTGTAGACTCGGATTGAGGTAATCGAGAAACGACTCACTGCTGCGATCGAGTGGCACACGCCGCACGGCCACCGTTACCATCTCTGCTCCGGAAGCCTCATGAGCGCTCCGCATCTGTTCATAGTTGCGGTACTTCCCAGTTCCGATAATCAGCCGCGACGTAAACGCGCGCCCACCAATGATCAGTTTCTCGTCCGACACATTCCCTCCACCGACGAAGTGCACAATCTCGATCCGATCTTCGTCTTTCAACATAGTACTGCCCCACTCACTCCGGCGCACGACCTCACGATTCAATTCAATCGCGATCCGGGCCACGGGCAGTTCAAGCTGCGTCACCAACTCCGCCAACGAGGGCGTCCCACTCACCCCCCTCAACTCTCCATTCACATACACATTCATAGCCACAAAAATGCACAAAAAGCACAAAAAGTAAAATTCAAAAAATCGTTCTGTGCTTTTTGTGCCTTTTTGTGGCTACTCTTTATGTGGCTGGATGGATGATGCGGCGCAGTTCCGCGGCCTGATCCTTCGCGACTGCTCGCACGAGCACGGCGGCTCGACCAGAAGTGAAATTAGGAATCTCTGTGGCGATACTCGCAACGCCGTCACTCTCGGTCTTCAAAGTGTATATGAGCGGTCTGAACGTCGTGCCGAGGACTTTTACTGACACCGCCACGTTCGAGAGCGGCTTCTCATCGCCTTCGGTAACGTTCGTGACCAGAACGCGCAACGTGTAACGTTTGCCGGAGTAGAACTCCTCGTCGTCGAGAATGTTTATATAGAGGCCATCGGGAAGAACGGTTTCTAATTCCAGTTCCTCGACTTCTTCAGCCCCCACACTCTCCACCGCCGCCTCCACGGGCTCGTAGCGCGCCATCTCAGCCTCGTCCGCCATTTCGACTTCTTCAGCCGGCGGCGCGGGTGGTGGCGGCGCCCATTCCTGCGTCATCGGCCAGTATTCAATCTCAAATCCCTCTTCGACCGGGGCTGGTGGCGCTGTCTCGACTTCCTCAGTGTCAATGGGAGCGGTTTCGACAACCTCCTCCGAGGACGGAGCCACTTTGGGACGGCCGCTCATCTTCTTGAGATCGTTGATGCGTCCAGAGTGGATCGCGGCACAAATCAAGCGATGCTGTCGCTTGAGACGCTCGGCCAATACTTCATCGCTGAAACCTTCGGCGATCAGATCTTCATAAGGAGCGCGTTTGCTGGCGAGAATGGTGCCGCCGGCGTAAACGAGTGAGAGGATGATTGGAGTGTCGAGTCCCTTATCTTCAGTTTGCACATGATAGATAACGCCATCATGCTCGATATCGGTGTTGAATCCGGTAATCACTGTTTCGAGGACTAGGCTCTCACAAACGTCATAAACTTTAAGAACAAGGTCAACCGGCAGGCCGCGAAAAACCCCACTGAAGGGCGGGCTTAGCTGAACGTTAACACAAGCATTTTTTCACGGTCAATCAGCATTTTTCCGAGACTGATCTCTGCAAGAGGGGTTGCTTGACACCCTTGATCAGTTCCCGTAGCATCAGCTTGTACAATGATTCTCAATCTCGTGGAGAGAGTGGCACCGACCGCAACGAGAGTTTCTGATGCGAAACAGACTGCGGCTGGTGAAGGTGTGCCTTAGATGCCGTTTAGGCTTTACGATTACTTGCCCATTCTACTCATGTTCATCGTTGCCGCAGGCTTCGCGGTGGGCAACGTCCTCCTTTCCCAATTCGTCGGACAACGCAAGCGAACAAGAACGAAGTTGATGCCTTACGAGTGTGGTAAGGACCCGGTAGGCTCTGCGCGAGAAAGATTCTCGGTGAAGTTTTATCTGATCGCGATGTTCTTCATCCTGTTCGATATAGAAGTGATCTTCCTCGTGCCGTGGGCAACGGTGTTCAAATCCCTCGCGGCGCAGGGCGCACAAATGCGTACCTTTGTTTATCTCGAGATGATGATCTTCGTAGGTCTGCTCCTCGTCGGTTACATCTACATCGTGAAGAAAGGCGCGTTTGATTGGGGTGAGAGAGCGCGTCGTGAAGCAGAAGCCGAAGCAAGAGCTTTGGCCGACCTTGAAGCACGCAGGATTGAGAAGAGGCGCACCGCAGCATAAGGAAGTTTTAGATGGGTCTCGAAAATGTAATTGCCGAAGCGTTACCAGAGGTGTTGACCACACGGCTCGACTCCTTAATTAACTGGGCGCGGAAATCGTCGCTTTGGCCGGCGACATTCGGACTGGCATGTTGCGCGATTGAAATGATGAATGCGACGACGTCGCGAAACGATCTCGCGCGTTTTGGCGCTGAAGTATTTCGCGCGAGTCCGCGCCAGGCGGACGTGATGATTGTGTCCGGACGCGTATCGCGAAAGATGGCGCCCGTGCTGCGTCGAATCTACGATCAGATGCCGGAGCCGAAGTGGGTTATTTCGATGGGAGCATGCGCGACGTCCGGTGGAGTTTTTGATAACTACGCCATTGTTCAGGGTGTCGACAAGATCGTCCCGGTTGATGTCTACATTCCGGGCTGTCCGCCACGTCCCGAAATGTTGATTCACGCCGTGATGATGCTCCAGGACAAGGTGATGAAAGAGAGCGTCCGCGATCGCAGGGACATTCCTGAAGAGGAAGCGAGAGAAGCTGTCGTGCCTGGTACGTTGCCTGTTACGGACGGCTCTACTGCGCGGCAGAACACGTTGCCGGAGTCCCGGCCCTACACCATCGCTTCGAGACACGAGCGACGTCGTTCTTCTTAGAGAGTCGAGCAACAATCGCGGATGACATCAGAGGCGGAAAACATCGAACAGACGCCGTCACCCCTCGTGGCGGCGTTACAGCGTGAACATCCCGAGTGGATCGCCGAAGTGATCATTGCCTTCGGCGAGACGACGATTGTCGTTCCGCGAGAGCACATCGTCGCAGCGTGCTCTTTTCTGAAGACGTGGCCTGAAGGACGTTTTGATTTCCTAGCCGATATCTGCGGCGCCGATCGCGGAGTCGAAGAAGAGCCTCGTTTCGAAGTCAATTACCATCTCTTCTCAACAACTAAATACCATCGCCTTCGCTTGAAGGTGGTGCTGAACGAGGAAGACACGCACGTAGCGAGTGTCACCGGCGTTTGGCGTACAGCAAACTGGCACGAGCGCGAGACGTTCGATCTGTTCGGCGTGATCTTTGACGGCCACCCGGACCTGCGTCGCATCTTGTTGCCGGACGACTGGCAGGGCCACGCACTGCGCAAGGATTTCCCCTTGCGAGGCTACGAACCATACAGTTTGAAATGATCAGCGTTCATCCGCGTTCATCCGCGGCTAAAAGTTTATGAGTTCCGCAACCATTCCACCACAGTTTGAGATCGTCGATCGTCCGCTCGATACGCAAATGACGATCTCGATGGGTCCGCAACACCCATCGACGCACGGCGTGCTGCGTCTCGAACTGGTGCTCGACGGTGAGATGGTCGTCAAGACCACGCCCGATATCGGTTATCTCCACACGGGTATGGAGAAGCTGTTTGAGTACAAGAAATACCAGCAGGGGATCGTCATCACCGACCGCATGGATTACCTGAATCCGCTCGGCAACAACCTCGCCTACGTGATGGCGGGCGAGAAGCTGCTCGGACTGGAGATTCCAGAACGCGCTCAGGTAATTCGGGTGCTGTTTTGCGAACTGCAACGCATCGCCTCGCACCTCGTCTGGCTGGGAACACACGCGCTCGACATCGGCGCGATGACCGTCTTCTTCTACTGCTTCCGTGAACGCGAAAAGATCCTGAACCTGATCGAAGCGGCGTCCGGTGGACGATTGACGCCTTCTTACTTTCGCATCGGCGGCTTGATGATGGATCTGCCGGCTGGTTTCGAGAATCGCTGTAAACAGTTTCTCGATTTCTTCCCCCCTGCTGTCGACGAGTTTCATACGCTGTTGAGCGGCAACAAAATTTTTCAGCGTCGCACGCAAGGCATCGGACGAATCTCCGCAGAAGATGCAATCGACTGGGGACTTTCAGGTCCATGTTTGCGAGGCAGCGGCGTGGCTCTCGACATCCGCCGCGCGAACCCGTACAGCGGCTACGAGAAGTATGATTTCGAAATCCCGACTGAACCGGACGGCGACGTTTGGTCGCGTTACATGGTGCGCATGCGGGAAATGAAAGAGTCGCACAAGATCGCGACACAGGCACTCGCGCGTCTGCAGCCTGGACCGATCAAAGCCGACGCGCCAAAGGTCGTGCTTCCGGATCGCGAGGCAATGAAGAGCCACATGGACGCGCTCATTCATCACTTCCTGATCGTTGCCGAGGGTTTTGATGTGCCGGCCGGAGAGGTCTATCACCCGATTGAAGCTTCCAAAGGCGAGCTCGGTGTTTATATGAGGTCGGATGGCGGGCCAAAACCGAGTCGCGTTCACTTCCGCGGTCCGAGTTTTGTGAACCTGTCGGCTCTGCCGGTCATGGCTGAAGGTGAGATGGTCGCAGATGTCGTGGCGATTATCGGATCGCTCGATGTGGTATTAGGTGAGATCGATCGTTAGCCACAGATAACACGGATATTAAATCCGATTTTTTATCCGTTTAATCCGTGGCTAAAAACGTGATGAGTACTCAATTAACTCAGATTCAACCGCTATCTCAACCAGTGGACCTCGGAGTTGAGCCGGCGACTTTCTCCCCTGAGGTGGAGGCGGAGATCGATCGGCACCTCGCGAAGTACCCGGTGATGCGCTCGGCGATTCTGCCCTTGATGTTCATCGTGCAGCGCGAGCGCGGATATCTGGATCCTCCCGGTGTGCTCTATCTCGCCAACCGTCTGAAGTTGCGCGTGACAGACATCTGGGAAGTCGCGACGTTCTACTCAATGATCCAGACGGAACCGATCGGGAAATATCACATCCAGGTCTGTAAGACGTTGTCTTGCAAGATCCGCGGTGCCGGAAAGGTTACCGAATACTGTTCACAAAAACTCGGCATCAAGGTGGGCGAGACGACCGCTGACGGACGATTCACACTCAGCGAAGTTGAATGTCTCGGCTCCTGCGGCACGGCGCCGATGTTCCAGCTCAACTTCGACTATCACGAGAACCTGACGCCCGAGAAGATCGATCAAATACTGGACAAGCTACCCTAATGCGTATCGAAGCCATCGGATGTGAACCACTCCAGCTACGACGAGTTCATCTGGAAAACTCGCGCACACTCGATGTGTATCGTCGCAACGGCGGCTACGAGGCGCTCAAGAAAGTCCTCGACGGCATGTCGCCTGACGATGTGATCAACGAGGTGAAGAAGTCGGCACTGCGCGGCCGTGGCGGCGCGGGCTTTCCGACCGGAATGAAGTGGAGCTTCGTTCCGAAAGACTCACCAAAACCCAAGTATGTGGTTTGTAACGCTGACGAATCCGAGCCCGGCACTTTCAAAGATCGATATCTGATGGAACGCGATCCACACATGCTCATCGAGGGCATGTTGATCGCCGCCTACTCGCTCAATTCACAAACCGGCTACGTCTACACACGCGGCGAGTACAAATACCTGATCGACATAATGGACGTTGCGCTTGACGAGGCGCGCGCCGCCGGCCTCCTCGGCAACAACATTCTCGGCACGAACTTCTCCTGTGAGATCCACACGCACACCGGCGCCGGTGCGTACATTTGCGGCGAAGAGACGGCGCTGCTGAGTTCACTCGAAGGACTGCGCGGTCATCCGCGCATGAAGCCTCCCTTCCCTGCTGTCTCAGGCTTGTACGCGGCTCCGACAGTCGTCAACAACGTCGAAACGCTTACGGCCGTACCCGACATTATCAAGATGGGGGGCGAGGCCTATCAGAAACTCGGCACTGAGAAGAGCGGCGGCACAAAGCTCTGGTCCGTCTCAGGTCACGTCAACAGCCCTGGCGTTTACGAACTGCCGATGGGTTACGACGATATGGAAAAGTTCATCATGGAAGACTGCGGCGGAATGCTCGACGGGAAGAAACTTAAAGCCGTGATTCCCGGTGGCTCGTCCGTCTACATCATGCGCGCGGATCAGATCATCGGGAAAGACGTGCGCATGGATTACGAAGGTCTCGTTGCTGCGGGATCGAGTGTCGGATCCGGTGGTTTCATCGTGATGGACGAGACCGTCGATATCTTTGAGTCAACGAAGAACCTGACTGAGTTTTATAAACACGAGTCGTGTGGCTGGTGTACGCCGTGTCGTGAAGGCACGGATTGGCTGGTGAAGATTTTCAA
>Ga0111539_10010431_pt1 | contig 11691 bp, 14 predicted proteins | sample RhiMethybrSRZTD1_FD_79667 | JGI IMG/M metagenome (GOLD analysis project Ga0111539, IMG submission 79667) | Populus rhizosphere microbial communities from Tennessee, USA - Rhizosphere MetaG P. TD hybrid SRZTD1 (version 2) (version 2) | ecosystem: Host-associated > Plants > Roots > Rhizosphere >...
CGGAGCGGACGCGTCCTGCTGAACGAGATCAACACCATGCCCGGCTTCACCTCGATCAGCATGTACCCGAAGCTCTGGGCCGCCACCGGCATCGAGTACCCCGCGCTGGTGGACCGCCTGATCGAGCTGGCCGTGGAGCGGCACGCCGCGCGGGCGAAGCGACGCCTCTCGTTCACACCCCCCGAGGCTGCCTCCCGTCCGAAGAAGCGCGCCCGCCGTTAGCGGAAAGCATCAATCACGGGGGAGCCGGGCGCGGCTTAGCCGCGCCCGAGCGACGGGTCCGGGGCATCGGAGGAGCGCAGCGCGCGAGCTCCGTTCGCGCGCGAGCACCGCACGGGCCCCGGTTAGTTAATCAACAGCCACGACGGTGCTGCGGTAGCCCTGGCCCTGGAGCCGCTTCACCAGGTGCTGCGCGCGCGCCTGGCTGGTGAACGAGCCGAGCGTGATGGTCCGACCCGACACCCGCGCGCTGTAGCCGCGCCGCGCGAGGCGCGCGCGTGTGGCCTTGGCGACGGACTGGCTCTTGTAGGGCCCGAGGCGCACGACGAAGCGGCCGATCGGCGGCTCGACGACCGGCTCCTCCTCGTCGCCCTCGGCGCTGTCGTCGAGCCGCGCGACGGTGGCCGGAGTGGCGGACGTGAGGACGACCGGCGTAGGCTCCTCGCCGGCCCCGAAGCCGAACGCCAGGAGCCGCTTCGCGTCACCCCAGAGGTCGCGCGAGCCGAGGAGCGCGATCACGATCTCGCGCTCGCCGCTCCGGGCCGCGCCGACGAAGCAGCGGCCGGCGGCGCGCGTGTAGCCCGTCTTCCCGATCACCCGGTACTCGCCCCCGGTGAGCAGCCGGTTGTGCGAGCTGAGCGACACCCAGTGCGCGCGTGGCCCCTCGATCGGCACGCGCACCTGTCGCGTGCCGAGAATCTCGCGCATGAGCGGGATGCGGAGCGCGTGACGCATGATGATGGCGAGGTCGCGCGCGCTCGCGAGGTGGCCGGGCGTGCTGAGGCCGTGGGCGTTCTTGAAGTTGGCGGTGCGGGCGCCGAGCTCCTCCGCGCGCGCGGTCATGCGGGCCGCGAACGCGGCCTGCGAGCCGCCGACGCCCTCGGCGATCACGGTGCCGGCGTCGTTCGCGGACTTGAGGAGCAGCGCGTAGAGCAGGTTCCGGAGCCGCATGCGCTGGCCCGCGCGCAGGCCGATGTGCGAGGGTGCAGTGGCCGCCGCGAACGGGCTCACCTCGAAGCTCTCGTCGAGACGATCGCTCTCGATCGCGACGATCGCGGTCATGAGCTTCGTCGTGCTCGCGGGCGGCAACGGGACCGAGCCGTCGTCCTCCCAGATCACCTCGCCCGTGTTCGCATCCATCACGAGCGCCGAGCGCGCGGTGACCGCCGGGCCCGCGACCGCCGACACCGGCAGCGCGAGCGCCACGACGAGCGCAAGCATCGATCTTCCCCGTCCCATCACACCCCCGCCCCACCGACGCAGATGAGCCCCGGGCACCGCATGAGCGATTATGCGTTGCCTTTCATTCCGAGCTCAAGCCCGCAAGCGCCTCTTTACCGCATCCGCGGGGTGCCGCGCGAGCCTCGGGGCCTGGGGCCGATGGGCCCGGATGCTCATCCGCCGCTGCGGGTGCGCGGTTTGGCTACCCGACCTCGGCGACGGCGGCCGACTGCCAGCGGCCATGCCGGTGCTCGGCCACCACGATGCCCGCGTTCCGGGCGACCCGCCCCTCCCGCCATGCCCCGGTCACGTGCCACCAGAGGCTCATCATGGTGGCGCCGTGGCTGACGACGATGGCGTCGTCTTCGGGCCCGGCGAGGGCGATGCGGTCGAGGACCGCGCCGGCGCGCCGGGCGACCTCGATCAGCGTCTCGCCGCCGGGTGGCCGCCAGAGCCAGTACGCGCCCGGGTCGAAGTCGGTCCGGGTCTGCAGGACCGAGTAGGGCTGGCCCGCGAGCTCGCCGTAGCTCCGCTCGCGGAGATCGTCCTCGGTCTCGACCGGCACGCGGAGGATGCGCGCCATCTCCTCGGCGGTCTGCTGCGCGCGAACGAACGGGCTCGCGACGATGCGCCGCGGGGCGTAGCGCGCGGCGACCCAGGCGGCCGCCGCACGAACCTGCTCGCGCCCGCGATCGGTGAGCGGCACGGCGGGCGTCAGCGTGAACACGCGATCGCGGTTGCCCTCGCTCTCGCCGTGGCGGATCAGGATGAGGCGCGCCATCCGCGGGGTCAGCCTTCGCGGTTCACGCGGTCGATCAGCTGCCGCAGCCGGCCGAAGCGCGTGCGGTTGAAGGGTAGGACGAGGCGGGGCAGGGCGTCCAGCTCGGGCTCGTCCTCTTCCTCCGCGAGCGCGCGCGTCTGCACGACGTCGGCGCCGACCAGGATGTCCGCGAAGTCGCGCCCGAGGCTCGCGACGAGCTTCTCCTCGAGCGGCTTGTTCAGGCGGACCACGAGATTCCGTCCGACGGTGCGGGACGAGTGGTAGACGCGGTAGAAGCTCGTGATCTCCGCGACCGCCTCCTCGACCGACGTGGTGACCTTGAAGAGCGCCAGGTCGTCCGGCGAGATGAGCTTCTGGCGCAGCAGATGGTCCTCGACGTAGCGCTTCCACGTCTTCCAGTACGTCCCGCGCGGCGAATCGACGAAGACGATGGGCATGGGCTTCGTCTTCCCCGTCTGGACGAGCGTGAGGCACTCGTAGCCCTCGTCGAGCGTGCCGAACCCGCCCGGGAACAGCGCGGCCGCGTCCGCCTCCTTGATGAACATGAGCTTCCGGGTGAAGAAGTAGCGGAACGTCGTCAGCTTCGGGTCCTTGATGATGAACTCGTTCGGCTCCTGCTCGAACGGCAGCCGGATGTTCACGCCGAAGCTCCGCTCGGCGCCCGCACCCTCCTGCGCCGCGGCCATGATGCCGCTGCCGGCGCCGGTGATGACCATGTAGCCCTCGCCCGTGATGCGCTGGGCGAACTCCGACGCCGTCCGATACGCGGCCTCGCTGGGCCTCGTCCGCGCCGAGCCGAAGACGCTGACCTTGCGGACGCCGCGATAGGGCGCGAACACCTTGAATGCGTAGCGCAGCTCGCGCAGCGCCGCGTTCAGCAGCTTCACGTCGCCCAGGCGGGTGCCGTCGCGGAGCAGCTTGACCAGCGTCTCCATCGCCTCGCGGACGTAGCGCTGCTCGCGCGTGAGCGCCGCATCGTCCTCGAGCGCCGGCAGGTGCTCCGCCAGCAGGCTCTTCCGTCGCCGAGGGCTCGGCGGACGTCCCGGTAGCACGCGTTCTCCCCTCATCTGCGACGCCGCGCCATTCTGCCGTGAACCCGCGCGTGATGCGAGCTTGCCGGCCGCGCGAAGGCTCCGCTATCCTCGACGCGGTGCCGGCGCCGCGCGACGTGCTGCAGAGCATCCACGAGGAGCTCCAGCAGCGATTCCTCGAGCGCACTGACGTGCTCGACGGCGCGCTGGTCGCCCTCGTCTCCGCGCAGCACGTGCTCCTCATCGGCCCGCCGGGAACCGCGAAGTCGATGCTGGCCGACGAGGTCTGCCGCCGCCTCGAGGGCGCGCGCTACTTCCAGTGGCTCCTCACGCGCTTCACGACGCCCGAGGAGCTCTTCGGCGCCGTGAGCCTGCGTGGCCTCGAGGAGGACGAGTACCGCCGCCTCACCACGCACAAGCTCCCCGAGGCGCACATCGCCTTCCTCGACGAGCTCTTCAAGGGCAGCTCGTCGATCCTCAACACGATCCTGACGCTCATCAACGAGCGCCGCTTCCACAACGGCCGCGACGTCGTCGAGGTGCCGCTGGTGACGCTCTTCGCGGCCACCAACGAGCTGCCCGAGGACGACGAGCTCCTGGCGCTGCAGGACCGCTTCCTCCTGCGTTTCGTGGTCGACTACGTCGGCGAGGAGTTCCGCTTCCTGAAGCTGCTCCAGGGCCGGCCGAGCGGCCCGCGGACGACGCTTCCGCTCGCCGCGCTGTCGCAGGCACGCGCAGAGGCGGCCGCGCTGCCGGTGCCGGGCCATGTGCTGCGCGCGATCACCGACCTGCGGCGCGAGCTCGCCAAGAAGAGCATCATCGCCTCCGACCGCCGCTGGGTGCAGTCCCTCGGCGCGCTCCGCGCGCATGCCTACCTCGCCGGGCGCGAGGCCGTCGGCGAGGAGGACCTGCCCTTCCTCGAGCACGTCCTCTGGCGCGATCCGGCCGAGCGGGCGCAGATCCGCGGCATCATCCGCGAGCTGCTGGTCGGGTACGAGGACGAGATCCGCGTCCTCCTGTATCAGTCGCGCGAGCTCCGCGAGTACGCGCTCCGCCCGTGGGACACGGGCGAGCTCCGGTCGCGCGCCGCCCTCGAAGCGCACACGAAGATCCGGAACATCCTCGCGCGCGTGGACGGGATCCTCACGCAGGCGCGGAGCGGCGGGCGGCCGATCGGCCGCGTCGAGGCCCTGCGCGAGGAGATCGCCGCCATCGAGCAGGAGATGGGCGCACGGCTGTGAAGCCGCCGCGCCGCCGGGCGGCGCGCCGAGGACCGGCCCGCGCCGTCCTCATCCCGCCGCGCGAGCACTGCTGGGTCGAGAGCGACGCGTACGACCGGAGCGCGTTCGCGTCGCTCGTCGCGGACTCGCCGTCGCTCGCCGAGACGATGGAGGCGGGCGGCAGGCTCGTGCCGCATTTCGACGCCCTCGTCGAGGACGTCTTCTGCCTCCTCTTCAAGCTCGAGCCGCGGCTCCGCGACGCCGACGCGGTCTCGCAGGCCGTGCCGCTCAACCGGGCGCTGCTCGACGCGTTCCGCGACCATCCGCTGCTCGAGCACCTGCGCGAGCGGACGCAGCTGGACGAGGTCGAGGCCGGCCTCGCGACGCTGCTCCTCGCCGAAAACATCCTCTCCCTCGTGCGAGCCGAGGAGCTCCTCCCGCGCGGCGACCTCCTCGACCTGTTCGAGCTCGAGCGTCGGGAGGAGGAGCTCCGGTGGCGAGGCGAGGAGCTGGCCAACGCGGACGAGGGCGAGAAGCGCGGCGCCGACGACGCCGCGGACGCCGCCGCGCTCGCCGAGGCGCAGCTCCGCCAGAAGGCGCGGCAGGTGACGGAGCGGCTCCGAGACATGCCCACGCGGGCACGCGGCGCGCTGCCGGCGGCCGCCGCCGGCCTCTCGCGCCAGCTCGCGGAGAGCGGCGAGGAGTCGCGCAGCTGGGGCACCGGGCTCGGCGCGGGCGGCCGCAGCTCGCCCGGGCGCCAGATCGAGCTCGGGCGGCGCCTCGCGACGAACCCGAAGCTCCGGAAGCTCGCCCAGCTCGTCGGACGCATGCGCGAGCACGCGCTGGCGCTCCGCCACCGTCCCTTCGAGCGCGCGAGCGAGGAGGTGTTCGAGGTCCGGCCGGGACGCGACCTCGAGCGGCTCCTGCCGCCCGAGCTGGTCGCGCTCCGCCATCCGCTGCGCCGCCGCGAGTTCGCCCGCCGCCTCGTCGAGGGGCAGCTCCTCAGCTACGGCCTCCGCGGCGCCGAGGAGCATGGGCGCGGGCCGATGATCGTGTGCCTCGACGGCTCGTCGTCGATGGCCGGCGAGAAGGAGATCTGGTCGAAGGCCGTGGCGTTGACGCTGCTCGAGATCGCGCGGCGGCAACGGCGCCTGTTCCGCTTCGTCTGCTTCTCGTCAGCGGAGATGCCGCTCTTCACGCTCGATCTCAACCCCCGCTCCCATCACGAGGTCCAGGAGGACCGCGCGCTCGACGTCGCCGAGTACTTCCCCGGCGGCGGCACCGATTTCATGATCCCGCTCGACGCCGCGCTCGACTGCCTCCGGGCCGCGCGCTACCGCCGCGGCGACGTCGTGCTCGTGACCGACGGCGAATGCCGCGTCGAGCCCGAGTGGCTCGCCCGCTTCCAGGCCGAGAAGAAGAAGCTCGGCTTCGCCGTCTATTCGGTGTTGATCGACGTGGGCCAGAGCTCCCGCGACACGCTCGCGGCGCTGAGCGACCGCGTGACGAGCGTCTCGGCGCTCACCGACGACGCGGCGAGGGACCTCTTCCTGAAGCTCTAGAAGCTCCGCGCGCGAAGCGCGCGGCCGAGCGAAGCGAGCGGGGAGTGAGGACCCGGCGGGCTTTTGCCCGCCGGGGCGAGGGGCGGGACGCCCCTCGCTAGCGCTTGGGCCGCCACGTGACGCGCGGGATGAGCGTGCGTCCGCGGCTCGCGACGAGGGCCGGCAGGAGATCCGTCGCCCAGCGTGACATGGCGAACCCCCCGAGCTCGTCCGGGGCGACCCAGCGCAGCTCGAGGACCTCCTCGCCGTCGGGGATCGGCGTCCCGCCGAGGACCCGGCACTCGAACACGACCATGACGTACCCGGTCTCATCGCCGTTCGCGTAGCGCACGCGGAAGGACGGGCCGCCGAAGACGCCGAGGAGGTTCACGGGCTCGACGTGCAGGCCCGTCTCCTCGAACACCTCGCGCACGACGGCGTCGGCCGGGCTCTCGTCGGGATCGATCGCCCCGCCCGGGGCGAGCCACAGGCCCGCGTTCGAGTGCCGTGCGAGGAGGACGCGGCCCGCGTCGTCGAAGACGAGCCCGGTCGCGGCCGTGGCGAGCAGGAAGTCGTGGCCGACCTTGGCGCGCACGGCGCGGAGGTAGTCGGAGATCGGCATCGTCAGCTCCGGAAGACGAAGTACACCGCCCCGCACAAGCAGAGCGCCGCCCACACGAAGTCGAGCCTCACCGGCTCGCGCATGTAGAGGACGACGAACGGCATGAACACCGAGAGCGTGATGACCTCCTGCAGGATCTTCAGCTGGCCGAGCTCCAGCGTCCCGTGTCCGATCCGGTTCGCCGGGACCTGGAGCAGGTACTCGAAGAGCGCGATTCCCCAGCTGAGGAGCGCCGCGACGAGCCAGGGGCGGTCGCGCAGGTCGCGGAGGTGCGCGTACCAGGCGAACGTCATGAACACGTTCGACGCCACGAGGAGGAGCGCAGTCTTGAGGACGACGGGCATTCCTCCTGGATACGTGCCGCGCCGCGGGGAGACAAACCGCGCTCAGACCGGAAGCTCGAGCCGGAGCCTCCAGTAACGCACGCCGTAGCGCGGCGGCAGCTCGCGATCCTGGTGGAAGCCGAGCCCGCGGTAGAGCTCGCGGGCGCCGGCCATGATCTCGCTGGTGAAGAGCCCCACCGCCGGCGCGCCGTCGTCGCGCGCGCGCCGGATGCATTCGCGCACGAGGTCGCGGGCGACGCCGCGCCGCCGGTGCTGCGGGCACACGGCGAGGAGGACGATCGAGGCCCAGTCGGGCTCGAAGACGGCGGCGTCCGACTTCCCGGGCGGGCAGTAGCCGACGCTACCCGCGAGGCCGCCGGCGCTTCGCACGACGAGGAACCGCGCCCAGCCCGTGAGCCGCGCGACGCCGCGGAGATTCTTCTCCATCGCCCGCCAGGCGGGCGGGCCGAGATCCTTGGCGAACTCGTGGTACGCGGCGACGTTCAGCTCGGCCAGCGCGAGGAGGTCGGCCGCCGTCGCCTCTTCGATGCTGCGGCTCACGGGCGGCCGACCGGCTCGAGGACGACGACGGGAATGCGTCGCGTCGTCCGGCGCTCGTACTCCGCGAAGCTCGCGTCCTGCGCCACGATCGCGCGCCAGAGCCGCTCGCGCTCCTCGCCCTCGGCCTCGTGCGCCCGGACCTCGACGGCGCGGCTGCCGACCTGGACGCGCGCCCTCGGGTCGGCGCGGAGATTGAGCCACCACGCGGGATGGCGCGGCTCGCCTGCGAACGAGGCCGCGACGACGAACGTGTCCCCGTCTGCGAGGTAGAGAAGCGGCTTCGTGCGTTCCTCGCCCGTCCTGCGTCCCCTCGTCGTGAGCAGCAGCACCGGGACGCCGGCGATGCGGCCGAGGAGGCGTCCGCCCGTCAGACGATAGATCGCGGGATGGACGCGCCAGAAGAGCTCCACCGCTTTGTTTCTTGTCACCGCCGGCATGTGAGCTCCCTCCCCGACGCCTCACTAGCGCGGTAGCCGGCGCTTGCAAACGGGTCGCGATCGGGTGAGATCCTCGAATCGTGAGCGGGCAGGGGCGGGCCGTCGTCTCGGTCATCGGACGCGACCAGAAGGGCGTCGTCGCGCGCGTCTCCACGTATCTCGCCTCGTGCAACATCAACATCGAGGACATCGAGCAACGCGTAATGGAGGGACTGTTCATCATGACGATGCTCGTGGACGTCTCCGAGGCGACGTCGACGCTGGACGAGCTGGTGCTCGGCCTGAAGCAGATCGGCGACGAGATCGGCATGGAGACGACGCTCCGCCTCGCGGGCGCGCCGGCGGCCCGAAAGCGCGTGGCCGTGCTCGTCACCAAGGAGGCCCACTGCCTCGCGCAGCTGGTACACGACCGCGACCAGGGCCTCATCCGCGGCGATCTCGTGACCGTCCTCGCGAACCATCCCGACCTCGAGCCGCTCGCGCGCGAGCACGGCATCCCGTTCGCGTGGGCGCCGTCGAAGGACAAGTCGGCGCACGAGGACTTTCTTCTGGCGCGCCTCGCCGAGGTGAAGCCCGACCTCGTCGTCCTCGCGCGCTACATGCAGATCCTGACGCCCCGGCTGATCGATCGCTACCCGTTCCGCATCATCAACATCCACCCGTCGCTGCTGCCGTACCACCCGGGCTCGAACGCGTACAAGCAGGCGTGGGAGGAGGGCGTGCGCGTCTCGGGCTGCACCGCCCACTTCGTCACGGAGCAGCTCGACGCCGGCCCGGTGATCCTCCAGGACGTGTTCCACATCCGCGTCGGCGAGGATACGCTCGACGAGGTGAAGGAGCGCGGCCGCGATCTCGAGGGACGCGTGCTCTCGCAGGCGGTGCAGCTCTGCCTCAACGACCAGCTGGTCGTGAAGGACAAGAAGGTGATCTTCCGGCCCGGACGGTTCCCCGGTACGGCAGGAGGTGGCGCATGAGCGAGCAGGGCTTCACGGTGTGGGTGACCGGGCCCGACCCGACCGCCGTCGGCGACGTCGTGGACAGCCTGGTGGGAACCCTCACGGCACGCCAGCTCGCCGTCGAGACGATCGACGCCGCCACGACCGGCGTACAGGGCCTCGACGCGGACGCCGCCGCTCGGGCGGTGGTGCTCGCCGCGAGCCTGCTCACGCGAAACGGCATCGTTTCGATCGTCGCGCTGCCGGGCACCCGCGCCGGCCGCGACCGCGCGCGTGCCGACCTCGGCCGCATGATCGAGGTCCACGTCCCCGGCGACCGCCCCGGCTACGAGCCGCCGGACCGCCCCGAGGTGGAGATCGCCCCGCGCGACACGGCCGCCGGCACCGAGCGGACGCTCCGCACGCTCGAGGTCCTCCGGCTCCTTCCGCGCGACGAGGCGGGCTACTCCGAGGAAGAGGAGCGCGAGGTTATCAAGCGGCTGAAGGCCTTCGGCTACCTCTGAGGCTCGACCAGGATCTTCGCGTGGCGCTCCGGCGACGCGAGGTCCTCGAAGGCGCGGGGCACGCCGTCGATGCCCACGCTCCCGGTGATGAGCGGCTCGACGGGGATCTTGCCCTCGGCGAGCGTGTAGAGCGTCCGCGCGAACTCCTCGGGGCTGTAGCCGAGGACGAACTGGACGTTCAGCTCCTTGTTGATGCCGTACGTGGGCTCGATGCGATCGCTCTCCATGCACACGCCGACGACGACGATGCGGGCGTGTACCGGCGCCGCGGCCATGATCTGGTGAATGACGCCGGGTACGCCGACGCACTCGAACACCACGGCGGGGCGGAGCGCCGGCCCCGGGAACCAGGGGAGCTGTGGGGGCGCATCGTCCCCTTTCCACACCGCCACGTCGTGCCAGCTCTCGTACGGTGAACGCTCCGCCGGGTCGACGACGACGTCGGCGCCGAGGGCCGCCGCGAGCTCCCGTCGCCGCGGAGAGAAGTCGGCCGCCACGATCGGACGTGCGTCACGTAGCTTGAGCGCCGCGATGACCGCGAGACCCACGGGCCCGCAGCCGATGACGAGCGGCACGTCGTTGCGATCGAGGCGGGCCATCTCGATGGCATGGAGGCCGACGGCCATCGGCTCGGTCAGCGCCGCGTGCTGGGGCGTCAGGCCGTTCGGCACCTCCATCAGGAGCGCCTCGGTCAGGCGCATGTACTCCGCATAGCCGCCGGGCGTGTCGTTCGAGTAGCCGACCATGAGGACGTCGCTGCCCCGGAGGAGGAGCGGGAGGGAGCACACGCGCGTCCCCGGCCGGAGCCCGCGCGTCGTGTCCGGTCCGAAGTCGACGATCTCCGCACAGAACTCGTGCCCCATCACGAGATCGCGCGCGACGTCCAGCGTGAACGGGCTCCCCGTGCGCCGCGCGCTCTCGACCATGCGGTCGGCGTGCTTGAGGGCGTGCAGATCGGAGCCGCAGATGCCGCAGGCGAGCGTCCTGACGAGCACCTCGCCGGCGGCCGGCGTAGGTTCCGGGACGTCGTCGACGACGAGAGCCCGGTCTCGCATGACCGCGGCCTTCATCGGCGTCAGTGCAGGACGTGCGGAGCCGCGGTGCCGACGCTCGTGCCGCTCGACTCGCGCCGGGTGAACGACGTGAGCTCCCAGCAGTCGTCGCCGCGGACGTGCTTCAGCACGTAGAGGTGACCGTCACCGCCGCGGACGCGGAAGTAGTCGACGCGCTCGCCGTACCAGCGGTCGAGGAGGTCGTCGACCTCGATGATCCGTTCGCCGAGTACGAACCGGCTGAGCCCGTCGGCGCCCGCGCGGTCGTACTCGACCCGGATTCGCATCTGGTTCGGTTACCGCCCTTTCGCCTCTCGCGTCAAGACTATTGTTGGCACCCGAGGCCGTGCTATGCGCGCGATCATGCCGGAGCTGGATGGACAGGTCGCATTCGTCACCGGCGCGGGCTCGGGGCTCGGCCGGGAGATCGCGCTGACGTTCGCGCGCGCCGGCGCCCGCGTCGCGGTGAACGACTTCCGCACGGAACCCGCGGCCCGCGTGCATGCAGAGATCGAGGCGCTCGGCGGCGCGCTTTCCTGCGGCCCGCTCGTGGGCGATGTGTCCGACTCGGCGGCGGTCCGAACCGCTTTCGCCCGGCTCGCCGAAGCGACGCAGGGACGTCTCGACATCCAGGTGAACAACGCCGGATTCGCCGAAGCCGACGCGGAGACGCTGGCGCGCTTCCGGAAGCAGATCGAAGAGGTGACGACGCAGGGTCGCATCACGACGAGCCTGGATTCGACGGAGCGCATGACGGACGAGCGCTGGTCCCGAATGCTCGCCGTACATCTCAACGGGACGTTCTACTGCACACGCGAGGCGCTGCGGCTCATGCGGCCCCGCGGCGCCGGGCGCATCATCAACATCGGCAGCATCGCATCGCAGACCGGGATCGCGGGCGCCGCGCACTACAGCGCGGCGAAGGGCGGCATCGTGGCATTCACGAAGGCGGTGGCGCGCGAGGTCGGCGCGCTCGGCATCCTCGTGAACGCCATCGCGCCCGGCTACATCGACACGCCGCTCCTGAACGCCTTCGGCGATCCCGATCAGCAGGCGTTGCAGAAGGCGGTCATCGCCATGCAGACGCCGCTCGGGCGTCTTGGCGAGGCGCGCGAGGTGGCGGCGACGGCCCTGTTCCTCGCGGGCCCCGGTGCCAGCTTCTTCACCGGCCAGGTGCTGGCGCCGAACGGCGGCTATGTCATTTGAAGGGGGACTCTGTCCCCC
>Ga0111539_10010432_pt1 | contig 11691 bp, 9 predicted proteins | sample RhiMethybrSRZTD1_FD_79667 | JGI IMG/M metagenome (GOLD analysis project Ga0111539, IMG submission 79667) | Populus rhizosphere microbial communities from Tennessee, USA - Rhizosphere MetaG P. TD hybrid SRZTD1 (version 2) (version 2) | ecosystem: Host-associated > Plants > Roots > Rhizosphere >...
CCTCGTGCTGGCAGGCCACGGTGCCGATGCTGTATTCGCGGGAATGCCGCGCCACCGCGTCCTATGGCTGCGCGACCATGCGCCGCCGCCGCTGCGTGGAGCGCTCTGCGAGCTGTACACCTATACGCGCTTCAAGCGCATGCCGTCTTCCTGGCTCGGGCGGCAGCTCGTGAAGAAAGCCTACCGAGGCGACCTGCCCGAGCCGCCGCGCCTTGCCGGGGCGCAGCCGATCGGCGCCGATGCGGGTTGCAAGAGCCTCGAGCGCTACCTCGAGGAGCACATCGCACCGTCTTCGGGCTTCCTGCACGACGAGCCGGTCCTCGCGGAGCAGGGTGCGGCAATCGCCATGCCCTTCCTCGATCCCGCGGTCACGGAGTTCGCGCTCGGATGCCCAGGTCGCTATCACATCGGCCTGCGAGAGCAGAAGCGGCTGCTGCGCGCCGCGGTCGAGGGGCTGATGCCGGAGGCGATGCTGACGAGCCGCAAGACGATCCAGCGCCTGAGGCACGACGCGGCGCTGTCGGATGCCTTCGACCGCCTCGCGAGAGAACTCGACCTCGCTCGCTCGCTCGCAAACCGCAAGCTGCTCGCGGCCGACTACGTATGGACGCTGGCGGAGCGCGGCCCCGGCGGCGCGATCTCTGCGGAGCGCATGCACACGCTCTGGGCGCTCATCTGCACGGAGCTCTGGATGCGCCAGTTCGTGGACGGGCGCGGGCAACCAGCCGGGCCGCTCGAGTGGCGCGCGCGCTAGTCGAGCATCGCGGCGAACTCCGACTGCGCGACCGCGCTCGCAAGCTCGTCGTAATTCGTCACCATGTCCTGAAGCCGCTCCGGATTCATCTTGACCAGCTTCGACTGCATCGGGTGCTCGGCAACGCCGAGAAAACGGCAGACGTCGCGCGCGACGCCGGCCTCGAGTCCCACGCCGTCAATCATGGTCTCGTAACTCAACGCGAGCCGTGCGTGCTCCTCGAACAGGCGCTCGTGCGCCTCGTATTCCGCAACGGCCTTGCGCATGAAGGCGAGCGCGCCGGCTGCCTCGATCGGCATGCTGACGGCCGCCACCGGCGTCGTCGTGTGCGGTTTCCAGGCCTTGTCGCGCTTGACGGTGAGCAACTGGTTCGAGACGTAGGTCTTGAGCAGGTTGTCGCGGCGCAGGTGCAAAATCCTGAGGTCCTTCCGGCCGCGCAGGAAGTTCATCGTCCAGGGTGGCCGGATCTGGTTGTACATGGCCTTGAAGGCCATTACCGGTCGCAGGCCGAGTTCCATGCTGCCGAGGCGGCCTTCGTCCAGGTAGCGGCGCAGCATGCGCGTCGGATACCAGGCGCCGGAGCGCAGGAAGCGGTAAGCCTTCGTCCCGTACCGAAACCGGTACACAACCTCCGGCACATGGAACAGGCGGCTGCCCGCGAGGAGCTCGCCCAGGCAGCAGATGTCCGGGTGCGACTCGAGGCAGGTCACAAGGAAGGTTGACCCGGTGCGCTGCGTGGTCAGGATGATCGCCTGCGTCATGATGTCCCGGATCTTACCGGTTGCGGCGCGCCTGCCAGGACCATCGGTGTGAGATGATTCCAGCGCGGCATGCGGCATAGAACAAATCGTGGAAAGCGCGCATGGCTCAGTCGCCCGCGGGCGCCGCATTCACTGACCGCTTGTTGAAGCCGTGCCGCGCGGCAGCAAGGAGGAAGTCGCGCTCGGCCCGCGGCAAGAGTTGCAGCACCGCGGCGGCAACCCCGTACGTGCCGAAACCCGCCGCAACGCGCAGCCACAGGCTGGCACCGTCGAGCGCCACGAGCAGGCTGCCGGCGAGCAGCGCGCAGCCGAGCGGCTTCAGCAGGAAACGCGCCACGTCGAAAGGAAGCACCTGACGCGCGACGAAAACGGAGTCCATGGAAATCGTGATAGCCGCCGAAGCGAGGACCGCGGCCGCGGCGCCAATAAGGCCGAAAGCCCGGGCAAGTCCAATAACGAGAGCCGTCAGGCAGGCGATGCCGACGAGCGCCCGCGCCGCGACGGCGTACTCGCGCCCGTTCGCGATCATCGCCTGCTTCAGGACGCTGTCCGTCGCGACCAGCACCTGCGTCCACACGAGCACTTGCAGGAGCAGCGCGGACTGCGCGAACTTCGGTCCGTAGAGCACGTGGATGATCACGTCTGCGAAGATGCTGATCAGGAGCGCGGCACAGGAGAGGATCAGGCAGACGTACTTCACGCTGAAGGACACGAGCGACCGGCGTTCGCCGCTCTCGTATGCGAAGCTCCTCGAGAGCGCCGGCATGATTGCGGTGGTCGCGACTGCGACCATGATCCCGAGCGTCAGCCGGATGCGGTCGGCCGCGTCGAATATGCCGATCTGGGCGAGCGTGAAGACGATGGGTAGCAGGAGGAGCGGCGCGCGCGTCGTCATCTCCGTGACCAGGCGGTTGACAGCGAACGGCAAGGCGCGCGGGAGGTCGATGTGCGGGCGACCTGAATCTTCATGCGGCGGAGCGTCGCGCAGGATCATCCAGACAAAGAGCGCGGCCGAGGCCGCCTGGAAGAGGACGCGGGAAATGAACGCGGCCTCGACGCCCATGCCTCGCATCAGCAGGACGACCAGCAGCGCAAGGCTTGCCACGCGCGTGGTGAAAGTGGTCCAGGTGAGATAGAGCACCTTTTCCATCCCCTGCAAGGCGGACTGGCTGACGAGCGCGAGCGCCGAGAACGGCATGCCGGCGGCGAGCGTCACGAGGCAATTGCGCGCGGAGGTTTGGTCCTGGTAAACCCACGCGGCGGCCAGGAAGGCGGCCGAGGGCAGGAGGCTTGCCGACACGGCGAGCGTCGTAGCCTGCCGCCAGAGCTTCACGCGCTCGCGCGGGCGCGCCGCGATCTCGCGGATGAGGACATCCTGTAGGCCGAGCGGGGCGACGTACTCGACGAGCAGCGCGATGCTGAAGAGGAGGGCAAAGAGTCCCATCGACTCCGGTCCCAGGAAGCGGGCGATGAGGACCGCGAGCACGAGGCCCATGCCTTTTGCCAGCAGTCCTACAGCCATCAGCGCGACGGAGTTGCGCACGATTGAGAAGGCGACGGCGACGGGCTCCCGGTGCATGCGCGCAAGCCTACCGATTTTTCGGACAGACAAGCGTCAAATTGTCGCCTTATGTGCATATGAGGGCGCTAGACTGACCCGGGCCGCAGAGGACGTGGCCATGGCATTTAGTCTCTCGGAATGGTGGATGCGACAGAAGATCGGCGCGCAGATGCGCGGAGCCGGCATGCGCGTCGAGCATCGCCGGGTCGGAAATCCCTACCACGCCGTCAGCATCCAGGCTGGGACGAAGTCTTGCGCTGCGGCGAAGGAGATCGAGATCCGCCGCTTCCTCTCGTCCGTTGCGCCGATGTTGCCACTCAAGGGGTGCACGCAAGCGCATTGCCAATGCAGATATCTACACCATGGCGACCGGCGCACCTTTCGCGACCGCCGAGTGAACCTCGTGAACCCGCATGCGCACACGATGGCCGATCGCCGCGAGGGCGGCGGGCGCCGCATTAACGACTAGCCGAGTCTGAAAAGGGGAGCGTCCCCTTTTTCTAGCGGACCTTGAACTCTTCCGACTGCAGGCCGTGCCGGGCCAGCAGCTTGTAGAAGTCCGTCCGATTGCGGCCCGCGAGCTTTGCGGCCTGCGTGACGTTGCCGCGCGTAATCTGCAGGAGCTGTACGAGGTAGTTCCGCATGAACTCATCGCGCGCTTCGTCGAAGGTGGACACCTGGGGCGAGGTGCCGCTGCCGAGCGCCCGTTGCACGAGCTCGGCGCTGATCACCGGACCGGTCGCGAGCGAGGCGGCATGTTGCAGCAGCGTCGCAAGCTGGCGCACGTTGCCGGGCCACTCGCCGACCATCAGGAGCTCGATGGCCTCTGGAGCGAGCACCTGGCGCTTGCCGGTCGTCCGCGCGAGCTCGTCCATGAAGTGGGCAGCGAGCAGCGGGATGTCGTCGCGCCGCTGCGAAAGCGGCGGCAGGTCGATGCGGCTGACGCTGAGCCGGTAATACAGGTTCTCGCGGAACTTGCCGCGCTGGATCATCTCGGGGAGGTTCCGCGCCGTCGTCGTGATGAGCCGCACGCGCTCGCTGTCCTGCAGGCTGTTCATCGCGATCTGCAGGTCAGGCGGCAGGTCGCCGATTTCGTCGAGGAGCAGGGTGCCAGCCGGCGCTTCGGCGGGTCGGGGCGCGTCGCCGGGGTCCCCGCGGCCCTCGAGAGCCGCTTGCAGCGACTCCTGGGTCGCCGTGACGCAGGCGAACGTCTGGAAGCGCCCGCCCCGGCGCGCGCTCGCCTGGTGGATGGCGCGCGCGAGCTGCGCCTTGCCGGTGCCCGGCTGCCCCGTGACGAGGACCGGCGCGTCCGAGCCCGCGGCCATCAGGGCCTGCGAGAGTCGCTCCTCCATGACCGGATTGCGCGTGATGATGCCGGCGCGCCAGTCTTCCGTGACGCTCGCGAAGCCGGACACCTTGAGCGCAGACCCGATCTGCTCGAGCAGCTGGTCCTTCTCGACCGGTTTCGTGAGGAAGGCAAATGCACCGCTCTTCGTCGCGGTGACAGCGTCCGGGATCGTGCCATGGGCGGTCAGCAGGATGACGGGCAGGGCCGGGTATCGGCCCTGGAGCTCCTTGAGCAGGGAAATCCCGTCCTTGTCCTTCATGCGAAGGTCGGTCACGAGCACGTCCGGCAGGAAGCGCGGGACGGTCGTCAGGGCCTGGCTCGCGTTCTCGCAGGCGGCGACCTCGAAGCCCTCGGAGCGCAGCCGGATCGTGATGAGCCTGAGCAGGCCCGGGTCGTCGTCGACCAGCACGATACGCGCGCGGCGGCCTAGCGGCGTTTTCACTTGCGAGGCGGCGCCGAGCCGCCCTCCAGGGTCGCGATCGCCTCGAGCTTGGCCTCGGCGCGCTCGAGCTCCTTGCGCAGGCGCTCCTTCTCCGCGGTTTCGGCCTGGAGCCGGCGGTTTAGGTCCGCAATGCGGTTCTCTTCTTCGGAGTTGCTGCCGTTGCGCAGCGTCTGATTCTCATGGCTCAGCGAAAGCCGGGCGTCGAGGTCGCGGACCATGAGGTCAGCAAGCGCCCGCTCCGAGGGAAGCATGGTCTCCGGTGTGGCGAGCGCCTCGCCGAGGAGAGCACGGGCGCCGGCCGGGTCGCTCGCGGCATGGCCTGGCACCGCGAGCACGAAGGCATAGCGGAGGCGCTTCCGTGTCGAGGGGTCGTTGAGATAAGCGGTGCGCGTCGCATCGACGATCTCCGCCTGTTCGGCAACGCCGCCGCGGCCTAGGCGGTTGAGCGTCTCGAGGTAGTCGGCGACGAGCTGGCCATCGTCGGTCTGCGACGTGGGCGTCGTGCCCGGGCGGCGCTTGATTCCGGACCAGTCGTCCACGTTCTTGCAGCCCGCGACCAGGCAGACGGCCAGCAGAGGAGCGATGAGGCGCTCAGGCCGCATGGGCGGCCTCCCGCCGCGTGGCAGCCGGGAGCCGGATGCGCAGGTGCGCGCCAGGATACTCGCCGGTGACGATCTGGACGGTGCCGCCATGGGCTTCGACGAATTCGCGCACCACTGAGAGACCGATGCCGGTGCCCTTGAGCGGCCCGCCGTGGGGCTGCGTGCCGGTGTAGAACGCCTCGAAGACTTTGTCGCGGTCGTCGGCCGCGAAACCGGGGCCCGTGTCGGCGAAGTCGATGACCGTCTGCGCGCCGTCGGGATAGGCGTGCAGGTGAATGGTGCCGCCGTGCGGCGTGAACTTGAGCGCGTTCGAGAGCAGGTTCTCCAGGACGAGCTTCAGCTTCGCGCGGTCGGCGACAAGGTGCAGATCTGCGACGTGCTTGTCGAGCGTGATGCTGCGCGCGGCCATGGCAAGGCGCTGGCTGTCGATGACCGTTCCCACCAGCGAGCTCAGGCGGAAGGACGTGAGCTCGACGCTGCTCGCGCGCGACTTCCAAGCGCTGTAGGACAGGAGGTTTTCGATGAGCTGCTGAAGTCGCAGCGCGTTTTCGCGCAGGATCGAGGCCACTTCGCGCTGGTTGTCGTTGATCGCTCCGACGGCGCCGTCCAGGAGGAGGTCGGTGCCCTCGCGGATATTCGCGAGCGGCGTCTTGAGCTCGTGCGACATGTGCCGCAGGAAGCGGTTCCGCTCGAGCGCAATGTCCAGCAGGCGCGTACGCAGCCACTCGAGCTGGCGGCCAAGGGCCGAGAGGTCCGCCGGCCCGCTGATGGCAATCGACTGCGAGAACGTGCCGCGGCCCAAGTCGCTGATCGCGCGGTCGATGGCGCGCAGCGGCCGCAGCACGAAATACCAGAAGATGCCGGCGATGGCGAGCGCCGCCGGTACCAGCGCCGTGATCGCCCACAGGAGCCACTGCTGCGTGGCACTCGCCTCGCGTTCCACCTGCTGCAGCCGGCGCTCGATGTCGCTGCGTGCGCGCTGCGCAAGCCGGTTGGACATGACGGAAAGAGTCTCGAACTGTCCCACGGCCGAAGAGGACAGCTCATCCACCGTGCCGGTGCGCACGAGGGCCGCGACCTGGGAGCCGGCCGCGCGCACGGCACTGATTTCCCCTTCAGGCATGTACTCCGCGAGGCTTCCCAGCGTCCGGGTGAAGGCGACATATTGGGATTCGAACGACTGGGCGTAGCGCGGGTCGCCGGTCACGCCGAGATATCGAGCGGCACGCTCCATCAGGGACACTTCCTGGAAAAGGACCTGCGTGTGCTGCGTCAGCGTGATGCTGTCCCGGACCAGGAGGTCGCTCGTGCGGGACAGCTCTCGCAGTTGCAGGGCGCCGTAAACGATCGCCGCGGTCAGAGGCACCACGATCAGCAGGAGCGCCGCCGACAGCAATCCACTCAGCGACTGCGGACGAATGCCGGTCATATGCGTATGGTAACCGTCAGGCCATCGGTTGGCGCAGGAGCCTTTTTTCCCACGCGAGCGCTGTGCCGACGATGCCGGCCAAGTCGTGGTAGCGCGGCGTCCAGCCGAGCGTCCGGCGGATCCGCTCGGCAACCGCGATGAGCTGCGGCGGGTCGCCGGCGCGCCGCCCGGCTTCCACGATGTTCAGGCCGCTGCCTGCGACGAGCGCGACCTCGCCGAGCACGTCGCGCACGCTGAAGCCACGGCCATAGCCGCAATTGAGCGTGGCTGAAGGACCGTCGCCGCGGAGGTAATCAAGCGCCTGGAGGTGGGCGGCTGCGAGATCCTCGACATGGATGTAATCACGCACGCAGGTGCCATCTGGCGTTTCGTAGTCGGTGCCGTAGATCGAAACTTGCGGCCGCTTGCCGACGACGTGCTCGCAGGCAACCTTGATCAGGTGCGTCGCCTCCGGCGTCGACTGCCCGATCCGGCCGCCGGGGTCCGCGCCTGCGACATTGAAATAGCGGAGCGCGACATAGCGCAATGGCGAGACCGCGGCGATGTCGCGGAGCATCCACTCGCTCATGAGCTTCGACCAGCCGTAGGGATTGATCGGTGCGGTCGGCGCTTCCTCGTCGGCTGCGCCGCTATCGGGGATGCCGTACACGGCAGCGGTGGAGGAGAAGACAAATTGACGGACGCCCGCGCCGGCGCAGCATTCGAGGAGGGTCCGCGTGTTCGCGGTGTTGTTGCGGTAGTACTTGAGCGGATTGGCGACGGATTCCGGCACCTGGATGTGCGCCGCGAAGTGCATGACGGTGTCGACGCGGTGCTCCGCGAGAAGGCGCGCGACGAGTGCAGCGTCGCCGGTGTCGCCTTGCACGAAGTCGCCGTGCAGCACCGCGCCGCGGAATCCCGTGGAGAGGTTGTCGAGCGTGACAAGGCGCTCGCCGCGCTCGCCGAGTTGGCGCGCCACGTGGCTGCCGATGTACCCGGCGCCGCCCGTCACGAGGATGGTATTCATCGAGGCTCCACGATAGGGTGCCCGCATGATAGCAACGGCCGACGGCGCCCCGTTTGCGAACCTGTCGCCTGACCTGATCGCCGACGCCGTCGAAGCTGCCGGATTTCCGTGCGACGGGCGCATCCTCGCACTGGGCAGCTACGAGAATCGCGTCTTCCAGGTGGGCCTCGAGGACGCGGATCCGGTGGTTGTGAAGTTCTACCGTCCCGGCCGCTGGAGCGACGCCGCGATCGCCGAGGAGCACGCGTTCGCGCGCGAGCTCGCCGAAGCCGAGATTCCCGTCGTCGCGCCGCTCGTGGTTCCACGCGGCGGCGCGCTCGGCGAGGGGCTGGTACCGGTTTTCGGCGGCTTTCGTTTCGCGATCTACCCGAGACGCGGCGGCCAGTGGCCGGAGCTCGGAACCGAAGACGACCGCCAGTGGATCGGCCGCTTCCTCGGGCGCATCCACGCGATCGGCGCGACCCGCCGCTTCGCGCATCGCGCGCGGCTATCGCAGGAAGCGATGGGACGGGAGTCTGTCCGTTACCTGATGTCGAGCGATCGCATTCCCGACTACATCCGCCATCGCTACGAGCGCGTGACTGGCGAGCTCCTCGACCTCGTCGAATCGCGCTTCCTGCATGCAGGGACGCTGCGTTACCTGCGGATCCACGGCGATTGCCACCGCAACAACGTGCTGTGGACGGAGGCCGGCCCGCATTTCGTCGATCTCGACGATTGCATGACGGGCCCCGCGATCCAGGACCTGTGGATGCTGGTTGCGGGCGGACCCGCGGAAATGCGTCAGCAGCTCGCTCAAATCCTCGAGGGCTACGCGAAGTTTGCCGAGTTCGACCCGATCGAAGCGACGCTCATCGAGGCGCTCCGGGCGCTGCGCATGGTGCACTACGCGGCCTGGCTGGCGCGGCGCTGGCATGACCCGGCCTTCCCCCGGGCATTCCCGTGGTTCGGTGAAGCGCGATTTTGGGAGCGGCACGTCGCGGAGCTCGAGGAACAGCTGACCGCGATCGAGTCAGAAGAATATTAAATCAATGGCTTACAGGCTAGTCCTGACGTAGATTCAAGGTCGCGCGCGGATTACAATGCGCGGCTTTTTATGATCCAGAACCTGCGCAACATCGCGATTATCGCGCACGTGGACCACGGCAAGACGACGCTCGTGGACAAGCTGCTGCGCCAGTCCGGCACGCTCGACGCCAGGAAGCCGACGCCCGAGCGCGTCATGGATTCGAACGCGCTCGAGCGCGAGCGCGGGATCACGATCCTGGCGAAGAACACCGCGATCCAGTGGCACGAGTTCCGGATCAACATCGTGGACACGCCGGGCCACGCGGACTTCGGCGGCGAAGTCGAGCGGGTTCTGTCTATGGTCGATTGCGTGCTGCTGCTGGTCGACGCGGTGGACGGCCCGATGCCGCAGACGCGCTTCGTCACGCAAAAGGCCTTCGTGCACGGTCTCGCGCCGATCGTCGTCGTGAACAAGATCGACCGGCCCGAGGCGCGCCCGGACTGGGTGGTCAGCCGCACCTTCGATCTCTTCGACCGCCTCGGCGCGAGCGAGCGCCAGCTCGATTTTCCGGTCGTCTATACCTCGGCGTTGCGCGGCGTCGCGGGCCTCGCGCCTGGTGTCATGGCCGATGACATGACGCCGCTCTTCGAAACCATCGTTGCGCGCTGTCCCGCGCCCGACGTGGACGTTGATGGCCCGCTTCAGCTTCAGGTGAGCCAGCTCGACTATTCCAGTTACGTGGGCTCGATCGGAATCGGCCGGATCCGGCGTGGCACGATCCGCCGCGGCATGCCGGTCGCCGTCGTCGATCGCGCCGGCGTCGTGCGCAACGAACGCATCGGGCAGGTCTTCGGTTTCATGGGACTCGAGCGCGTCGAAGTCGAGGAGGCCCGCGCCGGCGACATCATCGCGTTCTCAGGCCTCGAGGCGCCCAAGATCTCCGACACCATCTGCGACTCGGAGAAGGTCGAGGCGCTGCCCGCGCTCGTCGTGGACGAGCCGACGATCAGCATGACTTTCGAGACGAACACCTCGCCGTTTTTCGGCCAAGAAGGCAAGTTCGTCACCAGCCGGCAGGTGCGAGAGCGGCTCCTGCGCGAGACCCTTTCGAACGTTGCGCTCCGCGTCGACGAGACCGACGACCCGGACCGGTTCGTGGTCTATGGGCGCGGGGAGCTGCACCTCGGCATTCTCATCGAGAACATGCGTCGTGAAGGCTATGAGCTCGCCGTGTCGCGCCCGCAAGTCGTCGTGAAGGAGGAGGGCGGACATCGCCTCGAGCCCTGGGAGCAGCTCACGGTGGATGTCGAGACCTCCGCGCAAGGGGCCGTGATGCAGGCGCTCGGCGAGCGGGGCGGCGAACTCGCCGACATGGTCCCGGACGGCAAGGGCCGCGTCCGCCTCGACTACCGGATCCCGTCGCGCGGACTCATAGGATTTCAGACTGAATTCCGCACGATGACGAGCGGCACCGGGCTCCTGTACCACGTCTTCGAAACTTTCGCGTTGGCCGTCGAGAAAGAACTCGCCGAGCGCAATGCGGGTGTGATGGTCTCGAACGCACGGGGCGAGGTGCTCGCCTATGCACTCTTCAACCTGCAGGAGCGCGGGCGCCTCTTCGTGGCGCCCGGAGACGTCGTGTACGAGGGCCAGATCGTCGGCGAGTCGAGCCGCGACGGCGACATGGTCGTGAATCCGCTGAAAGGCAAGAAACTCACGAATATCCGCACGCAGAGCAAGGACGAGAACGTGCTGCTGACGCCGCCCGTCCGTATGTCGCTCGAGCAGGCGATGGAGTACATCGCGGACGACGAGCTCGTCGAAGTCACGCCAAAGAGCATCCGCCTGCGCAAGCGCTACCTGACAGAAGGTGAGCGCAAGCGAGCCGAACGCGTCAATTAAGTCCGTCGGATCGCCGTTGGCGGACGCCGACGGCGCCGGCGAAGATTGTCGGTCATCATGAGCGCATGGCGGCGCCCGCGCCCGCGCCTGACCCAGGGCGAGCGCCTGTACCTCATGCGTTAGCCGGTCGTCGCAATGTCAAAAGCGAGGTCAATTTTGCCGATTCCGGTCGACATCCGGGGCCTGTAATGAGAGTCGCCAATACCGCGCCCTGAGTCACGGGACGGGCCCCGTCGAACCGCGAACGGGGTCACGTTCGACCCGGGGGTCATCCCCTAGCATCACTGCATTACGTCGCATTCCCCGGGGGTGCGGCGGGCATGCTCGTGGGGTTCCGGTGTCGGCAAGCAACACGAACAACGTCGTGATGCTCAAGCAGTCCGCGGACGCGGACACGGCCGGGCACACCCTGCCGCAGGCGCCCACCCCGGCCGCGCCCAAGAGCCGAATCCATCCGCTGCTCGAGGAGCAGCTCCTGGAATCGGCGGACACCGCAGGAAAGATGCAGCTGCGACGGCTGATCGAGATCGTCAGCCATCAATACGATGCCTACGAGAACGACCGGACCAGCCTCGAGACGGTCATGCGCCTTGCTTCCGACGAGGCAACGGCCGCGACCGAGCAACTAGAGAAGGAGAGCGTGGGGCGCCTCCAGGCGATTCTCGACCACGTCAAGGACAGCATCATCTCGGTCGACCACCTCGGCCGCATCGAGAGCATGAACCGCACCGCCGAGCGGTTCTTCGGTGTGCGGCAATCCGACGTCCTCGGTGACCTCATCGACAGCTTGCTGCCCGACATCGCCCCGAAGGGCGACGTCGCGCGCGCGCTCGAGGAACTCGCGACCGCGCAGGAGACGACCCACTACGACCTGGCG
>Ga0111539_10010437_pt1 | contig 11690 bp, 8 predicted proteins | sample RhiMethybrSRZTD1_FD_79667 | JGI IMG/M metagenome (GOLD analysis project Ga0111539, IMG submission 79667) | Populus rhizosphere microbial communities from Tennessee, USA - Rhizosphere MetaG P. TD hybrid SRZTD1 (version 2) (version 2) | ecosystem: Host-associated > Plants > Roots > Rhizosphere >...
GATCGCCGTCCTGATGAGCGCATCAAAGAACAGTAAAATCTTTGTAGATCGGGAAAGCTCCCCCGTATTTAGCGGAGGAAAGTATTGAAATATCGAGGCAGGTAGGATGGCATTCCGAGGCCACGGCCAACGTGACTCGAATCAAACTGCTATACAATTGTTCCATCGACAGTGGAATCATGGTTCTCTAAGGCAGGAAAAATGAAAAACTTCGACCCACGCTATAACGATCTCCCCAAAACCGAGATCCATATTCACCTGGAGGGCAGTATTCGCACGCAGACGATCATCGATATCGCCAGGGAATATAACCTGAAGCTGCCAGCTTATGAGGTGGATGAGCTGGACCGGCATGTCAAGGTTTACGACCAGATGCGTGACCTGGCAGCGGTATTGAACGCCTTTGCCATTTTCCAGAACAGTATAACTTCGCCAAAGGTAGTGGAGCGTATCGCCTGGGAACTGTTCGAGGATGCGTCTGCGCAAAACGTACGCATATTTGAGGTCCGCTTCTCACCGGATTGGGCATTCCACGGTCACAACCTGAACTGGGATGCATGCCTGGAGGCACTCCTGCAGGCTAAAGAGCGCGCGGAACGGGAATTGGATATGGCGATCGGCTATCTCGCTATCACCTCCCGAAGCATGGGCCCCGAGTCCTGCACCAAAACTGTGGACTGGGCGATCAGCCACCGGGAGCATATCCTGGGCGTGGACCTGGCGGATGCAGAGGACCTGTATCCGATCCACGAGTTCGCCAGGCCAGTCCTGCGGGCGAAAATGGCCGGTCTCAAGGTGACAGTTCACTCCGGGGAGAACACTCCCGCTTCGGCGGTTGTAGATACGATCCGCACTGTCCATCCTGACCGGATTGGGCATGGTATCCATATCATCGAGGATCTGGCAGCGATTGAGCTTGTCAAGGAGCAGGATATCACCCTGGAGGTCAACCCGTGGAGCAACTACCTGACCAACTCGGTGCCCACAATCGAAGGACATCCTCTCAAGAAGCTGTTCGACCTGGGCGTCAAGGTCACCATCAATTCGGATGATCCTGAAGTGCTCGAAACCAATTTGAACAATGAGTACCGTATCGCCCACGAGACCCTGGGTATGAGCATGGAGGATATCCGTACCTGCAATGAATATGCCTGTGCCGCCTCCTTCATAGGGGAGGAGGAAAAAGGCCGGGTGTGGAATAAATATTTTCTGAACGGGGATTAAAGTTCAATACGATCATCCGGGAAGGTTATGCGGCCTGGGCAGCGATTGCGACTCGGGAATGGGGGCGGACTCCAGGATGGGTTCTGCCTTCTCCAACAGGCTGCTGAGACGCTCCATGCTGCTGACCACCAACGGCGGAGGTCCTTCCATCCCGTCGATGGTAGCCTGCAACTGCGCCTGACGTTCCTTCAGATCTGAGACATGCACAACCACTTCCGGTGCCACGTTCTCATGGACCAGCAGCCTCCACAGACTTTGCAGGATCACGGAAATGGGAGGCGCGACGATAATGCCGAGCAGACCGAAGGCATCCGCCATCGCCAGAAGAATAACAAACGTCAGCAGCGGATTATCCTGCTTGATTTTGAAAAGCCGCGGCTCCACGGAGATCTGCAGGATCACCAGGACAAGCAGCGTATAGAGTACCGACAGGAGGGCAAGCTGGGGCCCATTCAGCAGTCCGATCACAAGCGGCAATATCAAAGCCAGTACCCCGCCTACGACCGGGATCAGCCAGGCGATCGCGCCCGTTACAGCCAGCAGCGTGGGATAGGGCGACCCAAGCAGCCAGTAACCGATTCCCAGGGCAATGACTGCCAGCAGACTCTGGACGAACTCGCTGCGCGAGTAGGCACCCAGGTCCGCTTCGATGGTTCGCCAGACATTACGTGCATGCTTGCGCTGCTCGGCCGGGATCAGGGACAGCCAGAGACGCTCGAAATGGTTTTGATTGACGCTCCAGTACACGCTTAGAAAAAGGGCAATGACCAGACCGCTGAGCACACTGCCAAAGCTCTCTGTAAAACCCAGCACAGCGGATAATGCCACGCTCGGCTGGCTGGTGATCCCCAGAAAAAGATTTTCCGGCGTGGGAAGCCAGGCTGCCAGAGGCCCGCTCGCCAGCCACGCCGGCAAAACCCAGTCGCTCTGCTCGGAAAGATTCTGGGCCAATTGCTGGAAATCGTGGATCAAGAATCTGCCGACAATAAAGATCAGCAATCCCACCACGACGAAAGCCACAAGATATTGCAGCACCAGAATAAAGCGAGTCCGAAGGCTCTGCCGTGATTCACTCCTGGAGATGGGTCTGAATGTTGCAGCAATAACAAGCGAGAGCAGCACATACACCAGTACGACCCGGAACTGCCATAGGGCCACCAGACCAAGCAGAGTGCTCATGATCCCGAGGGCGATGACCAACACCCGTTTTGTCATTCAGCCTCCGAAGGCTTCACCTGGGCCAGGAGAGTGTCCAGGTTTTCCGTGATTGTTTCAATCTCATCCATGATTTTTTCGATATCCACGATCTTTTCGTCGGAACCGCCCTTCTTGTTCCGGGCCTGCTTCCTAAGGTCCTGGATAAGATCCTGCGCTTCATAGCGCAGGCGGCTGGAGTAATCGCGCCCCTCCGAGACTTCCAGTTCCACCGTCGGTTGTTGAAAGACAAAATGGTTGAGCAACAGCTGGATGACGGCTGCCATGGGAATCGCCATCAGCGCTCCGGCAATGCCAAATAATGAGCTGAAAGCAAAGATTGCCAGAAGGGTGACAAACGGATTGACGCCGACTGTGCGCTTCACGATGCGGGGCACCAGCAGCGTGTTTTCCGTTTGCTGGATGATGACCGAGGCGATGATCACCCAAATAAGCTTATTTGGGGAAATGGTCAGCGCCACCAGGCCGGCTGGGACCGCTCCCAGCGCAGGCCCTATCATCGGTACTGCCTCCATTATGCCGGCCGCAATAGCCAGAACAAACGCGTTTGGCAGGCCGATCAACAGATAGGCCACCAATGCCATGGCGCCAATGGACAGGCAGAGCAGGCCCTGCCCGATGATGAAGTAGCCGACACTGGCCTCCATGGCCGAGATCAGATCGTTCATCGACTCACGCCGGTCCTGAGGAATCAACAGCAATAGGGACCGGATGATCCGGGGGCCATCCAGCGTCCAGTAAAGGGTCAGGGCCAGGATCACAATAGTGGTGAAGATCACCCGGGCTGCCACGGCGACATATCCGGCGGCCATTTCTGCGGATGTCATCACACCCTGATCACCAGTGGAGGCAGAAAATAACCCGGGCAGGCCCATGGGCAGATAAGCACCGAGACGGTGAAAGAGCTGGCTGGGAGAGTTGACAAGCCAGGTTCGCAAGCTCTGGTAATAACCAGGAATCTCTCCAAAAATTGTCGCTCCCTGTTTGAAGATGAGCGGAAACAACAGCAATAGGAAGCCAGCAATAAAAATGAAGATCGCCAGGTAGACAACGATCACGCTCGCCATTCTTGAGAGCCCGCGCTGGGTAAGCCAGTTGGCGAGTGGCCGGATCACGGTCCCAATCACGATGGCAATAAACAGGATGAAGACGACCTCATAGAAGCGAAAGAGCAGATAGAAACAAAATGCGACGAAGGAAAAGACCACCGTTGCCACGACGACGCGGCGAAAGGTCCATTCATAAGGTTGGGAAGTTGAAATAGTAGGTGTAGCCATAGATATCCTGGTTTGTCATTTCCGAAACAACTGCGATCGTAGGTATCCGTCTGGACCGGCCGGATGATCGCTGGTTCCTAATAGATTAAACGATCTAACCAGGCGTTTTGAATGCGCCTGGAGACGTCAATGTTGGGCCGGGCTTAAGATGGATGTGTTAAGCAGACGGGTGCCGGTACGAAAAATTTAGGATGATTATAAATTGACTGTCCCGGGATGAATGTAGGGTATTTTCTACTCCTGACCCTAATAATACCTATTGGTAGCTTCCAAAGCCACTCATCGCCCACTTTTACCGAAATAGTAGGACTAATACTCCCTAACTCCTCAATCAACCTGCCGAAGGACTCTTCAAGCCGGAAATCGTATCCGGCTTGTTTCTTGTGCCTTATCCAGGTGATCGATCAGCCTTTTCTATCGTGATTCAGGGATCAATGCTTCGAACTGGGAAACAAAGTTTTCCCGCTGAAACCTGTGGGAGTTCCGGACAAGGTGTGGACCGTCGAATCCCGGGTAGATGCGTTCGAATCTCTGCAGCGCCTCGATTAAACTCTCCGGGGATTGTTCAGAAAAAAAGACTCCCGTTTCCTCATCGATGACGGTTTCGAGTGCTCCACCTTTTCCATAGGCGATCACCGGGCAGCCTGCTGCTTGTGCCTCAACGTGCGCAATCCCAAAATCCTCTTCTGTCACACAGACAAACCCCCTGGCTTTTCCAAGCAGCTCAGCTACTTTCCAGTCTGGTTGAAAACCCAGAAAGTGAATACATGGCTTTGCAATGTGAGCCAGGTGTTGTAATTCCGGTCCCTCGCCAACGATCAGCAGGGGGAGCCCAAGTTGCGAGAAGGCCTGTATCAGGATATCGATCCGTTTATGAGGGACTAATCTCGTGACCGTGATGTAAAAATTTTCCCTCGCTGCTGCGGGCGCGAACCGGTCTACATCCACGGGCGGATAAATGATCTCGGCTTCCCGGTGGTAGGCATTCTCTATCCGTTTGGAAACTGCCTGGGACACGGCAACAAACTTATGGACATGCGAAGCCGCTTTTTTGTCCCATTCACGAAATGCCTTCATGAATTGATTCATCACCTTGCTTCGGGAGTTGTGAGTGCCGTTGATATTCAGATCCATCCAGGCATAACGCATGGGAGTGAAAGTGTAGGAAATGTGGCGCGCATGATTGAAATCACGCACGCCATGTGCAACTGCGTAACTGAAGGAAATTATGGTGTCATACTCCCGCAGGTTAAATTGTTCAACGGCATACGGCATCATGGGCAGGAACAGGCGGTGGTGTCTGTGCGAAAATGGAAGACAATCGATAAAGGATGTCTTTACGCACCGCTTGTCCAGAGGTGTATTTGTAAAGACTTGCTTGTTATATACAAGTGTAAATACATCTGCCTGGGGGAAAACCTCCAGGGCCGTAAAAAGCACCTTCTCGGCTCCTCCGAGCGACGGTAGTGCATCGATTACGAAGGCAATCTTAGGTTTAGATTTCATTCAAAGTTTTCCAAATCAGTTCCGCGGAATATTGCCAGGAAAAATTCCTGATGCGTTCGTATCCTTTTGCGATGAGGGAGGCTGATAGATCCATGTTATCAAGGCACATCCGCATGGCATGTGATAAGCTGCCTGGATCTGAGATTTTGAATATCACAGCAGCATCTCCTGCCACTTCCGGAAGCGCTCCACGGTCAGAGACGATCACCGGCGTACCGCAGGCCATCGCTTCGAGCACGGGTAGGCCAAACCCTTCATCGAAGGAGGGAAGCACGAACAAGGCCGCTTTTGCATACAGACCGGGAAGGTCAGCATCCGCTACATACCCCAGATAATGGACACGTTCACTGGCTGTGGTATGTGTCTGACTAAATACCGCACCCCTGTCCCCGCCAATGACAAGGCTTAGATTTTGATACTCAGTCTTGATCTCTTTCCAGACCTCCAGCAGGGATTGTAAATTCTTTCTTGGCTGTAGTGAACCAATATATAAGATATATCTATCAGGGAGTTCACGCAAATTTTGCTGTGCACCCGGAAAAAAATATGCTGTATTGACTCCATTAGGCGTGACAACCACATTTTGGATGCCAAACTTTTTCATAACCTTTTGCTGTACATGGAAGGATGGCGTAAAAACGACTCGCACCCGCTTGGCCAGGATCGGCAGGAATAACCGATACCATGTGGAAAAACTTTTACGGAAGTATTCCGGATGCTCCAGGGGACTCAGATCATGGACGGTCAGTGCCTGATTGTGAATCATCAAAGGCCCAGTATTTGCCGGTGACCATAAAATCGATTCGGATGTTAATTTGTTCGGGAGCATAAACTGTTCCCAGGCATGTCCCATCAATCCATTGGTACGCGTCTCTTCGACACGGTATCTGTTCCCGAATAAGGAGAGGATCTCCCGCCCATACCGCTCCACACCAGTGACACGACGTGAGAGAAATCGTCCATTGACCACAATCTCACGCATGGTTAGCCGCCTGGCCTGCCCAAAGACCCAGGACCAATCCAAGCATGATGCGACCAGGCGCGAGAGTCCAGAGATAATGATCGAATACAGCGATCACTCCTAATCCAGCGAGCATGGCTCCGGCAAGGATTGCCTGGGACGATTGCGATCGGAAAACCTGTCGGGCAATAAGTGCACAAAGAGTGATCATCAGAATGATCCCGGCTGTGCCCAGCTCAGCTGTGACCAACAATGGAAGATTATGTACGGGTTCGATGGGTGCTCCTGCGATGGCAGTCTTTGACAGCTCAAGAATAAATGAACCAATTCCCACCCCGATTATTGGAGATTTTTTTATCATCTCGATCGCTTGCTGGTCCTGCCAGAAACGGCCAACTGTAGAAATTTGCTCGGTTGATATATTCTGGTTGCCGATCCGGGAGAATACCAGTTCGCGCAGAGGAAATAAAATACAAACTGCCACAATTGTGGTTGTAGAAATGAACAGAATCAGTTTCTTACGCTCAAAATATTTATATTTCAAAATCAGAACGAGGATAAAAGCGGCAAGACCTAGCCACGCAGAACGGGAAAATGACAAGACGAGAAGCGGAATACCTAAAACGAGTAGAAGTAATGCCGGGTAATTATTGGATTTTCCGCCGATAAGGAATAGGCTTGTGGGTCCGAGCAGCGTAATCAAAACCAGACCCCCGAGAATGTTGGGATGCGGCATCGTCCCATACGCTCGAAGAATTCGCAAACCACTTGTCAACTGAACTACGCTCACGCCGAGGACGGAAGGTGTGAGGTTCCCTGGCCATTCCAACGCCAGCGGTTTGAGGAAGTCCGTGGATTGCAATCTAAACTCCGCAAAGCCTGCAATTAGCTCAATGCATAACGCACAGCATAAACCAAACATGGCAACCTGCCATACCTCCCTCCAGTCCGCCAGGGAAAGGATCAGGAGCAGGATGAGCCAGAAGTGTAGGGAGATATATAACGAAGTGTGCCAATCGTAGGACCAGAGAATGCTGGCGGTTGTGAGGAGTACAAACACAAATAGAAATATGAAAATGAACCGCATTCCCTGAAAACGCACATTAATAATGTGCGATCCCTGGGCGATTTTTACGGCCAGCCATAGAAGAACTGCAAACACCACAAGGGCATCGCTCATAAAGAATAAGGCGTTGTCATAGGGGAAATAGACGCGCGGGTGGGAGAAATCTCCAATCGTGCGATAGGTCCAGAAACAAAGTGTGATCGGCAAAAGGCCTATGGCAAATGCATACATTTTCTGCATGATCCATTCCGCTTGCAGGGGATACAGCCGTAATGAACCCAATGCCAAAGTGGTTATAAAAGCCAGCATCGGGAAGACACCCCAGGCGAAGGAGGTTAGTGGCGGGAAATCAGGCGTCTTGCTGGCAGCCAACGGTAAGGCGTTCGGGTTCTCATATACGAAAATGCCGTTGTCAAGCGTCTTGATTTTTTTCCAGCCCAACTCCTCCAGCACCGGGACAAAGGGACTGCGATAGATGACACCCCAGTGAGTCCTGACTGGTTCCCGGGTTCCCGGGTTAACGAATCCCCAACGGACGGAGTATTCCCCAGACTTTAGAAGGACCGGTTTAATAGCGGTCATGCCATTTACCGCCCAGTAGGCTGTATCGACCTGACCGATACCACTGTCGCGCAACTCCGGAAAGGTGCGGGCGGTGTGATAACTGCCGTCAATGGTAGTTGCCTGGGTGAGGAGATTTAGGAAGGCAAACTGGTCCCCGAAGCCAAAGGTGAGATAGCGCCATTGGGAATTTGTTCCATGATTTAGAAATTTCTCAATAGGTTCCATCTCGATCGCTTCAGGTTCAAAAGGAAAGACCAACGGTGTAAACCACGCTCCAAGAGTGGTAAAGGTTAGCAGGAAAAAAATGACGGACGGCATGACCGTTCTTCGAAGTGGTGTTTGAATTGGTCTGGCGCTAAGCAGGTTTCTCCAATTTCGTTTAAGTCGGATTAAGAAAATCCCAAAAAAAGGAGTTAATAACAGGCATGCCCAAAATGCGAAGCGGTCGTATGTGAGCCATTCCCAGGCTTTTCCGAGAAAGATTTGGGGTAGCGGAGTCGTCCCGCCAAGTCCGAAGAGGAAGAGAAATGTGAAGGAAATCAAAAGTCCAATAAAGCGCGCAGGCCACCTGCGAATAAGATATGGGATCAGGACTACGAATGGACCATAGAGCGGAAAAAAGAAAATGGAGAGCGCGGTGGGATCGGTGAAGAAGTTGTGCCGTGAAAGATGATCGATGGGTGTTTGTAGGGCCTGTACTGCACCCCATTGCCAGAAGGGAAAGATGACGATCAGGCTGGTGATGACCGAAACCACACCAAAGAGCAGGAGTCTGCGCAAGAGTAAGGCAGCATACGAGAATGAATAAGTTTTGCCCAGCAGGTTGTTAATGGCTACAGCAAAAATTAGAAAAGGCTGTACCATCAGTGTGGCATGGTGCATGGCCATGGAGGTGGTAATGAGTGCAGTCGCTAAGGCGAAGTTGTGGAGTCCGCCTTCGCGCAAATAGCGATTCAGACTTGCAGCAGCGAAAAGAGCAGTGAGCGTGCTTGTTAGAAACGGTAATTGACCGAAGATATGAGCCGTTACGTAGATGGGCAAAAGAACAGCCGAAGCCAGGGCAGCATATGAAGAGGACGTTCTTCCTATGAAGATCCTGCTGAACGCATAGACGCCAAGAGGGTAGAGCGCTGTGACAATCCACAGGACGAGCGCGAATGCCTTATCAAAACCCAGAAATGGGACAAAGATGGCTATCAACTGATGCGTGAGCGGGGGGTATGAGATGACCGGGAATCCTGCATACCAACGCGCCTCCCACAGAGAGAACCAGTTTTCTGCATAATGGTTTGCAAACAGCATATGGGTATAGGCGTCATAACTCACGCGATAACGCCCGCTTAGAATGAACAATCCATGGCACGCGAAGGCGATCAGAACTGCCAGTCGTACGCGGCGCGGGATCATGCCGGTTTCTCTCCGCGGGCAGGAATGGCAAGTCTTTTGGAGCTGAACCGTTTTTCAAGGGCGCGATCGAATGCCTGCAGGTATTTTCTACATGTTTCATAAGGTCGTGCGTATTGGATGGTATTGAAGTTGTGAGCGGCTTGCCGTCTGCGTTTTTCCGGAGAGGAAAGCATCGCGCGGATCGCGTTGCAAAGGCTATCGACATCCCCGCTCTTAAAGAATTCAACTTCCAGGTCACTCTCCTCGGCCAGCTTCCTGATCTCATCAAGATCCGATGCGACGATGGCCCTTCCCCAGGTTGCAGCCTGGTACAGAACGCTGGACGAGCCGGTTGATGCGCTATAAGGCAGAATAACCAGCTTGGCCCGCTGGAATAAATCAATTACCTGATCTTCAGATGTTTGTCCCAGCCAGTTTACTCCTTCCACACTGCCAAAGCGCCTCTTCAGCTGGTCGGAGTAAGAAGGAAACCGTATATGATCTGCGCCAGAGATGGTGAGACTCAGATTTGGATATTCCATTCGCAATGCCTGGAAGGCAGTGAGAAGCAGTTCCAATCCTTTGAAGGGGGCTAACGTAGTAAAGAACAAAAGTTCCTGAGAATCAGACTCTTCCAGAAGCTCAGGTTCATGATAGGCGCCGATCGGGATGTGGGCGCAATCCACGCCGCGTGCAGAAAGCCAGTCGGCATAATTCTTCATCGTCAGACAGACAACGTCGGCCTGGGAGGAGATGTGTGTAAGAAGCCTGGCTCCTACTTTGGCGAAGGCTCCTCCCGGTGCATTAAGGGCACGCAGGTCGGTCAGCTCCACCAATTCATGGACTGTGAGCACAGTTGGAATTCGCATTCGCCGGAGGAAAAGAGGTGTCAGAAGCCCGGATACATTTACCCAGGGGGATTTTCCAAAAATACTGGCACCCGTGTTGAACCAGACCAGGTCGGGATTCAATCGCTTCACCTGGGACAAAATAGCCGCTCGCGCGCCAAATTGACCGGGTGCCCAGCAATATTTAATTTCCGTTAAGCCAAGATGATTGGGTTTTTGCCCGTTTGCTTGTGACCCTGCCAAAACCGTGATGCGTGTAAACGCTCCCGAAGCAGCAAGGGTACGGGTAAGATGATATCCATATTGTCCAATCCCAGTAATGGTCGGCGGAAATGGACTGACGATCACAAGATTCATGAAGATATTTGACAGAAACTTTTGTACGTCGTATAGTTCTAGGACTTAATACGTCCGATTTTACTCGATTGGATTAATAAATGCTGGAACCACGTTCGAGAGAAATTTCACAGGCCATTTTCGACACTCTGCTTTACTCGGATGTCTTTGACTTCCCTCTGACAGCGCGGGAAATTCACCTCTATTTATCAGGCAGCGCGGCGACGTACGAAGAGGTCTGTCTGGTATTAAGTTCGGATGCCAGATTTTTCAGGGTGGGCGATTACTTTACCTTGAGTGGCCGGGAGAAAATTGTCGAAATTCGGGAAAAACGAGAACTGCGTTCGAGGAAGCTGTTGCCGCATGCTCTTGCCTATGGACGATTCATTGGCTCCCTTCCGTTTATCCGCATGGTGGCATTGACTGGCTCGCTGGCTGTCCGCAACGTTTCAAAAGAGGCAGACTTCGATTATATGCTGGTGACATTGCCAGGACGATTATGGACAGCGCGGGCATTTGTCCTCTTGTTCAATCGCTTGACGCGCCTGGCAGGTCACACAATTTGCCCCAATGTGATCGTCAGTGAAAATGCACTACAGTGGAACCAGCATGATCTCTATTCTGCCCGGGATCTGTGCCAGATGATTCCGGTGTCCGGGATGGCTGAATATCAAAGGTTAATGAAGGCAAATCAATGGGTGCAGGATTTCCTTCCAAATGCTTATGACGATATTCTTGACCAGACAGAAGCAGGGAAGAACAACCATTTAAGGATCATTCAAAAACTTCTTGAATTTCCATTGGGCGGCAGATTCGGGGATCGTTTTGAACAATGGGAAATGACCAGAAAAATTGAACGCTTTTCCAAACAGGAAGGCTACGGTGATGAAACAATCTTCAACGTGGACATCTGCCAGGGAAACTTCGATCATCATCGCCAGTGGATGCAGGAGCAGCTTGGGAAAAGAGGAAGAACTGTCGAGGTCGAAGCATCTTTTCATGAAGGAAAGATGGCATGACACAGGTACTACTCGGCCAATCCTATTATCTGCGATTTGATTCCAAGCTCTGGGATGCGATGCAGCCCTATCCGCCGCTGGGGACACTCTATGCGGCCAGTTGGCTTCGCCAGCATGGATATGAGGTTGCTCTCTTCGACGCGATGCTGGCAGAGTCAGAAGAGGAGTGGGGAGCAGCGCTTGAGAAACATCGGCCGCAATATGCAATTTTGTACGAGGACAACTTTAACTATCTTTCGAAGATGTGCCTGCTCAAAATGCGGGAAGCTGCCTTTAAGATGATTGAGA
>Ga0111539_10010439_pt1 | contig 11689 bp, 15 predicted proteins | sample RhiMethybrSRZTD1_FD_79667 | JGI IMG/M metagenome (GOLD analysis project Ga0111539, IMG submission 79667) | Populus rhizosphere microbial communities from Tennessee, USA - Rhizosphere MetaG P. TD hybrid SRZTD1 (version 2) (version 2) | ecosystem: Host-associated > Plants > Roots > Rhizosphere >...
GCGCCGAGGTAGAGCGCGAGCGTCCATCCGCGCCCGGAATCGGTGCCTGCCATGAGCCCGTGCGCCGTCGCAGCCGCGAACAGCCCGTAGGTCGCCCAGTGCAGCTTGCGCCAGGCCCTCTGCCCGATCCGCCGCCGTAGGGAGAACGATGCGTACACGACCACCATGAGCTCGGCCGCGATGACGCCGAGCCCTGTCCAGAACGGGCGGTAGGGGGCGAGGCCGGGAAGGAGGAGCGCTCCGATGCCGATGTCGACCGTCGTGTCCAGGACGAGCGCGCTGCCGTGGACGGCGAGCGCGCCAAGAGAGAGCATCGCGAGCGTTCTGTGCAGGTCGACTGCGGTCGCCGCCCGCAGCGCGCGCCCGAACGGCTTCGCCTTGACGACGAGGCCGGCCAGCACTGACGTCGCGAGAAGGAGGTACGCAGTCAGTCCTGCGGCGCGCGCGATGATCCAGAAGGTCGGGTCGTTCTTCATTCCAGCCCTCCAGCCAGGCGGGTACGGCCGTCTACGGTCACGAAGACGGCCGGTACACCGAGATCGTCGGCTTCGGCGGTGCCCTCGCGCTCGCCGGCGAGGAACAGTGCCTTGGCCAGAACCTCCGCTTCTACTGCCGTCGTCGCAACCGCCGTCACCCTCAGGAGGTCGGAGTCGGAGGGACGGCCAGTGCGTGGATCGATGAGATGGTGGCCCATTCCGTTCGCTGTGTTCCACCTGCGACGGTCGCTTCCGGAGGTCGCGAGGGCGCCCGAGGCGAGACCGAGCGTCAGCTCCCCCTCAGAGGTCTCGACACCGATGGGCCAGCTTTCCTGCGCCGGAACTCCGCGTATCGCGAGATCGCCACCCGCGTTCACCAGGCAGGGTCCGTGGGCGGCGAGCAAGGAGGCAGTGCGGTCGACGGCATAGCCCTTGCCGATACCGCCCAGGTCGAGGCGGACACCCGGCTCAAGAGCGATGAGCGCCGGACCGACGTGCACCCGCCCGCCCGCAGGGGTTGAGCAGCGCTCTGTTATGGGGCCGCTCCCGATTAACTCGAAGGAGCGGTCGTATCCGGCCGCCACGAGTGCGTCGTGCACCGTCGGATCGAACCGGCCTCCCGTCCGCGCGCGGGCGCCGAGCGCGAGCTCGACCACCTCGCGCAGCTCGGCCGGCGGCTGGATCGTGCCCTCGGCGTTGAGTCTGGAGAGCGCCGAATCCGGGTCGAAGCGTGTCAGGATCGCCTCCAGGCGGTGAAATTCCTGCTCCGCCGATGCGAGGGCAAGCAGCGACTCCGGTGTGGGCGGCGCCTCGAGGAGGACCTCGACGTCGGTGCCCATCGCACGAAACGCGTGCCGTTCCATCACGACGTGTGCGTGTTCGTCACCGGAGGCGCCGTGACGACACCGACCGACGGTGCCGAGGGGGCCGACCAGGAGGGGGTGGAGGTCACGGTCGTCGCGGCCGCCGCGCGTGCGTTGGCGGCGTTGATGGCGGCGATCTGCTTCTTCCGCTCGCGCAGTTTGACGCGGTAGACGCGGTAGCGGTGTTCGAGAACGGTGCGCACCCGGAGGCTCTCCCGATGCACGCGCGCCTCGCGCCGTTCGAGCGCGACCAGTCGGGGGTCTTTGGCGGCTGCGGTGGGCTCCGCCCAGGGCCGAGCCGCGACGACGGCCCACGTCAAGAAGAAGACGACAATTGCGATGACGATCGCGTAGATGCGGGCGAGGCGGTCAGTCATCGTCTTCCTCGTCCTCCCACTCCACTCCGTGGTCGTCGTCGAAGGCCGACCGTGTGGTCGGGGGCGGCGTTTGCGCGGCGGTGGGCGCTGGGGGGAAGACGCGCACCAGGTGCGACTGCGAGTCGATCCTCTTCGGCAATTTCGGAAGCGCGGGCGGCTTCTTCTCGAGGGCTCTGCGCACGGCCGCCTCCGCCTTGTCCAGCTTCGCGTTGCGCGCGGCGATCTCGGCGGCCGGCACCGCCGCCTTCGCGCCGATCCCGAGCGAGGTCGTCGTCAGGACGGAAAACGTGGCGGCAACTGCGGCGGCTCCGAGAAGAAGCGCGAGGACGAGAGCATGAGAACGTTTCATGGGGAGGCTCCTGTTTCGCTGGGGTGCTCCGACGGTACGTTCGGGCCCGCGAAGCGCGGGCTAAGCGGCGGAAAAGGTTCCTCCACGAACCGGTAAAGCTTCGGTAGCAGCGTCGAAGGAGCCTCGCGATGCGTCGAGGCCGAGCGTAAGCAATGGTTACGCTCGCGGTCAGGAATTGAAGTGGTAGTGATGCTCGCCCTGAGGCAAGCTCACCGTATGGCCGGCTTCATCCTGCGTCGCCTGCTCTGGACGATCCCCATCCTCTGGGTCGTCCTCACGATCGTCTTCTTCATGATGCGCTCGATCGGTGGCGACCCGTTCCGTCATGGGCCCCTCCTGGGGCTCTCGAACGCTGGCTGGGTCAAGTACGGCGACTACCAGCCGGAGTCCATTCGGAGGAACCAGCGCGAGAAGTACGGCCTCGACCTGCCGTGGTACCAGCAGTACGCCAACTACCTGAAAGGCGTCGCAACCCTCGACCTCGGGCCGTCACTCTCGTTTCGCTACATGCGCGTGACCGACATCATCAAACAGATGGCGCCGCGCTCGTTCGAGCTCGTGCTGCTGGCGTTCGCGTGGGCGATTCTCATCGGCATTCCGGTCGGGATTCTGGCGGCGCTCATGCCCGGCTCGATCTTCGACTACGCCGTCAGGATCCTGACCGGCCTGGGGATCTCGCTCCCCAGCTTCCTCGTCGCCACGCTCCTCGTCTACTACGTGTCGGTGAAGCTCTCGCTCTTGCCGACCTCGGGCTGGGATGCCGGCTGGCAGAACAAGGTGCTCCCGACTTTCACGTTGAGCCTCGTCCCGATGGCGTACTTCGCTCGCCTGCTGCGCGGGACGATGCTGGAGACGCTGGAGACCGACTACGTGCGGATGGCGCGCGCGAAGGGGCTCTCGGCGAGACGCGTTGTCGGGGCGCACGCGCTCAGGAACTCGCTCCTGCCAATGATCACCGTCGCCGGGCCGATGTTCGGCGCCATGATCACCGGATCGTTCATCGTCGAGAACATCTTCTCGATTCCCGGGATCTCCAAGTACTTCGTCGCCTCGGTCATCGCCCGCGACTACATGGTGGTCATGGGCGTGACGATCGTGCTGGCGGTGCTGATCGTCTGCCTGAACCTGCTGGTGGACATCGCCCACCACATTCTCGACCCCAGGCTGCGCGAGGCCTGACCGGCTCTCGGGTTCGCATTCGACGCGAACGCTTCGCGGAGCCGGCACATTCTGCGCACCTCACGCGCGCTCTTTCGCTCTAGCCTCCGGGCTATGGCGAAAGCGACGACACCATGGGGGCAGGCAGAGGTGCTGGAGGAGTTCACCGTGCAGCAGCGCGCGGGTGAGCGGCGCTTCGCCACGATCGTCCAGCTGCTCGTCGACGAGACGGGGAACGAGCTCGTCCGCTTCGCCTATTCGACCGACGGCACCGCTCGAAGAGGGCCCGTCACCCTTCGCGGCCGCGACCTCGAGCGCTTCCGCGCAGCGCTCGCCGACCATCCGGCTATCCGAGGGGCGCTCGGTATGGCTGCTTAGGCCCTCGCATAAAGCCGCTCTCGAGCGGCATCCACGAGCGACGCGAGCACGAGCGCGCCGTCACCGGACCCGAGCAGGGGATCCACCGCATGCTCCGGGTGAGGCATGAGTCCGAAGACGCTCCCGTCCACGCTGATGACGCCTGCGATGTCGCGCTCCGAGCCATTCGGGTTCGCGCCTCCCGCGTAGCGGACGACGATCTGCTCGTCATCGAGGTCGTTTGGTGCGTGGTAGCAGCCTTCGCCATGCTTCACGGGGATCACGAGCTCCTGGCCCGGCTCACACCGCGACGTGAACGGCGTGTCGGCGCGCTCGACCCGGACGGGCACGTCTGCACAGACGAACTCGAGCGACGCGTTCGGGCGAAGCACACCTGGAAGCAGGCCGGCCTCGCAGAGGATCTGGAACCCGTTGCAGATCCCGAGGACGAGCCCCCCTTCGTTCGCGAACGACGTCACGGCCTTCATGGCCGGTGAGAAGCGCGCGATGGCGCCGCAGCGCAGGTAGTCGCCGTAGGAGAAACCTCCGGGAAGGACGACTGCATCCACCTCGGGAAGCTCTTCCTCCGCGTGCCAGACGAGGCGAGAGTCTGCGCCGAGCGCAGTCAGAGCCCAGGCCGCGTCCCGGTCGTCGTTCGACCCCGGGAAGACGACGACCGCGATGCGGGGCACCACCTCGGTCACTCGGCGACCTCGATCTCGTAGCTCTCGATCAGAGGGTTGGCGAGCAGCCGCTCACACATGCGCTCGATCGCGCCCCGGGCCTCCTCCGCGTTGGACGCCTGCACGTCGAGATCGATCACACGGCCGACGCGCGCCTCGCCCACCGGGAAGCCGAGCTGGCGGAGCGAGCTCTCGACGGCCTCGCCCTGCGGGTCGAGAATCCCGGCCTTGGGGCGAACGAGGACGGTTGCCCTCATCGCAGAACGACCGCGGGATCGACGAGATAGTCGTCGAACCGGATGCCGGTGAGGCGCTCGAAGGCCTCGACGTAGCGGGCGCGCGTCTCGGCGACGACCTCTTCGGGCAGGTCCGGCCCGGGGGCGGTCTTGTCCCATCCGAGCCGCTCGCAGTAGTCGCGCACGTACTGCTTGTCGAAGGAGGGCTGCGGCCCGCCTGGCGCGTACACGTCTGCGGGCCAGAAGCGCGAGGAGTCCGGCGTGAGGGCTTCGTCGCCGAGGACGAGTCCGCCGTCCTCGTCGAAGCCGAGCTCGAACTTCGTGTCCGCGATGATCACGCCGCGCTCGGCGGCGTAGTCGGAGGCGAAACGGTAGAGCTCGAGGACGATCCGCTCCACCTCGGCCAGGCGCTCTTCGCCGACGAGCTCGGCGGCGCGAGCGCGGTCGATGTTCTCGTCGTGCCCCGTCTGCGCCTTCGTCGCCGGCGTGAAAATGGGGGCGGGCAGGCGGTCCGACTCCCGCAGGCCGGCGGGGAGCTCGTGGCCAGAGGTCGCTCCCGTGGCGCAGTAGTCCTTCCAGCCCGAACCGGCCAGGTATCCGCGCACGACGCATTCGATCGGCAGCATCTGCAGCCGCTTGGCCTCGGTCGAGCGGCCGTCGGGCCGCAGCGCGAGGAGGTGGTTCGGGACGATCTCGCGCGTCCGGGCGAACCAGAAGCCCGAGAGCCCGGTGAGCACCCGGCCTTTGTCGGGGATCTCGGTCGGAAGGACGACGTCGAAGGTCGAGATGCGGTCGCTGGCGACGAGCAGCAGGCGCTCGCCGTCGAGCTCGAAGATCTCGCGAACCTTGCCGCTCGCGACGTGGACGGCCGTTTCAGGCATGAACTGGTTCCTCCTTGCGGGTCATGAGGGCGGACAGTCGTTCGAAGACGACGTCGGCGTGCTTCAGCGCGTCGTCCAGGTCGAAGGCGGCGTCGAGCGCCTCCGGCGAAAGCTTGACGTCGGGGTCCTGCTCGAGCAGGCCGCGGAGGTCGAGACCCTCGTCCCACGCACGGAGGGCGTTGCGCTGCACCAGCCTGTAGGCCTCGTCGCGCGAGAGACCGGACTCGACGAGGGCGAGGAGCACGCGCTGGCTGAACACGAGTCCGTGGGAGGAGTCGAGGTTGGCGCGCATGCGCTCCGAATCGACGACGAGGCCGTCGACGAGCCAGGTGAGCCGGTCGAGCATGTAGTCGAGCGCGAGGAAGGCATCCGGGAGGACGACCCGCTCGGCGCTCGAGTGCGAGATGTCCCGCTCGTGCCAGAGCGCGACATTCTCGAGCCCGACTGCCGAGGCCGCCCGGACGACGCGCGCGAGCCCGCAGAGCCGCTCCGCCACCACCGGGTTTCGCTTGTGCGGCATCGCCGACGAGCCCTTCTGGCCGCGGCCGAAAGGCTCCTGCACCTCCCGCACCTCGGTGCGGGCCAGGTGCCGGATCTCGGTGGCGAAGCGCTCCACCGAGGCCGCGCAGAGGCCGAGCGCCGAGAGAAGCTCCGCGTGGCGGTCGCGCGGCACGATCTGCGTGGAAACCGGTTCGGGCATGAGGCCGAGGCGCGCGCAGGCGACTCGCTCTACCTCGGGGTCGCCCCCGCCATACACCCCGACGGCTCCGGAGATCTTGCCCACGCTGATCCCGGCGAGCGCCCGCTCGATCCTGTCGCTCTCGCGCTCGAGCTCGAAGGCCCAGCCGGCGAGCTTGACGCCAAACGTGATCGGCTCGGCATGGACGCCGTGCGTCCGCCCGACCATCACGGTGGCGCGGTGCTCCTCAGCACGGCGCACGACAGCCGTTTGCGCGCTCTGCAGGCCATCCAGGATGAGCAGGCAGGCCTCGCGCGACTGGAGTGCGAGCGCCGTGTCGAGGACGTCCGAGGACGTCAGCCCGAAGTGAAACCAGCGCCCGTCGTCGCCGAGCTGCTCGGCGACCGCGTCCACGAACGCGGCGAGATCGTGGTGCGTCCTCTCCTCGATCTCCGCGACGCGCTCGGGGGTGGGCGGCGTCGCGTGCTCGCGGATTCGCGCGACCGCGTCGGCAGGAATCGCGCCGATCTCGCTCCAGCCCTCGAGCGCTGCGAGCTCGATCTCGAGCCAGCGGGCGAGCTTGCCCTCGTCCGACCAGATCTGCTGCATGGCCGGGCGGGAGTAGCGCGGGATCACCGGGTCGATTCTAGAGCGCGCGGTGGGGGAGTCGACGGCAAGCCGAACGCGACCGGCGCCCGTATTGTGACCGTGGCCATGATCAGCAAGAAGAAAGTCCTTGTCATCGAGGACGAGCGGCCGATCGCCGAGCCCCTCGCGGATGCCTTGCGGCGCGAGGGCTTCGACGTCCGGCTCGCCGAGACGGCAGCCGACGGTCTCGAGGCCTTCTCTGCCCAGGGGGCGGACATCGTGCTCCTCGACGTCATGCTCCCGGACGGAGACGGGCGTGAAGTGCTCCGCCGGATCCGGCAGACGTCGCGGGTCCCTGTCGTCATGGTGAGCGCGCGGGGCGAGGAGATGGACCGCGTACTGGGCCTCGAGCTCGGCGCCGACGACTACGTGACGAAGCCGTTCAGCGCGGCCGAGCTGGTCGCCCGCATGCGTGCCGTCATGAGACGCGCCGCCGCGGAGCCGGCAAGCCAAGAGGCGGGAGGGTCGCTCGAGATCGGCGAGGTGGCGATGAACCTCGACACGAGAGCCGTCACGGTGGGCGGCGAGACGGTCGAGCTGACGGTGAAGGAGTTCGAGCTCCTGCGTGTCCTCCTCGAGAGTGCCGGCCGGCTGGTGAAGCGCGACGACCTCGTCTCGGAGGTCTGGGACCCGAACTGGTTCGGCTCGACGAAGACGCTCGATGTCCACGTGAGCTCGCTGCGCAAGAAGCTCGGTGACGATCCCGCCGAACCGCGTTACATCCACACCGTCCGCGGAGTCGGCTTTCGCTTCTCGTCCGCGGACGAGCTCGAGCCGTGAGCTTCCGCACCCGCCTCGTCCTCGCGGCCGCCTACCTCGTCGCCGCGGTCGTGCTGGCGCTCGAGATCCCGCTGGCGCTCAGCATCGAGCGTCGCGCGGATTCCGACTTCCAAGCCGACGTGCTCAGTAACACCGCGCTCCTGGCGGCCCGCATCTCCGACGACGTGGCGGCGGCGAACCAGGCCGGCTCGAACGCGAACGCGATGGCCGTCGCGAACGCGGTCGACGAGACCGCGAACGGCCTGGGCCAGCGGATCGTCGTCACGAGTGCGAACGGGCGCGTGCTGACGGACAGCGCCGACCAGGCGGCGCCCGGATCGATGTTTGCGACGCCGCAGCGCCCGGAGTTCAGCGTCGCGCTCGAGGAGGGGCGGGTCGACTCGCGCCGCCGCTTCAGCGACACGGTCGGTGGAGACCTCCTGCTCGTGACGGTCCCGGTGGTCCACGAGGGGCTGGTCATCGGCGCTGTTCGGGCTTCCGCGTCCCGGGAGGCCGTCGTCGAACGGGTCCATCGCAGCTGGATGCGCCTCGCCGCGATCGGGCTCGCCGTTGTCGCCGGTGCCTTCCTGCTCGCATGGTTCCTGGCGACGACCGTCTCGCGCCCGCTGAGCCGATTGCGAGACACCGCGCGCGAGCTGGGCGAGGGGAATCTCGACGCGCGTGCGCCCACCGACGGCCCGGCCGAGCTCGCGGCTCTCGGTGCGTCCTTCAACCGCATGGCCGGCGCTCTTGGCTCGAGCATGCGCGCGCAGCGCGACTTCGTCGCCAACGCCTCGCACCAGCTCCGCACACCGCTCACCGGGATCAAGCTGCGGCTGGAGGCGATCCGGGCCGAGGGCGGGACCGCCGGCGCGTACGCCGCGAAGGCCGAGGAGGAGCTCGACCGGCTCGAGGCGCTCGTGGACGACCTCCTCGATCTCGCCGGCGCTGCGACCGCACCGCCCGCCGGGACAAACGTCGATCTCTCCGCCGTCGTCGAGGAGGCGGTCGAGCGCTGGCAGGCGCCCGCGGCCGATGTCGAGAAGACGGTCGCCGTGGGTCGCCAGGAGCGGGCGGTCGTCTTCGCCGACGCGGCCGATCTCGCGCACGTGGTCGACAACCTCGTCGAGAACGCCCTGCGCTACACGCCGCCGGGAACGCGCGTCACGGTCGAGTCGGACGCTGCGAACGGCCGCGCGGTGCTCGCCGTCGCCGACGACGGGCCAGGGATCCCCGAGGAGGACCGAGGCCGCGTCTTCGAGCGCTTCTATCGCGGGTCGAACGGCCGCCGGCTCGGGCCGGGGACCGGGCTCGGCCTCGCGATCGTCGCCGAGCTCGTCGAGCGCTGGGGCGGCGAGATCACGCTCGCGGATGGGCCCGGCACGAGGATCCAGGTGGCTTTCGGGCGCACACCTGCCGATCGCTGACCGTGCCTTTACCGATTCTGAAGACGGGCGCTGCTACGTTCAGGTCATGCCCCGCCTGACCACCCTGCTCGTGGCGATCGCCGGTCTCGCCCTGCCTGTAGGCCTGGCCCTCGCGGTCTACCTCAGCTCGGCGAGCACGATCGCCGCGACCCCGGTCGCCGTGCCGGTCGCGACCCAGGGCAAGGCGAACCCGAAAGCGCTCGACGACGACTCGAAGAAGTCCGAGAAGGAGCGCAAGGGCGACGACAACCCCCACTCCTCGTCGAGCGGTGGAACCACGACGTCCGGTGGCACGAGCACGGACGATCACTCCGGCTCCGACGACCACGGCGGCTCGAGCAACTCCGGCCCGGGTGGCGGTGGCTCCGATGACAGCTCCGGTTCGAACTCCGGCTCCTCCGGCTCGGGGCACGGCTCGGACGATTCGGGCGGCGACGACTAGCTCGTCGGCCTGAACCAAGTCTTTAGCCCTGCTGCCCTAGCCACGCGGCTTCGCGCGGCCTTTGCTACCCATTTGCTACCCCACGCCCCGGTTGCGTGCTTCACCGGTGGCTCGTTCCCCCTTGGCAATCCCAGACCCGAGGGGGAATGCACACCGTTACCCCCTTATGGGGGTACGGCCGGGTGATGCGGTATCGGGCGCAGAGTTCACCGACTCTCTTGCGAGCCTCATCGGTAGCGAAGTCCCCTCCGCTCCGTCGTCGCTCGGCTGCTCGGGCGCAAACCTAGAATGAGACGAGAGCCGGGCTAAGCCCCTGGCCTCTCCCAAGGGGCTAAGCGGCCGGCGGGGAAGCCGCAGACCGGTCGGCCGAGCCCGGCTCGAAACTGGTCGCGCCTAGCCGTCCGGCAAGCAAGCCTTCAGCCGAAAGCGAGTTCCCTCAGAGATAGGTGCCCGCTTCGCTTCGACTGGGGCGGGGTTGCTGCGGCGGCTCTGCCCCCTCCTAGCGCCTGTTTGCTCCGTCCCAACCTTTTCATTGGGAGGGGCGATTGCATCTGGTCACGGGCGTGCTGCTCTCCCTGACGATCATCGGAATCCCGCTCGGGATCGCGGACTTCAAGATGGCCGGCGCAGCGCTCGTTCCCTTCGGCAAAGAGGTCGTGAACACCAGCGACCTCGAGGTGATCCCGTCGGGAGCAATCGCGGTGCCGGAGGAGCGCTAAGGGGTAAAAGAGAGCGGCCGGAAGAACGTCGGTGGAAACTACCGACGGTCGAATCAGGACGACCCCGGATGCCGGAGGTGGATCCTTTCAGCATGATGAGCATGCGCTAAGAACCGGTCGTCAATAGAAAGAAGCTCTACCGAAGAAGCGCAACGAAGAACCACCGAAACGCCTCTCCGATAGAGCAGACGAAAGCGACACGGACTTAGCGAAGGTCAAAAGGAAGGGCTCAGAGATGAGCCCTTCCTTCGTTCCGTGGGCAGGTGCCGGCCGACTAAGGGAGGCTACGACTTCGCGACCTGCTTGCGCGCCTCGGTGAGCTTGAGACCGCGCTCGCGGAGCACCGTGTAGTAGTGCTCAAAGGTCTGATAGTCCCGGAGGTTGCGCCGCTTCTCTTTCGCGACGCCCTTCTTGCGATCCTCGGTGTACTTCTTCCAGCCGGGGAGCGCCTTGTCCATCTTGGCGACGATCTGCGCGACGCTCAGCTCGAAAAACCCGCACGGATTGAAGCCCTGACGACCTCGCTGAAAGGGGGGGGCGATGCTCCCCCCGTTGCTACCCCGCTCCCCGAAACTGCCCGCGACGCTGCGGCACGACGGGGTGCGCGTGTAATGGCTATTTCCCTGCAAAGAGGCCACTCCACGGCAGGGGCCGGTACGCGTTGACACGCCCGGCAGGGAACCAAGTCTTTACCCGCGCCGACCGAACCTTCACCGGAAACCCGCCCGCGCTTGAACCGGGCCTTTCTACGGTGCGGGAGTAAGCCATTCGACGGAGGTCATCAGAGTGAATTCCTTCAACAAGCTTCTGCTCATCCTCGCCACGGTGCTCGCCGTCGGTGTCGGCGTCGCGGTCGCCGCGGGCACGAACGGCGGCTCCAGCTCGGATCCCGCCTCGACGGTCATCGACGTGAAGGGCCCGTGCGACGAGGCCGAGCACGCGAACGACCCGCGCTGCGCGGGCGCTCAGGTCCCGGAGGACTCACGTGCGGACGACCAGGGTGAGGATGCAAACGACGATCGCGGCCGTGGCCGCGACCATGCCGAGGACGACGCCGTCCTCGGTGACGACAACGGTGTCGGCGAGGACATCAGCGGCCCCTGTGACGAGGCCGAGCACGCAAACGATCCGCGCTGCACCGGCGCGGGCGGTGCCGGTGAGGCCCCGAGCGGGATCGAGGACAACTCCGGCCCCGGGTCGAGCCATGACCAGGGCGACGACAACTCCGGCCACGGCGGGGGCGACGACGACTCCGGCCACTCCGGCCACGGCGGCGGAGACGACGACTAGTCGCTCAGTGGCACGAACGACTCCGACGGGGCCCGCACGGGCCCCGTCGTCGTTCTAGACGGCGGTGGCAGGTGCCCCCGGGCCCGGATAGCCCCCGCCCTGGGCAAGGATCTTCGCCGCGAGGATGGCGGCGTTCCGCGCCCCGTTCAGGGAGACGCAGGCGACGGGCACGCCCGGTGGCATCTGCACGATCGAGAGGATCGCGTCGAGCCCGCCGGCCGCGGTCTTCGACGAGGTCAGCGGCACACCGATCACCGGAAGCTCGGTGTAGGCGGCGACCGCGCCGGGGAGCGCGGCGGACATCCCGGCCCCGGCGATGATGACGCGAACGCCTCGCAGGGCCGC
>Ga0111539_10010441_pt1 | contig 11689 bp, 11 predicted proteins | sample RhiMethybrSRZTD1_FD_79667 | JGI IMG/M metagenome (GOLD analysis project Ga0111539, IMG submission 79667) | Populus rhizosphere microbial communities from Tennessee, USA - Rhizosphere MetaG P. TD hybrid SRZTD1 (version 2) (version 2) | ecosystem: Host-associated > Plants > Roots > Rhizosphere >...
CTACCACCTTGGATCCGGCGGAAACAACGCCGACTCCACGATTGGATTCCTGGGCGACTACCTCGGTACCGCGTTCACCGCGTCCGCCGACGATGAGACGTTGGATCGCGTGCTGAACATGACGGGTAGTGCAGGAAACGAGCTGGCGAACGTGGAGCTCGGCCTCTATGGCGAGTGCCCGATTCGCCGCGTATTCGACCGCTTGATCCTGGGCCTTCCTGCCGTCGGATCGCAGAACGAAGTTCTCGCGACCTACACGGACGGCAACGCTGCAGACAACGGACGTCCTTGCATCATCAAGAACATCCGGCGCGGTTTGGATGCCACATTCAATACGGCTGACGACGGTGTTGCCGTTCTCTGCGGCTTCGACATCTCGGCACTTCTGTCCGATGCGTCGAGAGCTTGCGTGCTCGGCAAGGTCCTGGGTCAGTCTGCGGGCGCTGGTGGTGGAATGGGAATCATCCTGGCCACTCCGCCTGCTTGCGTGAAGAACGGCGTCGATGCACCGGTGGTGGAAGCGCGCTATGGCTTCCAGCTGGCGCAGGCGCAACCGAATCCGTTCACGAAAACGACGACGATTGGCTTCTCGATTGCGAGCAAGTCGCACGTGTCGGTCGAGGTGTACAACATTCTCGGCCAGAAGGTGCGCACTCTCGTCGACGAGACGTTGGATGCGAACTCGTACACACGTGAATGGGATGGCCGCTCCGACACCGGTGAGAAGGTGTCGAACGGCATCTACTTCTACAAGATGGTTGCCGGCGACTACAGCGACACCAAGAAGGCTGTCCTCCTGAAGTAGCTGCGAAGACCATTTGGTTCGACCGCTGGGGCTCACCGCAAGGTGGGCCCCAGTTTCTTTTTCGGAGTCTCACTTCTACTTCGCTTCATCGATCGGCCTGCCCGGGTCGTCGGTTGGCCTCTTGGCTCGCGATGCGTTCCTCGGCGCGGCAGCGGCTCGCCTTGTGCTCAGCTTCCCGGTGTCTCTCATCTCCACTGCAGGTCCTCGCGCGCACCCATTACCGGCGCGCTGCGGTACACAGTTCGATTCGAGACACCGGGAATCTGAGCGGCAACCGCTGCTGCGCCTCCGGTACGCCAGGTCGCCTCGAGGCCAACCTTCCTCCCGTTGCAACCGAATCGAATGGCTTAAGCGAAGCGAAGTTTCTAAACGAACTGAGGCTCAATTCTTGGCGTGCCACAATCGAAACGAAGTCGGGCTCTTGCAAGACAACCTCAATAGATCCTTCTGCTTCTCTTCCGCCGCACCTCCAAGCAGTGATACGCAGATTCGATCGTCTTCTCGCCGGAGTCAGAGCGGTTTGAAGAAGTGTCTTCGGAGGGTCGATTGCGCAGTTCGACGGCGATACCGCGCCACCCAGATTCCCAGTGTCTCTTGGCGACCTGGCGTACCGGAGGCGCACCGGCAGTCGCCGCACAGATTCTCGGGGTCTCGAGGCGAACTGTGTACCGCAGCGCGCCGGTAATGGGTGCGCGCGAGGACCTGCAGTGGAGACGAGAGACCCCGAGAATCTCTGCATCGGGCGAGCTGCCGGCGCGCCGAGGAACGCATCGGGAGCCGAGAGACACTGGGAATCTGTGGTCTATCTCTTCCCGACGACAGCTTCGTCCACGAGATCGGGATACAGCGGGAAGGCACGCGAGAGCTCGCGCACGTCCTCTCGGAGCCGCGCTTTCAAGCTTTCGTCTTCGGCGGTGTTGGCGAGTGCTTGAGCGATCAGTCGGGCGATGCGGCGCATCTCTTCTTTGCCCATGCCGCGCGTTGTGACGGCAGGGGTGCCGATTCGCACGCCGCTCGTCAAAGCCGGCTTTCGCGTGTCGAAGGGAATCGCATTCTTGTTCACGGTGATTCCCACTTCGTCCAAAAGACGCTCGGCTTTCTTTCCGGAGATGTCTTTTGCGGTGAGATCGACCAGCATGAGGTGGTTGTCGGTGCCGCCGGAAACGAGACGGAATCCCTCTTCCCCGAGACCCTCGGCCAGCGCCTTCGCATTCTCCACGACGCGGCGCGCGTACTGCTTGAACGTAGGCTGCAGCGCTTCGCCGAAACACACGGCCTTCGCGGCGATGATGTGCATCAAAGGACCGCCCTGCATTCCCGGAAAGTTCGTCTTGTCGATCCGCTCCGCGAAGTCCGCCTTGGACAGAATGAATCCCGAGCGCGGGCCGCGCAACGTCTTGTGCGCGGTCGAGGTGACGATGTCCGAGTGCGGAACGGGAGAAGGATGCACGCCCCCGGCGACGAGCCCGGCGAAATGGGCCATGTCGGTGAGAAAGAGGGCGCCCACTTCGTCCGCAATCGAGCGAAACGTGGGGAAGTCCCAAATGCGCGGATAGGCCGACGCACCTGCGATGATCATCTTCGGGCGATGTTCCCGCGCGAGCGCGCGCACCTTATCGAGATCGATGCGCTCGCTCTCGCGATCCACTTCGTACGGGACCACCTTGAAGAAGCGCCCGGAGAAATTCACCGGATGGCCGTGCGTCAAATGCCCGCCATGAGCGAGGGAGAGCCCCAAAATCGTGTCGCCCGGCTCCAGCACGGAGAAATACGCGGTCATGTTCGCGGTGGATCCGGAATGCGGCTGCACGTTCGCGTGCTCCGCAGCGAACAATTCCTTCGCTCGCTCTTGAGCCAAAGTTTCCGCCCGGTCCACCTCTTCGCATCCGCCGTAGTAGCGCTTGCCGGGATAGCCTTCGGCATACTTGTTCGTGAGCGGCGTTCCCATCGCCTCCAACACCGCGCGGCTCACGAAATTCTCCGACGCGATCAACTCGATCCCGTCGTTCTGGCGACGGATCTCCGCTTGAATGATTTCATGGCAAGCCGGATCGGCCTTGCGCAAATCTTCGAACCGTTCCATCGCCTTCCTTCCTATCCGGCGTCCGCTTGGCTTCTCGCCAATTGCAGAATTCGATCCATGCTTTCGCGAAGCAACCGGTCGATGCGCAAATACGCTCTCCGGTACGACTCGAGCGATCCGCCGAACGGATCCGGCACCCAACCGTCCGCGCCTTCCACTCCGGCGAACGCGCCCAACACATGCGTGCGGGTGTCCGCCCAAGGAAGGATGCTCAGCACCCCGGGACGATGCACCGGCTCCATCACCAGGATCAAGCTCGCGCTCTCGGCGAGAGAAGGGGTGAGCCGCCGGCTCTGAAAGCTTTCGAGGTCGATGCCGTGCTCGCGCGCGACCTCGAGCGCGCCGGTGGAAGCTCCGCTGCCGTCGATCGCGTTGATTCCGGCCGAGGAAACCACGACCTTCTTGAAGCCCCCTTCCGCGACAAGCTTTCGGGCGAGCGCTTCCGCGATGGGACTCCGGCAGGTGTTCCCGCTGCACACGAAGAGCACATGAAAGGGCATGGGCGGTCGCTCACTCCTGGACAAGAATTACGATTCCAGATCGGAGGAGGTCAACTCGATCGCCCCCTCCCGCAAGATCTCCGCGGGCGATTCCATACAGCTCACCACCGTGGAATGAAGCTCCCGCACCGGCGGTCCCCCTTCCACGAAGAGATCGATCGCATCTCCAAACGCCTTCTCCGACTCCTCTGCACTTCGAACCGGCGGCTGCCCGGGAAGGTTCGCGCTCGGCGCAGCGACGCTTCCGCGAAGCATTTGCAGAATCAACAGCAGGAACGGCTCGTCCGGGATCCGGACTCCCACCGTATTCCCCGGACCGGCGATTTCCTCCGGGAGATTCTTGGCGCCCGGAAGGACCAGGGTGAGCGGGCCGGGCCAGTATCGCGATCCCAGGTGGCGCGCGACCGGCGGCAGATGGGAGGTGAGCTGGCGAACGCACCGCCAATCCCCGGCCAGCGTCAAGAAAGGCTTATCGACCGGGCGCTGCTTCAATTTCGTGAGCCTTCGCAGCGCTTCGGAACGGTTCACTCGAGCGAGAAGACCGTACACCGTATCGGTGCGCATGGCGACGATTCCGCCGCGATTCAAGACGTCAACGATGCGCTGCGCCGCGCTGCGATCCGGCGCTCGAGGATCAAGGGTCAGAACGTCAGTGCTCAATTCAACGAGAAGCGAGTTCGGATTTGAATTCATCCATCTTCTTTTGAAGTTCCGGATCGCTCAAAGCCAAAATTTGCGCGGCGAAGATCCCTGCATTCTTGGCTCCGGCCGGACCGATCGCCATGGTCGCGACGGGAACACCGGGAGGCATCTGTACGATCGAGTGCAGGCTGTCCACGCCGGAGAGATGTGACCCGGCCAAAGGAACGCCGATGACCGGAATCGTGGTGAGCGCAGCGACGACGCCGGGAAGATGCGCAGCCATCCCCGCCGCGCAAATGATCACGCGAAATCCGTTGCCCCGAGCCGACTCCGCGATCTGGCGAGTCTTGGCGGGCGCGCGGTGCGCCGAAGAAACCACGAACTCATGGGGAATTCCGAAGCGCGTCAAGTTGTCGAGGCAGCCTTGCATTGCTTCGCGATCGCTTTCGCTTCCGACCATGACCAAAACGCGTGCGCTCAAGGAGAGGACCTTTCTCCGGATTCGACGGGGAATGACGCGGCCATCGAAGCCTTCTTCCCGATGTCGCGCCGGCAGAACATACCTTCGAAGTGAATGTGATCCACAAGATCGTAGGCGACGCGGCGAGCTTCGGCGAGATCCGAGCCCAAGCCGGTGATGGACAACACTCGCCCGCCCGCTGTCACCACACGCCCACCTTCCAACTTCGTTCCGGCATGGAACACAATGCCGTCTTCGCGATCTTGGCACTCGTCGAGCCCGATGATCTCCTGCCCCTTTTCCACCGGACCCGGATAGCCGCGCGCCGCGATGACGACGGTGAGCGCGGCCTTGGCCGGCGAGCGCGGAGCAGCCAGACGAGCGAGCTCTCCCGATGCACAGGCCGCTAACACTTCCAAGAGATCGTTTCCGGCGAGCGGAATCAAGGCCTCCGTTTCCGGATCTCCGAAGCGCACGTTGTATTCCAAGACTTTGGGACCTTCGCGCGTGCGCATGATTCCCGCATACAGAACGCCGCGATACACGATGCCGTCGGCGGCGAGAGCGCGCGCCATCGGCGCGATGCAGCGCGCTTCCATCTCCTGCAATTCGCGCGTCGAAAGCCAGGGAACGGGTGCATAGGCGCCCATTCCGCCCGTATTCGGTCCCTGATCTCCATCGAACGCGCGCTTGTGATCCTGGCTCGCGGGAAGAAGGCGCGTGTGCGTCTCGTCGACGAGGGCCATCAAGGAAATCTCTTCTCCCTCCAGCCACTCCTCCAAGACGACAGACGCGCCCGCCTCGCCGAAGGCGCGCTTCTCCACCGCGGCGCGCACCGCCGCCAGGGCTTCCTCTTCTCCCCCCGCCATGACCACGCCCTTGCCCGCGGCCAGGCCGTCGGCTTTCACGGCGACCCGCTCGCCGAGATAGGCCAAAGCTTTCGCTGCTTCCGCTACCGAACGCACCGTCGCGTGTCGCGCGGTCGGAACGCCGGCGCGATCCATCATCGCCTTCGCGTGCGACTTGCTTCCCTCGAGAAGAGCGCCCTGCAGCGAAGGTCCGAAAACCAAGATCTTCTCGCGGCGCAGCACGTCGGCGACTCCGGCAACGAGCGGAGCTTCCGGTCCGATCACGACGAGCTCGATGCTCTCGCGGCGGCACAACGCCAGCACGTCATTCGCATTCTCTGGAGCGACGGCGACATTTTGGGCGAGGCGCGCAGTGCCCGCGTTTCCCGGGGCGACGAAGAGGCGCCCCAAGCCCAGGCTCTTCTTCAGGCCCCAGGCGAGCGCATGCTCGCGTCCGCCTCCCCCCAGCACCAAGATGTTCATGAGCCTTCGCCGTCCTCCGTGAGATTCAAGACGCGGCGCGTTTGCACGATTCTCTTTCGGTAGTAGTCATTGTCGAGAAGATCCACGGCGACGCCGCGCGATCGCGAAGCATGAACGAATCTCTTTCGATCGAGAACGACGCCCACATGGTTCACGCGCGGCGATTCGATGCGAAAGAAAACGAGATCGCCCGCCTCGATCGAATCGAATGGGATCTCCCGGCCGACGGTTCGCTGCTGGTTCACCGAGCGCGGAAGCCTCACGCCGACTTCTTCCAGAAGATGGGCGGCCAAGGCCGAGCAGTCTACCCCCTGGCGCGACACTCCGCCGTAGCGATAGGGAACTCCGATCCACGAATTGGCCGCCTCCGCCAAAGCCTTCTCGGCTTCCGAGGCGGGCTGGGGCGCGGGGATTTCCGGCGATTTTGCAGACGGGGAGGTCTCGATCGGGCTCGTGCGATAGATGGGCTTGGGGCCGCAACCTCCCGTCGCCGCGAGCACGACCAAGAGGAAGGCCAAAGCCCTCGTCATGCAGGGTTTCCGCTCTTCAATCGCTCCTCGAGAAGGCGTGTTGCGACTTGCGGGTTGGCCTTGCCACGGCTGGCCTTCATGACTTGTCCCATCAAGTATCCGAAAACCTGGCTCTTTCCGGAACGGTAGGTCTCCACTTGGGAGGCATTTTCGCGGATCACGTCGTCCACGATTCTCTCCAAGGAGCTCTGGTCGGAAATCTGAGCGAGTCCTTCGCGCTCGACGATCGCTTCCGCCGCGTCGCCCGTGGACAGCATCGTCGCGAAGACCGACTTCGCCGCGCTGCCGGTGATCTTCCCTTCCCGGACCAAACGGAGCAAGGCCGCAAGGCGTACCGGTGCGATCGGGAAATCGCGAATCGATCCACCCCGTTCCTTCAAGACCCGCAGCACTTCGCCCATGGTCCAATTCGAAGCTGCCTTCCCGTCGCCCGAAGCGCGCGCCACTTCCTCAAACCAGTCGGCAAGCTCCCGGCTCGCCGTGAGAACTCCGGCGTCATACGGGGGGATGTCGTACTCCTGGACGAAGCGGGCCCGGCGGGCGAAGGGCAGCTCCAGAAGCCGTCCGCGGACGCGGTCCAACCGCGCTTCGTCCACGACGAGCGGCATCAAATCGGGCTCGGGGAAATAGCGATAGTCGTGCGCATCTTCCTTCAAGCGCATTGGGCGGACTTCCTCACGGCGATCGTCCCACAAGAGCGTCGCCTGCTCGATCGCTCCGCCGCGCTCCAAGATTTCGATCTGGCGGCGCGCTTCGACCTGGATCGCCTTTTCCACCATCTTGATGCTGTTCAGGTTCTTCACTTCGGTCTTCGTTCCCAATTCCGTCGCGCCCACGCGGCGCACGGAAACGTTCGCATCGCAGCGCAAACTGCCCTGGCTCATGTCGCCGTCGGAGATTCCCAGGTACTGCACGATGCTACGCAGCGATTCGAGATATGCGCCCGCTTCTTCGGCGTGGCGAAAAGCCGGCGCGCTCACGATCTCGATGAGCGGCGTACCGCAGCGATTGAGATCGATGCGCGACTCGGCGCCCTGCGTTTCCCCTTCGCCATGCAGCGATTTTCCCGCGTCTTCTTCCAGGTGAATGCGCACGAGTGGAATCTCGCGCAGCTCTCCGCCGACGTCGATGGGAACGCGGCCGCCGCTGGCGAGCGGGCGGTCGTACTGCGAGATCTGATATCCCTTGGGAAGATCGGGATAGAAATAATTTTTGCGCGCGAAGATGGAGACGCGCGCGATGTCGCATTGCAGCGCCATCGCCGCCAAGAGCGCGTCGTCGACCGCGCGGTCGTTCAAGACGGGAAGCGCGCCCGGAAGCCCGAGACACACCGGACACACCCGCGAGTTGGGCGGCGCACCGAATACCGCTTCGCAAGCGCAGAATGCTTTGGTGCGCGTGGAGAGCTGCACATGCACCTCGAGCCCGCAGACCGTTTCCCAGCTCATCGCGTTTCCCCGGCATGGGCCAGCGCTTTCGGGAAGGGAGCCGCACCGGCCGCATCCTCGAAGGCGGCGGCGACGCGAAGCAGGCGCTCTTCCTGAAGAAAGGGAGCCTGCAAGTGCAAGCCGACGGGGAGCTCGCCTTCCGCAACCGGACACGGCACGGAGATCGCCGGAACTCCGGCGAGATTCGCGGGGATCGTCATCGCGTCGGTCAAATACATTGCCAGCGGATCATCGATCCGGTCTCCCAAGCGAAACGCGGGAGTGGGCGACACCGGCGAAGCGAGCACGTCGACCTTGGCGAAAGCATCGGCGAAGTCGCGCGCGATGAGGCCGCGCGCGCGCATGGCGCGCCCATAGTAGGTATCGTAATAACCGGCCGACAATGCAAACGTGCCGATCATGATGCGCCGCTTCACTTCGTCGCCGAATCCCTCGCTGCGGCTCTTCGTGTACAGCTCCTCGAGCGTCGCCACGTCCTTCGCGCGATAGCCGTAGCGCACTCCGTCGAAGCGCGCCAGATTCGAAGAGGCCTCCGCGCTCGCCACCACGTAATACGCAGAGACTCCGTACTCCGCGTGCGGCAAGGAGACCTCCTGCAGCTCGCATCCGAATGATTCCATCGTGCGCAACGCGTGCTCCATCGTGCGGCGCACATGCTCATCGACGCCTTCCCCCAAGAACTCCTTCACGACGCCGACTCTCATGCGCGGAAGCGTGCTCGCCAGCGCTGCGAAATAATCAGGCACCGGTGCGGGATGCGAAGTGGCGTCGTCGGGATCCAAGCCGGCAACGGCGCGCAGCGCGAGCGCGATTCCGCTGACGGTGCGCGCGACCGGACCGATTTGATCGAGCGAGGATCCGAACGCGACGAGCCCCGATCGCGAGATCCTTCCGTAGGAGGGCTTCATTCCGACGACGCCGCAAAACGAAGCCGGCAATCGCACTGATCCTCCGGTCTCGCTGCCGAAGGCCAAAGGCGCCATTCCCGAAGCCACCGCGATGCACGATCCCCCGGAGGATCCTCCCGGGACGCGCGCGAAGTCGTGAGGATTGCGCGCCGGTCCGAATGCGGAGTGCTCGTTGGAGCTGCCCATCGCGAATTCATCGAGGTTCAATTTGCCGAGCAGAATTGCGCCCGCGGCTTTGAGACGCGCGGTCAACGTCGCGTCGTACGGTGAAATGAAATTCTCGAGGATGCGTGATCCGCACGTCGCCGGCATTCCGCGGGCGACGATGTTGTCTTTGAGCGCGAACGGAATTCCATCGAGCGGACCCAAAGAACGCCCTGCGCGGCGGCGATCCAACGACTCGCGCGCCGATTGCAATGCACCCTGGCGATCGACGAAAAGGAACGCATTCAACGTTTCATTCCACTCGTCGATGCGCGTGATGCAGTCGTTCACCAGATCGATCGCGGTGATCTCGCCCTGCTCGAGAGCTTGGTCGAGACGCGGAATGGGCCAGAGCGCCGGACGCGATTCGGCGGCGGTCATCCTTCGCCGCCTCCCTCCAAGACGGGAGGAACCAGAATCGTTTCCCGATCGGCGCGCGGGGCCAAGGAGAGAACTTCCTCGCGCGGCAGGCTCGGACGAGGAACGTCGGCGCGCAACGGCGTATCGACGATCGCCACGTGGGTCAGCTCATCCGTCTCGACTCCATCCAATTCGCGGAGCTTTTCGACGTAATCGAGAATCTTGCCCAGCTGCGCGGCGAAGCGATCGACTTCCTGCGGGTTCAGGGAAAGCTTCGCGAGCCTCGCGACATGAACGACCTGTTCGCGGGTAACCATGAATTCCTCGTGGCGTGATTCATCCGCAGCCGGGAGCGACCGGGCAGGATACACGACGAGTTGGAGAAGAGGAAGGCGAGCCGGATCAGCCGTTCGACTTGCGAACGACGACTTCGATGTGCACGCGCGGCGACTTCCATTCCGTCGCGGCCAAGCTCGAGGCGAGCCTCCACAAATGCGCGTTCACTTCCTCTTCCAGCGCCATGTCGCCGCCGCGCAAGATCTGGAAGATCTCGAAGCGCCGCGCTTCGAATGGATCGTCCGTCGCGAGCATGGAGGCGGCCGCCGTAGTTTGGCTGGCTTTGGAGACTGGAACCGCAGCTTGTGCGTCCTCGGGAGCGAGCAGGGGTTGTCCTACGGTTCCGAGGGACACAAGAAGACCAGTCAGCAAGGAGATCGTCATTGCACTCAGTTCCTGTCGTATCGCAGAGGGGAGTGTCGCCGAACGGCGCAAACCCACTATTCCCAGGATCGGCGGGACCGTCCACCCCCCTAAAGCAGTTTTTTGGTTATGGCAGAGACTGAATGGCAGAGATTTTCTCGGCTTCGCGAGGACTCGGGTGATCTTCAGGAGGGCGAGCCGCATAGGCGCTGCGAAATGCCGCTCTCAAATCGCTGAACCGGGGGTCGCGCACCTCTTGGGCGAGCTTCGGATTCCGCTCGAACGGGAATTCCAGCAAAAGGAGATCAGGATTCCAGGAATCGCTGGGGAGAACGGTCGGCGGCAAGGCCAGAGACACGCCATCGCTCGGCACGGACCGCGCTGGGTCGTGGAGCACCACGGGGCTACGCCCCGGGGCGAACCCGGCCAGGGACAGGCGAGCCCCCCGCTGCCAGGGGATCTTGAGGGCGCGGATCGCAATCTGGGGGACTTCCCCTGCCTGCCCGGAGCGCGCGGACACGAAGGAGTAAGGCCCCTCGTCCGTCACCGCCTCGGCATAGAGCAGGGCGCCGACAATCGGGTTGCCCTTTTCATCGAGAAGCGTGGCGCGAATGTCCCGCACCGGGGTGGTCGATTCGCAGGCGCAGAGCGTGAGGGCGGCGAGCATCGCGCAGAGCGCGGCATCTCTCACGGCGCGAGCTCCCCAATCTTGCGAATGGAACGACGCACATCCTCTTCCGTGGTGCGGTGATTCATCACCACGAGCCGCAGACAGTTTCGTCCCTGCACGAAGGTCGTCGAGAGCATGAGCTCGCCCGAAGCAAGAGTTCGCTCCATCAAGAGAGCATCGCGGCGGCCGCGAGCGTTCTCGTCTTCCCCATCTTGCGGGCGCAAGCGAAACGCCACGACGGAGAGCTCCGGCTCTCGCACGATCTCGAACCGCGGATCCTCGCGCAGGAGCTGCGCGGCGAGCCGCGCCAGGCGAAGGTCGGCGGAGATTTGCTCGGCAAGCCTCGCGCTACCGGCCGCGCGAAGAATCATCCACACCGAAAAGACGCGCGCCGGTCGCGACAGCTCGGGACCGAAATCGAGGAAGTTCACCTCGTGCGCGGGAAGATCCTTGAGATAGTCCCCCTGGGCGCGAAACGCTCGCGCCAAGAGCGCGCGATCGCGAACGAGAATGCATCCCACTCCCATCGGACAATAGAGCCACTTGTGGGGATCCAAGGTGAGCGAATCCGCCCGCTCCATACCGCGAAGAAGGCGTCGTCCTTCCGGGGTGAGGGCCGCGAAGCCGCCGTACGCGCCGTCGACGTGAAACCACACCCGGTGCTCACGACAAACGCGCTCGATCGCTTCGAGAGGATCGACGGTGCCGGTGTTCGTGGTTCCCGCGTTCGCGGCGACGAAGAACGGGAGATCTCCCCTGGCGCGATCGCTCTGGATCGCGGCGGCGAGCGTACCGGCGTCGAGTCGCAGCTCCGCGTTCACGGGCAGACGGCGGATCGATGCCGCCGGAAAACCCAGGATTCGCGCCGCCTTCTCCAGTGAGCCATGTCCTTCCTCGGACACGTAGATCTTCGCGCGCTGGAGATCGCGCTCTTCGGAAGATTCGGCCTGGGCGCGCGCCGCCGCCAACGCGGAAAGATTCGCGAGCGATCCTCCACTCGTGAGAATCCCTCCGGCCTCAGTGGGATAACCGACGAGCTCGGCGATCCA
>Ga0111539_10010443_pt1 | contig 11688 bp, 10 predicted proteins | sample RhiMethybrSRZTD1_FD_79667 | JGI IMG/M metagenome (GOLD analysis project Ga0111539, IMG submission 79667) | Populus rhizosphere microbial communities from Tennessee, USA - Rhizosphere MetaG P. TD hybrid SRZTD1 (version 2) (version 2) | ecosystem: Host-associated > Plants > Roots > Rhizosphere >...
GGTGTCAGATACCTTCCGAAGGTCCTGGATGGCCATTGAGACATGCGGATTGCCCATTAATGAAAGCTTGGCAACCGCAGAAGTCAGCATCGCATTGACATCCTGTATCTGTTTATGGATGGCAGACTGTTCCAGAGGTATTGTAATCATCAGATTCTCCAAATTTTGACAAACAGCCGCAATTTTTACCACTAATTTGCCCAGACAAGTTTGCCTACATAAATGCAGCTATAATCCCGGTCATGGATACTTATGCCTATCTCAAACGCATCCAGTATTCCGGACCTGTAAGTCCAGACGTCCAAACTTTGCTTGGGTTACAGCGTGCCCATCTGCTACATGTCCCCTTCGAGAACCTGGATATCGGGCAGAAGCGAATCATCAGGCTGGATAAACGGTCACTCTGGGAAAAGATTGTTGTGCAACATCGGGGCGGATTTTGTTATGAAGTGAATGGGCTGTTTGCATGGCTACTGGAGCAGGTCGGCTTTGACGTCACCTATCTCAATGCCAGAGATTATCACCCTGATGATGACACGTTCGGCATCGACTTTGACCATTTGACATTGCTGGTGCGTGTCCCCAACCAATCCACTCGCTGGCTGGTGGATGTGGGCTGGGGCGATACGTTTACGCAGCCGCTTGACATGGAGAATACCAACTGGCAGGAGCAGGGGCTACGCGCCTACCGATTAGAGACATTCCGGAATGGATACCAGCTTTGGCAACGAGATTATAACGGGATGGTTGAACGGCAGTATTACTTTGATTTGGCAGCTCACCAATTTCCGGTGGAATATGAAGCGACCTGCCGTTATCACCAGACTTCGCCCGAGTCAATCTTTACCCGTAAAAGCATTGTCTCCCGCCTTACCGAAGATGGCAGGATTTCCCTGGAGGAAGGAAGGTTGATATTAACCTCAAACGGCAGGCGCACTGAACAGCCAGTCTCGAACAAGAATGAATATCTCGCCCTATTGAGGCTGCATTTTGGAATTGTGCTGGAGTGATCTCCGGTGCATTTCCACGACTAGCGTGAACGCAAGGAATGGCAGGGATGGAAATGCATAAAGCAATGAGGTGACCTGATATCCAACTTCTCCTGCTGCTTTTTGAACGAAGGCGGGAGTACGCGGTGTACTTGGTACAGTCAATCGCGAGCCAATAAAATAGAACCAGCCCAGAGGACTTAGGGCGTTTGGCCATGTCAGGATTAATTTTCCATCTTCTTCCAGGTATTGATCCAGCTCCCTTAACAAGGGTCGGGGGTCAGGATAATAATCCAGCACACCAATGCAAGTCACCAGAGGCCATTTCCTGTATGTCAACAGTTTTTTATCGGATATAAATTCAAGATTAAGCCCATCGTGCCCTGCCTTGCTTTCAGCAAAGGAAAGCATATTCGAAGACAGATCATAAGCTGTGACACGGCAGCCGCGCCGTGCATGGTCGAGAGCAGATCGTCCTGTCCCACAGCCATAATCCAGTAACGAGCTGCCGGGCGGAACGAGTTTACGAATGGCCCGCAACTCCCGTTCTCCGATATACGCCGTGAGCGGGTTATCATACTGCGCCGCCCTTTTATCGAAACTATTTCCTATTTTTTCAGTCACGTTCATCCTCCAAAATCCGTCAAGAAGAACACACGAAACCATGCCAGTCCAAAAGAATCATAGGTTATCACTAGCCCAGGCAACCGCAGCACAGACGGGCTTGAAAAGACGGTAACGAATTACTGCAGTCCATTCATGTCAATTGAGGACGAGCATATGCCATCCAGTTTTGGACACAAGTACCCCTCCTTGTGTAATCTCTGCGGCAAAGGCTAGAACAGATGGATTGCCAAGGGCGGTCAGGTCTACCTGCGCAGAAAAACCACGCGAGGAAAATATGGATCCGGTCGGCATCAGCTTGATTTTTTCTGTTTCTCCGTTGGGAAGCTTCACATAAAGGATACACTGCTCGTCTGGAAGTATATCCCTGCGTACTGCCAGATCGAGCCAAAGAATATTGTTCAAACGGATCGTCTGCCAGCCGATGAACATATTTCCCCTGACGGGATAATCTTCATTGGCTGCATAAGGCATCCCCGACTCATTTTTTATCACTGGCAAGTGAGGTAAAGCAGGCAGGGCGGCAAAAGAGATAGGCGAAAGAACTGCCACCGGTAGGGACTCAAAAAGTTCATTGCTTCTTGCAAAACTGGGAAGGAACCTGCCCAGCAACCGAATTTGGGAGGAGTACTGCTGTATTGCTTTGTACTTTTCCGAAACTTCCGATGGGCTTAAGAGTACACTACCCCAATGGCTGGCTGGCTCAAGGAGTTTTTCGGGCGGCACAAGAAAATTATCCATATGCTTACCTCGCGGCTCCGGAAACATGCCATAATGTACAAGGTACGCCCAGATTTCTGGAGCATAACCGGTATGTTCCACGGATATCATGGCAACCGCCATCCTTGCAAAATTACTTACCGCTCCATGGTCAGGGTGCTGGTCCGAAGGGTGAGGTAAGAGTATGAGATCAGGCCTGTAATCGTCAAGGATGTTCTGTAAATCGTCCAGGAGATTGCTGCCACAATAGGCTTCTCCAGCACGGTATGTGTCGGGATATGGATTCTTTTCCGCCTTGGTGTAGACAGACCGGTAGGGACATTGCGACCTCCAATCAGCCAGCCATAAGGAAGCAGTTCCTCGGTCCGGATATCCAAGAAAAATCATATCCTCAGTTCGCAGCCCCAGGCTTTCCAGCGCATGCACAGACTCCATCTGACGCTGCATGCCTACAGCAACATAATCACCAGGTTTTACTGCCACCCCATCGCCCAGTAAAATTGGAGAATATTTTTGTCCATCTCCATTGGTGACGACTACAACTTTCACCTGGTCGCCTGCTCCGAGAGCCTTTTCAATTACGCCGCCCGCGGCCAGGGTCTCGTCATCAGGATGAGGAGCAATCACGAGTATTTTTTTATAATCCGCCAATTCAAGGACGAGGAGATTTCTGATTTCGCCAGGAGTCCCCGCCGCATAATAGGCCAGGACAGTCCTGTAAGTAAACAAGACAAGGACAAGGGTGAATAATACAACAACCCATTTTTTGATTTTTCCCTTCAAGATGAACCAGCTTCCTGCCATATGCCAGGCATAAATGATTTCAAAATACATGTGTGCTCTTTGAAAGATTCCTCGATACCAGCCGCGATGAAATTCACTTTGCGGATGCCAGACGCCCGGCAGCTACATCCATCCCGTCCAGAATCGATGAAAAAAGGCAGCGATTTTCTCGAATCACTGCCTTCTTCTGAAACAAATTCCAATCATTTACTGATCTTGAACATCTGCATCAATTTCATCGCCAGGTTCAGATCGCCGGTCAGTTTGACTTTTCCCTGCATGAAAGCCTGCATGCCATCCAGCTCACCAGTGAAAATCTTGACGTAATCCTGTGAATCGGCTTTCAATGTCATGCGGGGAGAAGGATGCGTGCCGCGTGAAACATCCACTTTTCCATCCTTGATCGCGGCATACCAATCGCCGGGTTCCTCGCCCGTAAAATTAAACTGGATGACGGCATCCACACCCTGGGCCTTTTCGGGGATGAACGCGCCGGGCATTTTTTCCATAAGCTGTGCTACTGTCAGGGGCATAAATGAATCTCCTTTAGATTGTTGTGCAAACGGAGCAAGCTCCGCCTTCATAATTAATTTTGCAAATTTTCAAAAATCGCTGCCGCACCCATACCGCCGCCGATACACATAGTAACCATGCCATACTTCGATTTGCGCCGTCCCATTTCGTAGATCAGCTGGGTAGTGAGCTTGGTTCCGGTGCAGCCCAGGGGGTGACCGAGGGCGATCGCGCCGCCATTAACATTGATCCTGCCTTCGTCAAGTTCAAGTTGGCGGATCACGGCCAGTGACTGTGCAGCAAAGGCTTCGTTCAATTCTATCAAATCAATGTCGTTCAGGCGAAGGCCTGCCAGTTTCAATGCCTTGGGGATTGCAACCACTGGTCCAATACCCATAAACTCAGGGGGGACGCCACCCACTGCAAAGGAAACGAATCTCGCCAGTGGCGTGAGGCCCAGTTGGGCAGCTCGTTCCGCCGACATGACCAGCACAGCGGCCGCGCCATCCGACATTTGGGAGGAATTTCCCGCCGTGACCGTTCCGCCTTCCTTAAAAGCAGGCTTGAGTCCGGCCAGTGCCGCCATGCTTGTATCGGCGCGCGGGCCTTCATCACGTTTAACAGTGAAGCTTTTCCGGACGGTTTTTTCCTGCCCATTAAGCTCATTCACTTCAACCTCGATAGGCACCAGTTCAGGATCGAAGAGTCCGGAATTCACGGCCTGTACCGCCTTCTGGTGGCTCTTGTATGAAAATTCATCCTGTTCTTCGCGGCTGATATTATATTTTTCGGAGACATTCTCAGCCGTGAGTCCCATGTTGGTATAGTAATGCGGCAGTTCCTGGGCAAAATACGGGTTGGGTGAGAACTTATATCCTGCCATCGGCACCATGGTCATCGACTCGGCGCCACCGGCAATACCTGTTTCGATCTGACCTGCCTGGATGGCATTCGCCACATGGGCGATGGATTGTACACCCGAAGAGCAATAGCGGTTGATGGTCTCTGCGGGGACGGAATCTGGCAAACCCGCCCGAAGGGAGATCATGCGCGCCATGTTGAGTCCCTGCTCGCCTTCAGGGAAAGCACAGCCGATGACCACATCCTCGATCTGTCCGGGGTCGAGATTCGGCGTCCGCTTGAGCAGCTCTTGTATCGCGCTGGCCGCCATCTCGTCGGGACGGACCGTGGCAAGCCCTCCACGTTTAGCCTTTCCAACCGGTGTTCGCACTGCCGATACGATAACAGCTTCCTTCATGTTTCGCTCCTCTTTATCAAAGATTGGAAAATGGTTGCTTTCCAATCCCTACTCTCTAATTCCGCAATGGCTTTCCCGTCTGCAGGATGTTCCACATGCGTGCCTGAGTGCGTTCTTCTCCGAACAGGGACAGGATCGCCTCCCGCTCGAGATCAAGGATATACTGCTCACTCACCCATTGCGGGCGGGTCAGGTCACCGCCACACATCACATAGGCGAGTTTGCCCGCAATGTGATGGTCATACTGTGTAATATATCCGCCTTCAGCAAACATCCACGCGCCGATGCGGATTGCAGCCAGCGCGTCGCGTCCTGCTGCGTAAATCGATTCGGGAGCGGGTGGCTTGTAACCAGATGCAACCATATGCAGGACTTCCCTTTTGGCTTCTGAAAGCAGGTGGTCGCGGTTCAAAACAACCCGGTCCGCTGGGCCAAGAATGTGCATGCTGCGCGCTTCTTCCGCACTCGTGGCCACCTTCGCCTGCCCCATTTGTAGAAAACTACGCTGCAGCGGTGCAAGAACGTCGGCATTTTCGACACGCATCACCGGGTTGACAATACGGCGCAGCATTTCCTTGGTGCCGCCGCCGGCCGGGATGACACCCGCACCCAGTTCCACCAGGCCAATGTAGGTTTCCGCGGCTGCAACAACCCGCGAACCGTGCAATGTGATTTCACAACCACCGCCCAGCGCCAGCCCGGCAGGTGCGACCACCACAGGCTTCGGGGAATAACGCATGGCCATATTGATGTTCTGTAGTTTTCGGACTGCCTCGTCCAGCATATCCCACATTCCTTGCTGGGCGCCGACCACCATCATGAATAGATTCGCGCCGGCACTGAAGTTCTCCGCTTCATTGCCAATCACGAGCCCATCAAAATCGGTTTCCAGGCGGTTCATCGCCTCGATGGCCATTGACATAATGTCATCGTCGAGGGCATTCATCTTGGTATGGAACTCCAGGCATCCAACGCCCTCACCCAGGTCACGTAGAGTCGCGCCCTGATTTTGCGCAACCAATTTTTGCTGTCTCAGAATGACCACACCTTCCGGGCGCAGGATATCGACATAGGCTTTCCGAATCACATCGTATACGCCGACCTTCTCACCGTTCTTATATCGATAGAACGATTCAATGCCTGCCTGGAGCATATCATTCACCCAGTCGGCAGCTGGATAGCCAGCAGCCTGCATTCGTTCCAGCGTTTCCTTCACACCCAGCATATCCCACGTTTCAAAGGGACCTGCCTCATGCATGAACCCCCAGCGTACCGCATCGTCAACAGGTTTCACTGTATCGGCAACTTCCGGAATGATGGAGGAGGCATACTGGAATCCTTGATAGGTCAATGCCTTGACCAGCTTTGCTGCCTTGTCATCTGCTTCAAGCAGCACTTTGAGCCTGTCGCCAAGTTTCTCAAAATCCTTCGCTGCCTTGACCGAGTCGAAGCGCGGCTTGGTCGGTGGAACATGTTCAAGAGTCTTCAGGTCCAGGGACCAAAACTCCCGCTTCCCCTCCTCACTGTGCACTTCCTTATAAAAACCAATTTTCGTCTTATTGCCCAGCCACTTACGTCCCAACATCGTAGACATCAACTTTGCCGGCGCTTCGGCTTTCAAGTACTCCTGCCCCAGTTTGTCGTGCGGGATCAATGGCGCGAGATTGCGTCCGACATGATCCCACACATCCAGCCCAACCAGATCGATCAAACGAAAGGTCGCAGTTTTGGGTCGCCCAATCAACGGACCGGTAATCGCGTCCACTTCATCGACGGTGTATCCGTTCTTCAGAATGTAATCCAGTCCGAACGCGCCTGTTCCAAAGGCGACGCGGTTGCCGATGAAATTGGGCGTATCCTTACACAGCACGATGCCTTTACCCAGGCGATATTCCCCGAACCACGAGAAGAACTCGACCACATCGGGGCCCGTATCCTGGGTCGGGATGATCTCCAGCAGTTTCAAATAACGCGGCGGGTTAAAGAAGTGCGTCCCCATAAAATGCTTTTTGAAACCTTCCGAACGTCCCTCGGCAATTGCAGCAACCGGGATACCCGAGGTGTTCGTGGTGACGATCCCGTTGGGTCGACGCACCGCGTCAATGCGTGCCATCAGTTCCCGCTTGATCTTTAGATTCTCAACAATGGCCTCGCAGACCCAATCGGCCTCTCCCACCACATCAAAGTCATCTTCGAGATTGCCCAGCTTAACCAGGGTCTTCAGCTCGTTTGACATCAGGTTGGCAGGTTTTGCCTTCAGGCAACGCTCCCAGCCTTCATTGACAATCTTATTGCGCTCTTCCCTATCTTCAACTGGTGCATCTTTTGGGACAATATCGAGCAAGGTCACAGGTACGCCTGCATTCGCCAGGTGCGCCGCAATGGCCGCACCCATCGTTCCGGAACCAATCACAACTGCTTTGTGGATGTGATATTTCATGCCTTCTCCTTCGGAGGGAGATATTTAATAACTCGATATTCGTTATCATGAATCGAATATCTAATATCGCTTACCTCAATTCCTTCCCACTGTAGCCCAAAATCTGTCGTGCAACAACAAGCCGGTTGATCTGCCCGGTACCTTCATAAATATCTGTGATCTTCGCATCGCGGAACCACTTCTCGGCCAGGAACTCGCGGCTGTAGCCGAGTGGGCCCAGGATCTCCACTACTTTCTGGGTGATCTTGGTACACGCGTCGCCAGCTTTGATTTTGCTCATGGAGGCCTCGAGCACGTTTGACCTTTTATTATCCGCCATCCAGACGGCCTTAATGACCATCAGCCAGGCAGATTTGAGCATGATCTCCATGTCGATCACGTCGCGCTCAACGGAGGTAAGCTTCTGGCGGGGCAATCCATAACGGATCTGCACCCCGTTCTCAGTAAGTTTTTCCTTCAGGAATTCTAAAGCGGCTCGTGCCACGCCCAGACCGGAGGCGGCTACGAGCGGCCGGGTCGCGTCGAACGTTGCCATCGCGCCTTTGAATCCGCTCGTTGTCTTTTCGACAGTCGGGCTGCCAAGAACATTGTCATATGGGACATGCGCATCCACAAGTGAAATGGCCGCGGTATCACTGGCGCGTATACCCATCTTGCGTTCAAGCTTCACGATACGTACACCAGGCGTTCCAGCTTCCACCACAAAAGCACGCATCCCGGCCCGGCCTGCCGATGGATCGATCGAAGCCCAAACGACGATGAAGCCTCTGCCAAGCTTCTCATATTCCGACAATGCCTTGTCGCCAGAGGTGACGAAGATCTTCTCGCCGTTAAGCACCCACTCGTTTGTTTTCTCATCCAACACAGCACGTGTCCGGATGGAGGCGGTATCCGAACCTGCGCCAGCCTCGGTCATGCACATCGCGGCCAGGGTGGGTTTTTCTCCGCTAAAGCGTTCCAGAAATTTGGACTTCTGCTCGGGAGTGCCTGCTGCCTGGACCGCTGCGGCGCCTAATCCTCCGCCGGGAGTGACAAGATACATGCCCACATCACCCCAAGCCAGCATCTCGATCTGAGCGGCTAAAAGCTGGTAGGAAATTGAAGGACGCCTTTCCTTTTCTTCACTGCCATTACCATGCCCGTTGCCTTTATCCTTAGGCGCCAGCGATCCCACACCCATGGCTTTCATGGCGGTGTGGATAAACTCAATATAGTCCCAGGGAATCTCATGCTCGTGTTCGTCGAAATAGCGCGAGTTTGAACGCATCATTTCCTCGGCAACCGTTTTCAAAACGAACTGGGTCTGTACAACCGGTTTCGGTGCTTCAAATTCGATTGGCATGGATAACTCCTTTCATCCGTCATTGCGACCCGCCGTTCGTTGGCGACAAGCACTGATGCTGCGAAGAGATCGCTTATGCCGGGGCAATGCCATCATACAATTGCTAATCCCGTAAACATTGTAAAGCCGCGGCCATTCCGCATCCACATTTCCACCGGGTGCTCACGGATGTATCCGTGTCCGCCAAGGATCTGCACGGCACGGTCGGTGACCATCATCGCCATATCGGCCGCACCTGTAACTGCCAGATAGGCTTCGGTGAAGTCATCCTCCTTGCCCTGATCTAACTTCCAGGCAGCCTCCCAGGTGAGCAGGCGGCTGGCCTCGATTTCGGTCCGCATTTCAGCGAGCATGAAGGCAATCGCCTGCTTCTGGGCGATCTTGACTCCAAAGGCCTCCCGGTCCTTGGCATAGTTCATACTGTATTCAAATGCAGCATTCGCGACACCCACGGCAGCCGCAGCAGTGGCCACGCGCATGGCTGCCAGGATCGGTGCAAAGTCGTGGCCTGAAGCGCCACCGAGTCGGTCCGTCGTGGGAACTCTTACCGAATCAAGCTTCACCCGGAACATGGGCAGTGCATTCAAGCTCATCAATTTTTCGCGTTCTTCGGAAATTGACAGTCCAGCCGAAGATCTGGCAACAATGAAACCCTGGGTTTTTCCTTCAAGGCTGGCATATACTAGAATTGTCTCTGCATCCCTGGCAAATGGCACGAATGCCTTCTCACCGGTGAGGATATATTCATCACCTTTGATTGTCGCAACTGTCCTGAGTGCATTCGGATCAAAGTCATATGCATATTCGATGAGCGCCGCCGTATACGGACTCCATTCACCCTCGACAATCTTGGGCAGGTAGGTCTGTTTCTGCTGTTCACTGCCAGCCAGCAGGAGTGGCATGGCAAACAAGGAAGGCGTTATAACAGCCAGCGCGCCCGCCAGGTCGCCGAATGCCATCTCTTCCACGGCAAGCACGCCAGTAACCGCACTCCGCTCGCCAAATCCGCCATACACCTCAGGAATCGATGCTTGCAGTAAACCAATCTCCCATCCCTTGCTAACGATCTTGCCTGGCAGCTGTCCACCCTCCTCAGCATCCCTGGCTGCAATACGCAGATCATTAGCTGCATACTTCCCCACCGCTTCTAAAAGCATCTGTTGTTCTTCTGTCGGGTCAAATGAGTACATAAGCCCTCTCCTTCGGTAGTAACTCAGACTCAGACACTTCCCGCAAACGATAATAGCGGGCAGGCTTTCCCTGTTCGATCTCTGCCGGATTGGTAATCGCAATCATACCGTGCGCGTAAAGATATTCAACATATGCGCCGGTCTTTTCCATCACAAGAAGCTGGTTATATCCATCCACGCTGCCGTAAATCGCGGAACAGATCTCCTCCATAGTAAGCGGCTCAACCAACGCATCCATTCCCCTGCCCATTCGACGCCGGGCGCCTTCCCGGGTTGCCTCGGTTTGTACCGACAGGTCGGCAATTGAGGGGTCGTGACCATTCAGAATCCAGTGTGCATTCTTTGCCCAATATAGAAGGCGGGATAACGATTCCAGGTAGTGATCCAACCCGTTATAAGGGTAGATGGACTCTGGGGATAAGTGCGGTGTAATCCCTTCCACGATCATATCGCCGCAGAAAACCACACCGTCCAGGCGGATGGCTACATGGCCCGGACAATGGCCAGGCAGATGAATGAATTCAAACGGGCCAAGATGCATACCGAGCGCTTCATAGGTGAAGTCCACGGGGACGGATTGAGAGATGGCTTCTGTAAAGCGATACATGCTCAGGAGATGTTCACGTCTCTCTTCAGCGAGACCGGTCTCAGCCAGGAAGGAGACGAAGCGACGTCCAATCAAGGCCTGATGCGCTTCTCGATGAGTCACAGCCTGGAGGTCCAGCTCGTGGACGCCGATCTTTGCCTGGGTAATCGATCGAAGCGGCGAGAGTCCGCCAAAATGATCGATATGGGCATGTGTCAGAAGGATATGGGTCAAATCCATAGCTTGCATTCCCACTTTTTGCAATCCTTCCAGCAGATCCTGATGAGATTTTTCGGTGCCTGATCCAGCATCGATCAAAACACAGTACTCATCCTGATGAACGATATAGGCATAAGCCCAAAAATTTGGAAAAACCTCCAGAGGTAGACTATGAACTTTTCCCCCGCCCGAGGTCTCAAAGAAAGTGAATGGTAATCCCTGAGTCATCTCATCAAACCGTTTAGAAGCAAATTGGAATAGTGATCTGCGATTTGCGGAACGGTGAGAAGACCGTTCGGCCGATACCAGGTAATCGTCCAGTTCAGAATGCCCAGGATGGCACGGGCAGTCAATGGGATGTCATCACAGACAAATTGCCGGGAACGGACGCCATCCTTGAGGACCTCGCGCCATAGGTTTTCAAATTTATCGCGATTGGGAATGTGACGGGCATGCTGTCTGCCCTCCAGCGAACGATGCTCAAAGAGCAGGACGGCAGAAAGATCAGTATTCTCTGCCAGAATCTGGAGATACTCCTGAATCATCAAGCACAATCGATCTGCTGCTGGCACATCCATGCTGGCAATTGGAGAGATACGCTCCAGGAGAAGCTCCAATGCTCGATCCAAAAGTTCAAAAAGGATCTCCTGCTTGGAGGAAACATGGTGATAGAGGCTGGCCTTTTGCAGATTGACGGCTTCGGCGATGTTTGCCATTGACGCGCCATGAAATCCCTTTTGTCGAAATACCTGTGCTGCGGCTTCCAGAATATCGTCTCGGGTCATAGATGCTCCCTACCGAACGGTCGGTAGTATTATCTTACCCCGCTAGGCGTACGATGTCAAGAAAAAAGCATCGACGATCGCAATGAATGGACATAATTTTGGATATATTCTTCGAAACCAAAGCAGTTTTTGTAGACGCAGTCTTCTTAAAATGCTATAATGACTTTATGGGAAATCCTCAATATTCACCTGATGAACTTGAAAGCCCTCTTCCAGCAGCTTTACCCCCTCCACCAACA
>Ga0111539_10010444_pt1 | contig 11688 bp, 12 predicted proteins | sample RhiMethybrSRZTD1_FD_79667 | JGI IMG/M metagenome (GOLD analysis project Ga0111539, IMG submission 79667) | Populus rhizosphere microbial communities from Tennessee, USA - Rhizosphere MetaG P. TD hybrid SRZTD1 (version 2) (version 2) | ecosystem: Host-associated > Plants > Roots > Rhizosphere >...
ACCGAGATCGGAACGTTCGTGGAAATCCAGAAACGTGGGACACGGCCTGGTGTGCATCAACGACCCGCGTCCACGCGCGACCATCCACGGCCGGCCACAGGCTGAGATTGACTCTGTCTCGATTCGTGCCGCGTGTCGCGGCGAAGATCGACTACTACGATTCGGTTCGCATCAATCTCGGTCTGTTCCAGAAGGACTTCAACAGGTGTCGTGCACCGACCTCGCACACCTGCAGCGCCGTCCCGAGCATCGCGTACATCACGATGTTCTTCGAGCGCAGTCTGACGTGTGGGCGCCGCAGTTGGCTACTCAGCGTCGAGGCCGCGCACTTTGTTCGCGCGCCTCTGTCGCTGCAAGCGGCTGGTGTTGCGCACGCCGTCACGAAAGTGATTCGGCGCTTCGCGAAGTGGTTCGTGCAGACAACGACGCCTGGCTCTCTGGGATGACCATCCATCCGATCAGATAGGCGATCGCCCCGCCGATGAACGCGCCCGGGTAGATCGCCAGTACCACACTGAGGATGCGTACGATGGTGGAGTCGAGGCCGAGATACTCGGCGAGCCCACCGCAGACGCCGGCGATCTGGCGATCGGCGACCGATCGCGTGAGTCGTGGTCCGCGGTACGCACGCCGCTCGTCTGGTGTCGCGACCGGTAACAGAATCCAGCAGACCGCGTAGACGAGGACGCCACCTAGCAGCAGGCCAGGGACGATCGAAAGGATCACCCACGCCAGCCGGATGAGGGTGACGTCGGCATCGAAGTACGCAGCGAGCCCCGCGCACACGCCGCCGACCTGGCCTGCCGCGGGGATGCGAGCGATGGGTTGGACCGGCGGCGCCGCCGCCGCTCCGACCGCCGCGCCGCAGAAGCGGCAGAACGCAGAGCCGTCTTCGAGCGCTTTGAAACAGCGGGCGCAGGTCATGGTGTTGTCCCCCATCAGATCTATACGGAGATCGCCACCAGTCCAGTTTCAGCGGCCGAATCCCTCGAGGAAGCCTTTCAACCGCCGCTCGACCTCGTTGCGGAGCCCGCGTTTCGTCGCTGCTGCCGCGTCGATGGTGAGCCGTGGTGCCGCAATCGTCCCGCCGAGTCGTGCCGGCAATACCACCCGGTTGCCTTCGCGGGTGAATCTGATGAGGTCGGTTCCCGCCTGCTTCGACAGCTCTTCCGAGAGCGAAAGGTCGGCCATCCCGTCAAGGGCCTGCGAATCCACGTTCACCGTGACAGAGCCGACGATGTCCGCATCGCGCGAACGAAGCGAGAGCGGCTCGGCACGCAAGATCTGGTTCGCCAGCGTGAAGCTCGTATCGATCCGTTCGAACCGGTCGGTGCCCTCGGTGGTGTCGGCCGCCGGCCGGCCGAAGAACAGCACCACCGTGCGAACGAGATTCAACCGGCGGATCACGCCATTCGCGATCGTCGCCGTGCCCATGCCGCGCGCTGATTTCAACACCGCTGCGACATCGGGGCCCGAGCCGCTGAAGGTGCCTGCACCTGTGAGCGTGCCGCTGATCGTGTCCGGAGAGCCGCCGAAGGCGGCGAGTTGTGCGACGTTGAGATCCTGAAGCCGCGACTTGATCGTCAGCGAGAGCGTCTGTCCGAGCTGCGCATTGACGGCCCCCTGATAACGTCCGCCGAACAACTGGAACGTGAGCGGAGACAGCACGACACGGTCGCCGTTCATCTCGAGATCGCTCGCGAACTGGCGCACCTCAATGCCTCCCGCCGTCGCCGTTTCAGCGCTCACTCGAGCCGCGATCTTCATTGGCGCCGAGGGTGAGGCGGTCGTCCGGTTGCTTGGCTGTGGCGGTGTGAAGGCATCGGCGAGGGCGAGCAGTTCATCGACGTCAAGCTTGTTCGCCTTGGCCTTCAGTCGCGCCTCGACACTTGGTGCGAGATCGACCTCGCCTTCGGCGTCGAGCGTCGTCGCTCCGGAACGTGCCTCGAAGCGCTGGAGCGTCAGACGATTGCCGGCGAGGGATGACTCCGCCGAGACCCGCACTGCCTTGCCACGACTGACGACGACGATGTCGTCGAGGGCGATGGTGCGAATCGATACGATCTCGACGACGCTCGGGGTGTTCCCCGACGTGTTTGCCGACGGTTCGCCCTCGCCGCCGGAGGGGATCGTGAACGGCAGCGGCATCTCGATGCGGCTGTTGGCGATCGTGATCGCGGCGTCCTGGATGCGGCGGGAGAGCAGCTCGCGAAAGTCCGTCGACACATCCACTTCGGCGAGCGTGACACGCGCCGGGTCGCCGATGCGCACGTCGCCGAGGTGAATCGCCGTCCGCGGAAAGACCCCCGCGCGCGCACGTCCGATCTTTACGGGCTGGCCGAGGAACGCGGTTGCCTGCTGCTCGATCGCACGGCGCAGTCCATCACCGGAGAAGAACCAGTACACGAACCCCGCGGCGCACAGCATCACCACGACGACCGCGAGTACCAGGTACAGCAGAAGCTTACGCATAGGTTGGCCTCGACGCCGAACGTAAGATTAACGGAGAAATGCCTGAACTGCCCGATATCCTGCTGTATCTCCACGCGCTTCGTCCGCGCGTGGTCGGGCGGCAACTGCAGCGCGTTCGGCTCGTCTCGCCGTTTCTGCTGCGTTCGGTCGATCCGCCGCTGACAGCGATCGACGGACGCACGATCGTAGACCTCCATCGATTGGGCAAGCGCATCGTGTTCGAGGCCGAAGGCGAGGTGTTTCTCGTCTTCCATTTGATGATCGCCGGCCGCTTTCGCTGGAAGCCGGCTGGTGCGCCGGTGCCCGGCAAAGTCGGACTGCTGGCGATGGACTTCGAGCACGGCACACTGGTGATGACGGAAGCGGGCACGAAGCGGCAAGCGTCGCTGTATGTTGTGCAAGGCCGTGAGACGCTGGCGCGTCACAACCCGGGCGGCCTCGAAGTGCTCGAGGCGAGCCTACCGTCATTCGCCGAAGCGCTCACGGAGGAGAACCACACGTTGAAGCGTGCGCTGACCGATCCACATCTCTTCAGCGGCATCGGCAACGCGTACTCCGATGAGATTCTCCACGCCGCGGGTCTGTCGCCGTTCAAGCAGACGTCGAGCCTGACCGACGAAGAAATTCGCCGGTTGTATGAGGCGACGCGCGCGACGCTGACCACGTGGACGAAGCGGCTGCGGGAAGAGACGGGCGACGACTTCCCTGAGAAGGTGACGGCGTTTCGCGAGGGCATGGCCGTGCACGGCCGCTACGGCAAGCCGTGCCCCGTTTGCGGTGCTCCCGTGCAGCGCATCGTCTACGCCGCGAACGAGGCGAACTACTGCGTGAATTGTCAGACAGGAGGCCGCCTCCTCGCCGATCGCTCGCTGTCGCGTTTGCTGCGTGAGGATTGGCCGCGGACCCTCGACGAACTCGAGCAGCGAAAACGCGGCGGTTAATTGGCTCCGAGAACGCGTCTCGGCGTCCCACTCGCGCATGAGACATACTCTGGCACAATTACTTTCTCTTCCCATTCGATGGGTCACTACTGGCGATCGCGAATCGTCGCGCGCGCGTGGGCGCGCGCTGTCATGTGTGTGTGCGCGGCGGCGCTCGTTGCCGTGAACACCGCGGCGCAGACGCCCGAGTTGCGCTGGGGCGGCGACGCTGAAGGCGGGGCGCCGTTTGTCGAGGCCGACCCCGCCGACCCCACGCGCGTCGTTGGCTTCGAAGTGGACATCGCGGCGATGCTCGCCGAAGGTCTGAACCGGACGCCGCGCTTCATCCAGACCGGATTCACGACGATCGATGCGTCAGTCGCGCGCGGCGACTTCGACATCGGTCTGAGCGGCATTGAAGACAGCTTCGCGCGACGCACGCGCCTGGCGGTGACGGTTCCGTACTACCGGTTCCGAGAGATCCTCACCGTCCGTGCGGCCGATGCCCCGCGTTATCGAACGCTCGCCGATCTGCGCGGCCGTCGTGTGGCGACGCTCGCGGCAACGCTGGCGTTCGATCTGCTCACCGCGGCTGAAAAGGACGATGGCGTGGTCGTCGTTCCGTACGAGGACGATGTGCACCCATATACCGACCTGGCGATCGGACGTGTGGATGCCGTGCTGCTCGACGAAGTACTCGCCGAGCGAGGTGTTCGTCGTCATCCCGGGCTCACCAATCAGCCCACCAGCGTCGGCGTGGGTTACTACGTAGGGATCCTGGCGCCACAGAGCATCGAGCTTCGGAACCAGATCGACGCCACTCTCAAGCAGGCCATGCGTGACGGCAGGCTCGAGGCGATCTTCCGGCGATGGAGGATGTGGAACGACGATCAGCGGAATCTCTATGCGCGCGTGACGGCCGATGAATCCGGGTCGGCACCGCAGACGCCAACCGCTGCGGCACAGTTGTCGGTGTGGGATGCGACGCTGCGATACCTGCCGTCGCTGCTGACCGCCGCCGTCATCACCCTGGTGCTGTCGGTGCTGTCGATGGCGCTGGCGATCGTCGTCGGTGTGTTGATCGCGAGTGGACGTGTCTATGGTCCGGCACCGGTGAAGGCGTTGCTGACTGGCTGGGTCGAGCTCATTCGAGGGACGCCGCTGCTTTTGCAACTGTTTGTGATCTATTACGGACTGGCCACAGTCGTGCAGCTGCCGGCGTTTCTTGCCGCACTGATCGGTCTCGGGCTGAACTACGGCGCCTACGAGAGCGAGATCTATCGCAGCGCGCTGGAATCGGTTCCACCAGGCCAGCTCGATGCTGCGCGCACGCTTGGATTCAGCGACCGTCAGACGTTGATGCTCATACGCGGTCCGCAGGCACTTCGCCTGGCGTTGGCGCCGATGACCAACGATTTTGTCGCGTTGCTGAAGGACAGCTCGCTCGTCTCGTTGATCACCGTCGTCGAGCTCACGAAGCAGACGACGATCTTTGCGTCGAACATCGGCACCTGGTTCGTGCCCGGTATGTTGTGCGCTGCGCTGTATCTGGTGTTGTCCCTGCCGGTGTCGCATCTCGCGCGACGGCTGGAGCGGACGTGGCGCCGGGCATGAGCGTCCTCGCCATTCGCGATCTGGAGGTGCGACGTGGCGCGAGGCCTGTCGTACGCGGTGTCTCGCTGGATGTCACGCGCGGAGAGATCCTGGCGGTGATGGGCGCGTCAGGTGCCGGGAAGACCAGCGTGTTGCGGGCGGTGGCGGGACTCGACCCGATTGCCGGGGGAAGCGTGGCCATCGATGGTCTGCAGCTGTCCGCCGGACCCTTGCCGCGCGGCGAGGCGCTTCGCGAGCTACACCGGCGCGTCGGCATGGTCTTTCAGTTTCATCACCTGTTCGAGCATCTCACCGTGCTCCATAACGTCTGGTTGGCGCTGGTGCACGTGCAGCGCCAGCCGCTACCCGAGGCCGAGCGAAAGGCACGCGATCTGCTCGACCATTTGGGCGTCGGCGCCAGGGCGGATGCGGTGCCGCGCGAGCTGTCCGGCGGAGAGGCTCAACGTGTGGCGATTGCCCGGGCTCTGGCCGTCGGCCCACCGTTGCTCCTCATGGACGAGCCCACGGCGTCGCTCGACCCAGCGCGACGCGGCGAGCTGGCCGCCACGCTGCGTCAACTGGCCTCTGAGGGACGAACGCTGGTCGTCGCGACGCACGATGAAGAATTCGCGCGCGCATGCGCCCACCGGGTGCTGATCATGGACGAGGGCCGAGTCGCCGGCTGATAAGATTCCGACTGCTGATGTCTACGGAACCACAGTTCGCCACAGACTCCCTCTACATTGAGCGCGACGTCGATCGGAAGATTCGTCACCGGAACAAGCTGTACTACCGGTTCAATCACTGGCCGATCTGGATTTTCGTGTTCTTCATTGCGCCCGGGCCGCTGACCTTCGATCTCTTCGAGCGCGGCTTTGATTCACGCCTGCTCATCTGGCTGGGTCTGGTGCTGATTGGCACGGCGATCGCCGGCCTGCGCGGCCGTTTGCCGGGCTGCGAGCCGCGGCCGTACATCATTCGCTTCACGGAGGATCGCCCGAACCCTCTGTATCGCCGCGTCTGCTATACGACCGCTTGGGGAGAAGTCATCGCATTCGCCGTGTTGAACATCGCCGGCCTCGGCTACGCCATTCTGACCAGCGAGTGGCGCCTGAAGCAGATGTACGAGGTCGCCTATTTCCCGATTGCTGGATCGATGTGGTTGCTCGGCGCGCTTGGCTATCTGCCGCGCGTCAAGCGATCGACCAAGGGAGAAGGACACGAGCGCCGCTATTTCTACGGATCGGTGTGGGCCGTTGCGATCGCACAACCCATCCTCTGGCTGATGTGGAAGGTGCTGCCCCAGACCCGAATGGGCGATAGCGTCAAGCTCATTGTGTTCGTGGGCATCCTCGCGGTTGTTGGCCACATGTCGCGGCTCGGGATGTTGCCGCGCACCCGACCGATCGTCCCGGGCGAACTCGCCGTTTCGGATTGACAGACACATGGCCTCTATCGACACGCTGACATCCGCCACGCTCAAGCATCTGCGGGAAGCGTGGTGGGACGATGCGTTCACGGCATTCCTCGAGGAGACGCTCGCACCACGCCCCGGCAACCGGATTCTGGACGTCGGCTGCGGTGAGGGGCTCGCCGAAGTCGAGATCGGGCGGCTGCATATTTCGCAGTTGCGGCTCTTCGGCGTGGACCTCGTCCCGTCAAAGGTTGCTGCGGCACGGCAGGAAACGCTGGCGCACAACCACCGCGTCGGATTTGCGGCTGCCGACGCATGCCGTCTGCCCTTCAAGGATGGCGCGTTCGATTCGATCTACAGCGTCGCAGTCCTGCAGCACATCGAGCTGGTCGATACGGCCGTCGCTGAGTTCGCGCGGGTGACGACGACGAAGGGACGCGTGGTGGCTGTCGAACCAGACAATACGGCGCGGTATGGGTTCAGCTCGACGCCGATGGGACGGCGTGCCTTCGAGTTGTCCGCGCAGTTCTTCATCGCCCTGGACGGTCCGCGTGGCGATCGCTCCGCCATTGGTCCGACGCTTCCCGAGCGATTTGCGCGCCAGGGCATCGAGCCGCTCTCCGTTCGGCTGTTTCCCGTATCGCGAACGATTCTCGGTCCACCGCCACCGTCGACGTGGCAGGCGCGGCGCGAGGCGGTCGAAAGCGCGCTGAAAACAGCCAGATCAGATGCCGCGGCGTGGCTCGGGCGCGAGTACCTCGACATGCTCACGGGATACCAGCGCGAAGCGAATGCCGCCGGGTCGTCCTTCGTCGAGATCCAAAACACGATGCTCTTCGCGACCGTGGGGCAAAAGTCCTAGTGGAAGGCCATGAGGGTTGGGACGAGTACGCGCCGTTCTACGACTGGGAGAACGCGCGCACGCTGGGAAAGCGTGACGTGCCCTTCTGGCGGAACCTCGCCTTGCAAGCAGGTGGTCAGGTTCTCGAGTTGGGATGCGGCACCGGCCGCATCTCGCTGCCACTCGGTCGCGCCGGTGTGCGCCTGGTGGGTATCGATCGATCCGAACCGATGCTCACGCGTGCCCGTGCGCGCACGAAACGGGCGCGCCTCTCCAGCACGATCTCGCTGATCCGCGGCGATATCCGATTTCTTCCATTTGGTCAGAGCCTGTCTCGCCGAAGCCCGTCGGTTGCAGATGCCACGGGCGAGGGCGGGAGCTTCTCAATGGTGATGGCCCCATACGGCATCCTGCAGTCGCTGCTCCGCGAGCGAGACCTGAAGGCGACGCTGAGCGAAGTGCATCGGGTGCTCGAGCCTGGCGGCACCTTCGGCATTGAGCTCGTGGCCGACCTGCCGTCGTGGAAGGAATACAGGAAGCGTCTGAGCCTCAAGGGATGGCGTGGTCGCCGCGGCGGGGCGCATGTGACCCTCCTAGAGACGGTCCGTCAGGACCCTGCGCGCCACCTGACCATCTTCGATCAGGAGTTCTCCGAGCGGCGGGGCGGAATGACGCGCGTCCACCGGTTCGCCCTAACGTTTCGCACGCTTTCGGTCCCACAGATGGTCCGTCGCCTGGAAAAGTCTGGATTTGAGATCGCTGCGCTTTTGGGTGACTACCGAGGCCGGGCGTGGGATCCTCGCGCGGATGTGTGGGTGATTCTGGCTCGCACGCCGCGCCGATGAAAAAAGGCACTCTGACGTCCGAGGGCGCCGGCCCCGGTCGCATGGTAAAATGCGCGGTCCGGGTATCCCCGTATTTGCTGGAGTTCTAGCCCATGTCTGGCCATTCCAAGTGGCACACAATCAAGCACAAGAAGGGTGCCGCCGATGCGAAGCGCGGCAAGATCTTCACGCGCCTCATCAAGGAATTGACCGTCGCCGCTCGCGGCGGTGGCGGCGATCCCGACATGAACCCGCGGCTGCGGACCATCATCGCCGAGGCCAAGGCGAACAACATGCCGCGCGAAAACATCGAGCGCGCCATTCGACGCGGCACGGGTGAAGAGCCGGGTGTCTCGTACGAAGAGATCACCTACGAAGGCTACGGTCCTGGCGGTGTGGCGCTCCTCATTCAGTCGCTGACCGACAACAAGAACCGGACGGTCGGCGAGATCCGTCACATGCTCGGGAAATACAACGGCAACCTGGCCGCAGAGAACAGTGTCGCGTGGATGTTCCATCGCAAGGGACAAGTCCTTGTCGAGAAGGAAAAGGCCGACGAGGAGAAGCTGCTCGAAGTGGCGCTCGAAGCAGGCGCCGACGATATGAGCGACGACGGCGGCGTCTGGGAGATCGTGTGTCCGCCCGAAAGCTTCGAGGGCGTGCGTGATGCGGTGAAGGCGCTCGGCCTCGAGCCTGCCAGCGCCGAAGTCGCGATGATCCCGCAGAACTACGTGAAGCTGACGGGCAAGGACGCCTCGGTCATGTTGAAGTTGATGGAAGCCTTGGACGACCACGACGACGTGCAACACGTGTGGGCCAACTTCGATATCGAAGAGAAGGAGATCGAGGCTTCCCTAGCGTGAGAATCGTCGGCATCGACCCCGGCTCCGAGCGCACCGGCTACGGCTGCGTGGAGACGGACGGCCGCCGTCATCGCCTCGTGACCTGCGGCGCCATCACAGCCGCAGCCGCAGACGCCTTTCCCGCTCGTTTAGCCCGTATTCATCGCGAGCTCGTGGCGCTGTTTGCGAAGACGCGGCCCGACTGCGTCGCCGTCGAGAGCATCTTTCACGCCGTCAATGCTCGCAGCGCGCTCAAGCTTGGGCACGCGCGCGGCGTCGCGCTACTCGCGGCCGTGGAGGCCGGCTGCATGATCGTTGAGTACACCCCCGCGGAAGTGAAGCGCGCGGTGGTCGGCTATGGCCGCGCGGATAAGCGTCAGGTGCAGCAGATGATCAAGCTCCTGCTTGGTCTCACCCAGCCGCCGACGCCGTACGATGTCTCGGATGCGTTGGCCGTCGCGATTTGTCACGTGCATTCGGCGCGTATGGCGGAGATCAGGGATCAGGGATCAGGGATCAAAAGCACGAATCGTCTGATCCCCGATCCCGGATCCCCGATCCCTGACAAGCGGCCGTTGAAATCCTGGCGGCAGTACCGTCCTCTCGCGCCCGGATGATTTCGTTCCTCCGCGGCCGTGTTCACGACAAGCAACCGAACACGGTCACCGTCGACGTCGGTGGTGTTGGCTACGAAGTCCACGTGCCGCTCTCCACGTTCTACAACCTCAGCGAGGAAGGCGCGGAGATCTCGCTGCGCGTGTACACGCACGTGCGCGAAGACGCCTTGCAGTTGTATGGGTTTCTCACCGAGCTGGAGCGGCAGCTCTTCGAGCGGTTGATCGCGATCAGCGGCATCGGTCCAAAACTGGCGATTGTGGTGTTGTCCGGGATGGAGACTCGTGATCTGGTGTCCGCCGTTCAGCGCGCCGACGTCGCACGACTGACGACGATCCCCGGTATCGGCAAGAAGACCGCTGAACGCATCGTCCTCGAGCTCAAGGATCGGTTGAAGCAGGTTGCGGTAACCGTGGCGCCTGGTGCGGCCCCGACCTCGTCGCCCGCGGATCAGCTGCGGACCGATCTGCTCTCTGCGCTCCTCAACCTCGGCTATCATCGGCAGCAGGCCGAGAAGGCCATCGATAAGACGGTGACCTCGAATCCGAATGCCTCTTTCGAGCACGCGGTCCGCACAGCGCTGCGCGAGTTAATGCGGTGAGCGACCATATCAAAGGCGCCGCACCGTCCTCCGTCTCCGCCTACCTCGGCGCGGAGCTCGACGAGCACGCAGCGCTCGTGGAGAAAATTCGCGAAGCTGTTGCGGACGAATTCGTTCGGTTGGTAAGCGTATGCTCCGCGGCGCTGCGAGCTGGCAACAAGTTGCTCTTCTTTGGCAACGGAGGGAGTGCAGCGGACGCCCAGCATCTGGCGACTGAGCTCGTCGTCCGCTACAAAGCAAATCGCCCCGCGCTTGCCGCGATGGCATTAACGACCGACACGTCCGCCTTGACGGCGATCGGCAACGACTTTGGCTTCGACGCGTTGTTTGCCAGACAACTCGAGGCCTTGTGCCGTGCCGGCGACATTGCGATTGGCATCTCGACCTCGGGCAACAGCGAGAATGTGATTCGGGGACTGCAGGCTGCCAGTGCGGCCGGTGCCGTGACGGTTGCGTTCGCTGGAGAAGGCGGGGGCCGGCTTGCGGGGCAGGTGGACGTTGGCATCTTCGTTCCCTCTCGAACGACCGCTCGGATCCAGGAGATGCACCTGCTCCTCGGCCACACACTCTGTGCGCTCCTTGAAAGGGACGTCCAGGAGTGACCGATCGCTTCGTCACCTCGCGTCCCTCCGACGATGACGCGCAGTACGAAGCGGGTCTGCGCCCGCGATCGCTGGCTGAGTACATCGGTCAGGACCGATTGCGCGAGAACCTCCAGGTCTCCATCGAGGCAGCGCGCGGGCGGCGTGAGGCGCTCGATCACGTCCTGCTCTATGGCCCGCCAGGTCTCGGGAAGACAACGCTGGCCTATGTCATCGCCAACGAGATGGGCGTGCCGATCCGCGGCACCGCGGGCCCGGTGATCGAACGTCCCGGCGACCTCGCCGGCATGCTCACCGATGTCCAGGAGCATGCGGTGCTCTTCATCGACGAGATCCACCGGATGGCGCCGGCGATCGAAGAGATCCTCTATCCGGCGATGGAGGACTACGAGCTCGACATCGTCATCGGGCAAGGACCGAGTGCGCGATCGGTCAAGGTGCCACTGCAGAAGTTCACGTTGATCGGTGCGACCACCCGCGCCGGGCTGCTGACCTCTCCGCTGCGGGCGCGGTTTGGCATCGTGCATCGTCTCGACTTCTACACGGAGTCCGACGTCGAGGAAATCGTCCGTCGTTCGGCGCGTATTCTCAGCGTCACCGTGCAGCCCGATGCGGCGATTGAGATCGCGCGGCGCTCCCGCGGAACCCCGCGTATCGCCAACCGACTGCTGCGCCGTGTCCGCGATTACGCGCAGGTGCGCGCGGATGGAGTCGTGACCGGTGACGTCGCGCGCGCCGCACTGGCGATGCTCGAAGTGGACGACCATGGCTTTGACGAAGTCGATCGCAAGCTGCTGCGGACGATCATCGATAAATTCAGCGGCGGTCCGGTCGGCGTCAACAGCATCGCCGCCGCCATCAACGAAGAGAGAGACGCCATCGAAGACATCTACGAACCGTTCCTGATTCAGGCCGGTTTTCTCGATCGCACGCCTCGCGGCCGGGTCGCCACGCCGCGTGCCTA
>Ga0111539_10010445_pt1 | contig 11686 bp, 11 predicted proteins | sample RhiMethybrSRZTD1_FD_79667 | JGI IMG/M metagenome (GOLD analysis project Ga0111539, IMG submission 79667) | Populus rhizosphere microbial communities from Tennessee, USA - Rhizosphere MetaG P. TD hybrid SRZTD1 (version 2) (version 2) | ecosystem: Host-associated > Plants > Roots > Rhizosphere >...
CCCCCCACCCACCCCGGGGAGACGAACGGCGCGGCGGATGGTTACCGGGTTCCTCGGCTTCCGTGGCGCCTCGCCGCGTGTCGCCTGCCGCTGCTCGGACCGCTCGCGGTGCGCGGCCTCAACGCCTTCGCGCGCGGCGCCGTGTGGATGGCGGTCGAGCGGCCGCTCGCGCCCGCCGCGCGGCGCGGCTACCTCCTGCCGTACGACTCGTGGAAGCACCGCGTCGCGACGCACGCGTTCGTCGCCGACATCCCGCTCGGGCCCGAGCATCCCTCGTGGACCGAGCTCGTCGCGATCGAGCGCGCGCTCCCCGCCTTCGCCGACCGCCCCGTGCACCTCCTGTGGGGCGAACGCGACTGGGTCTTCACGCCGCGTTACCGCGAGGAATGGCAGCGGCGCTTCCCGCACGCGACGGTCACGGCGTACCCGCGCGCGGGCCACTACCTGTTCGAGGACGAGGCCGACGCGTGGCTGCGCGATCTCGAGCAGCGGGTGAGCCCGTGAGCGCCAACGTCTCGCTGCACCTCCGCGAGTGGGCCGAGCGCACACCCGCACGCTGCGCCGTGCGCACGTTCGGGCGCCGGCCCGCCGCGATCGACTTCGCGGCACTCGAGGCGCGCGTGAACGCCGCGGCCCACGGTCTCGGCGAGCTCGGCCTCGCACCCGGCGATCGCGCGTGCCTCTTCATGCCGCCCGGGATCGACTTCGTGGCGCTGTTCCACGCGCTCCTGCGCCTCGGTGCGGTTCCCGTGCTGATCGATCCGGGCATGGGCACACGCGCGATGCTCGCGTGCATCGAGCGCGCCGCGCCGCGCGTTCTGATCAGCGTCCCGCGCGGCCACTGGGCGCGGCGCCTGCGCCCGGGTCCGTTTCGCAGCGTCGAGGTCGGCGTGCGCGTCGGTCGCGGTCCGGCGCCGGGAGCCGTTCCCCTCGAGCGCCTGCTCGCCGCCGGTGGAACGCGACCGTTCCCCGTCGTGGAGCGCGGCTCCGGCCCGGCGGCGGTGCTGTTCACGTCCGGGAGCACGGGCCCGGCGAAGGGCGTCGTCTACACGCACGCGAACTTCGCGGCGCAGGTCGACGTCCTGCGCACGCTCTACGACCTCGAGCCCGGATCGGCCGACTGCGCGTGCTTCCCGCTGTTCGCGCTGTTCGACAACGCGCTCGGGATGACGAGCGTCTTCCCCGAGCCGGAGGAGACGCGTCCCGCCGCCTGCGACCCGGCCGCGCTGCACCGCGCCGCCGAGGCGAGCCGCGCGCGCTTCGCCTTCGGCTCCCCGGCGCTGTGGAGGCGCGTGCAGGCCTGGGCCGAGCCGCGCGGAGCACGCTTCTCGACGCTCGCCCGCGTGACGATGGCCGGAGCGCCCGTGCCTCCGGCGCTCGTTCTCGGCGTGAGGCGTCTCTTGCCGCCGGGCGGCGAGGTGCACGCTCCGTACGGCGCCACCGAGGCCCTGCCCGTGAGCGACGTCTCCGCCAGCGAGCTCGAGCGACTGCGCGACCGCGTCGAGCACGGCGCCGCGGGCTCGTGCGTCGGCCGCCCCGCACCGGGCATCGAGGTCGCGCTCGTGCGCGTCACCGATGAGCCGATCGAGCGCTGGGACGAGAGCCTGCGCGTCGCGCCGGGCACGCCGGGCGAGATCTGCGTGAAGGGCGCCGTCGTGACGCGCGAGTACCTCGGCGACGCGCCAGCGACGCTCGCCGCGAAGATCCCGGACGGCGATGGTCCGGCGGGCTTCTGGCACCGCATGGGCGATGTCGGCCGGATGGACGCGGAAGGTCGCCTCTGGTTCCTCGGCCGCAAGTCGCAGCGCGTGGAGACCGAGCGCGGCACGCTCTTCCCCGTGCCGCTCGAGAACCTGTTCGACGCGACTCCCGGCGTGTCGCGCACCGCGCTGGTGGGTGTGGGCCCGCGCGGCAAGGAGCGCCCGCACCTCGTGGTCGAGCCCGAGGCGCGCGCCGCGAGCTCCGAGCTGCTCCCGCGCCTGCGCGCCCGCGCCGAGACGAACGACGACGCGCGAGCGGTCGAGGGCTTCCTGTTCCACCGGCGCTTCCCCGTCGATCCGCGCCACAACGCGAAGATCCACCGCGAGGAGCTGAAGCGTTGGGCGGAGCGCAGGGTGCGGCGAACGGCGACCGAAGGCCGACGTTCGACGTTCTGAGGAGCTGGTCCGGGGGCGCATCGCGCCCACTTCCCTACCCCATGCCCTCCTCGAGCGTCGCCTTCGTGATCGCCCCGTGCGACTCGTCCCACACCGCCTTCCCGCCGCGCACGACGATCGCCTGCGGAGACTCGTGCTTCACACCGGTCCGCCGCGCGACGCTCAGCGACAGCTCACGATCGGCGACGACATCGACCCAGCCGGTCGCCTCGGCCGGATGCGCGCGCGACCACGACTGGTACTCGCCGAACGCGGCGGCGGAGATCGGGCAGCGAGTCGAATGCTTGAAGAGCAGGAAGCGCTCGCTCGCGAGAGCCGCGTCGAGCTCGGCCTGCGTGCGGATCCGGTCGGGCATCCCACGAGACTAGCGAGCATTGCACGCGGATAGAATCCGGCGGCGATGAAGGTGCTCGTGACGGGCGGCAACGGCTTCCTCGGACAGGCCGTCGTGGAGGAGCTCCTGCGCCGCGGGCACGAGGTCCACTCCGCGAGCCGCCGCCCCTCGCCGGAGCTCGACCGTCTCGGCGTGCGCACGCTCGTGTGCGATCTCCGCAACCGCGAGCACGTCGCGCGCGCCATCGGCGGGCACGAGGCGGTCGTGCACTGCGCGGCGCTCACCGGCATCGGCGGCTTGCGCTCCGACTACTGGCGCACGAACGTCGAGGGCACGCGCCACCTGCTCGCCGCATGCGCCGAGCACGGCGTCACGCGTCTCGTTCACACGAGCAGCCCGAGCGTCGTGTTCGACGGCCGCGACCACAAGCGGGCGGACGAATCGCTGCCGTATCCGCGCCGGCACCTGGCACCGTACCCGGCGTCCAAGGCGGTGGCCGAGCGCGAGGTCCTGGCGGCCAACGGCCGCCAGAACCTCGCGACCTGCGCGCTGCGCCCGCACCTCGTGCTCGGCCCCGGCGACCCGCACCTCTTCCCGCGCCTCGTGGACCGTGCGCGGTCGGGTCGGCTGCGCGTCGTGGGCAGTGGACGCAACGAGATCAGCTTCACCTGGATCGAGAACGCCGCCGCGGCGCACGCGGACGCGCTCGAGCGCCTCGCGACCGGCGCGCCGTGCGCCGGACGCGCCTACTTCGTCGCCCAGGCCGAGCCGGTCGAGCTCTGGCCCTGGCTCACGGAGCTCTTCGCGCGCGCGGGTGTCCCGGCGCCGGGCCCCCCCGTCCCGCGCTGGCTCGCCTACGCGGGCGGCGCGGCCTGCGAGCTGTGGTGGCACCTCGCGCGGCGCCGCGACGAGCCGCCGATGACGCGCTTCCTCGTGCAGCAGCTGGCGCGCAGCCACTCCTACGACAGCGCCGCTGCACGGCGTGACCTCGGCTACGTCGAGCGCGTCAGCACGGGCGAGGCGACCGAGCGCCTCGCGGCAGCGCTGCGTTCCTGACGCACGCGCAAGAGGTGAGTGCGCCCGCGCGCGCTCACTTCTGCACGTGCGCTTCCACCTGCCACAACCACTTGTCCACGCCGCGCGAGATCTCGGTGAGGAGATCCGCGGTGTCCGCATCCCCGAGCCCCGCAGCCACGTCGATCCCCGCGCGCACGGCCTTGCCGAAGACCGCCAGCACGTCGGCCACGTGGCCCGTGAGCGACTCCCAGCCCTGGAGCGGGCTCGACAGCAGGGGCAGCGCCGAGCGCTCGGCGACGTCGCGCGCCGACGCCGAGGCGCGCCCGCCGAGCTGCACGATGCGCTCTGCGATGTCGTCGGAGTACTCGAGCGCGTCGGACGCCACCTCGTCGAAGAGCCTGTGCAGCTCCGCGAACTGCGGCCCCTTCACGTTCCAGTGCGCTTCCTTCAGGCGCATGTAGAGGTCGAGCGCCTCGGCCAGTCGCGGAGCGAGGAGCTGCACGAGCGCGGCGCGAGCGTTGAGCGAGAGATCGTTGCGAGTGGGCGCGAGCGACGGAGCGGAGGACTGCTTCTTGGTGGCCATGGGCGCATTCATACCTCGCGGCGCACGTGCGACGGAAGCTCCCGCCCGCCGGCCTGCCCGCGCGCGCGGCGCTGGCTCCACGCCCACAGCGCGCCGCAGCCGCAGATAGCGGCGATCAAGAGCAGCAGCACCCATTCGCGCTGGGCCGCGGCGAGCGCGCCCGTACGCTCGAGCCCGCAGGTCGCCAGGCCGCACAGCGGACCGAGCGAGTAGCCGAGACCGATCAGCGCCTCGTGCGAGCTGCCGCCGTCGCTTCCGCCGACCTCGAAGGCGTAGTAGAGCGCCGCCGTGTAGAGCGCCGCGAGCCCCGATCCGAACGCCAGGAGGCCGACGACGAGCGCCGGCAGCACGGGGAAGAGCACGGGCGAGAGCACGGTGACGCCGAAGCCCCCGAGCACGAGCCCGATCCCGATCCACGCGACGGCCCAGCGCCCGTGCCAGCCGTGCCAGCGCTCGAGCAGCGCGAACGTCAGGACGCGCGCGAGCAACCAGGTCGAGGCCACGAGGCTCGCCTGGTCGTGCGCCACGAAGCGCTCCAGGAGCAACGGCAGCGTGGGCGAGAGCGCGTACATCGCGAGGTACGAGCAGGCATGCAGCACGCGGTGCGCGCGCAGGAGCTCCGGGTAGTGCGGCGGCACGGCGTGGGGCTCGTCGTGCGGATGCTCGCCGGCCTCGCGGAGGAAGCGCGGCAGGAAGAGGGCCGCCGCGAAGTGCATGGCGGCGATGCTCGCGAAGACGAGCTCGGGCGAGCGCGCCTGCACCCAGAACGACGGCAAGAGCGTGACGCTCCACACGATGTTGAAGCGCCCGATCGCCGAGCGCAGCTCACCCGCGCGGCGCCCACCGGACACGTAGCTCTCGACCAGCGGCCACAGCGTGCCCGTGAGCGGCGCGTAGACGCCGAGCACCGCCACGAGCGCCCACGGCGCCTTCACGACCAGCGGCACGAGCATGAGGCCGCCCATCACGAGCGTGAGCACGGCCACCGTCGCGCGCGCCGAGAGGCCGAGCGCGCGCGCCAGCACGCCGCGCACGCGCGCCGCGCCCAGCGCCCCGAACGTGTAGGTGACGCCGACCAGGAGGCCGAGCGCGTAATTCTCGAGCGCGCCGAAGGCGAAGGCGTTCTTCGTGAGGAAGAAGATCCCGAGCGTCGCGCTGCCGGTCGCGAAGCTCGCGAGCGCCGTGAACGAGAGCACCGGGAGGAGCGGCGAGGCCTGCGCGGGGGGACGGCTCATGGGAGTCGAACGCGACAGGCTATCCGATGCCACGAGGCGCGCGCGCCGCAACGCGGCTCGCGCGTTCATGGCGCGCTTGGAACGCCGCACCGCTACGCCGTAGACTCGTCGCTCCCTGCGTCCTCCGATCCGTCCCAATCCCAGTCCCATGCGAACCGCGCTCCTCGTCTCCTCCTCCTTGCTCCTCCCGCTCGCCGCCGCCTGCGTCTACGTCCGCGCCGAGGACGAGCCCTCCGACCACCAGCACGTCCAGGCGCAACACGACCATGGTCAGATCGCGCAGGCCACGATCGAGGCGCGGTCGGGCTCGAACGTCACCGGCAAGGCGACGTTCTCGGAGGTCGCCGGCGGCGTGCTCGTCGAGGTCGAGATCAAGGGTGCACCCCCGGGCTGGCACGCCTGCCACATCCACGAGACCGGCGACTGCTCGGCGCCGGACGCGACGTCAGCCGGCGGCCACTTCAACCCGGAAGGCAAGCCGCACGGCGCGCCGCACGCGATGGAGCGTCACGCCGGCGACCTCGGCAACATGTGGGTGGACGAGCAGGGCAACGGGCACCACGTGCTCCTGATGCCGGACCTCACCGTCGCCGACGGTCCGCACTCCGTGCGCAACCGCGCGATCATCGTGCACGCCAACGTCGACGACCTCGCCACGCAGCCCACGGGCAACGCAGGCGGTCGCATCGGCTGCGGCGTGATCAAGTAGGCACGTTCACCTCGGGAATGCCCGAGTTCCACGAGGTCTACCGCACGCCGCACGAGCGGTCGTGCCGCGAACGCGCGCTCGTCCTCTCGAGCCAGGGCATCCCGTTCCAGCGCCTCGACCTGGCGGGCTTCCACGTGCTGCTCGTGGAGGACGCGCTCGTGGAGCGCGCCGCCGAGGAGCTGCGGCGCTACGAGGAAGAGAACCGCGGGCTGGGCCGGCGCGCGCCGCTCCCGCCCGCCGCACCGCTCGCGGTCCCGGCCAGCGCGACCTTCGCGTTCGTGCTGATCGCCTTCGGCCTCTTCCAGTGGCGCTCGGCGCTCGGAATCGACTGGCTCTCCGTCGGAATCGCGGACGCCGGAGCGATCCGCTCGGGTGCCGTGTGGCGCGCTCTCACCGCGCTCACGCTGCACGCTGACCTCGCGCACCTGGCGAGCAACCTCGTCTTCGGGCTGCCGTTCGGCTACCTCGTGGCGCACACGCACGGCGGCGGCCTGGGCTGGCTCGCGATCGCGGTGGCAGGCTTCCTCGGCAACGTCACGAACGCGTGGGTGCAGCCGCCCGAGCACCTGTCGCTCGGCGCCTCGACGGCCGTGTTCGGCGCGATCGGCATCCTGTGCGGATCCGAGGCGCGACGGCGGCACCTCTTGCTCGAGGCGCGCACGCGCAGGCTCGCGCCCGTGGGCGTGGCGCTGATCTTCCTCGCCTATCTCGGGCTGGGCGAAGTGCAGCCGCCGCGCTCCGTCGACGTGCTCGCGCACATCTTCGGACTGGCCTGGGGTCTGGGGATCGGAGCGCTCCTCCCGGCGGCAATCCGGCGTCCAGGAGTACGCGTACAAGTCCTCTGCGGCGTCGGCGCGCTACTGCTCGTCGCGGCCGGCTGGGCGGCCGCGCTCTTCCTCTGAGCTGACGGCGCTTGTCGCCCGGCGCGATCCGCCGGACAATCCGCGCCCCATGGTCCCGGCACCTTCCACGAAGTCCCCGTTCCGCGTCCGCCGTCCCGCGACGAGCGAGGTCGCGCCCTACTACCGCGGCTACGTCGACGGGGTCCCCGGCGACGACGTGCTCGCCACGCTCGAGAGCCAGGCACGCGAGACCGAGCGCGTCTTCGGCGGCATCGACGAGGCGCGCGGCACGCACCGCTACGCGCCCGGCAAGTGGAGCATCAAGGAGCTCCTCGGCCACGTGATCGACGGCGAGCGCGTCTTCTCCTACCGCGCGCTGCGCATGGCGCGCGGCGACGCGACGCCGCTCCCGTCCTTCGACCAGGACCTCTTCGTCGCGCACTCCAACGCCGATCGGCGAACGCTGCTCGAGCTCGTGACGGAGTTCCAGCACCTGCGCTCGGCGAACCTGATCCTGTTCCGGAGCCTCACGGCCGAGGACTGGGAGCGACGTGGCACGGCGAGCGACTGCCCGTTCGTCGTGTGCTCCTTCCCGTGGATCCTGGCCGGCCACGAGCTGCACCACCGCAGGGTGCTCGTGGAGCGCTACCTCTAGGCACGGGCCACGTGAGCTCACGGCCATGCGCGCGCGGGGAACCTGCCACGTGCTCATGGCGTTCGACGTGGGCTTCGAGATCGATCTCGACAAGGCCGAGGCGCGCCTGGCGGCCGAGCGCTCGGACGCCTTCCGCCACAAGCGCGGCGCACCGGACGAGCCCGGGCCCGCGCGGCGCCCGCTGCGCCTCACGCGCGGCATCGAGCCGCAGTCGCTGGGAACGCGCGCGAGCAGCGAGCGCCTCGAGATCGCCGTCTACGGCTTCGGCGCCGTCTGCCTGACCTACGCGTTCGTCCTCGACGACGAGCTCTCCGAGCTCGTGCGCACGAGCACCGCGCTGTACGACAACGCCGCGCTGCTCTCGGACGCGCGCAAGCGCGCCGGCGAGATCCTGCTCGTCCTGGGCGACTCCGTGCGCGAGCCGCGCCTGGCCGAGGCGGTCGAGGACTACGTGATCTACGCCCTCGAGGCGCCGGAGGACCCGGCCGAGCTCGCGCGGCTCGAGCGCGAGCAGGGCCAGCTGCTGGCGCGCATCCTGCGGGCCGAGGAGGGCGCGCTCTCCGGCGGCGAGATCGAGAACGCGCTCGACGGGCGCATCGCCTACGCGCCGCAGGAGCTGGTGCTCGTCGACTGGTTCGGCGCGCTGCTCCTCGGCGACGAGATGGCGGACGAGCGGCGCGTGCTCGAGCTGGCGACGGTGGAGCTCGTGGAGCTGCGCTTCCTCGACGGCCGTCTGGAGCGGCGCATCGACGAGGCCTACGACCTCCTGGCGCGCGGTCGCGGCGCGCGCTTCGGCCTCGCGCCGCGCACGCAGGAGGTGGAGCGCCTGGCGCGCTTCCAGGCCGACAGCGCGATGCTGCACGAGAACTCGGACAACGCGCTCAAGCTCCTGGGCGACGACTACCTCGCGCGGCTCTACGAGCTGTGCTCCGAGCGCTTCCACTTCAGCGCCTGGGACCTGGCCATCGAGCGCAAGCTGGGGACGCTCGAGAGCATCTACTCGAAGATCTCCGACCTCGCCGCCCGGCGCCGGGCCGAGCTCCTCGAGTGGATCATCATCGCCCTCTTCGTCCTGGACATCGCGCTGTACCTGCTGGATCTGCACCACGAATGAGCGGACGCCGGCTGGCGGAACGGGACCGCCCGTGCTGCCGCAGCAGCACGGCGGCCGCGATTCCGAGGGCTGGCTCGCGGGCATCGCCGAGGACGCGCGGCGACCGAGGAAGCGCTGGCCGCCGTGCGAGAGCGCTGACCGCGGCTCCGCGCAAGGGTCTTCTCCGCCGTTCCCGATGACCGCGCGCAGCGCTCGCGGCGCGGCCGCCGACGGGAATGGGGCACCAGCCCCTTGCCTCGCGGGGCCCCACAGCTCTTCTTACTCGCTCCCCCGGCCGTCCGGGGGCCCATGCGCGACCTCCAGGACTTGCAGATCCAGCCGCAGCCCGACGACATCACCTGCGGGCCGACCTGCCTGCACGCGGTCTACCGCTACTTCGGCGACGAGGTCCCGCTCGACCGGCTGGTGAGCGAGATCCCCATGCTCGACGAGGGCGGGGGCACGCTCGAGGTGATGCTCGGCGTCCACGCGCTGCGCCGCGGCTACCGCGCCACGCTGCACACCTTCAACCTGCGCGTCTTCGACCCGACCTGGTTCACGCAGCGCGTGTCGCTGATCGAGAAGCTCGCCGCGCAGGCGCAGGTGCGCCGCCATCCCAAGATCCGCCTGGCGAGCCTGGGCTACCTCGACTTCCTGCGCCTCGGCGGGCGCGTGCGTTTCGGGGATCTGACTTCCTCGACGCTGCGCGCGCCGCTGAAGCGCCAGCTGCCCGTGCTCACGGGGCTCTCGGCGACGTTCCTGCACCGCTCGATGCGCGAGCTGCCCGAGACGAACGCCGACGACGACGTGCGCGGCGAACCGGTCGGCCACTTCGTGGTGCTGTGCGGCTACGACCACCGCCGGCGCACCGTGCTCGTCGCCGATCCGCTCGAGAACCCGGGCTTCGGCCAGAAGTACTCCGTGCCGATGACGCGCGTCGTCGGATCGATCTTCCTGGGCGTGCTCACCTACGACGCCTCCTGCCTCGTGATCGAGCCGAAGAACGGCGCGGAGCAAGACCCGTGACCACGATCGTCGCGGTGAGCGACGTGCGCGACTGGGCGCTGCACGTGCCGGGCGTCGAGGTCGTGCTCGCGAAGGACTACCTGTCCGAGCCGCAGTGGTCCGAGCTCGAGGGCGTGCGCGTCTTCAACCTGTGCCGGCGCTACCGCTACCAGTCCGAGGGCTACTACGTCTCGCTGCTGGCGATGGCGCGCAACCACACGGCCATCCCCGACCTCAACACGCTGCTCGAGATGCGCTCACGCACGATGGTGCGCGCCGTCGACGACGAGCTCGAGGAGTCGATCCAGCGCAGCCTGCGCACGATCCGCTCGCAGGAGTTCGTGCTCTCGATCTACTTCGGCGAGAACCTGGCCAAGCGCTACTCGGCCCTGACGCAGCGGCTCTTCAACCTGTTCCCGGTGCCGCTCTTGCAGGCGCACTTCTCGCGCACGAACGGGCGCTGGCGCCTGCAGCGCATCGAGCCGATCCCGGCGCGCCAGATCCCCGAGCCGCACCTGCCCTTCGTGCGCGCGGCGGCCGAGCGCTACTTCGCGCGCCCGCGCTACCTCGTGCGCCGCCGCCGACCGCCCCGCTTCCACCTGGCGATCCTCGTCGATCCGAAGGAACCGTTCCCGCCCTCGAACGCCGGCGCGCTGCGGCGCTTCGAGCGCGCGGGCCAGAGGGTGGGCTTCGGCGTCGACCGCATCGGCCGCGACGACTTCAGCCGCCTGGCGGAGTTCGACGCGCTCTTCATCCGCACGACGACCTACGTCAACCACTTCACGTTCCGCTTCGCGCAGAAGGCGCAGGCCGAGGGGCTGGCCGTGATCGACGACCCGCAGTCGATCATCCGCTGCGGCAACAAGGTGTTCCTGGCCGAGGCGCTCGTGCAGCACGACCTGCCGACGCCGCGCACGGTCGTGGGCAACCGCTTCAACCTGAACGAGATCGTGCCCGCGGTCGGCCTGCCGTGCGTGCTCAAGTACCCCGACAGCGCGTTCTCGCAGGGCGTGTCGCGCTGCGAGACCGAGGAGGAGCTGGTCGAGAAGGCGACCGGCATCCTCGAGGTCTCCGACCTGTTCATCGCGCAGGAGTTCCTGCCCACCGAGTTCGACTGGCGCGTGGGCGTGTTCGAGCAGAAGCCGCTCTACGCCTGCCGCTACCACATGGTGGACAAGCACTGGCAGATCGTGCGCCACCACGGTGCGAGCCCCGAGTTCGGCAAGATCGAGCCCATCCCGCTCGACCTCGTGCCCGCCGGCGTCGTGCGCACGGCCGTGCGCGCGGCGCGCTGCGTGGGCGACGGGCTCTACGGCGTCGACCTGAAACGCATCAAGGGCAAGAGCTACGTGATGGAGGTCAACGACAACCCGAACATCGACGCGGGGTTCGAGGACTCGGTCATGCAGGAGGAGCTCTACCGCACGGTCATGCAGGGCCTGTGGGACCGGCTCCTGCGCCTGAAGAGCGAGCGCGGCGGCCAGCTCGCTCCGCGCTGAAGCCGCGATGAAGCCCGAGCGGCCGCTGCGACTCCACGAGGGCCACGGGCTCGAGCTCGAGCTCGTGATCGTGGACGCCGAGTCGCTCGACGTGCGGCCGATCGCCGACCGCGTCCTGTTCGAGGCCAGTGGCGACGAGAGCGGCGACCACGACGCGGGGCGCATCTCGTGGTCGAACGAGCTCGTGCTGCACTGCGTCGAGCTCAAGACCAGCGCGCCCGAGCGCGAGCTCGGCACCGTGGCCGCGGACTTCCAGGAGAGCGTGCGCGCGCTCGAGGCGCTGCTCGAGCGCCACGGCGCGCGCCTCATGCCGACCGGCATGCACCCGTGGATGGACCCCGTGCGCGAGACCGTGCTGTGGCCGCACGCGTACGGCGAGGTCTATCGTGCCTACGACCGCCTCTTCGACTGCCGGCGCCACGGCTGGGCGAACCTGCAGAGCGTGCACCTGAACCTCTCCTTCGGCGACGACGAGGAGTTCGGCCGGCTGCACGCGGCGGTGCGCCTCGTGCTGCCCATCCTGCCGGCGCTGGCGGCGAGCTCGCCCGTGATGGACGG
>Ga0111539_10010446_pt1 | contig 11685 bp, 12 predicted proteins | sample RhiMethybrSRZTD1_FD_79667 | JGI IMG/M metagenome (GOLD analysis project Ga0111539, IMG submission 79667) | Populus rhizosphere microbial communities from Tennessee, USA - Rhizosphere MetaG P. TD hybrid SRZTD1 (version 2) (version 2) | ecosystem: Host-associated > Plants > Roots > Rhizosphere >...
GCGCTCGTGCCCGACCTGCCCGGCACGGGCCGCAGCCGCCGCCCTCCGCGCGCCCTCGGCGTCGGCGGCCACGCGGGAGCGCTCGACGCCTGGCTCGACGCGATCGGGATCGAGCGCGCGTCGTTCCTCGGCAACTCGATGGGATGCCAGACGATCCTCCGGCTCGCGGCTGAACGCCCGGAGCGGGTGGACAGGCTCGTGCTCGTCGGGCCGACGGTCGACGCGCAGGCACGCGCGCTCGGACGGCAGATCCTGCGGCTCGCGCGCGACGCGTTCCAGGAGCCGGCCCGGCTCGTCGGCATCGCCACGTGGGACTACCTCGTCTACGGCCCGCTCCGCCTCATGCGAACAGCGCGCTCGGTCGTCGACGACGCGATCGAGACTCACGCGCCGAGGGTGCTCGCGCCGACGCTCGTCGTCCGCGGCGAGCACGACCCGCTTGTCCCGCAGGCGTGGGCCGAGGAGCTCACCGCGCTGCTGCCGAACGCGCGCCTCGAGGTGGTCGCGGGCGCACCGCACGCCGTGAACTACACGGCGGCGGATCAGCTCGCGGCGCTGACGCTCGACTTCCTCAACGACCGGAGCGCCGGTCCGAGCGACTGACCGCCGCGCAGCACGGGCTCGTACAGGTCGCCGTGCTGCTCGATCCGCGCGAGCGCCTCGCGCATGCCGAACTGACGCGGTCGCACGTCGTCGGTCAGCTCCTCCCAGCGGAGCGGCGTCGAGACCGGTGCGCCGGGCTTCGGCCGCACCGAGTAGACCGACGCGATCGTCTTGCCGTGCCCGTTCTGTCGGTGGTCGACGAGCACCGAGCCCTTCGGCCGCTTGCGCTTCAGCCACTCCGTCGTCGCGAGCTCGGGATCCTGCGCCTCGACTGCGCGCGAGACGAGCTCGGCGAACTCGTACGTCTCGTCGAAGCCGTAGCGGCGCGTGATCGGCACGAGCACGTGGATCCCCGCGGCGCCGCTCGTCTTCACGTAGGAGCGCAGGTCGAGCTCCTCGAGCGCCTCGCGCACGCGGTGCGCGACCGGGATCGCCTGCTCGAACGCGTCCTCGTCCGGGTCGAGGTCGAAGACGACGTAGTCGGGACGCTCGGGCTTGTCCACGCGCGAGTACCACGCGTTCATGTCGATGCAGTTCATCTGCACCATCCACTGCAGCGCGTCGCGCGAGTTGACGAGCGCGAAGTCGACGAGCCGCTCGCCGCCCTCGCGCGGGCGCGTCACGAACTGCCGGGTCGCGATCCAGTCGGGGATCCCCTTCGGCGCCTGCTTCTGGAAGTAGGCCTCCTGCGTGATCCCGTGCGGGTAGCGCTTGAGCGTGAACGGGCGATCCTTCAGGTGCGGGACGATCGTGTCCGCGACCTCGCCGTAGTACTCGAAGAGGTCGCCCTTCGTGATCCCGTCGTCGGGGAAGTACACGCGGTCCGCGCTCGAGAGCTTGACCTTGGTCACGCGCGCCTCGTCCAGTACACGTCGACGCGGATCGGGACCCTCCACGTCGTGTCGTCGGGGAGGAGCGCGCCGAGCGCGGCGAGCTCGTCCTCGCGTTCCTCGTCGGAGAGGCTCGCGATCCAGCTCCACGAGCGAACCGACGCGAGCAGGGTCTCGCGGTCGAGCACGTGCTCGTTCTCCACGGACGCCTTCTCGATCGGACCGAACGGACCCGCCTCGACCGCGGGCCGCCACCTGCCGTCGCCGTAGGGCCATTCTGCCGTCGCGTCGCGGCGCTCGCGGACGCGGCGCTTGTAGTCCTCGGGCAGCGGCGGCTCCGTCGGCCCGCCGCGCTCGTTCCACATGACGACGAGCGTCCCGTCCGGACGGAGCACGCGCGCGATCTCGGCGACGGCGGCCGGGTCGCCGCCGAACCAGTGGAACGCCTCGGCGACGAAAACCGCGTCGACGGACGCGTCGTCGAGCGGCATCGACTCGGCCTCGCCGGCGAGCGCCTCCGCCTCGGGGACGAGCTCCTCGAGCACCGCGCGCATCCCCTCGAGCGGCTCGACGGCGATCACGTGCTCGAAGCTATCGACGAGCACGCGCGTCAACTTCCCGGTGCCCGCGGCGAGGTCGACCACGGTCGACTCGCGCGCGATCCCGGGCGCGTCGACGGCCTCGACCGGCCAGCCCGGGCGCCCGAGCTCGTAGTCCGCCGCCGCGGAGCCGAAGCTACGCCACGCCTGCAAGGAGGAAGGCGCGGTTCTCCTTCAGCATCTCGCGCGCGATCACGAGACGCTGGATCTCGTTCGTGCCCTCGTAGATCTGCGTGATCTTCGCGTCGCGCATCATCCGCTCGGCGGGATACTCCTTGATGTACCCGTAGCCGCCGAGGACCTGCACGGCTTCGGTCGTCACCCACATCGCGGTGTCGGTGCAGAAGAGCTTCGCCCGCGCGGACGCCTTCGTCAGCTCGGGGCCGTCGAAGCCCTCGTCCACGAGCTGGCCGAAGCGGTAGAGGAGCCCGCGCGCCGCCTCGCACGCCGTCTCCATGTCGGCGAGCTTGGCGGCGATCAGCTGGTGCTCCGCGATCGGCTTGCCCATCGTCTCGCGGGTCTTCGCGTACTCGAGCGCGTAGTCCGTCGCGCCCTGCGCGAGCCCGAGGCCCTGCGCGGCGATGCCGGGGCGCGAGCGGTCGAGGATGCGCATCGCGATCTTGAAGCCCTCGCCCTCCTCTCCGAGCAGGTTCGCGGCAGGGACTTGCGCGTCGTCGAACGCGAGCTCGCCGGTCGTCGAGCCGCTGATGCCCATCTTCGGCTCGAGCCGCGCGACCTCGAACCCGGGTGTGTCGGCGTCGACGACGAAGGCCGAGATGCCGGCGTGACCCGCTTCCGGATCGGTCTTCGCGAACACGGTGTAGACGTGCGCGACCTCTGCGTTCGTGATGAACCGCTTCGAGCCGTTGAGGACGTAGACGTCGCCCTCACGCCGCGCCGTCGTCCGCATCGCCGCGGAGTCGGAGCCCGAGCCCGCCTCGGTGAGCGCGTACGCGGCGAGTGACTCGCCCGACGCGAGCTTCGACAGGTAGCGCTCCTTCTGCTCGTCGTTGCCGGCGAGCTTCAGCCCGAGCGAGCCGAGCTCCTGGACGGCGAGGATCAGCCCGCTCGTCGCGCAGACCTTCGAGACCTCCTCGATGGCGATCAGTGCGAGCAGCGTCCCCGTGCCGAGCCCGCCGTATTCCTCCGCATAGAAGAGGCCGAAGAGCCCGTGCTCGCGGTAGAGCTCGACGATGTCCCACGGGAACTCGTGCGACTCGTCGATCTCCGCTGCGCGCGGCGCGATCCGCTCGCGCGCGAGGTCGCGAACGAGGTCGCGGATCTCGCGCTGCTCGTCCGTCAGCGGCTCGAGGGGCACCCTCGAAGCCTACTCAGGCGTGTGGCAAACCGCCTCGATGTTGTTGCCGTCCGGGTCGTGGACGTACGCCGCGTAGTAGTTCTGGTGGTAGTGCTCGCGCACACCGGGCGCGCCGTTGTCGGCAGCCCCCGCGGCCATCGCCGCCTTGTAGAACGCGTCGACGCTCGCGCGGTCCGTCGCGCTGAACGCGATGTGCGCGGCCCCACGGCCCTCGGTGCTCCCGATCCAGAAGTCGGGAATCGCGCCTCCCGCCGCGCCGAACCCGGCTGCGCCGGGGAACTCCATCTGGAGCGAGTAGCCGAGCGGTTCGAGCGCCTGCTCGTAGAAGCGCTTCGCGGCCTCGGCGTCGGTGACCGTCGCGGTGACGTGGTCGATCACGGTCTTCCTCCTCGTGTCGTGTCCCGTCAGCCTACGCACGAGAGCGCCGGCCCGTGGGCCGGCGCTCTTGCGTGAAGCTCGTCGCGTCGGGCTACGAGCCGACGCGCTGAAGCGTGCGCTGCGACTTCTGCTTGACGACCTGCGGGATCGGCACGAAGAGCAGGCTCTTGCCCATCGGCTGACCCGTCGTGAGCGCCCAGTTGACGAAGCGGCGAACGTCGCCGGACTTCGACGCCTGGAGCGGCACGATCACGTAGCTGAACGTGCAGATCGGGTACGCCAGCGGGTTCGACTTCGGCGGGTTCACGAGGTGCATCTCGTTGCTCGTCGGGACCTTCTTGATCGTCGAGGCCGCCGCGACGATCCCGCGGTAGCCCGGCAGCTGGTACTTGCCTGCCTTGTTTCGGACGCGGAAGAACTTGATGTGGTTCTGGATCGAGTAGGCGACGTCCACGTACGTCAACGCACCGGCGGTGCGATCGACGACGCCTGCGACGCCGGAGCTGCCGCGTCCCCCGACGCCTGCGGGGAAGTTGACCTGCGTGTTCCGGCCGACCCTCGACTTCCACGCCGGGCTGACGGAGGACAGGTAGTCGGTGAAGTTGTAGGTCGTTCCGCTCGCGTCGCTGCGGAAGACCGGCGTGATCTTCAGATCCGGCAGGTTGACGCCCGGGTTGATCCTGCGGATCGCCGGCGCGTTCCAGTTCGTGATGTTCCCGAGGTAGATCTCCGCAAGGATCTGGCCGGTCATCCTCAGATGCACCGGCGCGTTCGGGATGTTGTACGCGATCGACGTCGCCGACAGCACCCACGGAATCTGCACGCAGCCCTTGCACGCGGTGAACTGGTCGGGCGTGAGCGGCGCGTCGCTCGCGCCGAAGTCGACCTGGCGGTTCGTGATCGCAGAGATCCCGCCGCCGCTGCCGATCGGGTTGTAGGTGACGTTGTTGCCTGTCGCCCGCTCGTACGCCGGAAGCCAGCGCGAGATGAGCGGGAACGGGAAGGTCGCTCCGGCGCCGCTGATCGACGCGGTGGACCGCTGCGGCGCCGAGGCGCCGTTGCCGACTCCCGCAACGAGCGCGGCCGAGACGACGGCCGCCAGGACCGCGCCCAGGATGAGACCTCGTTTCAGCAAAACACTCCTCCTCTGAATGACGCCATTGGTGTCGGCGTCAGCGTCGCGCCAGTACGAACCCGCATGGGCAACACCCTGTTGCCGTTTTGGTGACGGATCGGTGAACGCCGTGGTGAACGGCGGGGGAACGCTCTACGCTCGGGCCGCTGTGGTCGCGACGCCCGGGGCACTGCACGGTCGCCGGTTCCTCCCGAACCTCGGTGACCGCATCTTCCGCCTCGTGCTGCTGGTGATCAGCGTCGGCGTGATCGCGCTCCTGTTCGCGATCACCTGGAAGATCATCGACGGCGCGCGGCTCGCGTACGACGAGTTCGGCCTCGGGTTCGTCACCGACCGGAACTGGGACCCGGTGACGAACTCCTTCGGCGCGCTCGACCTGATCTACGGCACGGCCGTGACGTCGTTCTTCGCACTTCTCGTCGCGGTCCCGCTCTCGATCGCGATCGCGCTCTTTCTCACCGAGCTCGCGCCCCAGACCGTCCGCGATGTCGTCGGCGCCCTGATCGAGATGCTCGCGGCGATCCCGAGCGTCGTGCTCGGCCTCTGGGGGATCCTCGTGCTCGGCCCGTTCATCCACAGCACGCTCGGCCCGTTCGTGCAGAAGCTCTTCGGCTGGCTGCCGCTCTTCAAAGGCGACCCACAGGCGTCGAGCGTGTTCACGGCGTCGGTGATCCTCACGATCATGGTCGTCCCGATCATCGCGAGCATCACGCGCGAGCTGCTCTCGAACGTGCCGGGCGAATTGAAGGACGGCGCGCTCGCGCTCGGGACGACGCGCTGGGAAATGCTGCGCGGCGTCGTCCTCCCGTACGTTCGCGGTGGGATCGTCGCGGCGGTCGTGCTCGGCTTCGGCCGTGCGATCGGCGAGGCGATCGCGGTGACGCAGGTGATCGGCGGCCAGCTCGGGATCCACGCGTCGCTCTTCAGACCCGGCGACACGCTCGCCAGCCGGATCGCGGCGCAGTATCAGGGCGCGTCGTCGAACATGCAGATCTCGGCGCTCGTCTATCTCGCGGCGATCCTGCTGGTGATCTCGCTCGTGATCAACATCGGCGCGCAGCTGATCGTCAGCCGCTTCGAGCAGGCGAAGACGGGCGGGTCGTGACGACGGCGTTCGCACCGAGCCCACGCGCGCGCCGGCGCCGGATCGTGAACCGCCTCGCGGAGCTGGCGGCGACCTTCGCGGCGCTGCTCGCGGTCGTCGTCCTCGCGGTCGTCTTCCTCTCCGTGTTCAAGCGCGGCCTCGAGGCGATGAACCTCGACTTCTTCACGAAGACGCCCGCCGTTTTCGGCGAGGAGGGCGGCGGGATCGCGCAGGCGTTCGTCGGGAGCCTCGTGATCGTCGGCCTCGCAACGCTGATGGTGATCCCCGTCGGCGTCGCTGTCGCGGTCTACGTCGCGGAGTTCGCGGGGCCGAACATGGCCCGTGCGGTGCGGCTCGCGCTCGACGTGCTGAACGGGCTGCCGTCGATCGTGATCGGCATCTTCATCTTCGCGGCGATCGTCGTCACGCATCAGCAGAGCGCGTTCGCGGGCTCGCTCGCGCTCGCGATCATCATGCTCCCGCTCGTCGCCCGCTCGACGCAGGAGGTACTCGCGCTCATCCCGGAGTCGCTGCGCTCCGCAGCGCTCGCGCTCGGTTCGACGCGGCGGCAGCTGGTGTTCCGCGTGCTGCTCCCAGCAGCGGTCGGCGGGATCTTGACCGGGACGATCCTCGCGGTCGCGCGCGCGGCCGGCGAGACCGCGCCGCTGCTCTTCACGACGGCCCTCGCCGGTCAGCTCGTGAACACGAACCCGCGCGAGCCGCTCCAATCCGTTCCGCTCGCGATCTTCCAGCTCTCCGAGTCGCCGGACCCGAACGATCACGCGAAGGCGTGGGCCGCGGCGGCGGTGCTGATGACGTTCGTGCTCGTGGTGAGCCTCGCGGCCCGCGTGCTCCTCGCGCGGAACCGCCGCAAGCTCGCGCGCTGACTTAGCATCACACGCGTGATCCTCGAGAACGGCGTCGTCCGGACCCTCGACCCGTCGCTGCCGGTCGCGCGTGCCCTGGCGATCGCCGGCGACCGCGTCGCGGGAGGCGTCGGCACGCACGAGACCGCGCTCGCCACGCCGGAGATCGTCGACCTCGGCGGCCGGTGCGTCGTCCCCGGCTTCACCGACTCGCACGTCCACTTCCCGACGTGGGCGGTGGCGCAGGACGAGGTGCGGCTCGAGGACACGCGGTCGGTCGACGAGGCGCTGGCACGCGTGCGCGCGAAGCTCGATGTGTGGTCGGGCGGCGGCTGGCTGCGCGGACGCGGCTGGCGGAGCGGCGACTGGTCGCCGGCGGTCGACCCGACGAAAGAGCAGCTCGACGAGCTCGCGCCGGACGTCCCGATCGCGCTCATGGCCCGCGACTCGCACTCGGTCTGGCTCAACTCGGCCGCGCTCGCGCGTGCGAACGGCGACCTGCAGGTACCCGGCGGGGTCGTCGAGCTCGACGAGCGCGGAGAGCCCACGGGCGTCTTGCGCGAGGAGTCGTGCTGGAACTTCCGCGACCGCTACGTCGAGGTCTCGGACGACGAGTACGTCACGGCGATGCGCGCGGGGATCAAGCTCGCGCAGTCGCGCGGCACGGTCGCCGTGCACGACAAGGACGGCTGGCTCGGAGCGCTTCGCTTCTGGCAGCGGCTCGCGGCCGACGGACTGACGCTCCGCGTCTGGCAGTCCCTCCCGCACGAGAAGGTCGGCGAGCTCGAGTCGGCCGACGTCCGCTCCGGCCTCGGCGACGAGTTCCTGCGGCTCGGCTACCTCAAGGCATTCATGGACGGCACGCTCGGCTCGCAGACCGCGCGGCTGCTCGACGGCTCGGGCGTCGAGATCACGTCGCGCGAGGAGCTGGAGGAGATCGTCAGGCGCGGCGCGCGCGCAGGCTTCCCGGTCGCGGTGCACGCGATCGGCGACCTCGCGAACCGCGAGGCGCTCGACGCGTTCTAGGGGACGCGCGACGTGTGGGCTCCGCTCGGCCTCCGTCCGCGGATCGAGCACGCGCAGCTGCTCGCCGACGAGGACGTCGCGCGCTTCGGCGCGCTCGGCATCGCTGCGTCCGTCCAGTTCACGCACGCGACCTCCGACCGCGACCTCGCCGACCGCTTCTGGGGCGACGACGCCGCGCGGGCCTATCGCTTCCGCGAGCTGCTCGACTCGGGCGCCCTCGTCGCGAACGGCTCCGACGCGCCGATCGAGGAGCTCGATCCGTGGCTCGGCGTGTGCGCGGGTGTCCGCCGGACGTGGGACGAGCGTCCCGCGTGGCATCCCGAGCACGCGGTCGCGCTCGACGAGGCGCTTCATGCGACATGCGTCGCGCCGGCCTGGCTCTCGGGCGACGAGCGGCGCCGCGGCCGCCTCCTCCCCGGGCTCCTCGCCGACCTCGTCGTGCTCGACCGTGACCCGTACGACGTCGAGCCCGACGAGCTTCCCGACGTGCAGGTCGTGGCGACGATGGTCGGCGGCAGGTGGGTTCACAACCCGCCTCCGTGGGATTAGGCTCTCCGCTTCGTCACAGCCGACACAAGGAGGTCACATGGAGGCCGCCGCGGCTCGCTCGACCGAGCTCCGCAGGGAGGCGATCGGGCTCCCCCAGGTTCTCTTCCAGTCGATCACCCACATGGCACCCGCGGCGGCGGTTGCGTTCTCGATCCTCGTCTCCGTCCAGTTCGCCGGCCCCGCGCTGCCGCTCTCGGTCCTGCTGGCGCTCATCGCGTGCGCGCTCGTCGCGAACTCGATCGGGCAGCTCGCGAAGCACATGCCGTCGGCCGGCGGGCTCTACACGTACAACAGCCGCGCGCTCGGGCCGCGCGTCGGCTTCCTCACCGGTTGGGCCTTCCTGCTCTTCGAGCCGCTCGTCGCCCCGCTCCTCTTCCTGATCTTCGCGTGGGCGACCGAGGACGTCGTCAAGAACGAGATCGGCTGGGACATCGGCTGGTGGCCGTGGGTGCTCGTCGCCGCGGCGATCGTCTTCTTCCTGACCTACACCGACGTGCGCCTCTCGACCGGCGCGGGCATTGCGCTCGGCATCTTCGAGATCGGCGTCTTCACGGCCCTCTCTCTCTGGATGATCCTGTCGAACCTCGACTCGCTCACGCTTCAGACCTTCAACCCGGAGAACGCGCTCACGGGCTCGTTCAACGGCGTGTTCAAGGGGATGATCTTCGCCGTCCTCGCCTTCATCGGCTTCGAGGCGGCCGCGCCGCTCGGCGAGGAGGCGCGCAACCCGAGACGCAACGTCCCGCGCGCCGTCCTCTACTCGGCGGTGATCATCGGCCTGTTCTACGTCCTCTGCTCGTACGCGTGGGTGATCGGCGCCGGCTTCGACGACTTCGTCGAGCAGGCGACGACGAACCCCGACCCGTGGCGCGCGCTTGCGACCGTGTTCTGGGGGAGCGGCTGGGTTCTCGTGTGGCTCGCGATCCTCAACTCGGCGATCGCCAACGCGAACGCCGGCGTGAACGCGTCGACGCGCGTGCTCTACGCGATGGGTCGGAACGGCGCGATGCCGAGTGCGTTCGCGCGGATTCATCCCGAGCACCGGACGCCGCACGTCGCCGTGATCGTCAACTGCGTCGGCGGCGCGATCATCGCGCTGCTGCTCGGCTGGAAGTGGGGCCCGCTGAATGCGTTCGCCACGATCGCGACCGGGATCACCGTCGTCGTGATCCTCATCTACATGGCTGTCTGCATCGGCTCGATCGTCTACTACCGGCGCGAGCGTCCGGACGAGTGGAGCCCGATCTACCACGGGCTGTTCCCCGTGCTCGGCGCCGTGATCTTCTTCTTCCCGCTCTACTACCAGTACACCGACCCGCCGGACTACCCGCTGAAGTGGGGCAACTGGGTCGCGATCGCGTGGATGGCGATCGGCGTCGTCGTGCTGCTCTGGGTCTCTCGCTCCCGCCCGGAGGCGCTGGAGCGGGCCGATCGGATCTTCATCGAGGAAGGGCCGGAACCCGGTTTCGCAGCGCCGGTCCGCGAGCACAGGCTGGACGAGTGATGGCAGTCGCGACCGCGGACCACGTCGTCTCGCGCGACCACGTCATCTGGGCCTTCGGCCCGGATCTCGAGCCCGTGCTGGAGGTGGAGCCCGGCTCGACGGTGCGGTTCGAGACGCGAGACTGCTTCGACGGGCAGATCCGGAGCGAGAGCGACCTCGTCACGGAGATCGACTTCGACCGAGTGAACGCCGCCACCGGTCCGGTTGCCGTCACAGGGGCCGAGCCGGGCGACTCGCTCGTGGTCGAGATCCTCGACGTGGAGCCGATCGAGTGGGGCGTCGCGACGCTCATCCCCGGCTACGGCCAGCTGATCGAGAAGGTGCAGGCGCCGTTCACGCGGCTGTTCAAGGTGGAGGACGGCGTTGTCGAGATGAACGAGCGCGTGCGCTTCCCGGCGCGCCCGATGGTCGGCGTCGTCGGCGTCGCGACGGCCGGCGAGACGCTGCCGAACGGGCTCGCCGGGCAGCACGGCGGCAACCTCGACGACCACCTCCACGGCCCGGGCGCGCGGATGTACTTCCCCGTGCGCCAGCCCGGCGGTATGTTCGCCGTCGGCGACATGCACGCCTCGATGGGCGACGGCGAGGTGTGCTTCACCGGCGTCGAGATCGCGGGCGCGGTGACGATGCGCTTCGATCTGCTGAAAGGCAAGCAGGCGACGTGGCCGGTCACGGAGCTCCCCGACCGCTGGATCCCGCACGCGACCGCCGACGCGTTCCCCGAGGCGCTCGACCTCGTCACGGAAGAGGCAGCGCAGATGCTCGTGGACCAGTGGGGGTTTACGATCGAGGACGCGTTCATCTTCCTCTCGGTCGCGTGCGACGCCGGCGTCGCGCAGGCGTGCAAGCCCGCGCCGCACTTCGGCACGATCGCGCGCTTCTCGATCCCGAAGATCGACGCGACCCCGCGGCCGTTCGCATAGCTCCAGATCACGAAACGGTGAACAGACGGTGATCGCTCGGCCAACACCGCTGCCTGGGGTGACAAACGACCCGCCGCACGTTACTGTCCCGCGCCCATGGCCACACCGAACGAAATCGGAGAGCGGCTCGCCGACTGGCGAACGCTCGAGACGGACGCGGCGGAGCCCTTCCGCGCCCACGTCGGGACGCTCGTCGCCGCGTTGCCCGCGCACGTCCGCAGCGTCGACGTGAAGCACGTCTGGCGGAGCGGACCGGAATGGCACGTCGAGGCGGAGGTCACAGGCGACGAAGGCGCGCGCCTGCTTCTCCTGCGCTACCTCGACGCGAGCCCGCCGGTGATCCTCGGCGGCGCTGTCCGCAGTCTCGGCTAGGCGTTCGCGCTAGCTCCGCGTCAGCAGACGTTTCCCGGCTGCGACCGCCGCGACGACGGAGCCGGTCAGCAGGCCCAGCACGTTCGTCGTCGTGCACGTTCGGCAGGCGTTGCAGCACGCGGGCGCGACCGGAGCGAAGTCGGCGGCTCGGTTCACCACCGGGAGCGTCCGCATCGTCACCCGCTCGAGCACATGCCGATTCTAGGCGCGGTCAGTCCTTGGCGACGGGCTCGAGCTTGTAGCCGACGCCGTAGCGCGTCTGGATGAACGTGTGCTTCGGAGCGCGGCGGTCGATCTTGTCGCGGAGACGTCCGACGAAGACGTCGACCGTCCGGTCGCGGTGCGTCTCCCGTCGGCCCCAGATCTTCTGCAGCAGCTCGTCCCGCGTCGCTACGCGCCCCGGCTCGAGCGCGAGCGTGTAGAGCAGCCTGAACTCGGTCGGCGTCAGCTCGGCGCTCTCGCCCGCAACGTACGCCTGCACCTCGCGCGGGTCGATCC
>Ga0111539_10010447_pt1 | contig 11684 bp, 5 predicted proteins | sample RhiMethybrSRZTD1_FD_79667 | JGI IMG/M metagenome (GOLD analysis project Ga0111539, IMG submission 79667) | Populus rhizosphere microbial communities from Tennessee, USA - Rhizosphere MetaG P. TD hybrid SRZTD1 (version 2) (version 2) | ecosystem: Host-associated > Plants > Roots > Rhizosphere >...
GACACCACTATTTCGAGCTCGAGCGCGGAGGCGAGTTGTGGAAGCAGCTCGAGCGCTCGGGGGGGATGGCCATGTACATCGGCGGTGAGTTTCCCGGCCTCGAGCTCGAGTTCTGGGCGATCAGAGGATAGGTCATGAGCCAGGGCGACGCACGGGTGCCCGGCAACGATTCCGACCGGACGGTCATCATTCCCTCACCGCACGGACGTGCGCCGCCGCAAGTACACGTCGCGGTGGCACCCGTGCCGGAAAGAGCATCCCCGACGACCGGATTGAATCCCCTTCTCGCGGCAGCCAATCCACTGCTCAACGTGGTGCCGCAACTGCGCGCGACACTGCAACATCCCGATCCTGGCGGGCTGCGGGACGCGCTTGCCCGCGACATGAAGGAGTTCGAATCCCGCGCCCGCGCCGCCGGCGTGTCGCCTGAAAAAACAGTCGGTGCGCGCTACGCGCTATGCACCCTGCTCGATGAAGTCGCCGCATCCACGCCGTGGGGTTCCGGCGTCTGGGCGAAGCAGAGCCTGCTCGTCATGTTCCACAACGAAGCCTGGGGCGGTGAGAAGTTCTTTCTCCTGATTTCGAAGCTCGCTCAAAACCCGGGCCAGAATCGCGATCTGCTCGAGCTCCTGTACGTGTGCCTCGCACTGGGATTCGAAGGACGCTATCGTGTCGTCGATAACGGACGCGCGCAACTCGAAGCGTTGCGTGAGCGGCTCGCGCAAATCCTGCGGCAGGACCGTGGCGATTACGAACGCGAGCTCTCGCCGACATGGCGTCCCGCGGCCGTCAAACGACCCGGGTTCTTCCACGTGGTGCCGCTCTGGGTGAGTTTTGCGGCGTGCGGCGGGATCCTGCTGGCGGTGTTCCTTGCGTTCAGCTACAGCCTCAATGGCATCTCCGATCCGGTGTTCGCGCGCATTCAGTCGATTCGCACCGGCACCGATCTGCCGCGGCGCATCGCGGCTTCGCCCGTGCCTGTGCCGGCACCCGAGCCGCGCCTCGCCGGACTACTTGCGCCCGAGATCGAGCGCGGGCTCATTACGGTGAGCGACAAAGCCGACCGCAGCACCATCACCATTCTCGGCGACAGCCTTTTCGCACCTGGGAGCAGCACGGTCGCCCGCGAGTACGAGCCGCTTCTCGTGCGCATCGCGGACGCACTTCAGCGCGTGCCCGGCCAGGTGCGGGTTACGGGCCATACGGACAGCCAACCCATACGCTCCGTACGCTTTCCTTCGAACTGGCATCTTTCGCAGGAGCGGGCACGTTCCGTCGCGCAATTCCTCGGCCGCACGATCAGCACACCCGAGCGCCTGACAGCCGAAGGCCGTGCCGATTCCGAGCCGATTGCGCCGAACGACACACCGGCGAACCGAGCGCGCAACCGCCGCGTCGAGATCCTGCTGCTGGCGGGCCCGGGTTCGACGGCGCACGCACAGCTCACCGGCCAATCCGCCCCGGCGCCTGCAAAATGAAGCTCGTGCGCATCGTGTTCAATCGCTGCACCCTGGCGGTGCTCGCGCTGATCGCGGTGAGCGCGATCATCTGGTTCCTCGCACCGCTGTTCGCATTCGCAGACTACCACCCGTTCGAGTCGGCTCTCGTGCGGGCGCTGCTCATTCTTGCGCTCGTGCTCTGGGTCGCTGGGCGCTGGGCGTGGCGTCGCTACCGGGCGAAACGCGCGGACGCGCAGCTCGCACAAGCCGCCGTGGCGGACGGCGCAGACCCAGCACGGCGTACCCCACAAGCGCCACAGGCAGGCACGCAGGAAGTCGCCGTGCTGCGGCAGCGTTTCGAAGAAGCGGTTGCGGTGCTGAAGCAGAGCAAGCAGAAGAAGTCGGGCAAAGCCTCGACCGTTTTCGGAACCCAGTTTCTGTACGAGCTGCCGTGGTACATGTTTATCGGTGCTCCGGGCTCGGGCAAGACGACAGCGCTCGTCAATTCGGGGCTGCACTTCCCGCTCGCCGAGCGTTTCGGTCCCGAGGGCATCGCCGGGGTCGGCGGGACGCGCAACTGCGACTGGTGGTTTACCGAGGAGGCGGTGCTGCTCGATACCGCCGGACGGTACACGACGCAGGAAAGCGACCGCGAGGCGGATGCAACGGCATGGAAGGGCTTCCTCAAGCTGCTCAGGAAATATCGGCCGCGTCGCCCGGTGAACGGTGCACTCGTGACCGTGAGCGTGGCCGACCTGCTGCAGCACAGTCCCGCGGACCTGGAAGCACAGGCCAAGGCATTACGCGCGCGTGTCCAAGAGCTCGACCAGGAGCTCAATGTGCGGCTGCCGCTGTACGTGTTGATTACGAAGGCCGACCTTCTGCCCGGCTTCACGGAGTTCTTCAGCAACGCAAGCCGCGAAGAGCGCGAGCAGGTCTGGGGTACTACTTTCGCGTTCGATGAGACCAGGGACGCAAACGTACTGGCGCTCTTCAATGAACGCTACGCCGCGCTCGAGCAGCGGCTGAACGATCGTCTCGTCGACCAGCTTCAGCAGGAACGCGATCCGCAAAAGCGTGCGCAGATGTACGTTTTTCCGCAGCATTTCAGTGCGCTCAGGGAACCGCTCGAGAGCTTCCTTACGCAAGTTTTCGCGCCATCGCGCTTCGACGCGCAGCCCATGGTGCGCGGGTTCTATTTCACGAGCGGCACCCAGGAAGGCAGCCCGATCGATCGCATCATGGGTGGGCTCGCCCGCGCGCTGCGCCTGGAACGCGGGGTCGTACCGCCGCAGCACTCTTCCGGCAAGAGCTTCTTCATCACGCGTCTGTTCAAGGACGTCATGTTCGAGGAAGCGGGCCTGGCCGGTACGAACCTGCGCTGGGAACGCCGACGCAACGTGCTGCAGTGGGGCTCCTATGCCGCGGCTGCCCTGATTACGGTGGGGACGATCGGCGCATGGACCGTGAGTTACGTCCAGAACCGCGCGTATGTCCGTGAAGTAGATGCGAAGTTGAAGGAGATCTCCGATCAGGTCGGCGCGCTCAAGGCGAGCCAGAGCGCCGACTTGATCGAGCTGCTGCCGCCGCTGCGCGCCGTACGCAACCTCGCCCTGTCGACTCGCGAGCCGGCGAAAGAAGCGCCATGGTCGATGAGCTTCGGCCTCTACCAGGGTGAAAAGCTCGATGCCGCCGCGCAGTCGGCGTACAACCGCATGCTGCAGGACGCCTTTCTGCCGCGGCTCGCGATACGGCTCGAGCACCTGCTGCGCTCACGCGCGCGCGAGAACGCAGAGCTGCTCTACGAATGCCTGAAGGCGTACATCGCGCTTGGCGATCCCAGGTACCTGCAGCCGAAAGCGCTGAAAGCATTCCTCACTGCCGAGTGGGAGGCGAGCCTGCCGCGCGATGTGCCGGTCGAGCAGCGCAAGGAGCTGGAGACGCACCTCGATAATCTCCTCGCACTGGGTGGTGTAGCACTTCCGATGCAGCCCGACCGCGAGCTGATCGCGAGCGCACGCGAGACCCTTTCGCGCACGCCAATCGCCCAGCGCGTGTACAACCGCCTGAAGCATCAGGCGGTGGGCTCCGACCTGCCCGAGTTCACTGTCGCGAAAGCAGGCGGCCCTTCCGCGCCATTGGCCCTGACACGCTCGAGCGGCCAGCCACTCACCCGCGGCGTGCCCGGCCTTTTCAGTTACGACGGCTATCACAAGGTGTTCACGAAGAGCGCCCAGGACGTCGCCTTGCAGCTCGCGCAAGAGGAGCCGTGGGTACTCGGGGTCGCCAGCAAGGGCGTAGGGCGCTTCGCGGACGCAGCGGCCCGCCAGCAGCTGACGAACGAGGTGCGGCGCATCTATCTCGAGGATTACGTGCGCATCTGGGACGCGTTTCTGCGTGATGTGAAGCTCGTGCGGCCAGCCGATTTGCAGCAGAGCATCGTCGTCGCGCGCGTGCTGTCCGGACCGGATTCGCCCATGCCCGCCTTCCTGCGTGCGGCGGTAAAGGAAACGACCCTCGGCAAGCAGGACGAAAAGGCCGATAAGCCGCTCGAAGCCGCCGCCGAAGTGATCAAGCGCAAACGCGACGAGATGCTGAAGATGTTCGGTCCGGCAGGCGACGCACCGGGCACACCGGTGCCGGCGCGGCCCGAAAGCATCGTCGACGATCACTTTGCGCCCCTGCGGCGCCTCGTCACCTCGCCGGCCCCCGGGCAGCCTGCACCCATCGATGCGACGGCGGCGCTCATGAACGAGATGTACACGCATCTCGTCGCGACGCAGGCAGCAATGAACGCCGGCAGCCCGCCTCCGCCTTCGGATGTGCCCAACAAGCTCAAGGCAGAAGCGGGACGCATGCCCGAGCCGCTCCAGTCGCTGATGACCTCGCTCGCGCAGAGCACGTCGCAGCAGGTCTTCGACAAGACGCGCACGAGCCTGAGCCAGGGGATGGCCTCGTCGATCGGCGAGTTTTGCAGGAAGGCCGTGGACGGCCGTTATCCTTTCTTGAAATCGAGCAAGCTCGACATAACGCAGGACGACTTCGTCCGCCTCTTTGCACCCGGCGGCCTGCTCGACGACTTCTTCCAGAAGAACCTTGCGGCGCACGTAGACACGGCAATGAAACCGTGGAAGTTCAAGTCGGCCGGCGATGTCTCGCCTGGCAGGGACTCGGACGCGCTCATCCAGTTTCAGCGTGCACAGGCGATTCGCGAAGTATTCTTCCGCGGGGCCGCGCGGCCGGCGATCAAGTTCGAGTTGAAGCCGGTTTCGCTCGACGGCTCGATCACGCAGCTCGTGATCGACGTGGATGGCCAGGTACTCACTTACACCCAAGGCGAGCTGGCGCCGGCGACCGTGCAGTGGCCCGGCCCGAAGGGCACCTCCCAGGTGCGTGTCCAGGCGACGCCCGGCGGGAGCCCCGGACAGGTGTACGAGGGCCAGTGGGCGCTGTTCCGCATGCTCGATCGCGCGCAGATCCAGCCTACGCCCCAACCCGAGAAAATGCTCGTGACCCTGAACGTCGAGGGGCGCAAGGCCCAGTTCGAGCTCGTGAGCGCGAGCGTGCAGAATCCTTTCCGCCTGCCGGAGCTCGAGCAGTTCCGCTGTCCGGCCAAGCTGTGACGACGAGCGCGCAATCCACGGGTTGCGACGCGCCCCTCGTCGCCGGTTGGTACGGCAAGATGCCGTGCCTCGGCGATTTTGCGCACCGGCGCCTTGCGCCTGACTTCATCGCCGCGTGGGATGCATGGCTTCAGCGGTCGATCGCGACGAGCCGCCAGCAGCTCGGCGACGCGTGGCTCGACAGCTTCCTTACCAGCCCGATGTGGCGCTTCGCACTCACGCCAGGACTGTGCGGCAGCTGCGCGCACATCGGTGTAATCACCCCGAGCGTGGACAAGGCCGGCCGTTATTTCCCCCTGACGCTCGCGCTCGCTCTCCACGAGCGCGACAGCGCAACGCGCGCAATGCGCGAGGAAAGCTGGTTCGGGGAACTCGAAACGATCGCCCTCGCCGCGCTCGATGTCGGCTTCAGCATCGATGCGCTCGAGCGCCGGCTGTACGAGCACCCGTTCGAACAGGCGATCGGCGATGAAGCATCGGACGCGCGGGAGCTCACCGCGCGTTGGCGCAACACTGAAGCACCTCCCGTATTTCATTTCTCCAGCGCCCAGGCACTGCCTGCCGCGATCGAAGCGGCCGCATACCGTGTGTTCGAGCAAACCGCGGCCGGGCTGAGCTTCTGGTGGTGTGTGGCGCCGGACACGGGTGCGTCGGAACTTCACGTGCACGTCGGGCTTCCATCGCCGGACCATTTCCGCACGTTGATGCGCAGCCCGCGATGAGCGTCGTGCCACCCGCCGAGGACGACCGCACGGTGATCCCCGGCCGTCGCGCCGACGCGCCGGTTACATCTGACACGCCGTTCCTCACGCAGAGCCCGGCACAGGCGCAGGGACCTGCGGGCGCCGCGGACGAGCCCGGCGCCCATAACGCGCTGCCGCCGGGCACCAGGGTCGGAGAGTTCGAGATCGTCGGTCTCATCGGCGAAGGCGGCTTCGGCATCGTTTACCTCGCTCATGACCACTCGCTCGATCGTCGCGTCGCGCTCAAGGAATACATGCCCTCGGAGCTCGCACAGCGCGCGGCGAGTATGAACGTCGCCGTGCGTTCGCAGCGTCACGCCGAGACCTTCGCGGCCGGCATGAAGAGTTTCATCAACGAGGCACGGCTGCTCGCGCAGTTCGACCACCCCTCGCTGGTAAAGGTCTACCGGTTCTGGGAAGCGAACGGTACGGCCTACATGGTGATGCCGTTCTACGAGGGGGTCACGCTCAAGGAAGCGCTGCGGCGTCTCGGCAGCGCGCCCGATGAAGCGTGGCTCAGACATCTGCTGGCGCAGCTCCTCGACGCGCTCGAAATCATTCACGGGCGTCAGTGTTACCACCGAGATATCGCCCCGGACAACGTTCTCATGCTCCAGGACGACAGGCCGCTCCTGCTCGACTTCGGCGCGGCGCGTCGGGTGATCGGAGACATGACGCAGGCGCTCACGGTGATTCTCAAACCTGGATATGCGCCGATCGAGCAGTACGCCGAAATACCGGACCTGAAGCAGGGTCCGTGGACCGATCTCTACGCGCTTGCCTCGGTCGTGTACTTCGCGATCACCGGACAGCCGCCGGTCGCGGCAGTGGCGCGCGTGATGTCCGACCCGCTCGTGCCGCTTGCGCAAAGCCAACGCGGCCGTTACGGCGATGCGTTTCTGAGCACGATTGACGCGGCGCTCGCGGTCAAACCCGAACATCGCCCACAGGATATCGCAGCGTTTCGAGCGCGGCTCGGTCTCGCGGCGGGCGCAGGACCCACTGGTCATCTTCCCCGTGATACGACGGCCGTCGCGTCGACCCGGAGAAGCACGACGGAGGGAAGTGCGCCGAAACCCGCGGCTGCGCCCGATCAGGGTCGCATACCCAGGGTGGCACTGTTCGGCGGCGGCGCCGCCATCGTACTCGCGGTCGCGGTTGCCCTGGCGTTCATCCTTTTTGACAGGCCGCCGCAGGAGGTGAGCGCACCTGCGGACACTACGCAGAAAAAGGAGACTCCGACCGTTTCAACCGCCGCCATCGCGGCCGCAAACGCGACGCTTGCATCGTTCGAGTGCGCTCGGCTCGATGCGAGCGTGAATGGTTCCACGCTCAATGTGCGGGGCAATGTCTCCACCGAGAGCGACGTCGAACGCATTCGAACGGAGCTCGGCAGGATTGCCGGTATGGGCGTCATCAATACCGGCGACGTGCAGGTCGTCCCGAGGCCGCATTGCGAGACGCTCGCGATGCTGGCGCCCTATATCGATCCGGGTGCGCGCGCTCCCTCGATCCGCCTCAAGGGCGGCGTCGCCTCAGCACGTGAAGGCGACAAGCTGCTCGTCGACATAACGGGGGCGGAATTCGCGGCTACGGTCTATGCCGACCTGCTCGATACGGAAGGCAACGTGGTGCACCTCCTGCCGAATGCGAAAGAGAAGAAAAACCGGCTGGAGCCGAACCAGGGTATCTCGCTCGGCGACGATCCCATCTTCGGCGTGCAATGGGATGTGGTAGCGCCGTTCGGAAAACACATGCTCGTGGTCATCGCAAGCCGCACGCCGCTCTTTGCCGAGCGCCGCAAAGACGTGGAGCCGGTCGCCGCGTACGACCGCGCGCTGCGTCAGAACCTCCAGGGGAAAACGGCCGAGGACGTGCGCGTCGCCTATACGATCGTCGATTTCGTCCCCCGGCGGTAACTGCGCCTCTCCTGTCGTGCGTGCCAATCGCGTGGCAGCACACACAGATGCCTGCGGCCTGTGACCGAAGCAGGTTTTCACGGCGTTCTTGTTCTCCGCTGAAGGCGGGGGTTATGATGGCCGTTGCCTTGTAAAAAAGGCGTCGCAACGCCAAGGGGGAGGCAGTGCAGTCAGCTGTGCGGTCACACGGCAGCACGTACGCCTTTGTCGTTTGCTGTGTCTGCGGCGCTTTAGCGCTCCTGGCGCCCTCGTCCGCTCAGTCGCAGCAAACGCCGCCGCCCCGTCCGCCGGGCGCGGGTGACCAGCTCCGCGACATCCAGGACAAGCCGCAGGCTCCCGCACCGGCGCCGCCCGCGCCGATCGAGGTCGTGCCGGAGGCAAAACGCGCGATAAGACCCGTTCCGGGCGTCAAGGTCGACGTCAAGGCGTTCCGCATCACCGGTCTCACCGAGGCCAGGGAAGAACCACTGCAGGCTGCCGTGCAGAAATTCGTTGGAGCGGACAAGACCTTCGACGAGCTGCAGGCCGCTGCCGAGGCCGTTTCAGAAGAGCTGCAGCGGGATGGCTATTTCGTCGCCCTCGCCTACCTGCCCGAGCAGAAGATCGACGACGGCGTCGTCGAGATCGCGGTGCTGGAAGGCCGCCTCGCGAGCGTAAAGCTCGAGGTCGATAAAGGTGTCGCCGTATCGCGCGGCATCATCGAGGGACTCCTCTCCTCGCTCACCCCCGGCATGGTGATGCACCGGGACAAGGTCGAGCGCGCGCTCTTTCTCGTTTCCGACTTGCGCGCGGTGAACGTGCGTTCGATCGTGGAACCCGGCCCGAGCTCCGGAACGTCGAATCTCATCGTCGAGGTCACGCCAGGACGGCGCTTCGACGGGTTCGTCGAATTCGACAATCACGGTTCGCGCTTCTCCGGTGAATATCGCCTCGGCGGAGGATTGAACATCAACAGTCCGACCGGGCGCGGCGATCTGCTGTCGTTTCGCGGGCTCTTTGCCCTGCCCGACCCCAGCAAGAAACTTGATTTCGGCCGCGTCTCGTATCTCACTCCGGTCGGCTCTTACGGCACGAAGCTCGGCGCCGCCTACTCGGCGCTCTACTATCACCTGGGAACCGCCGAGTTCGACCCGCTCAACGAGCGCGGACGAGCGGAGGTGTATTCCGTGTTCGGCCTGCATCCGATCACGCGTACTCGCAACCTGAACCTGTTCGGCCAGGCCGGATTCGACCTGCGGGATTTCCACGACGTGATCGGCGTCGTGCCGGAGGTCGTCGTGGACAAGCGTACCAAGGTCGGCACGCTCGGGCTTGTCGGAGACTCGCGCGACCCCTTTCTCGGCGGCGGCATCAACAACTTCTCCGTCGCATTCACCAATGGCGATCTCGATCTGCGCTCGCCGCTATTTCGCGCTGCCGACCAGACCACCGGCCGCAACGCGCAGGGCAACTATTCGCGGTTCAACGGATCGCTGGCACGGCTCAATGCGGTCGTCGGCTCGACGGTGGTGTACGCGTCCTATTCGTTTCAACTCGCATCGAAGAACCTCGACGTGAGCGAAAAGCTGAGTGTTGGGGGTCCGTACGGCGTACGCGCATACGCGCCGGGCGAGGCTGCCTCCGACGACGCGCATCTCGTAACGGTGGAGCTGCGCCACGGCCTTGCCATTCCCAAGGACATTCCAGGTTACGTCATCGCGTCCGCCTTCTACGATTTCGGGCGCGGCAAGCAAAGCCACAATCCGCTTCCGTTCGAGACGAACAACAGACGTACGCTGCAAGGTATCGGAGTTGGCGTCACGTGGGGCCGGCAGGACGATTTCCTCGTGCGCGCCACGCTTGCGTGGCGTCTGAGCGGTGAGCCGCTGTCCGACCGCGCCGACCGGTTGCCGCGACTGTTTTTTCAGCTCACGAAGAATCTGTAAGCGGGATCGCACGCCGCAAACACGGGCCGCTTTGCAATTGCCCGTCGGTAGTGGAGACAACATGACACGTCGTTCGCTTCGCCCAGCCACCGCTCTTCGTTCACGATATATCGCGCTGGTGCCACCGACGCCTGCTTTGAAGCCGGTCGCGGCTGCCGTCGCCCTGGCGTGCATGTCGTTCCACATCGGTGCCGGCCGTGCGATCGCGATGCCGACCGGCGCGCAGGTTCAGGCGGGCGTGGCGACCGTCCAGCAGCCGAATGCACAGACGCTCGTCGTGAAGCAGGCGACCGATCGCGCGGTGATCAACTGGAACAGCTTCAGCATCGCGAGTGGCGAATCGGTGATGTTTCAGCAGCCGTCGAGCAGGTCGGTGGCGTTGAATCCCGTGCTCGGCTCCGACCCGTCGCTCATCTTCGGGACGCTGCAGTCGAATGGCCAGCTCTTCCTCATCAACCCGAACGGCGTCCTCTTCGGGCGCGGCTCGAGCGTGGACGTCGGCGGAATCGTCGCATCGACACTGGGCATCTCGGCCCAGGATTTCATGAACGGACGCTATGTGTTCAACGCGGCCGGCAACTCGGGATCGGTAACCAATCAGGGAACCATCCGGGCGGCCGATGGCGGCTTCGTCGCGCTGCTCGGGAAACAGGTGAGCAACAGCGGGACGATCGTTGCGCAGCACGGCTCGGTGGCGCTCGGAGCCGGCGACAGCATGCTGCTCGATTTCAATGGCGACGGTCTGCTCAATCTGAAGGTGAACACGGCGGTCGCGGGCGCGCGCATCGATCACGCCGGCCTCATTCAGGCCGACGGCGGGCGAGTAGTCATGAGCGCCCAGGCGAAGAATGCATTGCTCGGCACGGTGCTGAACGTCGAAGGCGTCGTAATGGCGCGGGGCCTCGCGGAACGCAACGGCGTGGTTTACCTCGACGGCGGACGTTCCGGTGTGGCGAGCGTCTCGGGGAGCATAGACGTCAGTTCGACGAATCCCGACCAGCGGGGCGGTGAGGCTCGGGTGCTCGGAGAGTACGTCGGCCTGTTCGGAAACGCGACGTTGAACGCCTCCGGTCCGGCGGGCGGTGGAACGGTGCTTGTCGGTGGTGATTTTCAGGGCAAGAACGCGGATATTCCAAATGCCCGCGGCACGTATGTAGGTCGGGATGCGCGCATTCAAGCCGATGCGACCGGGAAGGGCGACGGCGGCAAGGTCATCGTGTGGGCCGACGACACCACCAAATTCTTCGGACAGGTGGCCGCGCGAGGCGGTCCTCAAGGCGGCGACGGCGGCTTCGTCGAAGTATCGGGAAAGGCGAGTCTGCAATTCCGTGGGCGTGTGGATACGACTGCGCCGAAGGGCAAGTTCGGCACGCTGCTGCTCGATCCAGACATCGTCACGATCAAAGGCGGCGACGGCGACGGTGAAGCCGATGGCAACAGCACGTTCGCCGGCAGCGCTACGCCGGGCACGGTGGAGTTCGTCGACGCTTCGCCCACGACGATCTTCGAGTCGGAGATCGAAGAGCAAAGCAAGAGTGCGTCCATTCTCATACAGGCAACCCGCTCGATCCTGATCGACAACGTCCCGTTCACCCACGCGAGCGGCAACCAGGGCGATGGCCCCGGCGTCCTGGCGCTGGCGCCCAACTCATCGCTTACGTTGCAGACGCGCAACAACGGAGCGGCCGAGAGCGGCATCATCGATCTGGTGACGGGCGGGGCTCATGGGGCGAATCTGAGAATCGTCACGTCGGGTGCTACCGGAGCGATCGCTGTTGAATCAGGTCTTCAACTCAACGGTAACCAGCCCACCGATATCCGGTTGCCCCAAATGACAGGTGGCGCTGGCGGTGTGTCGATAGCGGCGCGCCAGGGAGGGAACATCAATGTCGGGCCTATCGACACGCGCGGGGTAGCCGCCGCGAACGGGAGTCAGAATGGCGGAGCCGTCTTCCTTCAGGGCTCTGCGATCAGTGTCAGTTCGATCGATACGTCCGGCGGACCCGGCACTACGCTGGGTGGAGGCAATGCAGGC
>Ga0111539_10010450_pt1 | contig 11682 bp, 10 predicted proteins | sample RhiMethybrSRZTD1_FD_79667 | JGI IMG/M metagenome (GOLD analysis project Ga0111539, IMG submission 79667) | Populus rhizosphere microbial communities from Tennessee, USA - Rhizosphere MetaG P. TD hybrid SRZTD1 (version 2) (version 2) | ecosystem: Host-associated > Plants > Roots > Rhizosphere >...
ATAGATCCTGCAATTTTTAGACAATACGATCTCAAAGCCATCGACGAAATCACCCTCGAGTCTCCTTTGGGAAGGACCGTTCTGAAATATGAAGGCGCCAGGTGGAAGGTAAACGGAAACCTCAATGCAAATTCAGATATGATTGAAGTATTGTTTGCGACACTACAACAGGCCGAAGCTCGACGACCGGTTGCCCTATCGGATCGCGATTCAATTGCAAGTGTGCTCCAAAAGTCCGGGGTAAAAGTTTCTTTGCGCGGGGCTGGCGAAACCAAAACAGTTTTTTTCGCGGGTGGCAACGAGTCAAAAACCCAGGCATATTTTTTACAAGAAAATGCGGGTGTGCCCTACATTATGACGATTCCGGGGTACCGGGTTTACGTCTCGGGTATTTTTGAGCTGTCAGAATCCGGTTGGCGTGACAAATTTGTTTTTGGCTTCAACTGGAGAAATTTTCATCGGCTTGAAACGAGGTTTCCGAAAAAACCCGTCGACGATTTTGAAATAGAAATGGATGATGGCCTTCCCGTGTTCAAAGGTCTGCAGGAGGTGGACACGACAAAGCTGAATAACTTTCTTGATGAAATTTCACTCCTGACTGCAGACGACTTTAGTTCCACAAGTCCGTCGTTAGACAGTCTCGGCAAAACTGTTCCCCTTGTTTCTTTTTCGGTGTCGGATGTTGCGGGAAAGGCCTACGTTCTGCAGTTGTATCCTGTCAGTGATAAAAGCCTTCAGTATTTTGGGTTGATCAACGCCACGCAGTGGGCCCGGTTCAACAAGAACAGGATATCGGGAATTCTTCACGGCCGTAGTTTCTTTCAAAAACCCCTGTAAAAGGGGGGCGGTTTTGACAGGAAATCCGGCGTTTTAAAATCCGGTTTTCTTTATAACTTTACCCCCACTTTTAAAACCAACCACTATCCTCGATGAAGTTCATTGTCAATTCTGCTTACCTGCTTAAGCAACTATCCAATATAAATGGTGTAATCACCACGAACCCAGTAGTACCGATCCTTGAGAATTTTCTTTTCGAGCTTGAAAAAGGAAGTCTCACCGTTACAGCGTCAGATCTTCAGACTTCGATGATCACTGAGTTGCAGGTAGAATCAAAAGAGAAGGGAAGCATCGCGGTTCCTGCCCGGATCCTTCTCGACACGCTCAAGAATCTGCCTGAGCAACCGGTAACTTTTTCAATAGACGAATCCACGTACAGCATAGAAATCATTTCTGACAACGGCCGGTACAAGCTGTCAGGCGAGAATGCTACGGATTTTCCCAAGGTTCCCTCTGTATCTAATGATTTTACCGCAGAGATCTCCACGGAGGTCCTTGCCCGCGCAATAAATAACACAATCTTCGCGACCAGCAATGATGAGCTTCGTCCTGCGATGACAGGAGTATACGTGAACCTTGGCGATAAGAACACAACATTCGTTTCAACAGATGGACATCGCCTGGTTCGTTACAGAAGGACCGATGTTAAGTCAGACAACGGAAGTGCAATCATTATTCCGCGCAAGGCGCTCAACCTGCTGAAAGCAACACTCCCTGCAGAAAATACCGAAGTAAGTGTGAATTTCAACTTGTCTAATGCTTATTTCAAGTTTGGCAATATCCGTATGATCTGCCGGTTGATCGATGAGCGTTTCCCGGATTACGACAATGTCATTCCTACTGCGAATAATATCAAGATGTCAATTGAGCGCGCCGACTTTTTAGGAGCTCTCAGACGTATTTCTATTTATGCTAATAAGACCACTCACCAGGTGCGTTTGAAGATCACGGGAAGTGAGCTTCAGATTTCGGCAGAAGATCTTGATTTCTCTAATGAGGCAAATGAAAGACTTAGCTGTGAACATGATGGTGAGGATATCGAGATTGGGTTCAATGCAAAGTTCCTTATCGAAATGTTAACCAACATGGATTCAGATAAGATCAAACTGACCATGTCGGCGCCTAATAAGGCCGGTGTGATCCTGCCTGCAGAAAAAGATAATAGCGAAGACATACTGATGCTGGTGATGCCTGTGATGCTTAATCAGTACGTTTAGATTTTTTTAGTTTTTCAGTTGTTTATGAAATTTTTTATTGTGGCCCTCGCGCTATGCAGTTGGGGCTTATCTGCGCACGGTCAGGTTGTCGCGAATGTAGGTACATCAGAATCGAGGCAAGCGATTTCCAGCCCTGTCGTTATTAGCGATGCAAAGCGTGTGGCTTACAAGATTGCATACCCGCCAGGATACCGCATGCGAAATACGGGGCGTTTGTTGACCCTCATCGGCGTTCCATTGTTCATTGGAGGTATAGTTGTTGTTGAAACCGCTGAAGATGACTACTACAGTTCATTGACCAACCCTAGTGGTACCTATTACGACGAAGAACAGGCTGCTGCCGGGGCCCTTATGACTGTAGCTGGCGCGGGTCTTGCTATTCCCGGCGTTATTTTCTGGACTAAAGGAGCGAAAAAATATAAACGTCACATGGAACGCGAGGCCGCATTTAACTTCAATGGTAAAGGCCTTTCGTTAAGCTATAGATTCTGAAGAGGAAATAGCTCCTCTTTTTCCCAATTCAATTACTTCCATATTGGAAATCTTTTTGGCTTCGATACTGAATCGCACTAGTGTTTTCATTCTATGAAGTCCGTGATTGCCGGCAGCACCCGGATTTACAAACAACATATTGTTCACTGTTGGATCCCGTTTTATGCAAAGGATGTGTGAATGTCCGCAAATAAAAACGTCGGGCGGATTCTCACTTAACAAAAGCCTGACGCGCGGATTGTATTTTGGCGGTGTTCCGCCGATGTGAGTGATGAAAAAATCTACTCCTTCACAATTGAACCTGAGGTCTTCAGGATACTTCGTCTGTATTACCTTGTTATCGATGTTGCCAAACACGGCTCTCAAGGGTTTAAAGCTTTCCAGTTCGGCAGTAATTGAGATATCTCCGATGTCTCCTGCATGCCAAATTTCGTCGCAGTCTTTAAAGTGCACGAAAACTTTCGGGTCCAGGTAACTATGGGTGTCGGAAAGCAGACCAATCTTCATCTGATGTCTTTTTGTTCGTTAAGCAATGCAAAGGGTTATTTAGAGTAAAACTTAATTGCCGCCTTCACGGTTATGGGATTGTCAAAAATAACATTCAACGAACCAAACCCTCTTATGGCAAATAACAAAATTGGAATTCTTGGCTCAGGCGAGGTTTCGCGCACTTTAGCAGCCGGTTTCCTCAAACATGGTTATGATGTGATGGTCGGTAGTCGCGATGCAGCGAAGCTGAAAGACTGGCAAAAGAATTTTAAGACAGCAAAACTGGGAACCTTTCAGGAGGCAGCCCGATTTGGTGAACTGATTGTACTGTCCGTAAAAGGAACGGCCGCAGAAAGTCTGGTCAAATCGTTGGCTAGTGATATCGACGGTAAGGTCGTGCTCGACACCACAAATCCAATCGCCGATGCACCACCTGAAAATGCGGTGCTTAAATTTTTCACCACTCTTGAAAGTTCATTGATGGAAAAACTTCAAAAAGCCGTTCCATCTGCAAAGTTTGTCAAGGTTTTCAATACCGTTGGCAGCAACGTTATGGTCAACCCTGCTTTTCCTGGTGGCCGGGCAACCATGTTTATTTGTGGAAATAACGACGAAGCGAAGCAGGAAGTCATACGCATACTTGATAAGTTCGGATGGGACCCGGAGGATATGGGTCGGATCGAAGCATCCCGTGCCATTGAACCGCTTGCTATACTTTGGTGTATTCCTGGGTTCGTGAAAAATCAATGGACACACGCATTCAGGTTGGTGAAATTATGAGCATCGAAAACGTCAGTTCCGTCTAAGGCTGTGTGTGTTGGCAACATTGTTTTTAAATTCGAGAAAGACACTTACATTGAGCAGTGAAAGAAAGTTTTGAGATCGAATGATTGCTTCCATTCTTAAGACGTATGGTATTGCGGACTTCAGTACAGTTGATCCTTTGGCTAGTGGACTCATCAATCGAACATGGAAAATAACCAGCGGTAGCAACCAGTATATACTCCAGCGTATTAATGACAATGTTTTCAGGAAACCGTACGAGCTGGCGGAAAACATTAAGTTGATCGACGATTATCTCGCGGCACACTTTCCAGGCTATGTGTTTGCTGCACCCTTGGTTAATGTAAATAAAGATGGAATAGTTTATGTGAAGGATGAAGGCTATTTCAGACTTTTTCCCTTCGTAAAGGGTTCGCATACGATCAGCGTCGTAGAATCTCCACAACAAGCATTTGAGGCAGCATTGCAGTTTGGTAAATTCACCAAGCTTCTTTCAGGGTTTGACAGTTCCAAGCTGTACACCACTATTCCGGACTTTCACAACTTGACACTCCGGTACAAACAATTTGAAACGGCTATCTCCAATGGAAATAAGGACAGGATTAAGCAATCCGCAGCCTACATTGACGAGATAAGGATACACAAACATATTCTCAATTCGTTTGAGAAAATTCAAAAGAGTCGTCAAGTCAAGAAAAGAGTCACTCATCACGATACTAAGATCAGCAATGTGTTGTTTGACGACAACGGCATGGGTATCTGTGTAATCGACCTGGATACCGTCATGCCTGGCTATTTCATAAGTGATGTAGGAGATATGATGCGAACATACCTTTCGCCTGCGAGCGAAGAAGAGAAAGATTTTACTAAAATCGAAGTACGCGAAGATTTCTTCAGGGCAATCGTTCAAGGTTATCTTGCCAATATGAGTGATGAGCTTACGGAAATTGAACGTGACCTCATCCTTTATGCCGGACTTTTCCTGATATATATGCAAGCCATCAGGTTTCTAGCAGATTATTGTAACAATGATTCTTATTACGGGGCCAGCTATGAGGAACATAACTTTGTCAGAGCTGGAAATCAACTTGCATTGTTAAAAAGACTTGAGGAAAAGAGCCGCAAGCTTGATGAAATTATCTCGACTGAATTGAAAGCGTACTCACGGGGTTAACCTGCAACTGTCTCAACTATGGTATTACTCGCATGCAGTGTTTGGAGGAGTATAAGATTTAAACTCATCTCCTTTAATATAATAATTGTAAGCCTTATTTGTTCTGGTAACTGCTTTGCGCAAAGTCCGGAAGAAATTTTGCTAAAGAACTACCGGCCCAAATCAATTTATAAAGTCCCGGTAACAAAAGTCACCAAGGCAAAATATCCAGCAATTGATGTTCATTCCCATCCTTACGCAACATCCGCTGCAGAACTTACTGAATGGATTAAAAACATGGATGAGGCGGGAATAGAAAAGACCATTGTGCTTACGATGACAGCAGGTCCAAAATTCGACAGCTTGTACAAGGTGTATTCTGCTTATGGCGATCGTTTTGAAGTCTGGTGTGGGTTTGATTACACGGGCAAAGATGAACCTGGCTGGAGTGCCAAGGCTGTTAAAGAACTGGAACGATGCTATCGCGTCGGTGCAAGGGGTGTAGGTGAACTGGGAGATAAAGGTCTTGGTGAACTGTTCTCCGAGCCGACACCCGGTTATGGAATGCATATGGACGATAAGCGACTGAAACCCTTGATTGAAAAGTGTGCCGAGCTAAAAATGCCTGTTAATGTTCACGTCGCAGAACCCTATTGGATGTATATGCCAATGGATTCCACTAACGATGGTTTAATGAATGCCTACGAATGGCGAATAGATAAGACAAAGGAAGGACTTCTGAATCATTCTCAATTGATTGCTACGCTGGAAAACGTGGTACGTGAGAATCCAAAAACAACTTTTATAGCGTGTCACCTTGCGAATTGTGAATACGACCTCGAGATACTTGGCAATCTTCTTAAAAAATACCCGAATCTTTACGGCGAGTTTGGGGCACGTTTTGGAGAAACGGCAACTATCCCCCGCTTCATGAACAGCTTTTGCGAAAAGTATCAGGACAAGTTGTTATACGGTACGGACATGGGCTACCGGAAACACATGTATGAAACGACGTTCCGGATCCTCGAATCTTCAGACGAGCATTTTTATGAAATTGATCTTTTCGGATATCACTGGCCGTTGTACGGCTTTGGCCTGAAGGATAATGTTCTGAAAAAAATATACAGCGATAACGCGAAGAAAATCCTAAAAAGATGAGGTCTTTATCAAAGGTTAATCCGCTTGTGTGCCATTAGGAAAGTTTCTGCCTGGCCGTTAATAGTTATTCCGCATACCTGCGCATAGACCGAGTGGCGTGATTTGTTAATGGTTAATCCACATGAGTACGTTTAGGCAGGTCATAGCGTGCTTTTCACCCTAACTGTTAATATTTAAACCGGATGACGATAAGCCCAGCCTACCGGTAGGTAAAAAGCTTGGATTAACTATTAACCATTAACAACACGCACTGCCCAAACCTACCGGTAGATAAAGAACCTGGATTAACCATTTAGATCTTAAAGAATACTCTTTTTTCGTAGAGGAACCTGCACATACTCCACTCCAGCGCGAAAATTGCCAGCGACGTAATTATTCCCATCAGCATTGCGGGCATGTTGACCATGCTCATTAGTCCGTTGGTGATCGCACCGATATAGTCATTGAACCAACGGCTGGCGACAATTTCAATAAAGAGGTATATAAACAGGGAGTTCATTCCGACAATGGTAAAGAACTGAAGGTTTTTCTTATGATTTTTTATGTCGATCCACCAATAGAACAAGCTCAAAGCCAGAAGGCACCAGCCACCGGAAGCAAATACGAAGGAGCTGGTAGCAATGCGTTTGATGATAGGAGTAATTGTGAAGTCCATTCCGTATCCGACGATCAATCCAGCCACGCCTGCAATAGCAAGCTTTTTTACCTTTTCCTGTTCCGCAACATCCGATAGCAATAGTTTGCCGGCGAGAGCACCCCAAATCGTATGCGCTGCAGTAGGAAGGCAATTGATAGCTACCCACCCTCCGGAGTTGATCTTGTTCATCAACAACAAATCCATATAGTTTCCAAAGTTGTGCTGGTCAACAAAGGCCTGGTCAAAGCCGGGCACATTGGTGAATCGATATAAAATTTCAGTCAATACTAACAATCCGATACTGATCAATATTTGGGTAGCTGAAGGCAGTCTGAAAATAAAGAAGGCTACTAACGTCGTAAATGAAAGTTGAGTCAATACATCCCACAACTCGAAAGATAGTCCGTTAGGACGTACTGCATAATCCAACACACCCCAAAAGAATAACCACCCCGAACGTTTGAGTGTTTTGATGAATGACTGGCTCCATGGCATTCCCTCCATCTCTTGACGGCGCAACGAGTACGCCATAGCTGTTCCGGCCATGAACATAAACCCTGGCTGGATCAGGTCCCAAAACCTAAGGCCGTTCCATGGATGATGAAAAAACTGCAGAAAAAAAAGCTGGGCGACCGTGCCTTCCGTTGCTTCGAACAGACGATCATACAGCCGTGTGCTTTCGAGCACAAGCAAAACCATGATAAGGCCGCGCATGAAATCGAGAGAAAGCAGCCGTTGTGCCGGAGTCTGGTTGGTCATAACATTGAAGGATTCGGATGCTATTGTAAGCAGAATTAGAAGTAAGTACAAACTGTATTGTGCACAAGAATTAAATCTGTTGGTGGAGTGGCCGCCAATACACTAAATTCGGGCTAATACATCAATAGAGAAATAATGAATGCCTTCTTCCGAACTGTCTGGTTAGCTGTCATGATCTCGCTTGCCAGCGCATGTAATAGTGAATATTACACAATGAATGATTTTCCCGCCGTTAAAAAAGTTGACACCCATGTCCATCTGAACTCGCTTGATACTTCTTTGGTGGAACAAGCAAAACAGGATAACTTTTTGCTCCTGACAATAAATGTTGACGTGCCGTCGTATGTTACGGTGGAAGAACAAAGGAAATATGCCCTTCATCAAATTGAAAAATTTCCGGATGACGTGAAATTCCTTACGGCATTTACGCTACAGAACTGGTCATCGGATAGCTGGGCCGATGAAACCATCGCAGAGTTGAAGACCACATTCGAGCAGGGGGCTTTGGGGATCAAACTTTGGAAAAACATTGGCATGGTCTACAAGGACTCGGCAGGTCAGTTCATAATGGTTGATGACCCGAAGTTTGACCCGGTCATAAACTATATAATCAAGGAAAACAAAACAATAATGGCTCACATCGGCGAACCAAAGAATTGTTGGCTACCCCTGGAGAAGATGACCGTAAACAACGACCGGAATTATTTCAAACAACACCCGGAGTATCATATGTATCTGCATCCGGAATACCCTTCGTACGAAGAAATTATCAATGCGCGTGACAGATTTGTCGAAAGGCATCCGGATATGCGATTTGTGGGTGCCCATCTTGGTAGCCTTGAGTGGGATGTGGATGAGCTAGCTAAGAGGCTTGATCGTTTTCCTAACATGGCTGTCGACGTGGCAGCGAGAGTTCCTCACCTTCAATTTCAGTCGATGGGTAACAGAGAAAAAGTCCGCAACTTTTTAATAAAGTATAAAGACCGGATTATCTATGCTACTGACGAGGGAATTTCTAAGGATTCGGATCCAGCTGTAGAGCGCAAAAGCCTTCACGATCATTGGACGCGGGACTGGAAATATTTTGCAACAGCTGAAATGCTGACGGTGCCTGAAGTAAACGGAGAATTTCAAGGGTTGCAACTCCCAAAGGACGTAATTGACAAGATATACCACGACAACGCGGTAAGGTGGTTTGGCATTCCAGGACAATAAACATTTCGCCGATATTCCTTACCTTTAAGGTTCGTTAGCTCATTTTTTATGAAATTTTTCTTCTTCCTGGGAGCATTTAATCTTGTCATCCTCTCATCAAATGCTCAAACAAATGGATTTCCATTTGGCAAGATAACATACAACGAGTTGGGAATGACAAGCTATCCCAAGGACACGGGAGCCGTTGCCGTGGTCTTAAAGGAATTTGGCGACGCTTACTTTGAGGCTGATGATCGGTTCGTCATAGTTTTAAAGTATCACGTAAAGATCAAGATCCTTAAAAAGGGTGGCTTGGAATACGCTGATTTTGAAATTCCCTTGAGAAAAATTGAGGGAAGGACCGAGACGGTGCGCTCCATCAAAGCCTCTACATTTAATATCGAGAATGGCTCCATACGTGAAGAGGCATTCAATTCAAAAAATGTATTTACTGAGAACATAAACAAATTTCGGGATGTAAGAAAATTTGCGTTGCCCAATGTTCGTGTAGGGAGTGTTATTGAAGTAGAATATGTGCTGGAATCTCCATTTATAATGAACTTCAGGACCTGGGAATTTCAATCAGATATCCCCAAAGTGACCAGCGAATTTTGGGCTTCGATGCCAGGCAATTACAGATACAACATTACGCTTAAAGGATTTCTGGCTCTTAACAAGAATGAAAACGAGATCAAAAAGAATTGTTTCCAATTCGGCACAGTTGACGTTGATTGCCTTTTGGTACGATTAGGGATGAACGATATCCCCGCATTCATCGAAGAAGATTATATGACGGCCCGCTCAAACTTCTTATCGTCGGTAACTTTTGAGCTTTACGAGATCTTTCACCTCGACGGAGGAAGAGACAAGCTTTCAAAAGAATGGAAAGATGTTGAAGAAGAGCTTCGTACAGATCCTAAGTTCGGCGTACAGCTCAGGCGTGGTGGAGATATAGTGGATGAAAAAGTGAAGGCTCTGATTCAGGGAGAGACGGATCCGCTTTTGAAAGCGCAAAAAGTATATGACTTCATAAAAGAATGGTATCGTTGGAACGAAGTGTATGGTGAATACAGCGAATTCGGAATTAAGAAAGCTTTCGATAGCAAAGTGGGTAATGTAGGAGACATAAACCTTTCGCTTATAGCGGCGCTAAGGTATGCTGGTTTTACAGTGGAGCCCCTGCTGCTGTCAACTCGCACGCATGGGCTTGTATCCGAACTCCATCCGGTACTCACCGATTTTAACTATGTAATTGCCAAGCTTAATCTAAATGGGAAGGTCTATTTGCTTGATGCAACTGAGGATCATTTATGTTTTGGACTCATTCCTGAACGATGTCTCAACGGTAAGGGTAGGGTAATTGGAGAAAAGGAGTCATACTGGCACGATCTCAATGCACCCGAAAAACAAAAACAAATTTCAGTTCAGAAGCTTAAGATTGCCTCCGATGGATCAATCCGTGGGTCCGTGCAAAACATGTACTTTGGATACGACGCGATGAACCAACGCAAGATCATAAATGGTTTTTCCACCGAAAAGGAATTCATTCAAAGTGTAATAAAAACCTGGGAAGCAGGTACTGTCACTAATTATAAAATAGAGAACGCAGCAGATCCTATGAAACCGTTGAGCATTACTCTTGAGGTCGAGATCAATAGTGATCTAGGAGGTGCATCCACGCAATTGTTGAATCTTTTCATGTTCGACCGTTGGGAGAAGAATCCATTTCGTTCTTCCGAACGAATGTACCCCGTTGATTTTGGGGTCCCAATAGAGGAAGTCGTTTCAATGTCCCTGGAATATCCTGCTGGGTACGAGATCGATGAATTACCGGGGAGGGTTGGATTGAGTCTGCCGGGCGGAGGTGGCCGGTATCTGTTTACGGTTCAGAATACTTCGAACACATTGACCATGTACAGTTCTTTGGTCATCAGTAAACCTGTGTATTCTTCAGAGGAATATCATTACCTTAAGGAATTATTCAGCCAGGTAGTTGCAACTCAACAGACGGATCTGGTGTTGAAGAAGAAATTATAGGATTGTACCTTTAGTCGCCGATCTGGGACTTTAAACGACTTATAATGGAGTTGAAACGTTTAAGGTGCCCAATTTTTGATTTTCGAGATTAGTTTTGTAGTCCATATTATTCACCTTAAATCCTTGTCCATGAAAGGGTTACTTTTTTTCCTAATTGGTTTAATTATTTCTGTAGCTGGGTTTTCGCAACAAGCAAGCGATGCACTCCAAGAAGATCTTACTCTTCGCGAGCGGTTTACGATTTTGAAATCTAAATCCCAGACCTACGGCGCGTATAAAGTGATCAAGGAGACTTCCTTGGACGGCGTTTGGAAGATCATGCAAGACACGATCGCAGGAAAAAACGCCTCCATCAAGGCAGCAAACCAAAATATCAACAACCTAAAGTCCCAGCTTGCCCAAACAGAAAAGACGCTGACGGCAAAAGAACAGTCGATGGCTGAGATTCTTCATGCGAGTACCCACATTAACGTCCTTGGAATAGATTTGCCTAAGGGTGCATTTATTTCAATCGTAGCAATCGCGATCGCAGCTCTGTTGGTTCTCCTTGGGCTCATCATTGCCCGAATGAAATTGCAAAGCAAGAGCCTTAATGAAAGAAATCTCGCGGTTACTGCACTTACGAACGAGTTTGACGAGTACAAGCATCGCGCGATGGATAGGCAGACAAAACTGTCGCGTGAGCTGCAGGATGAACGGAACAAGCTACAGGCGATGATCCGTAACTCCTGAAATAGTTAAACCACTCTCGTGCGCGTAGATGGGTTTGCACGTGTTGTTAATAGTTAAAAGTTATTTCGCGGGCATGCGGTGGAGCCGGTTTCATCTGATATCACAGCGAATTTCATCAAGCACCAGCCGTCCTCATTGCACTGCGAGTGGAGTAACCATTAACGATTCCCAAAAGACCTCTTATGAGCACACGC
>Ga0111539_10010452_pt1 | contig 11681 bp, 9 predicted proteins | sample RhiMethybrSRZTD1_FD_79667 | JGI IMG/M metagenome (GOLD analysis project Ga0111539, IMG submission 79667) | Populus rhizosphere microbial communities from Tennessee, USA - Rhizosphere MetaG P. TD hybrid SRZTD1 (version 2) (version 2) | ecosystem: Host-associated > Plants > Roots > Rhizosphere >...
CAAGTCTCCGCTGAACTTACGCCATCGATCTCCACGGTAGCGTGAGCGGAGGTGGCGCGCTCTCTTTCGCGCTCGCTGCCACGTTCATAGGTTGAAGTACCCGAATTTGAAATCAGCCGGTTGTCACCGAGCGAGAGCTCGAACGACAAGGTATCAGCATGTGCATGTGCCGGCAGATAATCAGGACCGATTCGGCCGCAGTCAAAGATGACATGGAATGGCGGTCGCGAGAGGATCGCGAATCCGCTCGGCTCCAGCACGGTCAGGTGATTGACGGAACGATTGACAGGAACTCCACGGTCCTTCGCATATGAAAGGAGGTCTGCAGGCGACGGCGCGATGCCGAATGCCGCATCATTAAAATAGGGTATCTGCCCATCTGGGTGTCGAATGGCTCCCAGCCATTGTGCCATTTGGCTGGTGGTCTCTTTCAGGCCCATTGCGGTCAACGGCGCGCCCAACACGTCGGAGTACGCATGGCCGAGGCCTAATAGATCGAGCATTCCTTCCAAAACCAGAGAGTGATACATGGCGCTCAACTCGAAGTGCGCGCCATCAGCGAGAATTTGTTCACGGATTTGACCGTCCAGCAGTTCGAGGCCGCGGGCACGCCAACGATCTGCTTCCGGCCCTTCGAAGAAGGCGCCGGCAAAAACGAGCGCCGTGGCATTGGCCAGCAGGTGATTGCCGCCAAGGTGATACTCGATTGAACGCGTAAGATGACGAATCTGCGCCGCCAAGCTTTTGAAATGAGACTCTGTCCCACGGCCAAACGTCAAAAACCAGACGATCCAATTTACGGCCCTCAGTGAGATCGGATATGGATCCCATCCCACACCCCGACCGATCGGATTGTCCACAATCCAGCGGTCGAGCCATGCCGCATCTTCGACTATGCGTTCAGCTGCAGTCGTTTCTCGTAGCCACTCGAAATAATGAAGATTGTACAGCCAGAGTTTTGACGGCCCACGATTGTTCCAGTCGTCGCGCGTCGTGACGTGACAGGCTTGATTGAGGAATCGAAAGCAATCGCCGCTACGAATTGGACCAGTACGCCGAATGAATTCCCCGAATGAAGCCTGCAGACTTCTTGTTGGCGGGAGTGGACCGGCTACGCGCGACGATTGCGGGACGACTCGTCGCAGTCTCGCAAGGATTTGTTGTCTGCGCAGGTGGCGAATGGTTCGCCAATACGTTGCCAGCGATATCATGCTCGATTTTGGCCTGAAATGCACGGCACACTCAATTTTGCACACAACTCAACAAGCAGCTCAGCCACTACATCTTCGCAGCGGTCATGTCGGACGGTGCAGAACGGCACAAAACGTGCCGGTGGAGAAGGCAGCCGCTCCTCATTATGATGCCCCGGCGTTGAGCGTCCACGTCGCATTTCTCAGCTTACTTGCGCTTCAAACGCGCAAAAGTCACAACTAGCCAAGCGACAAGTGTCGCTTGCTGTTTGCCTTATGGTGGCATTCATAGACAGCGAGTGGCCCAAAGCATAAAACGCAGGTCTGCCGCAATGCCTACATTGACTCATCGCAAGCGAGGGCGGGAACCAAGAACAATGAACGATCTGGTTCAATTAGCGCAAGTTCATGACTATTGGAATGGGGCGGCCTGCGGCGAGGCAGCATATGCCAAAGGTGAAACAGTTTCAGAACGGCTCGCCGCTCAGACAAAAGCTCGCTATGAACTTGAGCCCTATATTTTTGATTTTGCTAAGTTTCACGAGGGGGCGGGGAAACGCGTTCTTGAGATCGGCGTCGGAATGGGGGCCGATCACGAACAATGGGCGAAATACAAGCCGGCCAGACTATCCGGCATCGATCTGACCGAGCGCGCGATAGAACTGACATCGTGGCGATTGCGGGAATCTGATCTTCAATCCGAACTACGAGTCGCAGATGCTGAAAACCTGCCCTTTGAAGACGAGTCTTTCGATATCGTCTACAGCTGGGGCGTGGTGCACCATAGTCCAAATCCGCCGAAGATTTTGCAGGAAATATCGCGGGTGCTGCGCAGTGATGGCGTTGCTCGCATCATGATCTACCACAAATGGTCGGTTGTGGGGGTGATGCTGTGGGCAAGATATGGTGTCTTCCGAAAGACGCTCGCTCGAGTCTACGCCGAGCACCTGGAGAGCCCGGGGACCAAAGCCTATTCTGTTTGGCAGGCGGAGAGAATCTTTAAGACAAGTGGGTTGAGACCAAAATTTATTCGCGTCGAGCTAAGCTCAGGCGATCTCCTGACGGGAGCCGCCGGACAGCAGCATCAAGGCTTGATGTTATCGGCAGCGAAGTTGCTTTGGCCTCGATGGCTGTTGAAGAAATTTGCACGGAGTTTTGGGCTATTTTTGCTTATCGAAGCGCACAAGATTGGGTGATAATTGTGCGTTCACCGGCCCCAAGCCTCCCTTGTGTGACGGTTTCACCCAGTCACTGACTGCCCCAGGAATTTGCGCATACCAGTCGCCGCGTTTTGCACGGCTGCGGCCAGTGCGATCAGCGCGTGATCCAATTCCGACCTGCCGACGGTCTTTTTGACATGATCAGGAGCGTTATTCATAGTCACGACTTGCGCAGACGGTACAGCAAATGACGAGGGCCGTGAAAAAACCTTTTACCCTTGTCATCGATCAAATACGACGTGGTGAAACAGCCGATTGGTTAGTCGTCGCTGTTGCGGTGTCACTGCCGTGGTCAACCTCTTTGACTGCCATCCTGATCGCCCTGTGGCTCATCGCCGTCGTGCCTACCCTCGACATCGCGTCAGTGCGGCGGGAAATAATGACTCCGGTTGGCGGCGTGCCGGTGCTGCTATGGGCGCTAGCTGTCGTCGGAATGTTGTGGGCCGACGTCGATTGGAGTGAACGCTTCGGGGGTCTCAGAGGTTATCATAAACTCCTTGTCATCCCTCTGCTGCTCGCACAATTCCGCCGCTCGGAACGGGCCAGATGGGTTATCCTTGGATTTTTTATCTCGGCGCTTGCGCTGCTCATACTGTCCTGGCTGACGCCATACCCAGGTTCTTGGGGACGCGAAAATGCCGACATAGGCGTCCCCGTCAAGGACTACATTTTGCAGAGTGGAATCTTCGCAATCTGCGCGCTCGGATTGCTGGGACAGGCGGTCGAGTGGCGCGCACAGCGCCCGCAACTCGCAATAGTCGCGGTTGTCGCGGCTGCATTTTTCATTGCCAACATCATTTATGTCGCAACCAGCCGTACTACGCTCGTCATCATTACAGGTCTGCTTTTGCTCTTCGGATTCCGGCAGTTCGGCTGGAAGGGAATGATCGCCGCCGGCATCGTTGGAGGTGCCTTGGCAAGTTTGTTTTGGGTGTCCTCGCCTTACCTCCGCGACCGTGTGACCCAGGTCATAGAAGAAGTGCGAGATTATCCCGCCAGCGACACCGAAACGTCCATTGGATTGCGTTTCGAATTCTGGAAGAAGTCAGTGGAATTTGTCGCGGCAGCGCCGATAATCGGTCATGGAACCGGAACAATCACGACACTATTCCGGCGAAGCGCTTCGGGCCACACCGGCATGGCTGCTGTCGTCACGGGCAATCCGCACAATCAGATTCTGGCCGTGGCGATCCAACTCGGCTTCATTGGGATCGTTACGCTCATCTCGATGTGGGTCGTCCACTTGACTTTGTTTTCCGAAAGGACGCTGTTCGGTTTGTACGGATTGACCATCGTCGTAAGCAACGTGGTGGGATCGCTGTTCAACTCGCACCTTTTCGATTTCAGCCAAGGCTGGCTCTACGTCTTCGGCGTCGGCATTCTCGGCGGAGTGGTGCTTAAACGAAGGCAAGCTGAAACCAACCTTGCGTAACACGAACGGCACGCAGCATTTCTCGGCTTACTTGCGCTTCGAACGTGCGAAAGTCACAAGCGACCAAGCGACAAGAGCCACACTGACCGCCAGTGCCGTCAGTGCTGCCGCGCTACTGCGGGCTGCGACAGTAACGAGTGCAAGCGCACCCAGTCCGAGGTTAACCAAAAATACGCGGCTAAGAATTTCAGGAACTGAGAAATTATTGTTAGTGGCACGCTGATAAAAATGTGTGCGATGTGCTTGCCAGAATGGCTCGCCACTCACGACACGATGCCCCAACGTAATAGTCGCATCGGCGAGATAATAAAGTGGCAGGATGAGGGCTGCGGCCAGGTGTCCGCTGAATGCAAGCTCCAGCAACAGCCAGGCCAATAGCAGTCCGATCGGTAGGCTCCCGACGTCGCCGAGAAAAAGCTTCGCGACCGGTCTATTGAACGGTGCAAAGCCTAAGCTTGCGCCAAAGAGTGCCGCGGCGACGATGGCAGGCAACAGTCCAATTGCACCGAACAAGCCCAGCACGACAATGACACCGGTCACCGGTACGACCTCGGCAACAGTGATCCAATCGATGCCATCCATGAAGTTGACGAGATTAACCAGCCACACTCCGCTCAAGAGGAGACAGCCGCGCTCTACCCACCAGGGCAGAAACGGTATAATTTGTATTTCGCTCGGCAGTGTCGCGATTGTCGCGCCGACTGCGATGAATTGAAGCGAAAGCCGTAGCGCCGCAGGTAATGTGCGGAGATCATCGACCGCTCCGACACAAGCAAGAAATGCAGCAGCTACTGTGACGATCAAAAATTGCTGGCCATGATTTTGTAACAGTGGCGACAAGACGATGGCAGCGCCCCAGGCGACGGCCAGAGTTGTGAGTATGACAGCGATCCCGCCGCCCTGTGGCGTCGGCCGGTCGTGCGACGAACGTGCATTTGGACGGGCCATCGCATAGCTCTTGAGCCATGGCCAGGCCAGCACAATCAGTCCGGCTGTCAGGATTCCTGCGAGAATCGCGATCGACGCAAGAATGACAAGAGCACTTCCAAAGTCTTCAGCGTTAATCATCGCGATATCAACCGGCGGTGCGTCGGCTATTGCTTCTGCCCGACCAGCACGAACAGCGCGCCCTCGGAAGAAATGGAGCCCAACCAACTGAGCTGCGTCAAAATACGTGAGGTCTTGGAAGCAGGGTCCGTCAACGCAAACAGCCTATTTTCACCGGAATCATTCGTGCCAAGGATTGGCGGCTCGCAATTCAGATAGGTTACGCCGTTTTTGCGAAACCAGCCCATCACTTCGTCGATCGAGTGCCAAGTTTCGTGCGGATTGTAATATTGGTCCTTGATCCATGTCTCAGCCTGGCGCGGATCGCGAATGCGATTGCGCACCACGTAATCGATGTTGGGCCCGAATAGCCCAATCAACTGCGCGCGTGCCGCGGTCGGCACGCGGGCGAACCAATTGTAAAGACCTACCACAATGATCCCTCCCGGCTTGGCTTTGCGCACAACCGATGCAAACGCACGAGCAGCGTCCTTGGTGTGGTGCAGAACCCCTGAACTGATTACGACGTCGAAGGAGTTGTCCCTGATACCCAGGTCGAAAATGTTCATCTGAACAAAGGCCGAGCGCGGCAGACTATTTCGCTTCTTGTGTTCGATTGCGAGCTTCAGGCTAGACAACGACAGATCGATCCCCAGCACGTGATTGTTGTTCAGCGAAAGGAAATGGGACCATTGTCCGGTGCCGCACCCGCACTCGAGAACAAGCTTGTTATGGCCGATGGCATCCAAAAGCCCCTTCATGAACGGATTTTTCGTTCCTCGATTAACCAGATCGCCAAAGCCCTGAACTCCGTCATAGTTCGGAAACGGATGCTCTTCGTAAAACGCTTTGACGCGTCCTGTAATCGGGTCACGATCCTCGGTTTCGATCCCGGTCAGAAGTGACGGAACGCCATCTCGATCAGGATAAAGCGCCCCTGTTTTGCTGCAGCGAAACGCTCCATGGATCCGTTCGAGCACGGCATCTGTGGTGGCATCCGGTACTTTAAGACAATTTAAGAGTCGCGCCGGAACGAGGGCATCCCCTTGCGGGGCGCTGGCCGGCAACGGGAGGAGTTGATCCTCCTTGCGCAAAATAGCATTGCCGAGCACGAGCACATCCATTTCGGTTGCCATAAAGCACCGGTAGGCATCTTCGGGCGAACAGACGATCGGCTCATCGTTGACGTTGAAACTGGTATTCACGAGGACACTATTTCCGGTGCGCGCGTGCATCGCACGCAGCAATCGATGGAAGCGCTCATTGGTTGCGGGGTGCACAGTCTGGATGCGAGCGGAATAGTCGATGTGGGTGACTGCGGGAATATCACTGCGTGGAACGTTGAGCTTATCGATTCCTTCCAACGATTGTTGTTCCGATGTCATAGCGATACGACGATCGCCGCGGACAGGGGCGACAAGCTGCATATAGGGACTGTCGTGGTCCAACTCGAAATAATCAGCAACGTCCTCGCGCGGGACCGCGGGCGCGAACGGCCGGAAGCTTTCGCGATACTTAATCCGCAAATTGAGCTCACGCTGCAGACGGCGCGACCGGGCATCGCCAAGAATGGAACGGTTTCCCAGCGCGCGCGGCCCGAACTCCATGCGGCCCTGAAACCAACCGACCACCTTCTCCTCGGTTAGCGCAGTAACAACGTCGCTGAACAAGGTTTCGTCGTCGACTTCAGAATAATTGGCGCCGACATTGTCCAGGCAAGCCCGAACGGCCGACGGAGAAAAGGATGGCCCCAGATAAGCCCCACTCATCGCGTCCGGTTGATTGTTCACCTGACGTGGCTGGTCTCGATAGAGATGAAAAGCGGCAAGCGCCGCTCCAAGCGCGCCTCCCGCATCTCCTGCTGCCGGCTGGATCCAAATGTCTTCGAATGCCCCGTCCCGCAAGATCTTTCCGTTGGCAACGCAATTGAGCGCGACTCCTCCGGCGAGGCAGAGGTTTGTCGATCGGCTTTCCTTGGCAAGGGCCCGCGTGAGGCGAAGTACCACCTCTTCGGTGACCGTCTGGATCGAGGCCGCCAAATCCATGTGCCGCTTGGTGAGCGGCTCACCTGCCTTGCGCGGTGGCGCGCCGAACAGCGCATCGAAGCGCGCATTGGTCATAGTTAGACCGGTACAGTAGTCAAAATAGTCAAGATCAAGATGAAAGGACCCGTCCGGCTTCACGTCGATCAGATTATCCAGGATTGCGTGGACATACCGGGGCTCGCCATAAGGCGCGAGCCCCATCACCTTGTATTCGTCGGAATTGACTTTGAAGCCCGTGTAATAAGTGAAGGCCGAATAGAGCAAGCCAAGAGAGTGAGGGAAAAACATCTCCTGCGTGATCGACAGATTATTGTCATGCCCAAAACCGGCAGAGGTCGTAGTCCATTCTCCGACCCCATCCATGGTCAGGAATGCCGCCTGTTCGAACGGAGACGGATAGAACGCGGAAGCTGCGTGGGCGAGATGATGCTCAGTGAATAAGAGCTTGCTGGAATCTCCTAAATCAGAGTCAAGCTCGGACAATTCGTCGTTCAACAACCGCCTCTGAAAAAGCTTCTCCTTAACCCACAGCGGCATTGCCGTACGAAACGATGAATAGCCGCGCGGGGCAAATGCAAGATAGGTCTCTACCAGTCGGTCGAATTTGAGAAATGGCTTGTCGTAGAACACGACGTTGTCGATATCACGGCCGGTGAGCCCCGCTTCGGCCAGGCAATAGCGGATAGCATGTGCCGGAAAATCACTGTCATTCTTCTTTCTGGTGAACCGTTCCTCCTGTGCCGCCGCCACAATACGGCCGCCGTCGACCAGTGCCGCGGCGCTATCGTGATAGAAGGCGGAGACACCAAGGATCTTCACTCCACACTTACCCCTTTCAGCGCCGCGGCAATCAATTCCGCCTGTGCCGCGTGGGCACATGCGGTGTAGTGGCCGTCCGTCTTGAATACCAGCGTGCCACCGCAGCGACCAACAACCTTAGGGGCCTCGCGCACAGAGTCGATCAGGTGGATGTTGTATCGAGCGGCGATGCGTATGAAAAATTCTTCCTCCGCCGAGGTGCTCCAGAGCGGTACGACTATCCACAACCGCACGGCTTGGCGATCAGCTTCGACCTTCATTTGCCTCACAATTTCTTCGAGAAGCCTGACGGGATAGCTGCCCGGCTCCCAAGTGACGCCAATGAAACCTGGCGTGTAGCCGCCGCTGTCATCGGGAACATAATTGACATTAATATAAGGGAATCGTTTGCGTACCCCTTCTGGACTGTCCGGGGTGGTGAACATGCCCCAAACGAGTTTCACAAGGCCGACAACATATGATCGCTCCAGCCAATTGCCGTCATTTAGCAAGGTTCGTTTCGTGGTGTCCTTGATCCATCTGATCGGTTTTCGGCGGCCAACGTGCGGCAGGACAGCAATCTCGCCGCCCTGCGCGACGAACACAGCTTCGGAGTCGAATACGCCTACCTCGTGGTCGAGCGTGCGGTAACGGACCTCGCCCTGGCTGTCCAAGTACGCGCCCGGTTTGGACATCAGCCGCTTGGGAAAATGCAGGCTCATGTTTTCGAAGGGGTCATTGCCGGAAAACAGATAAATGACGTCAGTGACCCCCAACTCCTTGTGCGCGAGGAGCGCGCGCATCCGCTTCAATGTCTGTTCGGTGGAGTAGCCTCTTACTCCGGCGTTAAGGGAGCGCGTCGAAGGACCGAGTGTCTGCTCAACGAGATGTTGGAAAGTCTGCTGGTAATCGACCTCGAACGAGGCAGTCTGGGAATCGCCGACGAACAAAAGGTTTCGGGCGACATGTTGCTTCTCGGCAGCGGGATCAAGCGGGACACGCATACCCAATGCGTCGGTACGAATCGTATGATCGAACTCATTGAAGGGGCTAGTGTGTCGAAAGGTTGCGTTCGTCTTGATCTTCCAGCCGAGATCAAGATCTTTCTCCCAATTCTGATCTGAATCGGTCACCCCCAATCCGACCATGAGCTGCCGCTTCATCACGGAACTGGGCTTGATCACGAAGCGCATGGCAAGCTCCAGCGTGACCGTGCCAAGCAGCAATGTCATCGTGACCACCAGAACGCTGGCGATCCATTCGCGACCGAAAATTTTCATCCGTTATTTTCTCTAAAACACTGTGTAGATGAATGGCGCGACAGCCCACCCCTCTGCCAACACCAGCATCCCGCCGAACACCAGCAGCAAGATCAGCAGCGGTGCTAGCCACAGCTTTTTCTTCACGCGCAGAAATTCCCAAAACTCCGCTAAGAATTTCATTGGTGGTACTCCTAGTACTGCTTTGTCATTGAGTCTGGAGGCGGACCCGGCGGCTCACGACGTACCCAATAGCTCACGGCTGAGGTCTTGCGCTTGAGCCGAAGCGGGTCGCTACCCGCAAGCCTGATGATTAATCCCATCGGGGCAACGGCCAGATAATAGAGGAGTGCCATGATGATCGGGTTGACGATCCCGTGCAGCGCCAGGCCGAATCGAAACCACATGCGGTTGAGGCGGGTAAGTATGTTTGGAGCGACCAGCGCCGCGACGCCAAATAAGAACCCAAGCGCTAGCGGCCACCAAAGCGGCACGCGGCCGCTAAACACCCACGGCCAGAGACCGACAATGGCAAAAAAAAAGCAAAGGTTAAGCCGAAGCTGCGGTTCGACGAGCCTTTGATGGGACGGGGCATCCGGGGATCGTATTGACAGCCATCCGAAATGGCAAGTTCGTCTTAAAGGATGATGCCACAGATGAAACGCCGAGCGTGCCTCTGCGAGCCAAGTTGCGGCCATGTTACGAGGGCGTTCAGCGACAATGTCTCGCTTTAAGGCACGGGCTACGCGGCAGCGTGACTCGAGGGGTCTTACTCGTGTGCAGATACCGGCCTGTCGTGTTCCCTGGACCGGATGCATAGCAGGCATTTGTGTCTCCTGTTGCATTCTGCTGCGTGACACATCATCAACACTTCCTCCAAGCCACGAGCGACGATATCGTGCGTGCACGCTTGGGATTTGAAACGCACCGCTAAGGGCCGAGGATCACATGCGCCGCATGTTCTTGTTGCTGGCCAAAGCGGCGATGTCCGGCCTCTTGCTCTATTTCTCTTTGCGTTGGGTCAATATTGATGAGCTGATCGAGCGATTGCGTCATCTCGAGCCGGGCTGGCTGCTCCTCGCCGTCGTTCTCATGGCAACCCAGCTGTTGCCGTTATCGGCACGGTGGCGGCAGATTGCGATCTCCTGCGGCACCGATATGGGTTTCATCCGAACGCTGCAGATCAATTTTATCGCCGCATTTTTCAATCAGGTTCTGCCCTCGACGGTCGGCGGCGATGGCGTGCGAATCTGGTTCGCTACCCGCAGAGGCGCCGGTTGGGCAAACGCCACCTATTCCGTTCTACTCGATCGAATCTTTGGTGTATTCGTTTTGGCGCTCGTCGTCGCGGCGTGCCTGCCCTGGACACTTCAGCTGATCCGTGAACCGGTTCCGCGCGCGGTCCTGCTGGTGCTCGCATGCGGGGCGATCGCGGGTCCATTGATCGTGTTGCTGACCGGTACGCACTTTGATCGATGGCTTCGCCGATGGACGATAACGCGCCACGTGGCGGCGGCCGCCGAAGCTGCTGCGAGAACGTGCCGGTCACCCCGATCCGCCGCAATCGTAATCGGATGCTCGATCGTGATTCATCTATTGACCATCAGCGCCGCCTGGTGCTGCGTCAAAGCGGTTGCTGCACCTGTTGGGTTTGCGCATGTTCTTTTCCTGATGCCGCCCGTGCTGTTGATCGCCACCGTGCCGATATCGATTGCCGGCTGGGGTGTCCGTGAAAGCAGCATGATTGCAGCATTCGCCTATGCGGGACTCTCGGAAAGCGACGGGCTGACACTGTCCGTTCTGTTCGGTGCGGCAAGTTTCGTCATTGGAATCATTGGCGGCATCGTTTGGATTTCCAGTGAATTCCGGACGAGGACATTTGACCCCGCTAATGACGAGATGGTGACCGGAAGACCATGACACCGGTGCGGACTATTCAGGAATGATCGTCAAACGAGCTGAGCCAGATTCCACCGCGCCAAAGACGCGCCGGCCTGCCGCGTTTCTCGACCGCGACGGGGTCCTCAATGTCGATCATGGCTATGTCCACCGGCCCGAGCAGCTTGAATGGATAGCGGGGGCGCCCGAGAGCGTTCGCCTGCTCAACGAGGCCGGGTATTACGTGCTGGTGATAACCAACCAGTCCGGTGTGGCGCGCGGGTTCTTCGACGAAGCGGCGGTAAAATCATTTCACGCACATATGCAGAATGTCCTGGCCGGAAAAGGCGCTCACATCGATGCCTTTTATTATTGTCCGCATCACCCGGAAGGAACCGTGAAGGCATTCGCCATGGCCTGCAGCTGCCGGAAACCCCGTATCGGCATGTTGGAACGGGCTGCAGATGAATGGCCGATCGATATAGCCACAAGCTTCTTTATAGGCGACAAAGACGACGACATTGCTGCTGCTTCTGCTTTTAAGGTCCACGGAATCAAATTCGACTCGCGTTTGCATTCTCTTCCTAACCTGGTGCGTCAGGAGATCGCCACCCGCAAAAGTCTGCAGGGCCCGTCGAGCACATGAATGATCCCGCCGGCGCGTCCGGTCGCGCGCAACTCCTGACACCATTGTTGGTCCTTTGGCTCTACGGAACTGCGTTGCGGTTCACGATCTTGGCCGTCCCCCCGGTCATTCCGTTCATTCATGACGAAATGAATTTGAGCGCAACCCAGATCGGAATTCTCACCGG
>Ga0111539_10010453_pt1 | contig 11681 bp, 9 predicted proteins | sample RhiMethybrSRZTD1_FD_79667 | JGI IMG/M metagenome (GOLD analysis project Ga0111539, IMG submission 79667) | Populus rhizosphere microbial communities from Tennessee, USA - Rhizosphere MetaG P. TD hybrid SRZTD1 (version 2) (version 2) | ecosystem: Host-associated > Plants > Roots > Rhizosphere >...
GCTTTGCGGGCTTTGCGGGCTTTGCGTTCCCCCAAGCGCGTCGAATGAAGTGTGTCTCCGCGGGTTCTGCGTGCTCTGCGTTGTCCGTCGTCACTCAGCGCGCAGCGTCGCGAGCGGTTTGTTACGCAGCACGTCGAGGCTGGAGAAGACGCCGATGATCGCGACCAGCGCCGCCGTCAGCACGACGCCGCCGACGTGCTCGCCGACGAAGACGCGCCACGGGATCTCGAGCGCGTAGCGGCTGACGCCCCACGTGAGGACGACGGCGCCGAGCGAGCCAATCAGCCCGGCGAGCGAGCCGAGCACGCCGTACTCGAACAGGAGCATCCGCGCGATGGTGCGGGTGTTGGCGCCGAGCGTCTTGAACACCGCCGCCTCGTACACCCGCTGGAACTTGGTCATCGCGACGGCGCCGATGAGGATCAGCGCGCCGCTGAACAGCACCAGGCCGCCGACGACGGTGATCGCCAGCGTGACCTTCGACATGACGTCGCGCAGTGTCTCGAGAATCTCGCGGAAGTCGATCACGGAGACGTTCGGGAACTTCTCGACCAGGTCGTGCTGGAAGCGTGCCCGCTCGTCCAGGCCAGCCGGCCCCTTGATCGGCGCGACGAAGGTCTGCGGCGCCTGGTCGAGGGCCCCGGGGCGGAAAACGAAGACGAAGCCGCCATTGCGCGACTCGCGCCACTCGACATCGCGGATGCTGGTGACGCGCGGGCTGACGATCCGCCCGAGGATGTCGAAGCGGATCGTGTCGCCGACGTGGATCCGCGCCCGCTCGGCGATCTGCCGCTCCACCGACACTTCCGGTTCCGGCGACGGCCCCTTCCAGAAGACGCCGTCGATCACCCGCTCGTTTGCTTCGATGTGGTCGCGGTAGGTGAGCGTGAACTCGCGGCCGATCGCCATGCCGCTGCGCCGGACGGCGTCCGCGCCTTCGAGGTTGGTTTCCTGGCCGGCGACGCCGACCACCCGCGCCCGCAGCACCGGAATCAGCTGCGCGTCGGCGGCGTAATGGGCCGGGTCGCTCAGAAACGCGCGCATGCCGTCTGCCTGCCCGCGCTGGATGTCGAGCAGGAACATGTCGGGCGAGTCGGCCGCGGTCTGGATCGAGAACTCGCCGAGCAGGCTCGCCTGCAGCGACCGGACGCCGACGATGAAGAAGGCGCCGAGGCCGACGGCGAGCAGGATGACGCGGGTCTGATTTCCCGGGCGCGACAGGTGAAGCACGGCGTGGCGCAGCGGGAACGAGCGCGAGTTGGCGAGCGGCGCAACCACCTGGACCAGCAGGCGCCCGGCCAGCATCAGCACGAACGCGAGCCCGGTGAAGCCGGCGCACACCACCAGCCCGATCTTGAGCGACGAGGCCTGCCATGCGGTGAGGCCGACCAGCGCCGCCGACACCGTGACCAGCACCAGGTAGCCGAGCCAGTCGCGTCGGCGCCTGGTGTTCTCGTCGCGCAGCAGCAGCGACGGCTTGATGAAGCGGACATCGAGCAGCGGCACGATCGAGAACAGCAGCGACACCAGGACGCCGATGCCGATCCCCTGCGCCGCCGCGCTCGAGGTCACCCCGTAATGGGCTTCGGCGAGCACCGAGGGCGAGGTCGACGTGCTGAGGAAATAGGGGATCGCGGCAATCACGCCGCGCGCGATCGCCGTGCCCAGCAGGCTGCCGGCGAGGCCGAGCGAGAGCACCTGCAGGATGTAGACGGCGATGATCTGCCGGCTCCGGGCACCGACGCATTTCAGCACCGCGATGCTGCGCATCTTCTGCAGGATGAAGACGCGGGTAACGCTCGACACCGCGATGCCGCCGAGGATGACGATGATCAGGCCGACCAGGCTCAGGTAATTCTCGGCCCGTTCGAAGTCGCGGCCGATCTGATCTTCGGTCGATCGATACGAGCGGATGTTGAGGAACTCGTCGCGCAGGTCGTGGCGAAGAGACAGGACCAGCGTGTCGAGGCGATCCTCAGGCGCCCTGATGTGGAGCCGGCGATCGGCGCGGCTGCCGAAGCCGAGCAGCCCTGTCGACGGCAGGTCGGCGTAGTCGATCAGCACTCGCGGGCCGAGGCTGAAGCCGCCGATGCGCCGTCCCGGCTCGTTCTTCAGCGTCCCGCGGATCGTGAACGGCGCCTGGCCGATCGAGATCTGGTCCCCGACCTTCACGCCCAGCGCGGTCAGCAGCTCCGGGCGCACGATCGCCCCGTGGTTCTGCAGCATCGCGTGCGAGTACGGCGTCCCGTCGGTCATCGTCACGGTGCCGTAGAGCGGGAAGTTCGGCTGCAGCGCGCGCAGCTCGACCATCTTCGCCACCGGCTTCTTCTCATCCACCGGCCGCACCATCGTCGGCGTTTCGAGCGTTTCGGTTTGCGCGGTGGCGCCGGCGGCCGCGACGGCGCGGTCGATGGTCGCGCGGACCGCGTCGGGCCATTCGCGGTTCGTGGAGACGAGCACGTCGGCGGCGATGAGCGACCGTGCCTCGCCGCCGAGCACGTCGCGCACGTTCTGAATCACCGAGCGCAGCGTGACGATCGCGGCCACGCCGACGGCGATGCAGATGAAGAAGAACAGCAGCCGCCGCCACGAGGAGCGCGTTTCACGCGCCGCCATCGACAGGACGAACTTCATGATCGCGGATCGCTCGTCAGGACCGGATCTACGTGCCCTGCCCCGAGCGGAGTCGAGGGGTCGCCGCGTTGCCGGCGCACCGCGACTTCATCGGCGGTTCGCGCCGATGCGTGCCGCAGCGTGTTCTCGACCACGCGGCCGTCGCGCATCAGCAGCCGCGCGTCGGCCATCGCCGCGAGCTCGGCGTCGTGCGTCACCAGCACGACGGTGGTGCCGCGGCGCGAGTGGATGTTGCGCAGCAGCTCCATGATGTGGCGGCCGTTGGCGCTGTCGAGATTGCCGGTCGGCTCGTCGGCGAGCACGATCGGCGGGTTGTTGGCGAGCGCGCGCGCCAGCGCGACGCGCTGCTGCTCGCCGCCCGACAGCTGCGACGGATAGTGATGCGCCCGCCCGGTCAGCCCCACTTCCTCCAGGAGCCCGTTCGCGCGCGCGCGGACGTCGGCGATCCCGGCAATCTCCATCGGCACGGCGATGTTCTCGTATGCGGTCAGCGACGGGATGAGGTGGAAGAACTGGAAGACGAAGCCGATTTTCTCGCCGCGCAGCCGCGCCAGCGTGTCTTCGTCGAGCCGCGTGATGTCGACCGTGTCGATCAGCACCGACCCGGACGAGGGCGCGTCGAGGCCGGCGATCAGCCCGAGCAGCGTCGACTTGCCGCTGCCCGACGGCCCGACAATCGCGACGAACTCGCCGCGCGGGATCTGAATCGACAGCGGGTGAAGGATGGTGAGCGGCTCCGATCCGCTCGTGACCGTTTTCGAGACCTCGCGCAGCTCGATCATGATCCCGGGCGCCCCCGGTGCGCGGCCTGGGTCTCGGCAATCGGCTTCAGCACCGTCCAGACATTGTCGGTGACGATGCGCGCGCCTTCAGGCGTCGGGTGGATGCCGTCGCGCTGGTTGAGGGCGGCGTTGCCGGCGACGTTCTGCAGCAGGAACGGCACCAGCGCCAGCCGGTATTGCGCGGCGAGCTCGGGATAGACCTTGTGAAAGCTGGCAATGTAGTCGCGGCCGTAATTGGGCGGCGCTTCCATCCCGGCAAGAATTACCGTGATGCCGCGCGCCTGCGCGCGCTCGATGATCTCCGACAAGTTGCGCCGCATCTGTTCGAGCGGCAGGCCGCGAAGACCGTCGTTGGCGCCGAGCGCGAGAATCAGCACGCGCACGTCGCCCTGGAGCGCCCAGTCGAGCCGCTCCAGCCCGCCGGCTGACGTGTCGCCCGAGACGCCCGCGTTGACCACCTCGAAGTCCATGCCGCTGTCCTTGAGACGCTGCTCGAGAAGAGCCGGATACGCGGCGCCTGTTGGCAGGCCAAGACCGGCGGTGAGGCTGTCGCCGAGCGCGACGATGCGCGGGCGTGCGGGCGCCGGGGCCGCAGCGGGTGCCGCGGCTGCGGTCGAGGCCGGCGTGGCGGCCGGTGCGCCCGTGGCCCGTGGTTCGTCGCGTTCGTCGCCGCGCGGCGAGCCGCAGGCGAGCGCGCAGGCGGCAAGCGCGGCCGCCAGCCAGATCCTCATCCTCTTATGTTACGTGGAGACGAGCGGAAGACGTCCCTGGTTCGGTGAGGCAGGGCTCCCGAGGCGGGGCGCCTTCACGGTGAGGCAGGGCTGAAGCCCTGCCCTACGTAAACGACGTACGCGTCAAGCCTGCGCGAGCTGCTGCTCGAGCGTCGCGATGGCGGCCGCGAGCATGCGCCGGTGCGCGTCGGTGCGCGCCGCCTCGAGATCCGCGCGCGCGCGGGCGAGCGCGAGCTGAATCGTGCGCCGCCGGCTTTCAACCTCGCGCTCGGCGGGCGACATCGCTTCCTTCACCGCCGCTCCCCGCTCGGCCTCAGCCTGCTGGTACTCGACATCCTTGCTCTCAAACCCTCTGGCCATATAAGGGACTCTCTGAACACTTTCGACTGACGACCGACGCCTGTATTCTAACGAGATGCAACATGCTCAAGACCTGCTGACACGCTGGCCCGCGCTGGATGTATCGGCGCGACGCGCCCGCCTCGACAGCTCGCTGCACGTGTCGGCTGGTCCGCTCGCGAATAATTTGAAAAGTTCGGTCGAGGTGGCCGCGCGCGCCGCCGACGGGTTGTGGACGCGCGATCCGTCGGCGTGGAGCCGCGATGTTGCGGTGCAGAAGGCGATTGCCGATCGCCTCGGGTGGATGGCCTCGCCGATGCTGATGGCCGAGTCTGTCGATCGGCTGCGCACTTTTGCCGAGCGTGTCAAAAACGATCGATTCAGCGACGTCGTGCTGCTCGGCATGGGTGGATCCAGCCTCGCGCCGGAAGTGCTGCGCGCCATCCTCGGCGTCCCGCGCGGCTGGCCGAGCTTGCACATGCTCGACTCGACCGATCCGGCAGCCGTCCGCGCCGCGGCGACGCCGCCCGAGCGGACGCTGTATCTCCTCGCAAGCAAGTCGGGCACCACCATCGAGCCCAACTCGCTTGCCGCGCATTTCCGCCAGCGGCTCATCGACGGCGGCGTCGCGCGCTGGGCCGATCATTTCGTTGCGATTACGGATCCGGGCACCGAGCTCGATCGCCGTGCCCGCAGCGAACAGTTTCGCGACGTCTTCCTGAACCCGGCCGACATCGGTGGCCGCTACTCCGCGCTGTCCTTCTTCGGCATGGTGCCGGCGGCGCTGATGGGACAGGACATCGAAGCGATCATCGGCTGGGGCCTGGCCATGCTCTCCGCGGCCGAGCCTGAAGGCGGCAGCGTGGCCGCGAATCCCGCGGTCGGCCTCGGCCTCGCCATCGGCGCCGGCGCCATATCAGGACGCGACAAGCTCACCTTGATCGTTCCGCCGTCGTTCGACGCGTTCGGTCTCTGGGTCGAGCAGTTGATCGCCGAGAGCACCGGCAAGATGGGCAAGGGGGTCGTCCCCATTGCCGGCGAGCCGCTCGCCGATCCCGCGTCCTACGGCACCGACCGGCTGTTCGTGCGCGTTCGCGTCAAGGGCGCCGGCGGCGATGCGGACGATGCCGCAACGAGGCCGCTGAAGACGTTCGCCCCGGTGGTCGAGATCGATGTCGAAGAGCCGGCGGCGCTCGGCGCAGAGTTCGTGCGCTGGGAGATCGCGACGGCGGTGGCCGGCGCGATTCTGAGCATCGATCCCTTCGACCAGCCGAACGTCCAGCAGGCGAAGGATGCAACGCAGAAGCTGCTCGGCGAATACAAGAAGACGTCGAAGCTGCCGATCCCGACGCCCGATGCGACCACCGCCAGCAAGATCGCGCTGACCATGACGAAGGCCGCGAAAGCGCTCGGTCCGGCCGACGCGCTGCTGTCGTCGATCGGTCTCGGCGATTACTTCGCGCTGCTGGCGTATCTCGGGCCCGATCCCGCGCTCGAACGCGAGCTGCAGGCGCTGCGCCGCGCCGTCCGCGATCGCACGCGGGCGGCGACGATGTTCGGCTACGGGCCGCGCTACCTGCACTCGACCGGTCAGCTGCACAAGGGCGGCGCGAACAACGGCGTGTTCCTGCTCGTCACCGCCGCGCCGGCCGAAGACCTGGCGATCCCGGGCGAGCCGTTCTCCTTCGGCACGCTGGAGCTCGCCCAGGCGGTCGGCGATTTCGCCGCGCTCGATGCCGCCGGACGGCGCGGGCTCCATGCGCACATGCCGCGGCCCGAGCCCGCACTGCTGCGTGCGCTCTCTGAGATGCTGCTTCATTCGTAGCGTCCGCCGTTAGGCGGACCGTCGACGTAGTGTCCGGCTTTAGCCGGACTCGGAGTGTGTATGGAACTCGGCTTCGTGGGCCTTGGCCGCATGGGCCTCAACATGGTCACCCGCCTCGTTCGCGGCGGCCATCAAATCATCGCCTTCGATCGCAGCCCCGAGGCGGTCGCCCGCGCCGAGGCCGCGGGCGCGCGCGGCGCCGCCTCGCTCGACGCGCTCGCGCGCGCGTTGACGCCGCCGCGAACCGTGTGGGTGATGGTGCCGGCCGGCGACCCCACCGAATCGACCGTCACCGCGCTTGGCACTCTGCTGTCGGCCGGTGATGCAATCGTCGACGGCGGCAACACACGCTTTCACGACGATGTGCGCCGCGCGCAGGCGCTGGCTCCGAAGCGCATCGACTACGTCGACGCCGGCACCAGCGGCGGCATCTGGGGCCTCACCGAAGGCTATTGCCTGATGGTCGGCGGCGACGCCGCGGTGTGCAAGCGGCTCGAGCCGATCTTCCTCACCCTCGCGCCGAAGGATGGCTACCTCCACGTCGGCGACCACGGCGCCGGCCACTACGTGAAGATGATCCACAACGGCATCGAGTACGGGCTGATGCAGGCGTATGCCGAGGGCTTCGAGCTGATGCACGCGAGCTCGTACAAGATCGACCTCGCCGCGGTCGCGGCGCTGTGGGATCACGGCAGCGTGGTGCGATCGTGGCTGCTGCAGCTCGCCGCCCGCGCGCTGGCCGAGAATCCGGACCTGTCCGGCTTGAAAGGCGACGTCGAGGATTCCGGTGAGGGACGCTGGACGCTCAGCGAAGGGATCGACCGCAGCGTCCCGCTGCCGGCGCTCGCCGCCGCCGTCTACACGCGCTTCCGTTCGCGGCAGGACGACCCCTTCGCCGATCGCCTGCTCGCCGCGCTGCGCCAGCAGTTCGGCGGCCACGCGGTCAAGAAATCGTGACCATCGTCATCTTCGGCGGCAACGGAGACCTGGCGCATCGCAAGCTGCTGCCGGCCCTCTACAACCTGCACGTCGACGGCCTGCTGCCGCCGCGGCTGGCGATTGTTGGCGTCGGCCGCAAGGAGATGTCCGACGACGCATACCGCGCGTTCGCGAAGGAGGGCATCGGCAAGTTCTCGCGGCGGCCGCTCGACGAGCAGGCGTGGGGCGCCTTCTCGAAGCTGCTGTTCTTCGTCAACGCGTCGATCGACGGAGAGAAAGGGCTCGCGCCGCTCGGCGCCCGGCTCGACATCATCGAGCACGAAGGCGGGATGAAGAGCGACCGTATCTACTACCTCGCGGTGCCGCCGACGCTGTTCGCGCCAACCGTGCAGCAGCTGGCGCGTTCGCGGTTCGTCGCCCGCGAGTCGGCGGCCGCCGCCGACGCGCCGATCGCCCGCATCATCGTCGAGAAGCCGATCGGCCGCGACCTCGAGAGCGCGCGCGCCATCAACGACGCCATCGCGGAAGTGTTCGACGAGCGGCAGATCTATCGCATCGACCACTACCTCGGGAAGGAGACCGTCCAGAACATCCTGGTGATGCGCTTTGCCAACAGCATCTTCGAGCCGCTGTTCAACCAGAAGTACGTCGATCACGTGCAGATCACCGTCGCCGAAGAGGAGGGCGTCGGCACGCGCGCCGGCTATTACGAGCAGGCGGGCGCCTTGCGCGACATGATTCAGAACCACCTGCTGCAGCTGCTGGCGATGGTGGCGCTCGAGCCGCCGCACGCGCTGGATGCCGACGTCATCCGCGACGAGAAGCTCCAGGTGCTGCAGTCGCTGCGGCCAATTGCCGGCGACGCGGTCGACGCCAACGTCATCCGCGGCAGCTACGGCCCCGGCTTCATTGCCGGCAAACCGGTTTCCGGCTATCGCCAGGAGCAGGGCGTCGATCCGGGCTCGCGCGTCGAGACCTTCGTCGCGCTGCAGATCTTCATCGACAACTGGCGCTGGGCCGGCGTGCCGTTCTTCCTGCGCACCGGCAAGCGGCTGCCCAAGCGCGCCAGCGAGATCTCGGTGCAGCTGAAGGAGGTGCCGCCGATCCTGTTCAACGCGCGGCCTGACGCACGTCTCGATCCGAACGTGCTGTCGATTCGTATTCAGCCCGACGAAGGCTTTTCCTTCGGCATCAGCTCGAAGCTGCCGGGACCCGACGTGCGGCCGTACCCGGTCAAGATGGACTTCCATTACGGCAGTACTTTCGGCGCCACGACGCCTGAAGCCTACGAGCGGCTGCTCCTCGACGTGATGCACGGCGACGCCACGCTGTTCATGCGCCGCGACGCGGTCGAAGCGGCCTGGCGATGGGTGATGCCGATCCTCGAGCGCTGGTCGCAACAGAACGGTGCCCTGCCCGCTTATCCGGCCGGCGACTGGGGACCGGCGGAGGCCGACCGCCTGATCGAGGCGACGGGAAGACGATGGCGGCCGCTGTAGCCGAGCGCCTGTTCCGGACGTCGAGCGCCGAGAACATCGACGCCGATCTCGCCGCACTATGGCGCGAGCTCGGCCGGCGCGAGGTGCCCATTGCGAGAGCGGTGATGTCCAACCTCGTCGTCTTTCGCGATCGCGTTGCCGCGCCGGATGTGAGCGTCGAAGCCTTGATGGCCGAGCTGCCGATCGACGAGGTGATCGCGCGTCACCCCTCGCGGCTGATCGTCCTCGAACACGAGTCGGGGCGCGAGGAGCCGGATGCGCCGTTCGCGTCCGGCGTCGGCATCGCAACCTTCGGCCCTGAGAGCGCCAGATACGGAGTCGAGCAAATCGTGGTTCGCTCGGCGTGCGCGGAAGCGTCGCTTCCGTCGATCGTACGGCGGCTGGCCCGCGGCGATCTGCCGACGAGCGTCTGGTGGACAGAGGACGTGGCCGCGGTGCCGCCGCTCGAATCGCTGGTGACGATGGGACGGCAGCTGGTGTACGACAGCCGCGACTGGCGCGACGTCCGCGCAGCCCTCGGTGTGCTCGCACCGTTCGTCGAGGAACATCGCGTCGATCTGGCGGACGTGAACTGGCGGCGGCTCGGTCCGCTGCGGCGTGCGCTGGAACACAGCGCCACCGAAACGGGGAAGCCGCTCGCGGCGGCTGGCGCGCGCGTGCGGATCGCCCATCATCGCGACGAAGCGTCGCTGGCCTGGCTGCTCGCCGGCGCCCTGATGGCCGCCGCGAAGCGCGCCCCCGCCGCGGCTCCGCACGTCGAAGCCGCGGAAACCGGCGACGCCGCAGTCATCGTCACCATCGAGAACGGAGCGGAGCGTGCAACCATCACGCTCACGAGCGCCGGAGCGACCGTTGAACGCGCCCGCGCCGGATCGCCGCTCGTCGTGGCCATGCCGGTCGAGAGCGAGGGTGAAGCGGTGGCCGCTGAGCTCCGGCTGCTGTCGCAGGATACGGATCTGCACGCGGCGCTCGCCGCCCTCGTCCGCCTCTTCGCGGCGCGCACGTCCTGAGCGAGGCGCCGCGGCCGTCTGCGCCGAGTCGAAGGAGTAGAATCATCGGATGCGGTACCTCGTCACCGCCAGGGTCAAACCAGGACAGCGCGAGCCGCTGGCGCGCGCAATCGAAGACGGCACGCTCGGCCGCGGTTCCATCGCCGGCGACGAGTACTTCCGCAACATGGCCGACGCGCGTCAGCTCGACGACGGCCGCGTGCAGTGGGTCGAGGTCTGCTACTGCCCGACGCCGCTGGCAGAAGAGCGCGAGTACTGGGAAACGTATTTCACGCTGGATAAAGTTCAGGACGCGCACGCTCGCAGCCGGTGCCGCGACGAATCGGGCGTCGAGCCGTGGGCGTGCGGCAGCTGCGACTGCTCGGCGCGCCTGGAGGCGCGGCTTCTGACCAGGGGTCGCCCGTTCCGCCCGGCGGAGCCGGAGCGCTAGGTTTATACTCGGCCGTGGCGTCATCCTCCCTGCAGGCGCTTCTGGTACGCGCCGGCGCCGCGCTCGACCGCGGCCGCGGGGCCGAAGCGGCGCAGATGCTCGCGACCGCACTGCGCTCGTCGCTCAACCGCGACGAAGAGCTGACCGTGCGCTCGATGCAGGCCGAGGCGGCCCTGCTGCAGGACGATCTCGACGCCGCCGCCACCGCGCTCGGCCGTCCTCCTGACACCTTCCGCGACACCGTCAACGCTCGCCGCGTCGCCACGCTCTGGCGTCTGCACGGCCGGCTGGCGTCGGCGCGCGGCGACCATTCACGCGCAATCGCCCTGCAGGCGCGGTCGCTGAAGAACGCGGAAACCGCCCATGACTCGCGCGGCATCGGCCTCGCCCACTACGAGCTCGGCCTGTGCTATCGCCAGGTGGCGGACGTCGCCATCGTCCGCGAGCACATCTCGAAGGCCGCGTCGGCGCTGCACGCGGCGGGCGATCGCCGGCATCTCGCGCTGGTCCATTCGCTCTCGGGAATCTCGCTCGCCCAGCTGAGTCGGTACGACGAGTCGATGGGCGCGCTGCGCCAGGCCGAGCGCCTTGCCTCGCTGGTGCACGCCGACGACGTCCTCGCCACGATCTGCGGCAACCAGGCGAACGTGATGATGATGCAGCACCGCCACGAGCAGGCGCTCGCGCTGGCGGAGCGGAGCGTCTCGCTGCACGAAGCCCACGGCTCGGGCCACGGCCTGGCGGTGGCGCTGGCGACGCTCGGACAGATTTGCGTCCGCATGGGCGATCTGGTCCGCGCCGAGGACGCGCTGCATCGCGCACTCGACGTCCGCAGCCCGATTCAGTTCCACGAAACCACGGGCGCGGTGTTCGACACGCTGGCGCAGATCCACCTCGTCCGCGGCCGCTACGATACGGCCAGCGATTTTCTCGGGCGCGCGAGCGAGGCCTACGGCGCCTACGGCCGCGAGACCAGCCAGTGGTACGAGTGGTCGGTGAAGGTGCTGGGCGCACGCCTGGCGCTGCGGCGCGGGCACCTCGACGACGCGGCGATGCGCGCCGAAGAGATCCTGCAGGCCGGCGCGCCGCCGTTCGAGTCGCTGCAGGCGACGCTGATCGGGGCGGAGGCGCTCACGCTCGCGGGCCGGCTGCAGGAAGCCGAGACGCGTCTCGCGTCCGCGGCCGATTCGCTCGATCCGCGCGGCGCCCCGGCGGCGTGGGGCGAGTACCTGCGGCTGCGCGGCCTGCTGCACGAGAAGAACCAGGCGCCTGCCGACGCGTACCACGATTTCTCGCAGAGCGCGGCGCTGCTGGATCTGCTGGGCGAGCGCTATCAATCAGGCCTCAGTCACCTCGCGCTGGGCCGTCTCGTCGCCGAAACGGGAGCACGCTCGGTCGCCGAACGTCACTTGAACAAGGCGTTCGCCATCTTCCAGCAGCTGGGCGCCGACCGCGACCTCGACGACACGCGCACCGCGCAGTCGCTGCTCAC
>Ga0111539_10010456_pt1 | contig 11680 bp, 13 predicted proteins | sample RhiMethybrSRZTD1_FD_79667 | JGI IMG/M metagenome (GOLD analysis project Ga0111539, IMG submission 79667) | Populus rhizosphere microbial communities from Tennessee, USA - Rhizosphere MetaG P. TD hybrid SRZTD1 (version 2) (version 2) | ecosystem: Host-associated > Plants > Roots > Rhizosphere >...
GGCGCGCAAAGAGAGCTGGTGGTGATCAGCCGACTTGGCTGATCCGAGGGCCCGAGCCCATGTAGCTAGCATGGCCCGCGGGTCCGGTTGCACAGCCACCCAATGCGGAGCCCGGCTTAGGGATGTGAGTCGAATGGACGTTCGTCTTGTGACCGACGGTGAGGTCGAGGAGCGTGGCGTCGACGAGTTGCCGAAGCTGCTCAAGGGTGAGGACGGTTTCATATGGGTGGACATTCCCACCTGGAACGATGAGGCAGTACATGTGCTCTCGGAGGTGTTCCGGTTTCACCCGCTGGCCGTGAAGGACGCCAGGGAGCGTAACCGTGTCCCAAAGATGCACGCTTACCACGACCACGTGTTTGTCATCCTGCATGCGCCCGAACGAGGAAAGCACGGGCATGTGCACTACATCGAGTTGGACCAGTTCGTCGGTGTGCGCTACTTGGTGACGGTGCATGGACCCATCAATCCGGCTGTCCACCCAGACGTTGCCCTGCGGGAGACCCGCGCAGTGCTTGAGCGAATCCAAGCCGGCCGGCTGCAGCCGGTCACACCGTCGCAGCTTTCCCACGCCATCGTGACGGTGTTGACCCGCGAGCAGGAGGACTTCATCGAGACCTTGACCAAGGATGTGTGGCAGCTTGAACAGCGGCTAACCGGTGGGAACGTCGGCGATCCCGAGAAGTACCTCGACGAGCTGTTCCGTGCCCGCCACGGCCTTCTCGCCGTGCGCACTATGGGGGCCCAAAATGGCGCGATCTATCACAGCATGACCACCCTGACCGGCATCTCACCCGATGGCAGACAACTGGTGGCAGATAATGCACAGCAGTTTGACCGGGTCCGCAGCCTGGCCGACGGTGAGACCGAGTATCTCCACGGCGTGATCGAGTTCTACCAGACCGTCCTTAGTGTCAAGTCGACACTTCTCGGCCAGGCGCAAAACGAGAAGGTGCAACAGTTGACCGAGGCCAGCTATGCCCAGAACGAGGAAATCAAGAAGATCTCCGCCTGGGCCGCGATCTTCTTCGCCCCGACCTTGATCGGGACCGTCTACGGCATGAACTTCGACCACATGCCTGAGCTGCACTGGGTCATCGGATACCCTCTCGCGCTGCTCGCAATGGTGCTGTTGTCAGTCGGCCTCTACCGAATGTTCCGACGGCGCAAGTGGCTTTGAGGCTTGGGGATGCGGGCGGCGCTGCTTGCGGGGCGGCCGAGGGCCTGCGCCAGCCTGTCGGCCTGCCGGCGTGGCCTCTCCAGCGGCAGGGGAGGCCCAGTTGGTGGCTCAAATCCGGCAGGCGCTGGGCGCGGACCGGTTTGACCGGGGATTCGCCGCTGGCGTCCGGCTCAACCGCCGGCAGGCAATAGCGGCCGTCCGCGACCCGCGCACCACCACCGCCGCAGCTTCCTGAAGGGCGATCGGTGAAAGGACGGCAGGACGTGCCGTCCGGCTGAACGTCTCCTTCCAGGTCGTCGAGCTGTCGCGTCCTGCGCCAATGGTCGGTCACGACCATGGCGGCCGGGGTTACGGCTATGAGATGCCATGACCGGCGTCGGGCGCCTGGCCTCGGCTTGATGGCTGGGGGTAGCGCCGCTCCGCCTGGCGTGGGAACGGCCGGGCTACTAGTGCCCTAGTGATTCACGGATCTTGCTGCACGGTTTACTCGTTGGCCATGAGGACGCCGCAGGTGAACCACTTTCGCCGTTCTCCCCGTCGGGTGGAGCGCTGATCGTCGCGAGGAAGTTTGCTGCGACAACGGCATCTTGATGCTCGCCCAACAGGGTTTTGCAGCTCTTGGCCTTCTGTGCGATGCATTTCATCCGTTGTCGGCCGGCTCGGCCAGCTCGGCGGCCTAGCGCAGGCGCTTCTCGCACATCTCCTCACTCAACAGCCCTTAAGCAGAAGAAGTTACGCCTATATGAACTCAAGACGACAATGTGGCTAAAGACCCTGTCCGCCCCAGGGTCTGGGCTCTTAGGGTGCCAGGAGGGACGGCCGCGGTCGGTCGACCGGGAAGGAGCAGAATCCCATGGCAATGGACACATTGTTGGTGTTCGCAGCCAGCTACGGATCGGTCGATGACGCCGTGGCTGACTACGAGGCGGTCCGCGACATCTGGAAGGAGACGACTGTCGGCGACACCTACGACGCCGCTGTTGTGACCCACCAGGAGGACGGCAAGGTCAAGATCGTTAAGCATATCGAGGAGCCGACCATTCAAGGCGCCGCTGTTGGTCTTGGCGTCGGGCTCGCTGTGGGGGCTCTCGTTGCCTTGTTTCCCGCGGTCGCGATCGGTGCTGGTCTGGTTGCCGGCGGCGCTGGTGGCGCCGGTCTGGGCGCGTTGGCCGGTCACGCTGCTGCCGGGATAAGCCGGTCGGATCTGAAGGATCTCGGCGAGCTCCTCGACGAGGGTCAAAGCGGCCTCCTGGTGGTCGCGGCGCAGGATACAGAGGCGCGCGTGGACGCGGCCGTCACCCGCGGCAACAAGCTGCTCAAGAAGCAGATGCGGGCCGATGAGAAGGACCTCGAGAAGGTCTTGGACGAGGCCACTACAGGCTGAGCGACACAACCACACACACGTCTGAACGCCGCTGGCAAGGAAACCCGGACTTTTCCAGCCAGCTCAAGAGCCTCAAGGAGAAGGCCAGCAGACCGCGCCCTCCGTTAGGGCTCGGCCACAGCGGAGGATAGGGCCCAGCTCAAGCAACGGTTCAAGCGCAGACTACGAGGTGCGGATCGCAGCGAACGACTACGCGGTCGACCCAGCGTGGTCGGCCGGTTCGTCGACGTCACGCGGACCTGACCACGGTCATGATCACCGGCGCGGGCGCGTTGGTCGGCCGTCACCACCGGTGCTCGCGGCACCAGGCAATCACGGAGCCTGGTTCGTCGCGAGACGAGCCGGCCGGCAGCCCGACTGGGCTGCCGCGAACTGCTGCTCACAATCCGCATCATCCCTACTCGCCGCCGCCTGCGTAGCCGGCGGCGGTCAGAAGATGACGCAGCTCGACCACGGCCTCGATGTCGGTGTCTTTGTGTGCGGGGATGTCGAAGAACCGGGTCTCGGCCCCGACGGTGACCTCGACTTTGCCGTCGTGGTGGCGCTCGACGGTGCCGATCGCCTCCAGCAGTGACACCACGTCGCGCCACGCGATGTTGTGGCTCACGGGATGCTCGAAGATCCGGCGCAGTGTGGCGCGGTGGTGGCTGGTGAGGTGCTCTGGTCCTGAGCTGGTGGTCATCACGGCTCCTCGGGTTCAACGGCTGACGTCCGCCTGCTCCAGCATCCCGCGGGCCAGCCGGGTCCGCGAGCTGACGAGCCCTTGAGCTGCCGACTGCACTGGCTAGCTGCCCGCGTCGGAAGGATGAACCAGGCCCTGCAGGTCATGGCCGGACGGCGGCGCTGCCAAATTCCCGCGGTGAACTGCCGCTCCAACTAGATCCTCCGGGCGGGCCGCCGTTCCGGCCCGGTCTCGTGGTGCGGATCTTGGCGCCCGGACCACGCCCCCGCAGCCCGTCGGCTTTCATCAGCCGTTCCCACGGTGCAGCAGGCCACATGGATGCCTTCCCGGTGCAGCTGATGCCGCACCTGCTGATCTGGCTTCCACGGTGTGTGATGCCGGGTCGGTCGGCGGGACATGGACCGCAGCAGTGTGGCTGGTCATAGAATTCAGCCGCGAGCACGTCACCGGGCACCTCGCTGAAGTCCTGGAAACTGTGAATCGAGGTCACGATGACCGCCGAGCCGCCGTTGCAAGTGGAGAGCCGGGAAGAGCTTGTTTACCTGCTCGGTGAGGCCTGCGAGATCGAGCATGGCCTGATGTGCGAATACCTGTACGCCCAGTTCTCACTGAAGCGCACCACCGACGAAGGCCTCACGCCTGAGCAGCTTGCCCGGGCGCAGGCCTGGGAGTCCGCCCTCATCGACGTCATCAAGCAGGAGATGCTCCACCTGGCACTGGCCACCAACATCTTGACCGCTGTCGGTGCGGCGCCCCATTTCGGGCGGCCCAACCTGCCCATCCTGTCGCGGTGGTATCCACCCGATGTCCAGATCGCGCTCCTGCCATTCGGTGAGCGGGCACTGCGGCACTTCATGTATCTGGAGCGGCCCGAGGGGATGACGCTAGCCGATGCGGAGGGCTTCGCCGTGCAACCCGGCATCGCGGCGCTGGTCACGCTGGACCGGCCGGTGGTCGGGGTGCCCGAGCAGTGGCGGACGGTGGGGCACCTGTACCGGGGAATCGAGGCTGGGCTCGCCGCGCTGTGCCGCCGGTACGGCGAGGACGCCGTTTTCATCGGCCCGCCGGCCGCGCAGGCCGTCACCGCAACCTTCGAATGGAAGGAGCTGACCGCCGTCACGGACCTGACCTCGGCGAGCCGGGCGATCGAGATCATCGTGGAGCAGGGCGAAGGCGCGCGGGGCGATTGGGTCAGGTCGCACTTCGGCACGTTCGTGGGGATCCTCGAGGACTTCCTGGCGATGCGGGCCGCCGACGCCGGCTTCGACCCGGCGCGGCCGGTCGAGCCTGCCTATGTCCGGCTGCCACCGGACGTGGCGTCGGGAACCTTGATCGAGGATCCGCTCACGGCCAGGGTGGCCGACCTGTGCAATGGCCTATACGAGGTGATAATGCAGGTCCTGAGCCGGTACTACGTTCACCACGGCGAGACGCCCGCCGAGCTGGAGACCCTGGCTCGGACGGCGAAGCACCTGATGAACTGGGTGATGCGTCGGCTCGGCCCGGTTCTCACCACTCTGCCGATCGGGCCGTCGCGCCCTGGCCGCACTGCCGGTCCGGGCCTTGAAATCGCCCGGCCGGACTACTTCGTGCTACCCCACCGTGAGCCCGCCTGGAAGATCATCAGCGAACGCCTCGGTGTTCTGACCGAGGCCTGCGCCGCCCTCGCCCAAGAGCCCGGGCTGGCCGCGCTGAGCGAACTCGCAGATCACCTGCGCTCCATGACGGGCGACATCCACGCGCACCTGGACGAACGCGCCGCAGTCTCTGGCCGACGTTAGCGAAGACAGCACGGGCTGCTGCCGACACGCCACGCTCGACGACCTCATTCTCGCCGGAAGCTGGGAGTTAAATGGGAGCTGAGCAATTGATCGCTCACGATCTGCTTCTGACTAGACGAGTCGTGCGCCGCGAGGGAATCGAACCCCCAACCCGCTGATTAAGAGAAGCCAGCGAGGACGTCGTAGCGGGTGTTCGTGGGCTCGCGAAGGCGCAGACGGTGCTCCCTGGATGCCTGCGGATATTACTGCGTTGCTGTCACTGCTGCTGTCACGTTGGGAGGGGTCGCGCGACTGCGCCTGTAGGAACGTGTTGACAATGTTTCGTCCGCCGAGGATCCATCCCGCCGCCGCTGCGTGCCAGGCCCGGCAGAATGTAGTACGGCCTTACGACGTCGCCGGCAACGTCTGGGAGTGAACAACCACTCCGTGGGTGGCCGACCACACGACGACGGATGACGCGCCGATTCATGCGTGCTGTACGCCTGGCACAGAAAACATCGGCGAACAGGATCGGCCTCAAGGGCGGTTCGCACTTGTGCGCACCTTCGTACTGCCATCGATACCGACCCGCGGCTCGACAAGGTCATGCCGTACGCAGCACGACCAGTCATCTCGGATTTCGCTGCGTGCTCCCTGCCTAGTCTTCGAGTCAGCCAACGCCCACAAGGTCCAGCCCTTTACACCCGATCCGTGATATCTGGCCGACTCGCAGGTCCCGTGGGCGTGGACGCCGTCGGCCGATGGCGAGTTCCATGCGCGTGTCAAGAACGCGGCCGGTTCGAGTGGCCGCGACGTGCCCATCATCGACAAGTCGGCTCACCGACACAGCCTCATGCAAGAGCCTTCGCCTTCAGCTGGTCGAACTCGGCCTGAGTGATCGTTCCCGCGTCGAGGAGTTGTTTGGCCGACGCGATCTGATCAGCGCTCGAGCCGCCACCGCTCGTGGCGACGACTGAGCGCACATACTCAGCCTGCTGTCGCTGCATCTCCTGCTGCTGCTCCGTGGCGCGCTTCGTCATGCCGCCACCGCGGGCGATGAGGTAGACGAGGATGCCGAGGAATGGCACAAGGATGATAAACAGGCACCAGAGAGTTTTCGCTCCCCCGCCCATGTCGTGGCTACGGAAGATGTCCGCGAAGACATAGAACACGCACATGATGTATGCGAAGAAGATGAAGAACTCGAACAATGCGAGCAGGAACGACCCGTTGTCGTTGAACATTTGACTGCCTCCAGTTTGGGGTTGGTGCTGGCGAGGCCCCCCAGGTCGGGCCTGCGAAGATCCTTGGCGTGGGCGACCCCGCTCAGTATGCGTACACATTCGATCATGTTTCGCGGCGGGGATCCTCACATCACGCCAGCCACACCACGATAAGCGATGACGGTATAGGGCAATGTCGAATCCCTACTGGATGGGACCGATGCCGGCAATATGACGTGCTTGTCGCCGTCGTACTGACTGCTGTCTCGCCAGCGCCAACAGCCGCGCGTCCCGCAAGTCGGCTGCGACCGCGCCGACTTCGGGTTGTCGGAGGAGATGGCTGACGAATCGATCTCAAATTCCAGTGGCGTGTCACCTAGACCGTTGTCGCGGCCGCCGAATCCGGACAGCTTGTAGCCGCCGAACGGGGTGCCGATGTCGCCTTCGCTGTAGCCGTTGACGACGACGGTGCCGGCGCGGATGCCGCGGGCCGTTCTCAGCGCCACCTCTATGTCCTTGGACCACACCGTGGCGGCAAGCCGTACGGGGTGTCGTTGGCCAGCCGCAGCGCCTCATCAGCGTCGTTGAAGGACAATACGGCCACGACAGGGTCCGTAGATCTCCTCCCGTGTCACGGTCATCTCGGGGGTTAATCGTTGATGACGGTAGCCCCGGTGAAGTAGCCGCCGGTCTCGGCGAGCAGTTTCTCGCCGCCGGTGACGATGCGGGCGCCGTCAGCCCGGGCCTGCTGCACGTAGCCGAGGACCCGGTCTAACGCGGACGGCTCGATCAGCGGTCCGATCACGCTGGTGTCGTTGGTCGGGTCGCCGACGACGCGTTTGTTCGCCTCTCGCGCAAGCGCGGGGACGAATTCCTCCTTGATCGAGCTCTGCACCAGGATCCGGATCCGGCGCTGCAGTTCTGCCCTGCGTTCCAGAAGGCGGCTTCGGCCAGGTCCGCGGCGACGGCGTCGAGCTGGTCGCGGCAGTCGGCCATCACGATCTGGGGGCTCTTGCCGCCGCACTCGAGCACGATGCCTGTGAGGTTGCTGTCGCCGGAGTAGCGCAGGAATGCGCGCGACCTCCGTAGTCGCCCTCGGCTGTTGGGCCTCGGCTGGAACCATCAAGGCGCTCGGGGCCGGCCTGGGTTGGCTGCCGGCGATCATGCTCGGCGTGATCACCGCCGTCGGCGGCGGGATCCTTCGTGACTTCTGCATCGGCGAGATCCCGTCCGTGCTCGGCGGCAACACGCTGTACGCGACCGCTGCTCTGGCCGCCTCCGCCGTCTTAGTGATCACCCCACACCACTGCACAGACCCGGGGAATCGGGGCAGGCATCGTCGTCGGTGCCGGTCTCTGCCTGCTGGCCGGATGGCGTCGTTGGAGGCTGCCGCAAGGCCCCTTCTTCGAGCTGACCAAAATCGGACAGGCTCCAGCTCAGCTGCTGCCGATCAGACCCGTGGTCGACTTCGCCTCGACGTGGTTCACCGCGCATCGCTCACGCCCCGGGACGACGGCTCAGGCCCACCCGTCACAGGTGAAGCTGCTCGCACCCGAGTCGGCTCGGGTGGGCGCGCGGATTCCTTCCAAGCTGCTTATGCGATTGCGATTCTCATCACCCGCCCGCACAGGGCCCGGCGCGGCTGCTGTTCGATCCTTCGTGAGGTAGCGACCTCTTTCGTCCCGAGGCATGTCAAATGGTCGTCGATGCTAGGCCCGGAGCGCCGAAGCTTTCAGGATCGTCCAGTGGCGGTTGCGGACCCGCGGCACAGTCGTTACTCAGTTCGCTATCACCTTGGCGCGACCTCGGCACCCTATCCGAGTCTCTGGTAAGCGCTCGAGGTTCCCACTCCGAAGCGTCCTGCTGGGTGCACGGGTTGACCGCTTCCGTGTCATGGGAGCATCTCGGCGTGGGTATCCGGGTGAGTGTGGGGTCTGGAGCGTGTGTAGGGTCGCCTAGTCTGCCACCGTGCGGGGGTGGTTGGCGGACAGTTTGGCCGACACTGAACAGGCGTCACAGCGTGCTCACGGACGTTGGCCGCATTGTCGCTGTTCCGAAAGCGGTGCTAGGACCAGGGCGCTGTCTCCCCGCTGGTCCGCGGGTGGTGGGTCCCGGACCTAATTCGTCGTATGCCTGTCAGTGCGTCGCAGCGCCGGCCGTCTTCGGCTTAGAGCTTGCGCGGGCGGGTCCGTCGCGGTGTCAGCCGAAATCCGGTTATCGATGGACCGGGCCCGTGCCATGTCGAGCAGGATCGGCACAAGATTTGCGCCGGCAAATGGCTCCGAGGATCGCGGTGACCAGTCCTATCAGTCGTACGCCACACCCTCGGCGGCGAAGTCATCGAAGGGACCAACCCATGACCACCGAGCTTTACGATTGAGGAAGGCTAAGTATTGCTAGCTTTCCGCCGGCGCGGGCGCCTTCCTGGGGCTGCGCTGCGCGGTCGCTGATCGCGCGGCTTCAGATCTGTGACCTTGGACTCCGTGTCGCCGTCGGCGTCCTCTTCTGGTTCATCCTCGACGTCGGCGTCCTCTTCTGGTTCCTCCTCGACGTCGGACTCCTGGGACTCCTGTTCGTCCTCTTCTGGGACGTCGGACTCTTGGGACTCCTGTTCGTCCTCTTCTGGGACGTCGGACTCTTGGGACTCCTGTTCGTCCGCTTGTGGATGGAGGGCTAGCTGAGCGGTGCGAATGAGTAACTCTTGGCCGGTCTTGGTGGTAGCGAGGAGCAGCACCGCGGCGCCTCCCACCAACACGCCGACGCCGGCGAGGTAGGCCTCGGGCGGTGCCGATTTGACCCTCTTGATGCCTTTCTTGACGCCTCGCTTGACCCGCTTCTTGACTCGCATACTGGACTCCTAACTCTGCTTAGCCAAGCCTGGCCGCCGGGCTCCGAGGCTCTTGAACTCAAGTAGGACATCGGCACCAACAGTGCCGGCTGATGTCTGGTGCTGGCTCTCATCTCCATACCCTTCCGTTTCACGATCAGACGAGATTCGATTGATCACGAACACAACTAGTGAGACCGACCCAGAAAGAAGGGCGTACCGAATGGACTGACCTGATGAATCAAGATCAACTAGGAGGCTCGACTAGAAACCCTTCCAGCAGCTCCGGTTAGCTTGGTCCCGCTCTCGGTCCGATCAAGTCAGTTCACCGCCTCGGCGAAACGCAGGTAGGTGTCGACACTGGCAAAGACAATGCGTGCATCTATTGTCAGCAGCTCGATGCCCACAAGCGAGACGCGGACGTAGATATCGATTACGAGGCTTTGTCCGAGACGGTGTCGATGACGCCAGCGAGGCTGCTGGGCGAGGGGCGGTCGAGATATCGGTTGGCGGAGCGGGCCACGACGGGTCATGAATCAGCCCACGGAGTTCGGTGTCGGGTCCCTGGCTTCTCAGGCCCATCGAGTGCACGCCCTCGACCGGGTGGCACGGCGCGCAGACCGAGGTCCTTAGGTTGGTGTACCCCGTCCCGGCCCTGCTCCTCAGACCGACGCAGCAGGCGGGAAGTCCTCGGTGCAGCGGCTGGCGTGGTCGACTTTGGTGAAGATCAGCGCCTTTGACTCACCAGCCTCCAGCAGCGCAAGCGCTGCCTTGAACCGCTTTTCGCGACTCTGGCGGCGCGGCACCGGATACTCTGTCATCGGCGAGCCAGCCTCTTGGCGACACGCTCAGCGGCGCTGCGCTGGACCTCGATGCTCACGCCGTTGCTGGCCTGATCGGCTGTCGAGCAGCGGCCGTATCCAATCACGCTCATGATCGACTCCCGTAGTGAACCAATGTCTGATTAGCCATTCGACCGGTTGATTAACTAACTTGCGGAGGCAGTGCGCCCATAAGATCCCCCGCAGTTTCGTAATTTGACGAAGGAATCTGCGGCGCTCGAGCCGCGTCGTCCCGGCCCTGGGAGCCGGATCCGCGCTGCATGTTAGAAGGACGAACGCACCGTCCCGCTCGATAATTTCAAGACCATCGCCGACCGCAGAACTAAGTGACCTACCGACCTACTAATGGCCTCGTGCACGCCGCTTGTGCGTACGCGCCGCGCGCGTATAGGGGTGCGTATTGGGGTATCCAGGTGGAAACAGCAACGTCGCCGAAAACTCGCCAGCTCGATTGGTGGGAAAGAAGAATGAAGGATCCCCGAGGAGGAAGTCCGGCGAGGCAAGAAAAGATAGCCAGCACGATGAAGGGATGATCATGTCACACGCCGAAGGTCCCAACGGCCCGGTTCCCGCCGGCGACCCGCGGAACCAGTCGATCGCCGAGTTGATCAAGCAAGTGTCGGAGGAGTCCAGCCGGCTGTTGCGCGGCGAACTGAAGCTGGCGCAGGCCGAGATGACCGAGAAGGCCAAGACGGCCGGGGTTGGCATCGGGGCCTTCGGGGCAGCCGCCGTGCTGGGCTGGTTCGCACTGGGCTGCTTCCTGGCCACCGCTATCTTGGCGTTGGCCCTGGTGCTGCCAGCTTGGCTGGCCGCGCTGATCGTCGCCGTCGTGGTTGCCATCGCGGCCGGAATTGCGGCGCTGGTGGGCAAGAAGAAGGTGGCTGAGGCCGGTCCGCCGGTGCCAACCGACACGGTGGAAAGTGTCAAGAAGGATGTCGCGGAGATCAAGGAGAGTGCCCGCCGATGAGTTCCACCACCCCCGCAGAGCCCCACGACCTGCCGCACGACGCCACGCCGGAAGAGATCGAGGCCGACATTCAGGCATCCCGTGAGCGGCTGGCCTCCTCGGTCGACGCCCTGACAGCCAAGCTGGACGTCAAGGCGCAGGCCAAGCAGAAGGCCCGGGAGACCTCAGCGCAGGCCAAGCAGAAGGCCCAGGAGACCTCGAAGCGCGTTGGGACCGGCGCTCAGCAGGCCTACGAGCGGGTGCGCACCACCTCGCCAGTGGTGTTGGGCGCTGTCGCCGTAGGCGTTCTCGGGCTAGTGGTGCTGCTCGTCGTGCTGCGGCGGCGCTTCTCCCTCCGAAGCTGAGTGCTGGCGGGCAACCTCGGCACCTCGGACTCCCTGGCGCCGGCGGAGCGGCCGTTGGCGGTGACACGTCAGCGTTCCACGACCGCACATCGGCGAGTGGCGACCCGGCACCGCCCCAGCCTCGAGGAACTGGGGGCGAGATGCTGAGCAAGCCGCCGCAGACCCGACCAGGGTCGGCTCAGGAGGTTTTCAACCGCCTCCGGTATTTACGTCTACCAATAGCATGGCCCATCTGGCCCAGGACCACTGGTACTAGTGTGTCGCGCCAGAAATACGCGTCGTTAGTTTATAGTGTTCGTATGCTGAGTTCGGTGACGGCCGGTGAGTTCGTGTTGACCAGCGCCGAGCGTGACCAGTTGCGGGCCTGGTCGGCGGGCGGGGGGTCGCGGCTCGCGGTCCGGGCGAGGATCGTGTTGGCGTGCTCGGAGTCCGGGGTGGTGTACGCGCGGCTCGCCGATGAGCTCGGGGTGA
>Ga0111539_10010458_pt1 | contig 11679 bp, 9 predicted proteins | sample RhiMethybrSRZTD1_FD_79667 | JGI IMG/M metagenome (GOLD analysis project Ga0111539, IMG submission 79667) | Populus rhizosphere microbial communities from Tennessee, USA - Rhizosphere MetaG P. TD hybrid SRZTD1 (version 2) (version 2) | ecosystem: Host-associated > Plants > Roots > Rhizosphere >...
CCGCGCGATTGGATTCGACGGCGACATCCGCATCGATGCACGCGGCGTCACCGATCGCGTCGCGGCGCCGCCGCCGCCAGGCGGCGCGGCGTCGCACCCGCTGACGCTGTTGCAGAACGCCTCCGTCGACTTCGCGCGCGCGAAGTCGGACGAAGTGCGCACGCTGCTGCGGCCGCACGTCCTGTTCCAGGCCAGCGTGTCGGCACGCGGCTCCGGCGCCGAAGTGACGGGCGAACACGACACGGGTCTCGGCGGACTGGCCCTCGATCGCGCCAACTGGGCGGGCGGCGTGCAGATCGTGTTTCCGAACCTGTTCGACTGGCACGCCCAGCACGCGCGCGCCTCATCCGCCGAGGCCGCGATCCGGGCTGCGGCCGCGCGCCGTGACGATGCCGCGCTGGAATTGAATGCGGAACAGCGGATCGCGGCGGCGCGCCTCGCGGCGGCGCGGGCCATTGCCGCGAACACGCCGATCCAACTTGCCGCCGCACAACAGACGGAGTCGCAATCGCGGGCTCGCTATGACGCCGGGCTGGCGAATGTGATCGAAATCGCCGAGGCGCAGAACCTGCTGGCCGCTTCGGAGTACGAGGATCGCGTGGCGCGGATCAAGACGTGGCAGGCGCTGCTCGACCGGGCGGTCGCGCAGGGCGACCTGGTGGACTTCCTCGGCGCCGTTCGCGGCGCGGCGGCGCCGTAGCCATGTGGCTGATTCGACTCGCGCTGCGGCGACCCGTCACCATCGTCATGGTGCTCGTCGGCATCGCGCTGACCGCCGCGTTCGCGGTGACGCGCATGCGCGCCGACATCTTCCCCGATCTCGATCTGCCGGTGATCTACGTGGCGCAGCCGTACGGCGGCATGAGCCCCGCGCAGATGGAAGGCTTCCTCACCTATTACTACGAGTACCACTTCCTCTACATCAACGGCATCGAGAGCGTCGAGTCCAAGTCGATCCAGAACACCGCGCTGTTGAAGCTCAACTTCCATCCCGGCACCGACATGTCGGAAGCGATGTCGCAGACCATCGGCTACGTGAATCGCGCCCGCGCCTTCATGCCGCCGGGCACGGTCGGGCCGTTCATCATGCGCTTCGATGCGGGCACCGTGCCGGTCGGCTACCTGGTGTTCAGCAGCGACACGCGCAGCCTCGGCGAAATCCAGGATCTCGCGCTCAACCAGGTCCGGCCGCAATTCGCGACGCTGCCCGGCCTCACCTCGCCGCCGCCATTCGGCGGCAGCCAGCGCACCATCGTCGTGCGCGTCGATCCCGACCGGTTGCGCGCCTACTCGCTGTCGCCCGACGATGTTGTGCGCGCGCTCAGCGCCGGCAACGTGATCATGCCGTCGGGCAGCGTCAACATCGGCGAGGAGACCCGCATCACGCCGATTAACTCGGTGGTCTCGGCGATTGACGATCTGCTCGAGGTGCCGATCCATCCAGGCTCCGGCGCTTCGGTGTTCATCCGCGATGTCGCCAGCGTCGGCGATGCCACCGATGTGCCGACCGCCTATGCGCTGGTCAACGGCAGGCGCGCCGTCTACATCCCCGTCACCAAGCGGCCGAGCGCATCCACGCTGGCAGTGGTCGCGGAAGTCAAAGCCAATCTCGGGCGCTTTCAATCGCTCGTGCCCGATGACATCGCGGTGTCGTATCAGCTCGACCAGTCGCCGTACGTGTCGGAGGCGTTATGGTCGGTGGCGCGGGAGGCGCTGCTCGGCGCGCTGCTGACCGGCGTCGTCGTGCTGCTGTTCCTGCGCGACGCGCGCAGCGCCGCGATCGTCGTCGTCACGATTCCGTTCGCGCTGTTGTCGGCGCTGGTGGCCCTGTGGGCGGCGGGCCAGACCATCAACATCATGACGCTCGGCGGCCTGGCGCTGGCCGTCGGCATCCTCGTCGACGAAGCGACGGTGGCGATCGAAAACATTCACGCCCACGCCGCGCGCGGTGTCTCGATCCCGCGCGCGGTGTCCGACGCCAGCGCGGAAGTGATCGGCCCGCGGCTGCTCGCGATGCTGTCGGTGATCGCGGTATTCGTGCCGTCGTTCTTCATGAGCGGTGTGTCGAGAACGCTGTTCGTACCGCTGTCGCTGGCCGTGGGCTTCTCGATGATGGCGTCCTTCGCGTTGTCGAGCACGCTGGTGCCGATCGCGGCCGCCCGATGGTTGCAGCCGCATGCCGGCGGCGGTCCGGATTGGATCGATCGGCTTCGCCACCGGCTGCGCGCCGCGCATGGCGGCGTGGCCGCGCGCCGCTGGCTCGTCCTCGGCGCGTATGCGGTGTTGTCCATTGCCGTGGTCGGCGGCCTTGGTCCGCGGCTCGGGCGCGAGATCTTTCCGTCCGGCGGCGTGCAGCAGCTCTCGCTGCGCTTTCGCGCTCCGGCCGGAACGAAATTCGAATCCACCGAGGTCCTGGCGCGCGCGATCCTCGCCGAGATCGACAAGGCCGCCGGCCCCGGCCACGTCGCGATCTCGCTGGGTTATGTCGGCGTGCAGCCCTCGTCCTATCCGATCAACACGATCTTCCTGTGGACCGGCGGCTCTCACGAGGGCGTGCTGCAGGTGGCGCTGAAGCCGGACGCGCGAATCGACGTGCGTGAATTCCAGGAACGTCTCCGCGCCGTCTTTGCGCAGCGGTTTCCGGACGCGCAATTCTCGTTCGAGCCTGGCGATATCGTCGGTCGCATCATGAACTTCGGCGCGCCGACGCCGGTCGAGGTCGCCGTGATGGGTCCGGACTTCACCGCGACCCGCGCCTATGCCGCGACACTGCGCGAGCACCTGTCGGCCGCGCCGTCACTGCGCGATCTGCAGTACGGGCAGACGCTCGACTACCCTGCCGTGAATGTGCACATCGATCGGCAGCGCGCCGGCCAGCACGGCGTCACCGTCGACGAGGTCGGCCGCTCGTTTGCGTCGGCGACGTCATCGAGCCGGTTCTTCGCGCCGAACTACTGGGCCGATCCACGATCGGGCATCGCCTTCCAGGTACAGGTGCAGGTGCCGCAGCCGCGACTGACGTCGCTCGATGACCTGCGCGTGGTGCCGGTGTCCGGCGGCGCGTCGCCGGCATTGCTTGGCGACGTCGCGACGATCGAGAACGCCACGATTGTGGGCGAATACGATCGCTTCAACGGGCAGCGGCTGGTCACGCTTACCGCCAATACCGCCGGCAACGATCTCGGGGAGGTGCTGGCGGAGGTGGACGACGCGATCGCCGCGGCCGGCGCGCCGCCGCGCGGCGCCACCGTCACGATCCGCGGCCAGCTGGCGGCGATGCGCCAGACCTTTCGCAGCGGCGCGACTGGCCTGGCGGTCGCCGTGCTGGTGATCCTCCTGCTGCTCGCGGCCAATTTCCAGTCGCTGCGGCTGGCCGTCGTGATCGCGGCGACCGTGCCCGCCGTCGCGGCCGGAGTGGTAATCGCCCTGGCCCTGACGCGGACCACGCTCAACATCCAGTCGTTCATGGGGGCGATCATGGCGATCGGCGTCGCCGTCGCCAACGCGATTCTGCTGATCACGTTCGCCGAGCAGGCGCGCCGCGGCGGCGAGCACGCGGGCGATGCGGCGACGTCGGCAGCGGCGGCGCGGATGCGCCCGGTCCTGATGACCAGCGCGGCAATGATCGCCGGCATGCTGCCGATGGCGCTCGGCATCGGCGCGGGCGCGGATGCCACTGCGCCACTCGCCCGCGCGGTGATCGGGGGACTGGCGACGGCGACCGTCGTCACCTTGTTGATACTGCCTGCCATTTACGCCGTCATCGTCGGCCGCTCGACGGCCGTTTCGCCGTCTCTCGATCCCGACGATCCCGGCGGCAGGTATTACGCATGATCAGGACCATCCGATTGACGGTTCGCCTCGGCGCTGTGCTTCTGGCAGGCGCGACACTGTGCGGCTGCGAAACGAGGACCGCAACGCCGCCGGCGGCTGCCACCGCAGCCGCCGAGCCAAAGGCGATCGAGGTCGCGACCGTGACACGTCAACCTCTCGACGTGCAGTTGACGTTACCGGGCGAGCTGCGGGCGTATCAGAGCGTCGACATCCACCCGCGCGTCACCGGCTTCGTCAAGTCGATCAGTGTCGATCGCGGATCGCATGTCCGCGCCGGCCAGGAGATCGCCGTGCTCGAAGCGCCGGAACTGACGGCGCAACGGGCGCAGGCGCAATCGGCGCTGCAGCAGGCGGACGCCAAGCTGCAGGCGGCGCGCTCGAAAGCCGCCGGCGATCGCAGTACGTTCGAGCGCCTGAAAGCCGCGTCCGCGACCCCGGGCGTGGTGGCCGGCAACGACGTGACGCTGGCCGAACGGGCCGCCGAGAGCAGCCGCAGCGAAGTCGTCGCGGCGGAGAGTGCGGTGGAATCGGCGCGACAGATCCTGGCGGCAACTCGGGAGATGGAGTCGTACCTGCGGATCACCGCGCCGTTCGATGGCGTAGTCACTGCGCGCAACGTGCATCCCGGTGCGCTGGTCGGCCCGGCTGGCGGCGGGGCGGCGGCGGCGATGGTCACGGTGGCACAGACGCAGCGCCTGCGACTGATCGTGTCGCTGCCCGAGGCCTACACCGGACAAATCACACCCGGAGCCAGCGTGTCGTTTTCCGTGTCCGCCTATCCGGGCCGCTCGTGGACCGCGATCGTCGCGCGCGCGGCCGAATCGCTCGATGCGGCGACGCGGACCATGGCGGTCGAACTCGACGTCACCAACGCCGACAGCAAGCTGTCACCGGGTGCGTTCTGCCAGGTGCACTGGCCGGTGCGGCGCACCGAGCCGTCACTGTTCGTGCCGAGCGGCAGCGTCGCCTCCACCACCGGACGCACGTTCGTGATTCGCATCCGTAACGGGAAGACGGAATGGGTCGACGTGAAAACGGGACTCAGCGCTGGAAATACGATCGAGGTCTTCGGCAGTCTCGCCGCGGGCGACACGATCGCGGCGCGCGGCACCGATGAATTACGGCCCGGCACGCCGGTGCGTCAGAAATCCTGAGCGTGCGTATGATGAAGGCCGTCGCACTGCTGATGCTGGTCGCCTCAACCGGCGCGGCACAACAGCCATTCCGCGCCGGCATCGAAGCCGTCTACCTGGACGTCACCGTGCAGGCGCCCGATGGCTCGATCGTTCGCGGCCTCACCAAGGATGATTTTCTGATCTACGACGAGGAGGTGCTCCAGAGCGTCGCCGTCTTTTCCGACGCGCCCGCACCGATCAGTATCGGCGTCCTGATTGACACCAGCGGCAGCATGGCCGGCGCGCGAATGGCAGCGGCGATCCGCGCCGCTGACGCACTGGGGCGCTCGCTGCAGCCCAACGACCTGTGGAGCATTTCCACCTTCGACAGTCAGCGGCGGACGATGATTGGCTGGCGGCCGTACAACGCGGCGATCGTGAACTCGCTCAGGGCCATGCCGACCACCGGCAGCACGGAACTATTCAGGTCCGTGGCCGAGATGGTGCCGTTCATGGGCGAGACCCCGCACCGCAAACGGGCGATGCTGCTCATGACCGACGGCGTCGACAACTCCATCATCGCGGCGAGCCGCCCCGGGGAGCGCTTCAGCGGCAATCCGTTCGAGGCGCCCGGTCCCCGCGAGAGTTCCGCCAAGGCTGAGGAGGCGCTGCGTGCCGGAGAAGTACTGCTCTACGCGCTCGGCATCAATGCGGCGTCGCGATCAGGCGCCGTGCACGTCGAGTCGCTGGAACGGCTCGCCGGGCCCACGGGTGGTTCCGTGATCATTGCGTCCAGTGTCCGGGAAGTGGAAGAGGCGGCGCAGCGCATCGCCGAAGAACTGCGCCAGCAATACACGCTCGGGTTCTATCCGCAGAACGCCGGTGACCACCCGTACCACCACCTCAGGGTGACGACGAAGCATCCGGACTACCGCGTCCGCACGCGCGCCGGCTACCTCACGGCGAAACCGAAATAGCGGCGCTCACATCTCGACCTGGACGCCCAACTCGACGACGCGTTCTGTTGGCAGCCGGAAATACGCGGTGGCGCGGACGGCGTTGCGCGACATCACCACGAACAACTTCTCGCGCCACATCGCCATGCCGTCGCCACGGGTGACGAGGATGGTCTCGCGTCCCAGGAAATACACCACGTCCTGGAAGTCGAACTTCATGCCGCGTGCCTTGGCGGCAGCCAGCAACGCGTGCGGCACGTCGGGATCCTCCATGAACCCGTACTGCAGGCGCACGTTGTAGAGGCCGCGACCGAGATCTTCCACGATGACGCGTTCCTCCGGAGCGCAGTGCGGCTGTTGAACCGTGACGATGCTCAGAATGACGACGCGCTCGTGCAGCACCTTGTTGTATTGCAGGTTGTGCACCAGGGCCATCGGCACGCCGGTCGTCTGCGCCGACATGTAGACCGCCGTGCCGGGCACGCGCGCCGGTTTCAGGTAGTCGATGCTCGCGAAAAAGTCCTCGAGCATCACGGCGCGCTTCGCCAGGCGTTCCGCCACGATCTGGCGGCCGCTGCGCCAGGTCGTCATCACGGTGAAGATGACGATGGCGACGACGAGCGGCAGCCAGCCGCCCTGCATGATCTTCAACGCGTTCGCGCCGAAGAACGCCAGATCGATCGTCAGGAAGATCCCCATCACCAGCGCGGCGATCGGCACCGGCCAGCGCCATCGCTCGGTCATGATGATGAACAGCAGCAGCACGGTGATGATCATCGTCAGCGTGACCGCGATGCCATACGCGGCCGCCATCGCGCTCGATGATTGGAAACCGATCACGATCAGGACGGTCGCCACCATCAGCGCCCAGTTGACGCGTGGCACGTAGACCTGCCCCATCTCCCTCGCCGAGGTGTGCTGGATGGTCAGACGCGGCGCCAGGCCAAGCTGCACCGCCTGCCGCGTGATCGAAAACGATCCCGAGATCAGCGCCTGCGACGCGATGATCGCCGCCGCGGTCGCAATCACGACCATCGGGACCAGCGCCCACGACGGCGCCAGCATGAAGAACGTGTGATGCGCGTCCGGATTGGTGAGCAGCAACGCGCCCTGCCCCAGGTAGTTCAGGACCAGGCACGGCAACACGAGCGCGAACCACGCCAGGCGAATCGGCTGGCGGCCGAAGTGGCCCATGTCGGCGTAGAGCGCTTCACCACCGGTCACGACGAGGAACACGGCGCCGAGCACCGCGAAGCCCATGTAGCCATTGACGGCGAAGAACGCGAAGGCATGACTCGGATCGAAGGCGCCGAGCACTTGCGGCGCGCGCCCAATCCACATCACCCCGAGTGCGGCGATGGCCAGGAACCAGACGATGACGATCGGACCAAACAGCCCGCCGACGCGATGCGTGCCGAACCGCTGAATGGAAAACACGCCGATCAGGATCACGACCGTGATCGGCACAACGTAGGAATTGAACAACGGCGTGACGACTTCGAGGCCTTCGACCGCGCCCAGCACCGTGATCGCAGGCGTGATCATGCCGTCGCCGTACAACAACGCGGTACCGAACAGGCCAAGCGCGATCAGCACTGGCCGGCCCACTGCGAGACGAGGCGCGCCTTTCGACGCCGGCCCGCCGAGATTGGGTACGAGCGCGGTCAGCGCCAGGATGCCGCCCTCTCCCTGGTTGTCGGCGCGCAGCACGAGCGCGACGTATTTCACCGAAATCACCAGCAGCAGCGCGTAAATGATGAGCGAGAGCACGCCGAGGACGTTCTCGTGCGTGGGCGGCACGGAATGCGATCCGAAGAAGCACTCGCGCATCGCATACAGGGGGCTCGTGCCGATGTCGCCGTAAACCACGCCGAGCGCGGTCAGCGTCAGGGGAAGCAGTCGGCTGCGATGACCGGTCGAAACGGCGGCGGCGAGCGGTAATGAAGCGTCGGACGTCTGGGACACAACTAACAGATCGATTATCGGTGCGAATCGAGTGTCAGTCAGCCAGACGGGCCGGCGTCTTTATGACCTTTTTACGACTTTCTTGCCGAGCGCGCGTCCGCACGCGCCTTTTCGAGCCGTTGGACCAGTCGACGCCAATGAACCACCTCGACGATCGCCAGTGCCACGGGCGGGGCGATCAACAAGCCGGCGACGATCGCGGCCTGATCGGCCGGCACGCGCCCGAACAGCGCGCCGAGCAGGACGACGATCCCCAGGCCGCCGAAGGCTTTCTGGTACTGCCGCCGTTCGGTGCGGCGCTTGTCGAACGCCATGTAATCGGCGACGAGCGTTGCGGCGTCGGGCGATGACGACTGCGAGTTCTTGATCTGGACGAGCGTAAACATGATGGCCTTTGCTTCCAGACTAGAATTCGCTCCCATAAGAAGCTCATAAAGAATCCGTAAAAGGTCGCGGGCGATTGGCGCGCCGCGGCAGTGTCAGAATGGCGGCAGACACCAGTGCCGATTCGTTCACAGGCTCCTGAGGGCATGCTCGTCGTCGCGGCGATCGTGTCGGTCGCCATCACGGTCGCCATGCTTCGGCTGATTCCCGGCGTCAATCCGACGACGGCGGGATTCGCGCTGCTGATCCTCGTGCTGCTGGCCGCCACGCTGGGGCCGCTGTGGATCGCCATCACCGTGGCGGTGGCGGCGACGCTGTCGTTCAACTACTTCTTCTTCCCGCCGGTCGGCACGTTCGCGATCGCCGAGGCGCACAACTGGGTGTCGCTGTTCGCATTTCTGATCGCGGCGGTCGTCGGCAGCAATCTATCGGCCGCGGCGCAGGAGCGGGCGCGGATCGCGGTCGAGCGCGCGCACTTTCTCGAGGAGCGCGAGGCCGCGGAGCTCGAGCGCCAGCGCGGCGAGCTCGCGAAGACGCTGCTCGCGTCGCTCAGTCACGATCTCAAAACGCCGCTGACCGTAATCAGGATGGCGATCGAGAACCTTCGCGCCGACCTCCCCACCGATGCACGGCGCGCGCAGGCGGATGCCGCCGCGACCGAACTCAGTCGCCTGACGCGGTTGTTCGAAGACATCCTCGACATGGCGCGCATCGATGCCGCGGCGATTCCGCTGCAGCACGAATGGGTCACGCCGGCGGATGTCGTGGATGCCGCGCTGGCACACGTCCGCCACGCCGTCGACGGTCATGCAATCCGCGTCGATGCCGACGCGGACCGGGCCGTGAAGATCGACGCGCGGCTCGCCTCGGTCGCCTTGTCGCACCTCGTCGAAAACGCCGCACGCTACTCGCCGAAGGATCGCGACATCGTCGTGGAGGCGCGCGCCGCCGACGAGGGCATCGTGGTCACCGTGACGGATCACGGGCCCGGGCTCGATCCCGTCGAGATCGATCACCTGTTCGAGCGCTTCTATCGCGGGCGCGGCGCCCACACCGCCGCGCCGGGCACCGGCATGGGACTCGCGATCACACGCGGTTTGTTGAACGCGATCGGCGGCCGCGTGTGGGCGGAAAACGCGGCCGGCGGCGGCGCCCGGTTTGCGATGACGATTCCCGGCGCGATTCGGCCGGTGGATGCCGAGGCCTGATCGTGCCGCCACGCATCCTGCTCGTTGACGATGAGCCGAACATTCTCGGCACGCTGGCGCCGCTCTTACGCGGGCGCGGCTACGAAGTGCACACCGCGATGAATGGCCGTGCCGCGTTAGAGACGATCGACCGGGAGAAGCCCGATCTGATCGTGCTCGATCTCGGCTTGCCGGATCTCGACGGCGTCGAGGTGTGCCGGCAGATCCGCGAGAGTCAGAGCGTGCCGATCGTGGTGCTGTCGGCGCGCGGCGCCGAAGGCGACAAGGTGCGGGCGCTCGACGTCGGCGCCGACGACTACGTGACGAAGCCGTTTGGCGCCGAGGAGCTGCTGGCGCGCATTCGCGCTGCCCTTCGTCGATCCGATGCGCCCCCTCCCCCGTCCGAACCCATCGTTCGAGGCGGGCTGACTATCGATCGCGAGCGCTTCCGCGTCCTGCGCGACGGCGAGGAAGTGCGGCTGACGCCAAAGGAGTTCGAGCTGCTGACGTATCTCGCACAGCACCCGGGCCGCGTCCTCACGCATCGCGCCATCCTGAAGGCGATCTGGGGGCCCAACGCCGTCGATCAACCCGAGCACCTGCGCGTGTTGATCGGGGCGCTGCGGAAGAAGATCGAGGTGAATCCCTCGACGCCGGTCTACATCCTCACCGAGCCGTGGGTCGGCTACCGCTTCATGGATGTATAACGCGCGTCGTCATTGCCCGACTCAGCGTCCCCAGAGCATCCTGAGCGCGAGCACCAGCAACACCAAACCGAACACGCGCTGCAGGGTCGTCGCCGAAAGCGCGTTCGCCAGGTGACCGCCGGCCCAGCCGCCGAACACGAAGCCGAGGCAAATCAGCGCGGCGACGCGGATATCGACGTAGCCGTTGCGGTAATACGGCAGCACCGCGAGCAGGCCGACCGGCGGAATCAGCATCGCCAGCGTCGTGCCTTCGGCGCGATGCTGCGAGAAATGGAAGAGGAAGACCAGCGCGGGAACGATGATCACGCCGCCGCCGATGCCGATCAGACCGCTCAGGCTGCCGGCCGCGAGTCCCAGGGAGATGAACGCGATGGTGTCGTACATGCTCCCATCGTAATAGCCGGCTGGGGCGCCGCCAACTCGACGCTCAGGGCAGCCCGACGAAATACAGGATGTAGAAGAAGCCGGCGGCGATCACGGCCGACGCGGGAATCGTGAGAATCCACGCCCACACGATCTGCCCGGCAATGCCCCATCGCACCGCTGACAATCGGCGCGTCGTACCAACACCGATGATCGCGCCGGTGATCGTGTGCGTCGTGCTGACCGGCACGCCAAGCGCGGTCGCGGTGAAGATCGAAATTGCCCCCGCCGTTTCAGCGGCGAAACCACCCACCGGCTGCAGCCGCGTGATCTTCGATCCCATCGTGTGGATGATGCGCCAGCCGCCCGACAACGTGCCGAGGGAAATCGCGCTGTAGGCGGCCATCTCCACCCAGAACGGAATCGAGAATTCGTGGATGTAGCCCGCGGCGAACAGCGCGCCGGCGATGATGCCCATCGTCTTCTGCGCGTCGTTGGCGCCGTGGCCCAGGCTGTACATCGCGGCGGAGAGCAGCTGCAGCTTGCGGAAGTAGCGATCGACGCGCGACGGCGCGAAGGGTCGCATGATCCAGAGGATCGCCACCATTAATGCGAAGCCGAGCGCAAAGCCGATCAGCGGCGCGAGCACGATGAAGAGCAGCGTCTTGGTCCAGCCGGACGGAATCAGCGCCACCACTCCCGCCTTCGCGATCGCGGCACCCGCGTACGCGCCAATCAACGCATGCGACGAGCTCGTTGGCAGTCCGTAATACCAGGTGATCAGGTCCCAGACAATCGCGCCGATGAGTCCGGCAAGAATCACCGAGGAGGTGACGACCTTGATGTCGATCATCCCGGAGCCGACGGTCTTCGCGACCGCCGTGCCGAAAATCGCCGCCGCTGCAAAGTTGAAGAACGCGGCCCACACCACCGCCTGGCCCGGCGACAGCACGCGCGTCGAGACGACGGTCGCAATCGAGTTGGCGGCGTCGTGGAAGCCGTTGATGTAGTCGAACGCCAGCGCGGCGACGACGACGATGACGACGAGAGCGAGCTCCACCCTGCGCTATCCGTGCTTGACGACGACGCTTTCGAGCACGTTGGCGCAGTCCTCGCAGCGGTCGGTGGCCTGTTCGAGCAGGTCGAGCACTTCCTTCCACTTGATCAC
>Ga0111539_10010459_pt1 | contig 11678 bp, 9 predicted proteins | sample RhiMethybrSRZTD1_FD_79667 | JGI IMG/M metagenome (GOLD analysis project Ga0111539, IMG submission 79667) | Populus rhizosphere microbial communities from Tennessee, USA - Rhizosphere MetaG P. TD hybrid SRZTD1 (version 2) (version 2) | ecosystem: Host-associated > Plants > Roots > Rhizosphere >...
CCTTGAAGCTGATTTCGACGATGTGATGGAGGTTCGAGCCTTCGAGAAGCTTCAGGTGGAGATTCGCTTGCGCAGTGCGGGCGAACGCTTCGAAAAATACTTCGGCGAGCTCCACGTCCCAGTTGCCGAGCTTCGCTTTCGGAAGCGGCACCCGGAAGACGAAGAAGGGCCTTCCGGAGAGATCGCGCGCGGCCGTGACGAGCGCCTCGTCCATCGGCAGCGTCGCGGAGCCGTAGCGGCGGATGCCCTTACGCTCGCCGAGCGCGTCGAGCACGGCCTTGCCGAGCACGATGCCGATGTCCTCGGTCGTGTGGTGGCCGTCGATCTCGACGTCGCCCTTGGCCCGGACCTTGAGATCGATCGCGCCGTGGCGGGCGATCTGCTCGACCATGTGCGACAGAAAGGGGAGGGGAGTATCGATCGAGCTCTGCCCGGTGCCGTCGAGCTCCACCTCGACGGCGATCTCGGTCTCGCGCGTCCTCCGGTCGACCAGCCCGCGGCGGCTCATTTGAACTCCTCGATTTTCCACGCGCCGTGCTCGCGCACGAGCTCGACCGTGCTTCCGGTTCCATAGGCCATGGTCGCGCGATCGCCCAACATTTCGATCTTGGCCGTGGGCAACGCGGCGCGCAGGCCCTGGGTGATCTGCTCGAGCTCCTCGCGCTGCTCACCCTCGAAGGCGCGCTTGAGCTTCGTCGAGTCGAGCGCGGGGCCCGCTTCCGGGGTGCGCTCTCGGTCCGGGACGAAACGCAGTAGCACGTCGTAGCGGCGGTTTTCGTAAGCGCGAAGGAACGAGGCAACCGTCGCCTTGGGCGTGGCCTGGCTGTAGAGATCGATCGCGGAGCCGTCGACCTTCCAGTGTCCGTCTTCGTACACCAGGAGCAACGCTTCCCCGTTGGGAGCCGACACCGTCGCCGTCACGAGGGGCGGTCCCGCCGGCCGGGACAGCGCTTGGGCGATCTCCTTGACCTCCTCAGGATTTTCCCGAACAATTCTGGAGAACGCCTCGAAAGGAATACTTTTTTTAGCCTCGTCACTCAGCAGGGCATAGGCTTCTTCGACCTTGCCTGCCTCGAGCGCACGCGCGTACGCGTCGAGCGTCTGACGCGGGTCACGAGGCGCCGCGGCGGCACCACACGCCGCCGTGCTCGGCAAGAGCGCGAGGGCGAGTAGCCCGAGCGCCGCGCTTTTGAGAGACCCGTTCACGAGCTCGAACTAGCACAGGGCCGGCTCTTTCGGTACTTCGTGCGAGCGCCCTGGACGTCCACCCGAGTCATACTAGGGTGTTGGGCATGCGCTCGTCCCAGGCGCCGGGCCCCGAGCGGATGGCGATCCTGCCGCTCAGAAACTCGGTGCTGTTTCCCATGTCGGTGGTCCCGATCAACGTCGGGAGACCCCGCAGCGTTCGTCTCGTCGAGGAGTTGCTTGGCCGCGATAGTGCGCTGGTGGGCGTGGTCACCCAGCGCGCGGCGGAGACCATCGAGCCCACCTTCGACGACCTGTTCAAGGTCGGAACCCTGGCGCGCGTGGTCAAGGTGATCCGGCTCGGGTCGGCAAACTACAGCGTCGTGCTGAACGGTCTGGTCCGGTTCCGGCTCGGCGAGCCGCGCGGGCTCGAGCCTTTCATGCGCGCCGACATCGAGCGCGTGCCCGAGGTGACCGGTCTCGGCGATTCGCTCCGATCCCTGGGCGCGCGGCTGCGCGAACGGACGCGTCAGGTGCTCGGCCTGATGCCGAACCTGCCCAAGGAAACGGCCGGCATTTTGGACAACGTGCGCGAGCCGGGCGCGCTCGCCGATCTGATCGCTTCGAACTTTCCGGAGGAACACGCGAGCATCGCGGTGCGCCAGCAGATCCTCGAGGCCTTCGACGTCGAGACCCGGGTCAAGCTCGTGCTCGGTATGGTCGAGCGCCAGCTCGAAGTGCTCAGGGTCAAGAGCCAGATCTCGAACATCGTTCAAGAAGAGATGAGCCGTTCGCAGCGCGACTACGTGCTGCGCCAGCAGATGCGCAGCATCCGCGAGGAGCTCGGCGAGGCGGCGGAAGACGACGAAATCGAGCAGCTCCGCGAACGCGTCGCGCGCGCCGAGCTTTCACCGGAAGCCGAGCGCGCCGCGCGAAAGCAGCTGTCGCGGCTCAGCAGCATGCAGCCCCAGTCGGCCGAGTACCAGGTCACCCGCACCTACGTGGAATGGCTGGCGGACCTGCCCTGGGCGCGCCGGACCCCCGATCGCTTCGACGTGCGCGGCGTCCGCCGCTGTCTCGACGAGGACCACTACGGGCTCGAGCTCGTCAAGCGCCGGATCGTCGAGTTTTCCGCGGTCCGGCAGCTGCGCCACGACAAGAAGGGTCCGATCCTGCTTTTCATCGGTCCGCCCGGCGTCGGTAAGACGTCGCTCGGGCGCTCGATCGCGCGTGCGATGGGCCGGCGCTACGGGCGCATCGCGCTCGGCGGAGTGCGCGACGAGGCGGAGATCCGCGGCCACCGCCGCACCTACGTGGGCGCGCTGCCGGGCCGGATCATCCAGGCCATGAAGAAGGCGGGGAGCCGCAACCCCGTCCTGGTGCTGGACGAAGTCGACAAGATGGGCGTCGACCTCAGGGGCGACCCGGCGGCGGCGCTGCTCGAAGTGCTGGACCCGGAGCAGAACGACAGCTTCGTCGACCACTACATCGACGTGCCCTACGACCTTTCGGAAGTGATGTTTCTGGCGACCGCGAACTACCGCGGCAACATCCCGGAGGCGCTGCGCGATCGCATGGAGACGATCGACGTCCCCGGCTACACGCGCAATGAAAAGCGCTGCATCGCCCAGCAGTTTCTGGTGCCGAAGCAGCTCAAGGAGCACGCGCTGAGCGCCGAGCAGCTGAGCTTCTTGCCCGACGGCATCGACTGCATCATCGATCACTACACGCGCGAGCCCGGCGTCCGAAACCTGGAGCGCGAGCTGGCGGCGATCTGCCGCTCGGCCGCGGTGCGCCTGGCCGAGGGCCAGGAAGTGAAGGGCCTGTGCGCCGATCACTCGCTGGTCGAGGAGCTGCTCGGCCCCCACAAACATCGGCCCGAGCTCGCCGAGCGCAAGCTCGCCCCCGGCGTTGCCACCGGCCTTGCCCTGACCTACTCGGGCGGCGACCTCCTGCTCATCGAAGCCACGCGCATGCCCGGCAAGGGCGAGATTCACCTGACCGGCAGCATGCGCAACGTGATGAAAGAGTCGGCCGAAACGGCGGTCAGTTACGTGCGCTCGCGGGCGGAGAGCCTGATGCTCGACCCGGAGTGGCTGCGCTCGATCGATCTTCACCTCCACGTGCCGCGCGGCGGAGTGGCGCGCGACGCCGCCAGCGCCGGGATCGCGATGTTCGTCGCGGTCACGACCCTGCTGCTCGAGACGCCCGCCCGCGCCGACGCCGCCGTGATTGGCGAAATCACGCTGCGCGGCAACATCCTCCCCGTGAGCGGCATCAAGGACAAGGTGCTGGCCGCGCACCGCGCCGGCATCACGACCCTGATTTTGCCGGTGCGCAACGAGCGCGATCTCGAAGAGGTCCCCGACGAGGTCAAAAACGAGATCGAGTTTCACTTCGTCCACCGCGTGGACGAGGTTTTGCCGCTGGTGCTCGCGCCGCCGGAACGGGCCGAATCGCCCTCCGGACGTCCAACGCCGGTTGGCGGTGAGGCTCGTCCATAGCGTTTCCGCCGCTCCTTCGCGCCCGCGCCCAGCAAGTCGCGGCGGGGATCACTTTCGTTTCGCAGCTGGGGCTCGGCTTTCTGCCGCTGTTCGGCGGCCCGAGCTACGAGTCGGCGCTCGGCGCGGGCGCGCTGCTGCCGTCGATCGCGGGCGTCACGACCGCTATTGAAGTAGCGCGCCTGCGGCCGGCGCCGCTCGACGCGCTGGCCCGAGGCGCAACCAGCGGGCTCGCGCTCGGGTGCATCGCGTTCGTCGTGAACCTGCTTCACGGCGTGCGCGTCGGTTTTTGCGACCCCTGGCCGGACATCGTGCTGTGGCTGCTCGGTCCGTTGCCGGGCATCGTGCTCGGCGGGGCGTGGGGTGGGATAGCGGCGCTGTTTGCACCGCGCCGTCCGCGCTGGGGCACCGCGGCGGCGGTCGCGCTCGCGCTCCTCGGGCCGCTCGGCGGGATCGCGATCAGCTTGGTGCGCTTCTACACGAGCCCGATGGTGTTCGCGTTCGATCCGTTCTTCGGTCACTTCGCCGGCCCGCTTTATGACACGGTGTTCGACGCGACGGACCGGCTGATCAGCTACCGCGTGGGCTCGGCCCTGACCCTGCTGGCGGCCGCCGTCGCCTGCGCGCACCTCGAGCGCGATTCGGAGCAGGCAATCCGGCCGCGTTGGCTCGGCCGGCCCGGCGTGGCGCTGATCGGCGCACTGGCCGCGATCGGCAGCATCGGAATCACCTTGAAAGGCCCCGCGCTCGGGCACTGGAGCACGGTGTCGTCGATCCGCGCCGAGCTCGAGCGCAGCGCGACATCGGCGCGCTGCGAGCTGATCTATCCGCCCTCGGTGATCGAGCGCGACGTGCGTCTCACGCTCGACGATTGCGACGCTCACGTCGCCGCCATCGAGCGTTACTTCGGCACCCGCGGGCCGGAGCGGATCACCGTTTTCCTGTTCGCGTCGGTCGATCAAAAGGCGCGGCTGATGGGCGCCGGCCACACCTACATCGCCAAACCGTGGCGTCGCGAGGTGTACTTGCAGCCCGCGCCGTATCCGCATCCGGTGATCGGCCACGAGCTCGCGCACGTGGTCGCCGGGAGCTTTGGCGCCGGCCCGTTCAAGGTCGCCGGACCGCTCCGCGGCTTGATCCCCGATCCCGGCCGCATCGAAGGCGTCGCGGTGGCCGCCGCACCCGACGAAGACGACGACCTGACGATCGAAGAATGGGCGCGTGCCATGCTCGACCTGGGCCTTCTTCCGCCCCTCGACAGCGTCTTCAAGCTGACATTTCTCGGTGAAAACTCATCGAAGGCCTACACCGTGGCCGGTGCCTTCGTCGATTGGCTGCATCGCACGCGAGGCGCCGAAGCGGTGCGCCGCTGGTACGGCGGAGCCGATCTCGCTTCGGTGACCGGCAAGAACCTGGCAGAGCTCGAAGAGGAGTGGCGGCAGGCGCTCGGCGCCGTGAAGGTGAGCCCCGAAGCGATGCACACGGCGCGCGCGCGCTTCGACCGCCCCGCGATCTTCGGCCGCCGCTGCCCGCACGTCGTCGACGAGCTCGAGCAGAAGGCGCAGGGACGGCTCGGCATGGGTGACAGCCGCGGCTGCGAAGAAGGCTTCGAGCACGTGCTGAAGCTCGATCCCGAGCACGTGCGGGCTCGCATCGGCCTCGGCGCTTGCGCTTTTCGCGCCGGGGACATCCCGCGAGCCCGCGAGCGCTACGCCGCCGTGGCCGCCGACCCGAAGGTTCCGCGCCTGCACCAGGCCACGGCAGAAGAAGCGATCGGCGATCTCGATCTCGCGGCCGGGCAGCTTCCCGCCGCGGCGCGCCGCTACGCCGAGGTCGCGAGCGTCGTCGTCGACGACGATCGGCTGCGCACGCTCGACGTCAAAAGCCGTCCCGGCAACGAGCTCGGCCGGCGCGCGATCGTCGACCTCTTGATCGGCGACTCCGAGCTCGGCCCGTCCTGGGAAGCCGCGCTGGCGGAGCTCGGTGAGTGGGCCGGCACCGATCTTGAAAACGGCCTCGCCGACTACCTGATCGGGCGCAATCTGTACTTGCGCGGTCGTCATCGCGAAGCCGCGCAACACCTCGACCGCGCGCTCTCGCGACCCATCGCTCTGGCCCGCGTGCGCGCGGAAGCACTGCGCATCCGCATCATCGTCGGCTGTGCGCTCGGCGACCGAGCCGCGGCGAAGAGCGTGTACACGCGCTGGCTGAAGGAGCCCGCCGTTTCCGCGGCGCGGCGGCTCGGAATGGCGCGTTTCACCGAGCGGTGTGGCGTTTCGAGCGGGTAATTCGACAAACTGCTAGATTGGTCCTGCCACCGATGGATGATTCCAAGCTGGACGAGGCGCCGAAGGAGCAAGAAGGCGAGATCATGAGCGCCTATCGTGCCCATCGGGCGGAAATCTTGGCGCTGCATCACGGCTTTCTGGAAGACTTGAGGCGGTGCGGGGAGCGCTTGGAGGAGAAGTTCAGCCAAGTCGACGAAAGCCTTCGAGCTCTGACCGATTCTGTGACGCGTCGGGCCGCACGATTCGATGAGCTCGACCAGCGCCTCACGCGGCTCGAGCTCGGCGACAAACCGCCATATTGACGTAACCGAGTTGTAGGGGGTGATTGTCGATGGATGCGCCGGACGACTTAGCGGAAACGGAGCGCGCTTTCTTGCTCTACCTCGCGCGACGAAAGATGGCGGGCGGGGTCGTGCTGGCCTTGATCGGCGTCGCGTACCTGGCGTTCAAGTTCGCCGTGGGGGGCCGGAGCGGGGTGTGGCCGGGGGTCGCAGTCGGTGTTGCGGGATTCGTCCTGCTGTTCAACGGCTTCAATGATCACTCGCGCCTGAAACGCGTGCCGTCGAACATGCTGTAGTTCACGGGCTGCGCGAGACCACGGCGCGCAACAAGTGCCGCTGCGCGAGCGCGAACACCAGCAGCGCCGGCGCGCTGAGGAGCACGTTGCCGGCCATCACGATGTGCCAGCGCACGCCCGTGCCCTGCTCGCGGAGCAGCGCAATGCCTAGCGGGAGCGTGCGCACGCTGTCGTCGGTGGTCATGACCAGCGGCCAGAAGTAGTCGTTCCAGTGGTAGACGAAGCTGAACAGGAAAAACGAGACCAGGGTCGGGCGCAGCATCGGCGCGAGCAGCCCGAACACGATGCGGAGCTCACTCGCGCCGTCCATGCGGGCGGCTTCGATCAGGGAGTCGGGCACGCTTTCGAGCGCCTGGCGGATCAGGAACGTCCCAAAAGCGCTGACGCCGAAGGGCAGGATCAGCGCGGTCATCGTGTTGGCGAGCCCGACGTCCGCGAGTAGCACGAACACCGGCACGAAGCGCACCTGCGCGGGGATCAGCAGGGTCGCGACGACGAGCCCGAAGGCCACCGCGCGTCCCGTGAACTGGAGCTTCGCGAGCGCGTAGCCCGCGGGCAAGGCGAGCGCGATCTGGATCGCCGCGATCCCGAGCGCCATCACGGTGGTGTTCCAGAAGTAGCGACCGAGCGGCATCGCCGCGAAAACCGCGCGATACGCGTCGAAATTCAGGCCCGAGGGCAGGGGAGCCGCGGGCGCCGCGACGATTTCCGGCAGCGTCTTCAGGCTGGTTGAAAGCATCCAGGCGTAGGGCAAAAGCCAGATCAGCGCGACGGCGATCAGCGCCAGATTGCGGAGCCGGCTCACGCGCGCGCGCCTTTCGGTTTGCCGCGCCAGGCCCAGAGCTGGAGCGCCGTGAGCGCGAGCAGGACCACGAAGAACACGACGACCTCGGCGCTGGCCCGCCCGACGCGCAGGTTGATGAAGATCTGTTCGTAGATCGCGTAGACGAACACGGTGGTCGATCGAACGGGGCCGCCCTGAGTCATCACGCGCACCACGTCGAAGACCTGAAAGCTCAGGATCAGGCTCGTGGTGCCGACGAACGCCGCGGTCGGCCGCAGCAGCGGCCAGGTCACGTTGAAAAAACGGCGGACGGCGCCTGCGCCGTCGAGCGCGGCGGCCTCGTAGAGCTGCCGCGGGATGTCCTGAAGTCCCGCGACGAACAGCACCATCGCGTAGCCCGCGATTTTCCAGATCGTGACGCCCGCAAGCGAGTAGAGCGCGACGCGTGGATTGCCGAGCCAGTCCAGGGTGGGGATGCCGAGCTTGCGCAAGGTCAAGGTCAGGGCGCCCGCGCTCGAGTCGAGCACCCAGAGCCAGAGCAGCGCGACGCTCACCCAGGACACCACGTAGGCGCTGAAGATCGCCGCGCGGACGGCGCTCGCGAACGCCCCCGGGCGATTCAATGCCAGCGCCAGCCCGAGTCCGAGCGCCATCGAGCCGATCACGACGACCACGCTCAAGCTCAGCGTGGTGGTGAAGGCATCGAGAAGCTCGCCGGATTCGAGCAGCGCGCGATAGTTGTCGAACCCGACGTAGCGCGGCGGCGTGAGTAGGTCCCAGTCGTAGAAGCTCTTCTCTACCGCGAACAGGAGCGGGTAGAAGAAGAACAGCGCGAGCAAAAGCGCCGTCGGCGCGAGCATCCAGTAGGGATCGATCGGCCGCCGCGGCTTCACCCGAGGCTCCGATTGGCAAGCGCGCGGGCCTGATCGAGCACCGCACGCGCGTCCTTTTTCGAGAACACGGCGCTTTCGAGCCGCGGCTGCACGATCTCCTGCTGTACGCGGAACAGGGTCGGCGACCACGGCCACGGCATCGCGACCGCCAGCTGATCGACGGCGATGCGGTCGTTCGGGTGCTTCGCGTAGTAGCCCTCTCGCTCGAGCCGGCCGATCGCCGAGCGCGTCACCGGCATGTAGCCGGTGCGCGTGGCCCAGGCCATCGCTTGCTCGGGTTCGTGCATGAAACGCAGGAATTCCCAGGCCGCCGCCTTTTCCTCCGCGGGAGCGCCCCGCACCATTACCCAGTGCGTGCCGCCGGTCGGCACCGCGAAGCGCCGGTCGCGCGGCAGTCGCGCCGCGACCACCGGGAAGCGCGCGTTGTCTTCCAGGTATTTCAGAAACGCGGTCGAGGTCCAGATCATCGCCGCGCGCCCGGCGAGGTAATCCTGATTGGTCGCCTCCCAGGCGTTGTAGTCGCGGCCCGGCGGCGGCTTCATGCTGCCGTCGGCGACCAGGGTCTGCCAGAACTGGATCGCGCGCACTCCGGCCTCGCCTCCGAGCGACACCGTGCCATCGCGCTCGACGACCTCGCCGCCGGCTTGCCCCACCAGAGCGACCCAGAACCACCAGCTGATCGGGCAGCCAAAGCCGTAGCGCTGGACTTGATCCCCGCTCTTCAGGGTGAGCGCGCGGGCAGTTTGCCGAAGCTCGTCCCAGGTCGTGGGCGGCTCGAGCTTCGCGCGGGCGAAGATCTCGCCGTTCAAATACGCGATCGGCGTCGAGCGGTTGAACGGCAGACAGACCAGCGGGTGCGCGTCGCCGCCGACCCAGGACTTTTGCTGGGCGAGCTCGGGGATCAGATCGAGCTCGGCGGCTCCGGGATAGCTCGCGAGCGGCTCGAGCACGCCGGCCTCGGCGAGGTACGGAATGACTTCGCCGACGACGTGGCTCAACGCGGGAGCCGCGCGGGCGGCAATCGCGGTGCGCAGCTTGGCGAGTCCCTCGAAGTAGTCACCCTGGAACACGCCGTGCACGTAGTAGCGGTTCTGCGCGGTGTTGAACGCCTGAACCAGTTTTTCGAGCACCTCGCGATTGCGCCCGCCGTAGGTGAACCAGAGCGAGACGCCGGTTCGCCCCGGGGGGATGCGGCGGTCGTTGCAGCCCAGGAACACGCCGCCGATCGCGGCCGCGCTTCCACACACGAGGCTGCGCCGAGCCAGCGTGCGCGCGCTCACAGCGCCCGTCCGGTGTCGCGGGCGAACCAGCGGACATCGGCGCGATCGAACGCGAACTCGACCTCGCTGTCGCGAGCCGGCGCGGCAAAGCCCGGCACCCGCGTCCGCAGCGGCCGGCCGTCGAACTCGAGCTCGACGTGGCTTTCGGCGCCGAGCGGCTCGACGGCGAGAACCCGCGCCTTGCCGCGTACCGCTTCCGGTGCCACTTCCACGCCGGAGGTCAAAACCTTCACGTGTTCGGGCCGCACACCGAGCACGAGCTCGGCCGGCGCGCCCGCCGGCAGCGGCAAGCTGAGCGGACCGATCCGCGCGCCGTCGCCATCGCGATCGGCATTGAGCAGGTTCATCGGCGGCGTCCCGAAGAACGACGCCACGAAGGTGCTGGCGGGGTGCTCGTAGATCTTCCGCGGCGTGTCGAGCTGTTCGAGATGCCCCGCGCGCAGTACCGCGATCCGGTCCCCGAGCGTCATCGCTTCCGCCTGGTCGTGCGTGACGTAGAGGGCCGTGGCGTCGAGCTGGCGCAAGAGCTTCGCCAGGCTGAGACGGAGCTCGGCGCGCAGTGCGGCATCCAGATTGGAGAGCGGCTCGTCGAACAGGAACAGCTTGGGCTGGCGGACGATCGCGCGGCCCATCGCCACGCGCTGCTGCTCTCCGCCGCTGAGCTGGCCGGGTCGGCGCTCGAGCAGGGCCGTCAGGCCGAGCAGCTTGGCGGTGCGTTCGACGGCCGCGGCGCGGTCCGCGGTCGCTACGCCGCGCATCTTCAGCGGGAACGCGATGATCTCCCGCACCGTCATGTGCGGATAGAGAGCGAAGCCCTGGAACACCATCGCGACGTCCCGCTCCTGCGGCGGCACGCCGCGCATGTCGCGCTCGCCGATGTGGATGGAGCCCGAGTCGGGGGCGTCGAGGCCGGCCACCAGGCGCAGAGTGGTGCTCTTTCCGCACCCGGACGGACCCACCAGGCACACCACCTCGCCCTCGGCGACGAGGAGGTCCAGGCCGTCGACCGAGGGCCGCGGGTTGCCGGGGAAGCGGCGCGTCAGGCGTTCCAGCCGAACGGCGGCCATGAGCTCGCTCCTTGGTGTACGCTGGCCTGATCTCGGCACCAGCTGCTCGTCGTCGAGTTCGCCATCGGCCAGGCCGTGCCCGCGAATCCTAGTACACCGGTTCGATACTCGGTTCCGAGTTTCCTCGCGCTATTTCTGGGCGCGGGGACCGCGTGCAGTCGCGCACCCGCGCGCTCCGACACCGAACGGTCACCCGAGCGCCCCCCGGCCTCGGTCCCGGCGCCGGAACCCGCAGCGCGGGCCGCGGTTCGACCGCTCTCCACGGCGAAGCTCGAATGTCCGGCCGGGATGGCGCTGGTAGAGGGCGGTCAGTTTTGGGTCGGTTCGCCCCGCGGCGAGTACAGTCCCGAGGAGACGCCGCGCTTCGAGACCCGCGTCGCCCCGTTCTGCATCGATTGGACCGAGGTCACGGTCGCGGCGTACCACGAATGCGTCAGCGCGGGCTCGTGCAAGGCAGCGCGTGACACGCGGCGGTTTTGCAACGAGCGCTGGCCGGGGCGCGACAATCACCCGATCAACTGTGTGAACTGGTATCAGGCGCGGGACTATTGCAGCTTTCGTCAGGCGCGGCTGCCGAGCGAGATCGAGTGGGAATACGCGGCGCGCGGCGGCAGCGAGCACCTGAGCTACCCGTGGGGCGAGGCTCCGCCCGATGGTCGGACGTGCTGGAAACACGTCGGCGGCTCGTGCGAGGTAAGAAGCTTCGCCGCGGGCGCGTTCGGTCTCTACGACGTCGTCGGCAACGTCTGGGAATGGACGGACGACTGGTTCGCGCCCTATCCGTGGCCCGCAAGTTCCGGATTGACCAAAGTCTACCGCGGTGGCAGCTGGAGCCGGCGCTTCGAGAAGTGGATGCGCCCGCAGCTTCGCAATCGCGGCTTGCCGTCCGAATGGGGCTCGCACCTCGGGTTTCGGTGCGCGCTCACTCCGGCGGCCGCGCCATGCCCGTTCGGCCGTGGGCCGGATCCCAGCCGCTGTCTGCATGGGGTGACGCGCGTCGACTGTCCGAAGTACACCGCCTGGAACGGCGAGCGCTGCGCGCCTCAGGGCAGTTCCGGCTGCCCCGAAGGAAGCCGTAGCATGCCCGGCTTCGGCTGCGTTCC